>Ga0209253_10002045_pt1 | contig 17785 bp, 11 predicted proteins | sample FrelakmetBRP12BR_FD_187145 | JGI IMG/M metagenome (GOLD analysis project Ga0209253, IMG submission 187145) | Freshwater lake sediment microbial communities from the University of Notre Dame, USA, for methane emissions studies - BRP12 BR (SPAdes)... | ecosystem: Environmental > Aquatic >... | reverse complement strand
CAAAGCAATGATAGAAGCCACCCTTAAGAACTACCGTATCGACCTGCCGATTTAGGCGCCTACTACGGAATCCAAGGAGGAGGATCTTGAACAAGAGACCCACGAAAGTGATTGCCTGGTTCGATGAGATTGGCAAAGCAGACATACCCATCGCCGGTGGCAAGGGAGCCAATCTGGGGGAAATGACCAAGGCCCGGATCCCGGTCCCACCAGGCTTCATCGTCACCGCCGATGCCTACTTCCAATTCCTCCATGAAGCCCAACTGGCTGAAAAGATACGCTCTCACCTCAAGATCCTCAAACCCAAAGACTCCAAGATGCTCCAGGAAACCGCCTTTCAAATCATGCAGATGATCAGCCAGGCATCTATGCCTCCCGGCATGGCTGACGAGATAAAGAAGGCTTATCAGAAGCTGCACCAGGGTCCGGTGGCAGTCAGGTCCTCTGCTACTGCTGAAGACCTGCCAGAGGCTTCCTTCGCCGGGCAGCAAAGCACCTTTCTCAACATTCAAGGATCGTCCAATGTGGTTGAGGCAGTTCAGAAATGCTGGGCATCTCTCTTTGAGGCCCGGGCCATCTTTTATCGCAATGAGCAACGCTTTGACCATTCAAAGGTCGGCATTGCCGTAGTAGTGCAAAGAATGGTGCAATCGGAGATTTCCGGCGTTGCCTTCACTGCAGAACCTCTGAGCAGCGACGAGAAGAAGATAGTGATCGAAGCCGCCTACGGCCTGGGAGAAGCCCTGGTCTCCGGCGAACTGACACCGGACATGTACCTTCTAGAGAAAGAATCGCTCCACCTCTTGGAGAGGAAGGTTGCTACTCAAGAATGGCAGCTGATAAGGAATCCGGACAGCCGGGATCGAAAGCGAAAGAACATCAAGGTGCCCATTCCGGCCAAAGACCAATCCCATCAGAAGCTGGCGGACAAGGACATCGCTGCTTTGGCCAAGATTGCCAAGAAGATAGAAGCCTTGTACAAGTGCCCTCAGGACATCGAGTGGGCCAAGGAGCAAGGGATTTTCTACATTGTCCAGACTCGTCCCATAACCACCCTGAAAGCCCAAGAGGGCCCGACGGAAGAAATCAAAGGAGTGGAGCTCTTCAGCGGGTTGCCGGCCAGCCCTGGAGTAGCCGCCGGCAGGACCGAGATCATTCTCCACCCCTCGGAAATCGTCAACCTTAAGGAAGGCGAGATCTTGGTGGCTGAGATGACCACGCCCGACTTCGTACCGGCCATGAAGCGCGCCGCCGCCATCATTACCGATCGTGGTGGCCGGACTTGCCATGCCGCCATAGTCGCCCGGGAACTGGGCGTACCGTGCGTGGTGGGGACCGGTACTGCTACCAAGGTACTGAGGGAGAAACAACTGGTTACGGTCGACGGCTACCAAGGCAAGATCTATAAGGGTAAGGTGATCAGCCATCGAAAGGTGGAGGCACCCGCTGTCATCAAGACGCGGATAAGGACCGTCACGAAGCTCTATGTGAACCTGGCCGACCCCGACTTGGCTGAGAAGGTGGCTGCCCGCGATGTGGACGGAGTCGGACTTCTTCGAGCGGAGTTCATGGTCGCCAATATAGGCGAGCACCCCAGACACATGATAGAGCAGAAGCGTGGCCAGGAGTTCGTTGACAAGCTCGCCATCGGTCTGAACACCTTTGCCAAGGCCTTCTACCCCAGGCCCGTGGTCTACCGCACCACCGATTTCAAGACCAATGAGTATCGCAACCTCAAAGGCGGCGAGAAGTACGAGGGGACGGAAGAGAACCCCATGCTGGGTTACAGGGGCTGTTCGCGCTACATAAAGGAACCCGACGTCTTCAAGTTGGAAGTAGAGGCCCTGAAGAGAGTGCGAGAGAACTTCACCAATCTCTGGGTGATGATACCCTTCGTACGCACGGTCAAGGAACTGGAAGAGACCAGGAACAGCCTGGCCTCTCTTGGTCTGTCCCAATCCACGAACTTCAAGCTGTGGATGATGGTGGAAGTACCGTCCAACATCATCCTCATGAACAAGTTCATCGACGCCGGCATCGATGGCATCTCTATCGGCTCCAACGACCTGACTCAACTCACCCTCGGCGTGGACAGAGATAGTCCCAAACTGGCCGAGGTGTTCGACGAGCGGGACGAGGCTGTTCTGTGGTCTTTGGAGAGAGCTGTCAGCATCACCAACCGGAGGCGGGTCACTTCGTCTATCTGCGGGCAGGCGCCGTCTGTGTACCCGGAGCTTACGACCAAGCTGGTGCAATGGGGGATCACCTCTGTCTCAGTCAACCCAGATATGATTGAGCACACCAGGGAGATTATCGCCCGGGCAGAGGAAGACCTGGCGATTCGTCCACCCGGCAGGTAGACCTAGAATATCACCGGCAAATGGCGAGTAGTGGATCGACCGCATCTGAAGGTACGCGCTTGGCTGGAAGAGAGAGAGGGGAACCTCTCGCCTTACGCCGCCAAGAGCCGACTGTCCAAGGGGAGGCTTCAGCCTGAGGAGCCTTCTCCGACGCGCACCGCTTTCCAGCGCGACCGGGACAGGATCATCCACTGCAAAGCCTTTCGTCGCCTGAAACATAAGACCCAGGTCTTCATAGCCCCACCGGGAGATCATTACGTGACCAGGTTGACTCACACCCTCGAGGTGTCTCAGATTGCCCGCTCTATAGCCCGGGGCCTGAATCTCAACGAGGACCTGGCAGAGGCCATTGCCTTGGGGCATGACCTCGGGCATACGCCTTTTGGGCACACAGGAGAAGATGTTCTGAACGAGATATCGCCATTCGGCTTCCGGCACAACGAGCAGAGCCTGCGCGTGGTCGACCAGATAGAGAACAACGGCAAGGGGTTGAACCTCACCTTTGAGGCGAGAGAGGGCATCGTGAAGCACTCCAAGTCAAGGGCAGGCATCTTCGGCGAGGGATGGGAGACAGTGGGGACTCTCGAAGGGCAGATATGCAAGGTCGCCGATGTCGTCGCTTACATCAGCCACGATGTCGACGACGCTTTGCGCGCCGGGGTCATCACTGAGGACGACATCCCTTCTGTGGCTATCTCTGTCATGGGCAGATCGCGTTCTGAGCGCATCAACGCCCTGGTCTGCGACATCCTGGACTCGTCGTGGGATGCCAGAGGAGAGGGCTTGACAAGTAAACAGATAGAGCCGATTATTGGCGTAAGCCCCTCCGTGAACGAGGCCATGAATGCTCTCAGGGACTTCCTGTTCGAGAGAGTATATGATTCCGAGTTGGTCAACCGGGAGGCGGACGTAGTCAGGCTTGTCGTGCGCCGGCTCTACGAGCACTTCATGGGACACGAGGACCAGTTACCTGGTGAACTCAAACTGTCAGATGAACCCCTGGCCAGGCGGGTAGTGGACTATGTTGCGGGAATGACGGATCAGTATGCCCTCCAGTCTGCCAAGGGGCTAGGGTTGCTCGCCTGAGAAATCAAGCCCGGCCAAGACCAATCAGAACCCTGGACGAATCCGAGACGAACACACTCGTTGGTGAGGGAAAAGGAGAAGCGGGATAGACTATAGAGGATGCGGGGGTCCGTGCCGGCATGGACACCGTTGATGAAATAAAGCAGCGGCTGGACATCGTGGAGGTCCTCTCCAGCTACGTGCCCGACCTGAAGAAGAGCGGGCGGAACTTCAAAGCTGTGTGCCCCTTCCATGCGGAGAAGACGCCCTCGTTCTTCGTCTTTCCGGAGCGCCAGAGCTGGCATTGCTTTGGGGCTTGCGGGGTCGGTGGAGATATGTTCGCCTTCGTGATGCGAAAGGAAGGGGTGGACTTCAAGGAGGCATTGAATATCCTGGCGGAGAGAGCGGGCGTCACCGTTGTTCAGAGAAAGCCCGATGAGAGCAAATCCGAGGCCGACAGGCTGAAGGAAATCAACGAGGCTGCCGCAGAAGTCTTCCACCGCCTGCTTTTCAATTCCACTGGCGGCCAGCGCACCCGAGAGTACCTGATCCGGAGAGGTGTCTCAGAGAAGACGATGCGCCAATTTCAGATTGGCTACAGCCAGGATAGCTGGGACTCCTTGCGCCAGGAACTGATGAAGAGAGGCTACCACGAGAATGAACTGGCTTCTGCCGGGCTACTGGTGGAGAAGGAGAAGGAAGGGACTTACGACCGCTTCCGTAACAGGCTGATGTTCCCCATTCGAGACATGGCCGGGCGGGTGGTGGGGTTTGGGGCGCGGGCCCTTGACGATTCTCTGCCCAAGTATCTGAACTCGCCCCAGACGCTGGTTTTCGACAAGAGCAGCAGCCTCTATGGCATTGACTTCGCCAGGCCAGCCATCAGGAAGGAGAATCTGGCTGTGGTGGTGGAGGGCTACATGGATGTCATTGTGGCCCACCAGCACGGCTTCACCAACGTGGTGGCCTCACTGGGCACCGCCCTGACAGAGAAGCACGTGGGGATAGTGAAGAAGCTCACCAATCGCCTCGTTCTGGCACTGGATGCCGACGCCGCCGGCGAGATGGCGACGCTCAGAGGGATCGAGGTGGCCAGCCATACTTTTGACCAGAAGGTTGTGCTGCTCCCCACCTCAGCGGGCTTGATCAAGTATGAGGAGCAATTGGACGCTGAGATAAGCGTCATGGTCTTGCCGGGGGGCAAAGACCCGGATGACATAATCAAGGAGAACCCCCAGGACTGGGAGCGTTTGCTGAGACAAGCGGCTCCGGTGGTCGACTACACCTTCGACCTGGTTGTCTCCAAGCTCGACGTCACCAGTGCGAAAGACAAGTCGCAGGCGGTAGATCAGATCCTGCCTCTCATCGCCGAGATCAAGCACCCTGTCCGTCAAGCCCACTACCTCCAGAGACTGGCGCGCGTGGTAGCCGTAGATGAGCAGACTCTGGCCACGGCGCTTGGCCAGTTCAAGCAGAAGGCGCCGGGACCGCGCCGGGAGACCAAGTCGCCACCGCCTTCCAAGCTGGTCTCCCACCTGTCCTCAGGCGACTCGCTGGCAGAGTACTGCCTCTACCTGCTGTTCACCTACCCTGATCTGAGGAGCCACGCCTCTGATCTGCGCGTAGATTTCTTCTTGAACACGGAAGACAGGGAGATCTTCCTGGCCTGGCAAAACATGACTGACGTCGATTTGCTGCGTCAGGAACTGGATATCAGCCTTCAGGGGCACCTGAATACTCTCATGTCCAGGACCACGCCGCAGCTCCACGGAGAAGCACAGGAGCGTGCGCTGCGCCAGTGCATCAACCGATTGAGGGAGCGATGGTTGAAGGATTTGAAGGCGAAAGAGCAGATTCTGATATCGGAACTGGAGGCCGCTGGCAAACCCGCCGATCTAACCGATCTACAGGAGATACAGAAGTCAGCAGTGAAGCTTAACGCTGAATTAGGAGAGGTCTTCCTTCATGGCAAAGAAAAAAGGAAGCGGGCATCAGACTAAGGCAACAAAGCTCAAGCGACCGGTAGCCAAGGCTCCCATAGAAAAGAGGAGGCCCAAGAAGCGCGTGTCCGAGAAACCCGAGGCAACCAAAGCGGCGGTTGAAATGCCGCCGAAGAAGGTGAAGAAAGTGAGCAAACCAGCAGCCACCAGGCAAGTGAAGGAGGCTGCGGTTCAAGCCTCACGAAAGAAGTCAAAGCAACCGAAGAAGGCTGTTGCTGTGACAACTGCTCCGCCGGAGAAGGTGAAGAAAGTGAGCAAACCAGCAGCTACCAGGCAAGTGAAGGAGGCTGCGGTTGAAGCCCCACGAAAGAAGTCGAAGCAACCGAAGAAGGCCGTTGCTGTGACAACTGCTCCGCCGGAGAAAGCAACGAAAGCGCCACGCGCTGAGAAGAAAGCCAGAAGACCTGCGCCCGCAAAGGCTGTTGAAAGAGAAGTGGCACGCGAGAAGCCGCTTAGAGAGAAGAAGCCAGGAAAGCCTGCTGCCACCAGGGAAACAGAAGTGGCCGAAAAACCCGAGAAGAAGGAGAAAAGGCCCAAAGAGTCCCCAGCCGTGAAAGCCAAGGAGACTCGGGCGAAGCAAGAGATGCCAACTGAACTTGAGACAAAACTTGAGAGACCTGGGGTGAAGGGCAAGAAGGCTGCAACGAAAGAGACAGCCGTTGAGGCCCGGGGCAGGAAGAAGACACAAGCGCTCGCCTATGCGGGATCCGAGCACTGGTACGCGGAGGAGGGTAAAGGGCAGGCGGAGGCAGAGCCGGCAGAAGACATCTATGCCATCGTTCCGCCAGAAGCGGATGTGACGCCGGATGTCGCCCGAGAAGCGGCCCCGCCTGAAGCCAAAGCTCTCGACGAACTCGAGATAGCTGATGATCCGGTACGCATGTACCTGCGCCAGATCGGCAGGGTGCCTCTGCTAACGGCCGATGAGGAGAAGGTCCTGGCCCGAAACAAGGAGGAGAAGGACTATATCAACGCCATAAGGCAGGAGTACCTGACGAAGTGGGGAAGGCCTGCATCAGCCGTCGACGTGATTACCGTGGTGCTGGAGAGGCTGGTTCGCGTGCTTCCCTTGTTGAAGAGAGTCGAAGGGCAACTCAAGATAGCGTCGGATGAACGCCTGACCAAGAGGCTCTCCAATCCGACGCTGCGGGCTGCCGTCGATAGAGAACTGACCGAGATGTTCATCATGCCTCTGTCGGAGGCCATGGAGGATACTCCTCCCGCCGTGGAACTGATGGTCAAGGACCTCTCTATAGCCAGCGCCCTCGTGCCACCGGAGGTTCTCAGCATTATCGGCAAGCGACGCCCGGGTGACCTTGGCCCATTGTTGCAGAACGCCGACTTCCTCGAGAAGCTCAAACCATTCGAAGAGAAGCTCCAGGACTACCTGAAGATCATCGACTTCAAGGGGCGATTGGCAGAGGAACGCCTGGTCGAAGCCAACCTGAGACTGGTGGTCAGCGTGGCCAAGAAGTACGCCGAGAGGGGAATGTCATTTCTGGATGTCATCCAAGAGGGCAACATCGGCCTTCTGCGGGCTGTGGAAAAGTTCGACTACCGCCGGGGCTTCAAGTTCAGCACCTACGCCACGTGGTGGATCCGCCAGTCGATCACCCGCGCCATCGCCGATCAGGCGCGCACCATCCGCATCCCGGTGCACATGGTGGAGACCATAACCAAACTCTACCGCACCAGCCGCCGCCTCGCTCAGGAGTTCGGCCGCGAGCCCACCATCGAGGAAATCAGCCAGGAGATGGAGCTGCCTCCAGAGAAAGTGGAGGAGATCATGAAGATCTCCCAGGAACCGATATCGCTGGAGACACCGATCGGAGAGGAAGAGGACAGCCATCTGGGGGACTTCATCGAAGACCGCAAGATCATGTCGCCGGTCGATACCGCCTCCTACGAGTTGCTCAAGGACCAGATAAGTGATGTGCTCGATACGCTCACTCCGCGCGAGCAGAGGGTGCTCCGGCTGAGGTTCGGACTGGAAGATGGCCGCAGCCGCACTCTGGAAGAGGTGGGCAAGGAGTTTAGCGTCACCCGAGAACGCATCAGGCAGATAGAAGCCAAGGCCCTGCGCAAGTTGCGCCATCCGACGCGTAGCCGGAAACTGAAGGACTACCTGGAATAGACCGGTTCCACGTGTCATTCCCGCGGAAGCGGGAATCCAGGATTGATTCAGTGGCGGCCGTCGGGGCGGGCATTCGCCCACCAACGGAGTGGGCGATCACAGGGGATTTGCCCCTACATATCCCCACCGTCACGGTGCAGTCCGCCTCAGGCGAATGCTGGGGTATGGGGGTGCCCCCGGAATTCTCAAAATCCCCCTGGAGTCCCCCTTTGGCAAAGTGGGATTGAGGGGGTTTGGGCCGGGGGGTTGAAAGCGAGCTCTGAGAAGGCGAAGGTGGGTTTACCGGCCACGATGAAGCGTGGCCCTCCGAGGGTGGGATGTGGATTCCCGCTTCCGCGGGAATGACAATGGCGGTGGTTCTATTTCATTCCTGACAGCAGCCGTTTGGCCTTGCCTGAGTCCAACTGCTTCATCAGCTTCTGAACCTGGCGGAACTGATTGAGGAGTTGGTTCACATCCTGGGCAGTTGTCCCACTGCCCTTGGCTATCCGTCTCCGGCGACTGCCATCGATCATGTCCGGATGCTGGCGCTCTTCCCTGGTCATGGAGCGGACTATTGCCTCCACCTTCTTTAGTTGCTGCTCGTCCATTCCCTCAGGCAGTTTCTTCGCCATGGAAGAGAGTCCCGGGATCATCTCCATGAGGTGCCCTATCGACCCCATCTTCTTGACCTGCTGAAGCTGCTCCAGGAAATCCTCAAAGGTGAAGGTGGCGGTGCGGATCTTCTTCTCCATGTCCTTGGCCCACTTCTCATCGACCACCTTCTCCGCTTTCTCGATAAGCGTGAGCATGTCGCCCATGCCCAGAATGCGGGAGGCCATGCGGTCCGGATAGTAGGCCTCCAGGGCGTCCACCTTCTCACCAGCACCGACGAACTTGATGGGCACGCCGGTGACTGACTTGATCGAAAGCGCCGCGCCGCCCCTGGCATCTCCGTCCATCTTCGTGAGTATCAAGCCCGTCAGGCCCACCTTGGAGTTGAACTGCTCGGCCACCCGCACCGCCTCCTGCCCGGTCATGGCATCGACCACCAGCAGGATCTCAGTCGGCTGAAGAACCTTCTTCACATCCTCGAGTTCCTTCATCAGCGCCTCATCGATGTGGAGGCGGCCCTGAGTATCCACGATAACCCAGGTGGACGCCGTTTCCCTGGCTCGTTGGAGAGCATGAGCGCAGATGTCGGTTGGTTTCGCCTTTTGGTCTTCAGCATAGACGGGAAGATCAAGCTGCTTCCCGAGGATTACCAGTTGGTCAATGGCCGCCGGGCGCCGGGTGTCGGCAGCTACGAGCAGCGGGCTTTGGCCCGAACGCTTCATGTGCAGACCCAGTTTAGCTGCCGTAGTGGTCTTGCCGCTGCCCTGCAAGCCCACCAGCATGAGCACCGAAGGCGGCCGACCTGCCGGTATCAGCGTGCTCTGACCGCCACCCATGATAGCCGTTAGCTCTTCATGGACGATCTTCACCACATGCTGTGTAGGGGTAAGGCTCTGAAGGACCTCCTGGGTCAGCACACGCTCCCGCACTTTGGAGGTGAACTCTTTCACCACCTTCAGGTTGACGTCTGCCTCCAGAAGCGCCAGCCTTACCTGGCGCAGCGCCTCATCAACATCCTTCTCGGTGAGCCCGCCTTTACCACTCAGCTTCTTGAAGATGCTGCCGATCTTCTCCGAGAGCAGGTCAAACATCCTTCTTCACTCCACTTGTGCTCGAATGGCCAAGCACAATCCTGAGAACCATTTTAGTCGCTGCAGGATCAAAAGGAAAGGTCATTCGACTGGTGCCCATAGTCCACAAGGAGTGCCACCACGTCCGCAGTGTTTTGACAAGGCAATCACGGCCAGCCTATCATCTTTGGTAGAGATAGAGGCCAGCCTGCGCCTGCATTGAGGACGCCCCCGGTCTCGCACGAAGGACAGAGTCCAATAGAAGCTACCGTGCCGAAGAACACCACCCTGTCTAGCAGCCACCCTCTCGAGTACATCTTCCATCCCCGTTCCATCGCCATCGTCGGCATCTCTGCCGACCTGCCCAAGCTGTGGATCAGACGAATATACCTCGACTCCCTTGTCCAGAGCGGATTCCCCGGCCAGGTTTATCTCGTCAACCCCAGGGGTGGTGAGATGGCGGGCTTCCCCATCTACCACACCCTGACTGAGATACCGGGACCGGTGGACCACGTCGTCGTCTCCATTCCGGCCAAGTACACTCCCACGCTCCTGGAGGAATGCCGCTCGAAGGGAGTCAAGGTCGTTCATGTATTCTCCTCCGGCTACGCCGAGACCGGCGAACCCGATCGCATCGACCTGCAGAACAAGCTCGTGGAGATTGCCCGGCAGGGCCACATGCGGATCATTGGACCCAATTGCCTCGGCATCTACTATCCCAAAGGCAAGATCGGGCTCAGCCCGGACTTCCCCATGGACGCCGGGTCCATAGGTTACCTGTGCCAAAGCGGCGGCAATGTCGACTTCATGGTGAGGCACGCTTCTGCCCGCGGCCTCCGTGTCAGCAAAGTGGTCAGCTACGGCAACGCCAGTGACATCAATGAGTGCGATCTCCTGGACTACTTCGCCTGGGACCCCGAGACCAAGGTCATCGCGGCCTACATCGAGGGGATCAGCGATGGCCGCCGATTTGTCGACGCCTTGAAGAAAGCTGCCGCTGCCAAGCCGGTGGTGGTCTTCAAGGGCGGCTATACCGAGGGTGGTCTGAGGGCCGCCGCCTCACACACCGGTTCTCTGGCCGGAGCCGATGCCGTATGGGGCGGGCTTCTCAAGCAAGCGGGGGCGATAAGAGTCTACAGCATCGAGGAAATGGTGGATATGCTGATGGCCTTGCTGCGTGTGACGCCTCCCAAAGGGACTGGTACCTGCGTCTTGGGGAATGGCGGAGGGGCCAGCGTCATGGCCACCGACGAGTTGGAGCGGGAGGGACTGCGAATGGCGCCCATGCCGGCGGCGATAAGGGAGCGGATGAAGGAGTTTATTGACCTGGCGAACAGCATGCTCCGCAACCCGGTCGACGTCAGCCCGCTGGCCACGGAGGGATTTCCGCTGTTAAGGAACATGGGCCAGCGCAGACCGGTTGACGTGCTCAGAGACTGCGCCGCCACGGATCTCGGTGGTGGTTGGGGGCGCCTGCTCCAGATGCTCAAGGACTGGCCTGGCCTGGACCTGGTCGTCTTCCAGCATGGCTTTGACATAAGCCCGATGCCGATCGACGACTTCATCGTCATCGGTTCTGTGGGTCCACTGCTCCTCGCCGCCAGAGAGTGCCAGATGCCCAAGGCCCTCGTTCTCCACTCGATGGGAAACGACCAAGCCTGGAGATCCTCCGAGAACCTGCGGGGGCTCGCTGCCGAATTCGGCCTGCCCTTGTTCCTCTCCATGCGAGGGGCGGCCAGCGCCATCCGCAGGCTGATCGAGTTCAACAGGGCCTATCCCGACCGGCTGGCCGGAGTCCGAGACTAGGCTGCGCAGAGCGCCGTCGCGGGTTGCGACATTCTAGAGCCCCAGCTCAGTGGCAATGCCCTTCATGGCATCCAGCCCCAAGGTCAGGAACTCGTCCAGGCTGAGGCCGATCCGGTCACATGAGGCGATGTTCTCTCTACTGGCGCCGGCGGCAAAGCGTTTCTCTTTGAAGCGCTTCTTCAGAGAGTCCACGTTCAGACCTGCCAGGCTCTTCTCCTGGCGAATGAGAGCGCCGGCCGTGATCAGGCCCGTAAGTGGGTCAGTACAGAAAAGGGCTTCGTCGAGCAGCGTCTCGCATGGCACGCCGTGGATCTCGTTGTGGCTCAGAACCGCGTGGCACATGGGTTCAGATGCTCCCATCTGCCTGGCCAAGTCAGCACCCAGCCTACTGTGATTCTGCGGTTCATTCTGAGTGAGCTCAACGTCGATGTCGTGGATGAGGCCGGTAAGTCCCCACTCGTCTTCGTTCTGCTGTAACCGCCGGGCGAGGGCCCTCATGATGGCCTCAGTGGCCAGCATGTGTTTGATGAGGTTCTCGTTCTGGACTCTGGCCTTGATGGCGGTCAGCGCTTCCGTCCGGTCCACGGTGTTTCTCAACAGCTTCGGTCGCCCCTTCTTCAGTTCGCCGATCCGATGGAGCCGCCTTTCCCTCAGGCGGTTTGAACCGCCTTCGGAATCGCCTGCGTATGGAGGCGCTTCAGTTGCGTTACGGACGCGTTGACGCAGTCATTTATGATGAGCGCAACTCCCTTCACCTCGCCGATGGCAGTGCAAGGGACACCATGTTTTTTGCATATAGTCTTGACCTTCTCCTGGTTCTTGCGTGCGGTACTAATGACAATCCTTGACTGTGATTCACCGAAGAGAAGGGCATCGGTTCGCATCTTGTCCTTGAGAGTGATCACGGCGCCGCGTCCACCCAAGATACAGCATTCCGCCAAGGCAATGGCTAAGCCTCCGTCAGAGCAGTCATGTGCGCTCGATGCCAAACGCTGTCCTGTTACTTCCAATACAGCATCCTGCACGCTCTTTTCTCTCTTCAAATCCAGCGTCGGGGGCACGCCTTTCTTGAGATCATGTATGATGCTGAGATACTGAGACCCGCCGATTTCCTCCTTGTTTTCGCCGATAAGCAGGATTACATCACCCTCTTTCTTGAAATCGCTACTGGTGACATTCTTGACATTGTCGATGACCCCCACCATACCGATGACGGGTGTGGGATACACAGCTCCTTTCGGATTCTCATTATTGAAGCTCACGTTACCGCTAATGACAGGAAGACCAAAGTACTTGCAGGCCTTGGTGATGCCCTCTACCACCTTTTCGAATTGCCAGTAGATCTCTGGATTGAAGGGATTGCCGAAATTCAAACCATCTGTTACTGCCAGTGGCCGCGCTCCGCAGCAGACAAGATTGCGTGCTGCTTCAGCGATGGCGATTTGTGCTCCCATAAAGGGATCGAGGTAACAGTAGAGTCCATTGCAGTCGGTTGTTGCCGCAATGGCTTTGTTTATCTCCTTACAATAGTAGACACCGGCATCGTTGCCGCCTTTTACGCACAGGGGCGAGGTGAGTTTTGGATCAACCTTCTTAGCGATCCATTCTTTGGAGGCGAGAGTTGGTGAGGAGAGCAGGGTCGAAAGTGTTTTGTTGTAGTTCTCCGGTTCCTTGACTTTGGACAGGATCAAGGCTCTGGTTTCTTTCAGATACCTGGGCTCTCTTGACTCTCTGTCGTACTTGGGTCCGTTTGCCAGGGCTTCTGCTGGGACCTCCGCTACAATCTTGCTATCCTCTTTCACCCTTAGTACGCCGTCTTTTGTCACTTTCCCGATTACGCTGAACTCAACATTCCATTTCTTGAATACAGCTTTCACCGCATTGAGTTTCTTGGGTGACACGATGAGTAGCATTCTTTCCTGGGATTCGGAAAGCATGATTTCATATGGATTCATCCCTTTTTCTTTACGTGGAACAAGCGCAATATCTATCTCAATGCCGGTGCCCGCTTTGTAAGCGGTCTCTGAGGTTGAACATACAATGCCCGCTGCGCCCATGTCCTGCATACCAACCACCAATTTCTTTTCGGCGATTTCAAGGCAGGCCTCACGTATTCTCTTGCCGATCTTGGGATCGCCAATGGCTACGGCGCTTTTCCTCTCTTTTGCGCTTTCATCCAGCCCCGACGATGCAAAGCTGGCCCCTTCGACGCCGTCTCGCCCCGTGGCCCCACCAGCGATGACCACCAGATTGCCCACGCCTTCCGCGCGCGCCCTGACGATGTTTTCCTTTTTCAGCAGACCGACCACCATGGCATTGACCAGAGGATTCCCCTGGTACGAAGAGTCAAAATACACTTCGCCCGCAATGGCCGGCAGATCAACCGCATTGGCATAATCGGTGAAACCGCGGGCTATTTCCTTAAAGAGGAACTTGGTCCTCTTGTCACTCAGCATTCCGAATCGCAAGGAACTCAGAAGGAACAAAGGGCGGGCACCAACGGTGAAGATATCTCGTATGCATCCGCCGCCGCCGGTGGCACTGGCTTCATAAGGTTCAACCGCAGAGGGGTGATTGTGAGACTCGACCTTGAATACCACGGCATAATCATCGTCGATTGACACTCCGCCTGAGTTTTCGCCGGTGGTGAGAAACACGCTCTCGCCCTTGGTGGGAAGCTTCTTCAATACTCTAATCGAGTTCTTGTATGAACAGTGCTCGGACCACATGGCAGAGAACATACCCAATTCTGTGTAGTTGGGATTCCTGCCCAGGATCCTCTGTATTTCCTTGTACTCAGAAGCACTAAGTCCCAGTTCCTCTGCCAGTTTGGCGCCCGTTCGTTCTCTTCCCATATTTTCCTCCTCTTGCCTTGCCTGAAGGCAACGGCTACCAGCGCAGCGGCGCCTGCCATGCCTCTTTCAGATCGCTGATCCGTTCATTGGTTGTCCTGTTCATACCCAGCCCGCATACCTCCAATATCTCGTCGAGGGTTTCTTTGGAGACGGGCATGGGTTTGCCCCCTGTCTATGCCTTGTTCTTCTGAAGGCGGGAGACTCCAGGGATGATCTTGATCCAATCCCCATGTTCCCACATGACCAGCAGTTGACCGGCTACGAAGATGGAGCTATAGGCTCCAGCCACAACCCCCACAAACAGCGCCATGAGGAAGCTGCGGATGGGCCCGCCAACGATCAGATAGACGGCCAGTATCGCCAGAACGGTGGTTATGGCAGTGTTCAGCGAGCGAACCAGGGTCTCAGAGATGCTGAGGTTGACCATGCCGTCGTAGTCGCCACCAATGCCCCTGGATTTGTTCTCCCGGATGCGGTCCAGCACCACGATGCTGTCATTTACGCTGTAGCCGATGATAGCCAGGAGGGCCGTGATGAACATGGGGTCGATCTCCCATCCCAGAGCCCTCCCCAGAATAGCGAACACCCCAACAGTCACCACAAGGTTGAATACGAGGGCCACTATCGAAGCGGTGCCATAGCGGAAGGAATGTGGCACCTTCCGGAAAGCCCAGGTAATATACAGCAGCATCAGCGCGACAGCGACGCTCGTGGCAATTGCTGCGTTCCGCGTCGCTTGGCTGGCCACGGCGGAAGAGACATATCCTGACTCGTTCGGATCCACCGTGCCAATTTCCGCTAGACCGTCCTTCAGACTCTGCTGTTCCTCTTCACTGAGGTCTCTCGTGCGGATGAGGAACTTGCCATCGCCTGTCTCCTGGACTCTGTCCGCAGCCTCGGCGTATCCCAGGTCAGACAACTTATTCTGTACATCGCCACGGGTGATCTCCTCGTTGGGCACAAGCGCCATCAGAATGCCGCCTTTGAAGTCCATGCCGAGCTTCAGGCCACCCGGGACAGCCGCCACGATAACACCCAGAATAATGACTATAACTGCTACCAGCAGGAACAGGTGGCTCTTAGCAGCGAAGTTAGGCATTCTTTGCTTCTACTCCGGATTTCGCTTCCACTCCGAACCAGGCTAGCCTCTTTGTAGCCCAGGGACCACTGAGGAAAATCAGCAGGAAGGTCCGGGTGACCGTTATGGCACTGAACATGCTGATCACCACACCGATAGCCAAGGTGAATGCAAATCCCATAACGGCCGAGCTGGCCACAACGCTGCTGCCGAACCAGTACAGGATGCCACAGGCGATCAAGGTGGTAAAGTTGCTGTCTCGTATGGCCGGCCAAGCACGATTGAAGCCGGTTTCGATGGCTGCCTTCAGTGTGCGCCCCGCTCGCAACTCTTCCTTCATGCGCTCGAAGATGAGGACGTTGGCATCGACCGCCATACCCAGAGACACGATGAAGCCGGCCATCCCGGCCAGAGTCAGCGTCACCGGTATGGCTTTGTAGATAGCCAGCACCAAGATGGCATAGATTATCAAGGCAACCGCAGACACAACGCCGGGCAGACGGTAGTAGAGTATCATGAACAACCCCACCACCAGCACTCCGATCAAAGTAGCCAGGAAGGCGCGATGTGTGAAATCGGCACCCAGAGTCGCCGACACGGTCCTGGGTTGATAGATCACCTTGAGCTCCACAGGCAATCGACCGGCTGTCAGTTGGGCAGCCAGCAACTTGGCCTCACTCCAGGTGAAGTTCCCGGTGATCTGGGCCTTCCCTCCAAAACTCGATGTGTTGAACGTAGGGGTTGAAACCGGCTGATTGTCCAGGAAGATACCAGACATGTTCAGCGGATATGTCTTCGGTTCGTCGCGCCCAGCGATCTGATCGAATATCGACGCACCGTTGCTGTCGAACTCAATGTCAACCGCGATCTCCGTTGCACCCGCTTGAGTTGTGTCTATGTTCGCCTGGGCCTTTGTCAAGTTGCCGCCGGTTAGAGCTATCGTTTCGCTACCCACGGTCCCAACGGCCGGCATCCACGACAGCGCTGACTTGTCGCTGTCTGTGAGCGTCGCCGGATCGAGAGTATTGCCGTTGTTGTCGAAGTACTCAAAGACCCCACTCTCATTCTTCCTCAGAATGGCGACCGAAGGGGTCGCTTCGCCAACGCCGACTGCATGGGCAAAGACGCGAGTCCCTGAGACGCTGCTATTGAAGAAGTCGGCACGATTGCCGTCAAGATAGTCCTTGAGAGTGGCCGCACTACTGCCGTTTGTCTCGACTTCCCTGAATTCGAGGAAGGCAGTCTGCTGGATAAGGCTCTGCGCTTGGTTGATATCGGTCACGCCAGGAAGTTGAACTATGATTCGGTCGTCTCCCTGTATCTGCACAACCGGTTCAGTAACACCGTATGCATCAACGCGCTTTCGGATCCTGTCTGCAGCAATCTTCATCAGCCCCGGTTTGTCTGCAGATTCCGTACCTTCAGGGAACTGGGCCTGGTATCCGAGAGAGATGCCACCCTGGAGGTCCAGGCCCAAGCGTAGACCCAGGTTGTCCTTCTCTCGGTGCAGAACACTGCTGCCGCTGGGCGTCATCACCCAGATGGACACACCCAACAGAGCTAATATGAGGAGCAGCGCCCAGCCGTTCCTGCCTAATCTCGGCCTTTTGCTTGTTGGTCGGCGCTGCATCATGAGGCTATTCGAGTATTCCCTTTCCGAGTCTTCATCCTAATAGACCGGCGTGAATTGTGTCTATGATATCACTTTTGAGCGGGGTTGTCTCTTGGCTCCAGATGCCTTCGGGCAAAGGCCAGTGCCTCCTCTTTGGTGGAGAGCTCGCCGGCCCCCTGAGCTTCGCGCACTGCTTCCAGAGTCTCTCCAACCTTCGGGCCGGGTTTGAGTCCGAACTCCCGCATCAGGTCATGTCCATCAATCAGCTTGGGCGGAGCAGCCACCGTCTCGTCTTCTTCCCGCTGCGCCAACACGTATTCCATCAGGCGGCAGTGCCCCTCCCACTCAGCCGCATCGAGGTTCGGCCCTTGCGTGGCCAGGAAGTCAGCCAGGGTCAGGAATATGATGTCTATGCTCACATCCGCCGTGTCACGGAAATAGCGGTAAATGGCCCGGCGGGTGGGCAGGTCATCGCCCATCTGCCACAGGCGCAGGTGGGACTCTATCATCTTCTGCACCATCTTGATCTCTCGGTTGCTGAACCTGAGGCGCTGCAGGATGTTCCCCGTGACCTCCGCCCCTTGCGTGGGGTGCCCGAAGAAATGGGCCCGGCCGTCAGGCATCAGCGTCTTGGTCTGCGGCTTGGCGATGTCGTGAAGCAGAACCGCCAGTTTGACCAATCCCGCCCTGGTGAGACCAAGGCTGATCTCCTCCTCAAACTCACCGATGTGCGGCGCCAGGTGTGGCGCAAGAACCAGCAGTTCCGGCCCTGTCGTCTTGTCGAGCAGGCGTTCCAGCGTGGCTACCGACTGCATCGAGTGGTTGAACACGTCCCAGTAGTGCTCGCGCGGCTGATCCACTCCCTTGGCAAAGGTCAGTTCCGGGATGATCACCGTGAGCAATCCCAGCCGGTCAAGATAGAAAATGAAACGAGCCGCGTTGCCGACGGAGAGTATGCGGCAGAGCTCCTCCCTCACCCTCTCCCCAGCCACCCGATTGATGAGATGGCTCTGGTTGCCCATCATGGCTTCGGTACCCGCATCAATGGCGAAGCCGTACTCCGCCGCCAGCCTGACACCCCGGACGAGACGGGCCGGGTCATCTTCGAAGATAGCGGGGCTGACCGCCTTGATCAAGCCGCTTTTGAGGTCCTTCTGCCCCAGGAAAGGGTCTATCAGTCGAGGCGGAGAACCTTTCCCGATGTCGCTGAG
>Ga0209253_10002044_pt1 | contig 17785 bp, 14 predicted proteins | sample FrelakmetBRP12BR_FD_187145 | JGI IMG/M metagenome (GOLD analysis project Ga0209253, IMG submission 187145) | Freshwater lake sediment microbial communities from the University of Notre Dame, USA, for methane emissions studies - BRP12 BR (SPAdes)... | ecosystem: Environmental > Aquatic >... | reverse complement strand
CTCGCGCGGCATCGGCTTCTCGCACTTCATCTCGGTCGGCGACCGCGCCGACATCGACTTCGGCGACCTGATCGACTATCTCGGCAGCGACCCGCACACGCGCGCCATCCTGCTGTACGTCGAATCGGTCAAGACGCCGCGCAAGTTCCTCTCCGCGGCGCGGGCGGCGTCTCGCAACAAGCCGGTGATCGTGGTCAAGACCGGTCGCGCGCCCGAGGGCGCGCGCGCTGCCGCCACGCACAGCGGCGTGCTGGCCGGCGCCGACGACGTCTTCGATGCGGCGATCCGCCGCGCCGGCATGCTGCGGGTGGAGAACCTGCTCGACCTGTTCGTCGCCGTCGAGACGCTGGCGCGCGGGCCACGTTTCGAAGGCGACCGCCTGCTGATCGTCACCAACGGCGGCGGCGCCGGCGTGCTGGCCGCCGATGCCGTGGCGCTCGGCGGCGCGCGGCTGGCCGAACTGTCGCCCGAGACGCTGGCGCGCCTCGATGCGCTGCTGCCGCCGACGTGGTCGCGCGCCAACCCGGTCGACATCATCGGCGACGCGCCGGTGCAGCGCTACGTCGAGACGCTGAAGGTGCTCGGCGATGCACCGGAGACCGACGCCGTGCTGTTCATCCATGCGCCGTCGGCGATCGTGCCCGCCGATGCGATTGCCGAGGCCTGCGTGCCGGTGGTGCAGGCGGCCAGGCGGCCGGTGCTGTCGTGCTGGCTCGGCGCCGACTCGGTGCAGGACGCCTGGCGGCGCTTCGCGCAGGCCGGCATCGCCAGCTATCACACGCCCGAGGAGGCCGTGCGCGCGTTCGTGCACTCCGTCACCTACCGCCGCAACCAGGAGCAGCTGCTGCAGGCGCCGCCGAGTTCCGGCGACCAGCCCCTGCCGGATCTCGGCCGCGCCCGCGGCCTGCTGCGCGCCGCGCTCACCGCCGGACAGCAGTGGCTGACCGAAGCGCAGGCGCGCGAGCTGATGACCATCTACGGCATCCCGGTGGTCGAGACACGCAGCGCGGCCTCGGTCTACGCCGCCCGCGCGGCGGCCGAGGCGATCGGCTACCCGGTGGCGCTGAAGCTGGTCTCGCCCGACATCAGCCACAAGTCCGACGTGCGCGGCGTCGCGCTGGACATCGAGTCCGCCGACGAGCTGCGTGCCGCGGCGGTGGCGATGCTGCGCCGTGGGCACGAGCTGCGGCCGCAGGCGCGGCTGGAAGGCTTCGTGGTGCAGCCGATGGTGCGCCGGCCGAAGGGCTTCGAACTGCTGGTCGGGATGGCCAGCGATCCGCAGTTCGGGCCGGTGATCGTGTTCGGGCACGGCGGCACCGCGGTGGAGATCGTCGGCGACCGCGCGGTGGCGCTGCCGCCGCTGAACACGGCGCTGGCACGCGAGGTGGTGTCGCGCACGCGGATCGCGCGGCTGCTGGCCGGCTACCGCGACCGGCCGCCGGCGGACCTCGACGCCATCTGCCGCGTGCTGGTCGCCGTTTCGCAGATGGTGATCGACCTGCCGGAGCTCGCCGAGCTCGACGTCAACCCGCTGATCGCCGACGACAGCGGCGTGATCGCGCTCGACGCCCGCGTGCGGGTGGCAAAGCAGGACGTCGCGCGCGGCGAGGCGCGGCTGGCGATCCGGCCCTATCCGCGCGAACTCGAGGAGACCTACGCCTGGGACGAGGGCGAGATGCTGCTGCGGCCGATCCGCCCGGACGATGGCGAACGCCACCTCGCCTTCCTGGGCAAGCTCGACCCCGAAGACATCCGCATGCGCGTGTTCAGCAGTCGGCGCGAGATCGCCCCCTCGGAACTGGCCCGCCTGACCCAGATCGACTACGAGCGCGAGATGGCCTTCGTCGCCACGATTCCCGGCGCCGACGGCCAGCCGGAAACGATCGGCACCGTGCGCGCGGTCACCGATTCCAACAATGCACGCGCCGAGTTCGGCATCATCGTCCGCTCCGACATGAAGGGGCGCAGCCTCGGCTTCCTGCTGATGAAGAAGATGATCCGCTACTGCCGCGAACGCGGCACCGGCGAACTGGACGGCGACGTGCTGCGCGAGAACACCGGCATGCTCAAGCTGGCGCGCGCGCTGGGCTTCGAGACCGTGCCCGGCGAGCAGAACGACTTCGTGCGAGTGCGGCTGAAGCTGCAGGAGCCGCCGGCGGCCGAGCCGCCGCGCTGAATCTCTGCCGAGGTCGAAGCGTCGCGTCGACGCACTCGGCGGGTAGCGCATCCCGCGCCCCCGCCGTGCCGCCGAGCGCTTGGGCACGCGGCGCTTCGATGCGGCCGCAGCCCCGGGTTCGTGCGTACGCGGCGCCCGCCATCGGGTTTGTCCCGTCCGCGTTTCCGGCGTGGTGATTGACGGAAGTCATCGCCTGCGGGGAGCCCGCCGCTACCTTGGTCTCGAAGGCGTGTCCGGTAGGCCTGAACCTCGGAACCGCGCATTCGACGCGAGCGGTAATCCCGCCTGCTCGCATCCTGCAGCAATGCAAGGACCGACGATGAAGACATCACGTCAACCTGTCCCGCAGTCCACGGCAGCGGCGCCGCCCGACCTGCCGGCAACCGCAAGCGAGGCGAACGCGGGCGGCGTCAGCGCCGAGCAGCGTCACGCGCTCATCGAGCGAGCCGCTTACCTCCTTGCGGAAAGCCGCGGCTTCTCGCCCGGCGAGGAACTCGACGACTGGCTCGCCGCCGAGGCCGAGGTCGACCGGCAGCTGAGCGAAACCGAGGCCGACGTGAAGTGACGGCGGCTTGCCCGCGCGGGGTCGGTCGCCCGACCCGCGTGCCGGCGAGCCGTGCCTCCAACCGGAGCGACGCGATGAAGATCCTGATCCCCGTCGACGGCAGCGCCTACAGCACGGCGGCGCTCGAATTCATTGCGGCCCGGCCGTTCGGCAAAGACGACCGCCCGCAGATCGACCTGCTGAACGTGCAGCTGCCGATTCCGCCGCGCGCCGGCCGCGCCGTCGGTGCCGACTTCGTCCGCGCCCTGCACGAGGCGGAATCGTCGAAGGTCCTCAAGCCGGCCGTCTCGCTGCTGCGCGTCGCGCACCTCGACCCCGCCTCGTACTACCGCGTCGGCAGCCCGGCCGTCGAGATCGTCGAGTGGGCCGAGGCGCACGGCACCGACCTGATCGTCAGCGGCTCGCATGGCCACACCGCGCTCAAGGCGCTGGTCTTCGGCTCGGTGACGCAGAGGGTGCTGGCGTCTACTACGGTTCCGCTGCTGGTGCTTCGCACGGCGAAACCGCCGCGGCGCGCGTCGCTGCGCGTCGGCATCGCCCTCGACGGCAGCAGTTACGGCACGGCGGCCGCTCGCTACGTGCTCGCCCACCTGCGGCTGTTCGGCCCGCGACCGATCGTGACGCTGATCCACGTCGTCGAGCCGACGGCGCAGGAGGCGCCCGACAGCGGACGGACCCAAGCAGCGGGCACGAAGCGGTCAACTGCGGCCGCTGCGGCGATCGCCGAGGTCCTCGGCCCCGTGCGCGCCCAGTTCGAGCGGGTCGGGGTCGCCGTGCGCGAGCACGGCCTCGTCGGCACGCCGGCCGAGGAGATCGCCGGCTTTGCCCGCAACCGGCGGCTCGATCTGCTGGCGATGGGCTCGCATGGTCGAGGCGCCTTCAGGGCGGCATTGCTGGGCTCGGTGGCCAGCCGCGTCGCTGCAACCTGCAGGACGCCGCTGCTGCTTCTCCGGTTGCCCGAGCGCAAGGTCGGCCGCGACTAGCGCTCGGTCTGCCCGCCGACGAATTCACGCCGGCCCGCGCCCCCGCCGGCCGGCGCCTAGCGTGTGTGCCGGCGCGACTTGCCGCCCTGCATCGGCCGCCGGTGGAGGCGTCCGAACAACCGCTGCAGGCGATTGAGGTGCCGCGTCGGCACGTCGGGATGGTCGGTCGCGGCCGGCTCGTCGCCCGCCGGCGCCGGGCGCCTGACGGCGGCAACTTCCGCCAGTGCACGCACGATGGCCGCGAAGCGCAGACGGGCGTGCAACTCATCGCCCAGCGCATCGCGCGGCATGGGCAAGGCAAGCACGGCAGCAGAACGTGTACTCATGGAATGCCCCTTTCGTCTTGGATGTGGTGGTGCCTGCGCCAGCGACATCGCGGAGCTGCAGGCTCCGCCAGAGGGGCCCGCCGGCGCAGACGTGAACTCAGACCGGCCGCCGGCAGCGGCGTTGCTCGGGACTTTCCCGGTCAGGGCTTTCAGCTGCCGTGGCGGAAGTGCAGCCACGCATTGACGAAGTACACGAGCGCGATGAGCACGCTGGTCCAGCCGATCGCGTTGAGCAGTCGCGCCGCCGGCCGCGCCACCAGCGCGACGATCAGCGCGCCCGACATCACCGCCGCGGCGATCGCCGACAGCGCGTGCGACGGTTCCACGGCGGCGAGCAGCGGCCCGTCGAGATAGAGCAGGTCGTCGATGCCGAGGATCGCCAGGTTGAACAGGTTGCTGCCGACCAGGTTGCCGATCGCCAGGTCGAGCGCGCCGATGCGCACCGAGGCGATGGTCACCGTCAGCTCGGGCAGCGTGGTGGCGAAGGCCACCAGCAGCGTGCCGACGAAGCTGTGGCTCCAGCCCATCGCCTCGGCCACCGCGCTGGCGGCGAACGGCAGCCACAGCGCCGCGGCCACGACCACGGTCGCCGCTGCCGCGTAGCGCCACACCGCCTGCGCCAGCGTCAGCCCGGGCGGCGCTTCCTCCTCGCCCGAGGCCGCGTGGACGCCGCGCTCGTAGTGGAAGATCGTGCGGATCGCCACCGCGTAAAGGCCGAGCACGGCGACGCTGACGGCGCCGACGTGGCCGATGCCGAGGACTCGGTCGAGTTGGGACGCCGACAGGATGCCGAAGGCGACCACCCCGAGCATCACCACGCTGAAGGCGGTGCCGAGGACGTGCCCCTGGCTGGCCACCGAGTAGATCGACGCCTTGCGGTGCAGCGCATCGAGCGGGACCAGCATCGCCAGGTTCAGCACGCACGCGCCGAGCACGTTGCCGACCGCGATGTTCGGGACGTCGGCGACCGTGACCGACGAGATGCCGGTCATCAGTTCCGGCAGGGAGGTGACGGTCGCCATCAGCACCAGCCCGATCCAGCTGCCGCCGAGCCCCGTGTGACGGGCGATGGCATCGCCGTAGCGGGCCAGCCGCGATCCGGCGACGAGGATCGCTGCGGCACATGCCGCCAGTTGCAGCCAGTGCATCCAGACCCCGTTCATCGACCTCGCCTCACCGTCGCGCTGCCGGTGGGCGATTCACTGTGCAATCGTCGCACGCGCTTCAAGCCGGGTTTGCACCGAGTGCGACGCCAGCCGTGACGGAGGTCAAGCAGGGCGCCGAATACGCGATTGCCGCAGCGCCCGCGCCCATAGACTGGATTCGACGCGGGTGGCGGCTGCACCTGCAGATCCGCTGCCGGCGCGTTCACCGGCGGAGGACTTCGTGAAAATCCTGCTTCCGTACGACGGCAGCGCCCATGCGCGGCGGGCCGTGCAGTTCGTCGCCGCGCGCACGCCACTGGCCGGCCGCGAGCCGGCGGTGTGGCTGCTGAACGTGCAGCCACCGCTGCTGGTCGAGATCCCGACCGCGGTCACCCGCAAGCGGCTGAGCGACCTGTACGCCAAGCGGGCAGAAGCCGTGCTGCGACCGGCGCGCACGATCCTGAAGCGCGCCGGACTGGACGTGCACGGCACCCATCTCGTCGGCGTGCCGGGGCTGCGCATCGCGCGCATGGCGCGCAACAAGAACATCGACCTGATCGTGATGGGCTCGCACGGCCGCACAGCGGCGGCCGGCATGCTGCTGGGTTCGGTCGCCAGCACGGTGCTCGTCCACTGCGACAACCCCGTGCTGCTGCTGCGCGACAGCGACGTGCCGATGGCGGAGTCGCTGCGCGTCGGTGTGGCGGTCGACGGCAGCCAGTACGGCGAGGCGGCGGTGCGCTGGGCGCTGGCGCATCACGACCTCTTCGGTCCGCAACCACGGTTCGAGCTGCTGCACGCGGTGCGCGAGCTGCCGCTGCAGACGAAGACGCTGCTGGCGAACCTCGCCGACATGAGCTTCACGCAGGAGAAGGTGCGCGCACTGCGCAAGCAGGAATGCGGCCGCGCCGTGCGCTCGACGCTGCCGCTGTTCGCGCAGGCCGGCCAGCCGGTGAAGCAGGTCGACTTGACCGGTGAGGCCGGCGAGCAGCTCGCCGCATACGCGAGGCGCGACCTCGACGTGCTTGTGATGGGCTCGCACGGCCAAGGCCTGTTCAAGGCAGCCGTGCTTGGCTCGGTGGCCACCCGCGTCGCCGCGCGCTGCGCGACGCCGCTGGTACTGATCCGCAAGGCGTGAGCTCAGGTCCGGCGATGAAGACCGCACCGGCTCCGCCCGACGCCCCGCCCGGGGGCCGTGCCTGGCATGCCATCGCAGCGGCCGAGGCGCTCGCGGTGCTGCAGTCGGCGCCGCAGGGCCTGACGGCGCAGGAGGCGGCACGGCGGCTCGAGAAGTACGGCCGCAACGAGCTGCCGCCGCCGCCGAAACGCTCGGCGCTGCGCCGCTTCCTGCTGCAGTTCCACAACCTGCTGATCTACGCGCTGCTGGCGGCGGGCGTGGTGACCCTGCTGCTCGGCCACCTCACTGACGCCGGGGTGATCATCGGCGTGGTGGCGATCAACGCGATCATCGGCTTCGTCCAGGAGGGCAAGGCGGAGCAGGCGCTGGAGGCCGTACGGGCCATGCTGGCCAGCCGCGCGATCGTGCTGCGCGACGGCCAGCGGCACGAGATCGACGCCGCCGAACTGGTGCCCGGCGACATCGTGCTGCTCGCCTCCGGCGACCGGGTGCCGGCCGACCTGCGCCTGCTGCGCGAGAAGAACCTGCGCGTCGACGAGGCGGCGCTGACCGGCGAGTCGGTGCCGGTGGAGAAGTCGGTCGCTACGGTCGCCGCCGACGCCGCCGTCGGCGATCGCAGCGGCATGGCCTACTCGGGCACGGTCGTCACCTTCGGCCAGGCCACCGGCGTGGTGGTGGCCACCGGCACGGCCACCGAGATCGGCCACATCGGCACGCTGGTGGCCGGCGTCGCCGAACTGGCCACGCCGCTGACCCGCAAGCTCGACCAGTTCGCGCGGCGGATCACGGCCTTCATCCTCGCCGGCGCCGCGCTGACCTTCGCCTTCGGCTACTTCGTGCACCGCTTCCCGGTCGTCGAGATCTTCCTCGCCGTGGTGGGACTGGCAGTGTCGGCGATCCCGGAGGGCCTGCCGGCGATCGTCACCATCACGCTGGCCATCGGTACCCAGCGCATGGCCCGCCGCAACGCCATCGTCCGCCGCCTGCCGGCGGTGGAGACGCTGGGCAGCGTGACCGTGATCTGCTCCGACAAGACCGGCACGCTCACACGCAACGAGATGACGGTGGTCCGGGCGATCCTGCCGACGCGCACCGTCGAGGCGAGCGGCGCCGGCTACGCGCCCGAGGGCGGCTTCACGGTCGACGGCCGACCGCTCGATCCGGCGACCGCCGACGATCTGCTGCACTTCGCCCGCTGCGGCCTGCTGTGCAACGACGCCGAGGTGCGCCATCTCGACGGCGACTGGAAGCTGGCCGGCGATCCGACCGAGGGCGCGCTGGTCACGCTGGCGATGAAGTGCGGCCTGGACCGTGCCACCGAGGCCGGCGACCTGCCGCGCGCGGACGAGATCCCCTTCGAGTCCGAGCACCGCTTCATGGCCACGCTGCACCACGACCATGCCGGCCATGGGCGGGTGTACCTGAAGGGCGCGCCCGAGCGCGTGCTCGACCTGTGCCCGACGCAGGTCGACGGCAGGCCGCTGCAGCGCGAGTACTGGGAACGGCAGCTCGACGCGGCGGCACGCGACGGCCAGCGGGTGCTGGCGCTGGCCGCCTGCGAGCCGCCGCCGGGCACGACCGCGCTATCGATGGACGACATCGGCGAGCGTTTTGCACTGCTCGGCCTGGCCGGCATGATCGACCCGCCGCGACCGGAGGCGATCGAGGCGGTGGCGAGGTGCCAGACGGCCGGCATCCGCGTCAAGATGATCACCGGCGACCACACGGTCACCGCCGCGGCGATCGGCGCCGAGCTCGGCCTGCAGCGAGCCGACGCGCTGGCCGGCCGCGATATCGAGGCGCTCGACGACACCCAGCTCGCCCAGCGGGTCGCAACGGCCGACGTCATCGCCCGCGCCAGCCCCGAGCACAAGCTGCGGCTGATTGCCGCGCTGCAGTCGCGCGGCGACGTCGTCGCCATGACCGGCGACGGCGTGAACGACGCGCCGGCCCTGAAAGCTGCCGACATCGGCGTGGCGATGGGCCGCAAGGGCACCGACGCGGCGCGCGAGGCGGCCGACATCGTGCTGACCGACGACAACTTCGCCAGCATCGCCAACGCGGTGGCCGAGGGCCGGACCATCTTCGACAACATCAAGAAGTCGCTGCTGTTCGTGCTGCCGACCAACGGCGGGGAGGCCGGCGTCATCCTGCTGGCGGTATTTCTCGGCATCGCGCTGCCGGTGACGGCGGCGCAGATCCTGTGGATCAACATGGTCACCACCGTGACGCTGGCCATCGCGCTGGCCTTCGAGCTGCCGGAACCGGGCGTGATGCGCCGGCCGCCGCGGCTGCCGACCGAGCCGCTGATCACCCGGCTGCTGCTGGCGCGGCTGGCCTACGTGACGGCTCTGATGGTGGCGGCGACCTTCTTCGTCTTCGAGTGGGAGTTCGCGCGCACCGGCTCGCTGGAAACGGCACGCACCGCCGCCGTCAACATGCTGGTGTTCGGCGAGCTGATCTACCTGTTCAACTGCCGCCACTTCGTCGCCAGCGCGCTGAGCTGGACCGGCATGACCGGCAACCGGATCGCCCTGTGGGTGTCGCTGGCGCTGATCGTGCTGCAGCTCGCCTTCACCTACGAGCCGACGATGCAGCGGCTTTTCCACACCACGGCGCTCGACGCCCGCGCGTGGGCGCTGATCCTCGGTCTGTCGCTGGCCAAGTTCTTCGCCGTCGAGATCGAGAAGGCGGTGCTGCGCCGCTTCGGCGTGGTGCGGCTCTGATCGCCGGGGCGGAGCGCGACGGATGACGCCGCCCGTACAACCGGCGGCGGCCACATCGTCAGGCCAGGCAGCCGAGGAGTCAGCCATGCCGATCGAACGCATCGTCGCCGCCACCGACTTCTCGCAGGCCAGCGCGCTGGCGCTGCAGCGTGCCGCGCGGCTGGCAGCGGCGCACGTCGCCGAGCTGCACGTGACCACCGTGCTGCCTTCGGGCTGGCTGAGTCAGGTCCGCGCCTGGTTTGCCGGCGCCGACGTGCAGGCCGACGCCGAAACCGTCGGCCGGCGGCTCGCCGAGAGCGCCGAGGCGCTGCGCCGCGACGGTCGGCCGGCGGTCCGCACGCAGGTGCTTGAAGGCGAGGCGCGCGACGAGATCGCCGCGCTGGCGCACCGGCTACAGGCGCACCTGCTGGTGGTCGGCGCGCACGGCCGCAGCCTGGTGGGCGAGACCATCCTCGGCAGCACCGCGCTGGCGCTGCTCGAGCGCTGCGACGTGCCGATCCTCGTGGTGCGCAACGACGCCGAACAGGACTACCAGCGGGCACTGGTCGGCGTCGAGTTCGGCGCCGCCAGCGCGCAGGCGGTTCGCTTCGCCGCCGAACTGTGCCCGCGGGCCGACCTGTCGCTGCTGCACGCCTACGAGGATCCGTTCGCCGCCGAACTGTTCCTCGGCCAGGCCAATGCCGACGCCGAGTCCTACTACCGGGGTCGGGCGCGCGAACAGGCGAAGCGGTCGCTCGACGGCTTCGTCGGCGAACTCGGCGAGCTTGCCGCGCGTTGCCACCCGTTGATCGCCTACGGCCCGCCGGGGCTGCTGCTGGCGCACGAGGCGCAGCACCAGCACGCCGACCTGGTCGTGCTCGGTTCGCGCAGGAAAGGGGGGCCGGAGGCGGCGCTGCTCGGCAGCGTCGCGTCGAACGTCACGCAGATGGTGGCGGCGGACGTGCTGCTGGTGCGCGAGCGGGGGAGGGGCGCGCGTTGAACCCGGCGCCGCTGGTCGAACTCCTGCTGCTGCTGGCCGCGGCGGTGCTGGCCGTCGCCCTGTTCCAGCGGCGGCGGATCCCGTCGAGCCTCGCCTACCTGCTCGTCGGCGCCATCGTGGGGCCACACGGGGCCGCGCTGATCAGCGATGCCGAGACCATCCACCTGGTCGCCGTGTTCGGCATTGTCTTCCTGCTGTTCACCATCGGCCTGAACTTCTCGCTGCCGCAGATCCACGCGCTGCGCCATCTGGTCTTAGGCCTCGGCACCGGCCAGGTGCTGCTGACCACGCTCGCCGTCGGCGTCGCCGCCTGGGCCATCGGACTGCCGCCGGCGGCGGCGTTCGTCGTCGGCGCGGTGTTCGCCCAGTCGTCGACGTCGATCATCGGCAAGCAGCTCGCCGAGCAGGGCGAGGAGAACAGCCGCCACGGTCGCCTCGGGCTGGCGATGTCCGTCTTCCAGGATGTCACCGCGGTGCCGCTGGTGGTGCTGATCCCGGTGCTGGCCGCCGCCGGCACGCAGTCGGTGGCGCTGCCGCTGGCCGCGGCGCTGGCCAAGGCGCTGCTGGCGATCGCGGTGGTCGTCTTCGCCGGCCGCCGGCTGCTGCGGCCGCTGTTTCACGAGGTTGCGGCCAGGCGTTCGCCGGAGCTGTTCACGCTGACGGTGCTGCTGGTGTCGCTGGCCGCTGCCTGGGCCACCGACAGCCTCGGCCTGTCTCTTGCCTTCGGCGCCTTCCTCGCCGGCATGATGCTCGGCGAGACGGAGTTCCGGCACCAGATTGAATCGACGATCCGGCCGTTCCGCGACGTGCTGCTGGGGCTGTTCTTCGTCACCATCGGCATGCTGGTGGATCCGGCGTCGCTGCCGCGCATCTGGCACTGGTCGCTGGCCGCCGCGGCCGGCCTGCTCGTCGGCAAGGCGCTGCTGGTGGCGGCGCTGGTGCGGCTGGCCGGGGTCGAAACCTTCACGGCCTGGCGCACCGGCGTCGTGCTGGCGGTGGGCGGCGAGTTCGGCTTCGCCGTGCTGGCGCTGGCGCTCGGCGGCGGCGCGATCGGGGCGGAGCCGGCGCAGATCGCGCTGACTGCGGTGCTCTTCAGCATGGTCGCCGGGCCGTTGCTGATCCGCTTCAACCGCGCCATCGCCGAACTCGTCGTCGGCCGCCGCAAGGAGACAGCCGCGCCGGCGGTGCCGGTACCGCAGCCGGCGGAACTGCGCGGGCACGTGATCATCTGCGGCTACGGCCGCATCGGCCAGAACGTCGGCCGCTTCCTCAACGAAGAGGGTATCCCGTTCGTCGCTCTCGACCTCGATCCGGTGCGCGTGCGCGACGCCCACGCCGGCGGCGAGCCCGTGTACTACGGCGATGCGGCCGAGCGCGACATGCTCGAGGCCGTCGGCGTGATGAACGCGCGCCTGGTCGTGATCAGCCACGACGACGTCGGCGGAGCGCTGAAAGTCCTGCACCACGTCCGCGCGCTGCGGCCGGAACTGCCGGTGATGGTGCGCACGCGTGACGAGAGCCGCGTCGAGGAACTGCGCCAGGCCGGCGCCACCGAGATCGTGCCGGAGACGCTCGAGGCGGGGATGATGATCGTCTCGCACGCGCTGCTGCTGCTGGAGGTGCCGCTGCGCCGGATCCTGCACCGGATCCGCGACGCACGGGTCGACCGTTACCACCTGATGCGCGAGTTCTTCCGCGGCAGCGACGCGCTCGCCGGGCACGCTGGCGACCGCGAGGCGGACCGCCTGCACTCGGTGTCGCTGCAGGCGGGCAGCGCGGCAGTCGGGCTCACGCTGGCACAGGTGGAGCCGGCGAAGGACCGCGTCGTGGTCACGGCGCTGGTGCGCGAGGGCAGGCGGACGCTGGCGCCGGCCGCCGAAACGCGCCTTGCCGCGGGCGACGTGCTAGTGCTGTTCGGCGCCCCCGCCGACCTGGAGCGCGCCGAGGCGCGGCTGACGGAGCCGGCCGCCGGGTAGGAATTCACCGGCCCTGCGCCGCCGCGATCCACTCGGCCACGTTCTCGGCCGACGGGATGCGGCCGGAGCAGACCAGCTTTTCGTCGATCACGAGGCCGGGCGTCTTCAGCACGCCGTAGCCGACGATCTGCTGCATGTCGGTGACCTTGACGACCTCGGCTGTAACGCCGGCGGAGGCCGCGGCGGCGCGGGCGATCTCTTCGAGCTTGCGGCAGTTGGCACAGCCGGGACCAAGAACCTTGATGGTGAGCATGATCAGACTCCGTGAAGGGCGGCCGAGCGGCGCGACGCAAATGTCAGCAGCGCGGCGAGCAAGGCGACGAATGCCGCCAGCGAGAGAAGCAGCACAACGAGCGGCGTGCCGTCGATCCAGGCACCGTAGCTGTAGCCCGCTACCGCGCTGAACAGCGCGACGAAGCCGACATAGGTGAAGGTCTTCGTCCGGCCGATGATCGCCGCGATGATCAGCACGCTCTGCAGCGACAGTTCCGGATCGGCCATCAGGTAGGCGAGCAGCGGCCCGCGGTGCATGCCGAGGTCGAGGAACATCTGCGCGATCGGCACCTCGACCAGCGTCGGGAAGTACATGAACACGCCGAAGGCCACGCCCGCCAGGTTGCCGACGATCGAGTTGGTGCCGGCGACCGCCTCGATCCACTCGGGCTGGATGACGATCCGGATCATGCCGACCACGAACACGCCGGCGACCAGCAGCGGGAAGATCTGCTTGACGAAGCGCCACGACTCCCACAGCCAGTCGCGCACTTCGTCGCCCGACAGCCGCTGCCGGGCGAGGAAGTGAAGCGCGCCGAGGCCGACGGCGATGCCGAAGAACTTGCCGGTCAGCCCGATGCGCAGGCCAGCGGGCGTGGCCTCGATGGCCAGCGCGGCGAGCAGCAGCGTCGCGGCGATCAGCGCGAGGCAAGCCCGCGTCCAGCGCGTGACGCCGTCATGGATGTTCTCCAGCCCCCGCCACGCGGCAAGCCCGATCGCCGCCAGCAGCACGATGAGCAGCACGCCCTGGGCCGAGACGCCCTCCTCGCCGTTGTGCGCGTTGTACGGCACCAGCCGGTCGAGCGCGGCCTGCCAGGCGTCGGCGCCGGCCCAGGGAACGGTGAACTGCGCATAGGTGCCGGTCAGCAGTCCGAGCTTCAATGTGCCGGCGAGAAGCAGCGCAATCCAGATCAGCAGGAAAAGCAGTGCCGGCCGCCGCATGCCGGCACCGGCTTGCGCGCTGAAGACGTCGTCAGTCGCGCGATCGTGTTCGGCGTCGTCGGCGCGGAACAGCAGCGCCATGATCAAGCCGATGCCGATGCCGAAGGCGAGCGACAGGACGAAGCGCGCAAGCGCCAGGTCGACGCCGATCACGCCGCCGGTGTAGACCAGCGCCAGGATATTGGCCGCCGGCGCAAAGAACAGGAACGTGATCGCCGGGCCGATGCCGGCGCCCTTCTTGTAGATGCCGGCAAAGAGCGGAACGATCGTGCAGGAGCAGACGGCAAGCAGCGAACCCGCGGCAGCGGCCGCCGGATAGGACACCACGCCGGGCGCATTGCGGCCAAGGAAGCGGGTCACCGATTCCTTCGGGATCAGCGCCGACATCGCGCCGGCGATGAAGAACGCCGGCAGCAGGCACAACAGCACGTGCGCGGCGAGGTAAGCGGCGAGGTTGCGCAGCCCGCCGGCCAGCATGGCCGGCGCATGGGTCGACAGCCAGTCCATCATGCTCTTCTCCGGAATCCCGGAGCGATGGATAAACCCTAGGCGCGCTGTGCTGGCGGTGGTTGAGCGGTGTCAAGCCGAGGGAGCATCCGGCAGACAACTCGCCATCGTGCCGGCGCAGGCCGGCAACCAGGTTTCGGCGCTGGAAGATTGGGCCCCGGCCTCCGCCGGGGCGACAACGATCAGCAACGGGCCGCGCGGCGGAAGATGTCAGCTGCCGCCGCAGCAAGACGGCGCGCAGCACGACGGGGCTTTCGTTGCGGACGCACGCGGCACCGCACCGGCCCCCGGCTTCGTCGCCCGCACGAAGGCGGCGACGAACTTGCCATCGACTTCGCTGGCCAGCGCCTCCAGGTGCTCGCCCTGCCCGGCCAGCAGTTCGCGCGCGTCGGAGGCAGCGTAGACGCGGGTGACCTCGATGGCGGCGTCGTCGAAGCCCGCCGAGACCAGCTTGTCGAGGTAGTCGCGATCGGACAGCGCGCCGGCCACGCAACCGGCCCACAGTTCCATGTTGCGCCGGATCGCCGGCGGTACCTCACCGCGCACGACGACGTCGGACACCGCGAAGCGGCCGCCGGGCTTCAACACGCGGAAGGCCTCGCGCAGCACGCGGTCCTTGTCGCCCGACAGGTTGATCACGCAGTTGGAGATGATCACGTCGACCGAGTTGTCCGGCAGCGGAATGTTCTCGATCTCGCCCTTGAGGAAGTGGACATTGGCCAGGCCGCTCCTGCGCTTGTTCTCCTCGGCCAGCGCCAGCATCTCTTCGGTCATGTCCAGGCCGAAAGCCTTACCCGTCGGCCCGACCCGGCGTGCCGACAGCAGCACGTCGATGCCGCCGCCCGAGCCGAGGTCGAGCACCGTCTCGCCGGCCTTCAGCTCCGCGAGCGCCGTCGGGTTGCCGCAGCCGAGCGACGCAGCCAGCGCGTCGGCCGGCACTTCGCCGCCCTGCGCCGGGTCGTACAGGTTGGCGGTGATCGGGTCGCAGCTGCTGCCGCCGCAGCAGCCGCCGCCCTGGCTGACGCGCCGCGCGGCGGCGCCGTACTTCTCGCGCACGACTTCCTTCACATCCTGTTCGGCAGCAGACATCTCGTTCTCCCGTCGGTCACTTGCAGCAGACGATCCGGCTCGGTTCGATCACCCTGTTGCGGGTGCAGCACTCCGCGTACAGGAAGCCGAGCAGCTCCTGCAGCGCCGCCGTGTTGGCGGAATACCAGAGGAAGGTGCCGTCGCGACGCGCCGTCACCGGTGCCTCGTTGCGCAGCTTCTCGAGGTGGTGCGACAGCGTCGGGTTGGCGATCCCCAGCTCGGCCGCGATGTCGCCGACCACCATGCCGCCCGGATGCGCCGCCAGCAGCAGCCGCACGATGCGCAGCCGCGGCTCGGTGCCCATCGCCGCCAGCATGTCGGCGAGGCGGGCCGTCTGCTCGGGGTCGTCCTTGCGTGCCATCGTCGGGTCAGTCGCCGGCACGACCGGCGGCGATCTCGCGCAGCGCGCGCTCGAAGACCTCGACCGGCTGGCCGCCCTGGATCAGGTGGCGCTCGTCGACGATGATCGACGGCACCGAATGAATGCCGAGCGCCTGCCAGTGGCGCGCCTGCTCGCGCACCTCGGCCGCGTACTGCCCGCTTTCCAGCACGGCGCGCGCCTGCTCGACGTCGAGCCCGACCTCGCCAGCCAGTCGCAGCAGCACGTCGTGCGCCCCCGGGTTCTCGCCGCGCGCGTGATAGGCGGCGAGCAGCGCGCGCTTCAGTTCCCTCTGTCGACCCTCGAGGCCCGCCCAGTGGAGCAACCGGTGCGCGTCGAAGGTGTTCCACACGTGCGTGCGCGGGCCGAAGGCGAAGCCGACCTCGGTACCGCGGCTGTGGATCACCGCCCGCCGCTCGGCGACCTGCTCCGCCGTCGCGCCGTACTTGCGCGCCATGTAGCGCAGGAAGTCCTCGCCGTCCGGCGGCATGCCGGGGTTCAGCTCGAACGGCTGCAGGTGCAGTTCGATCGGCATCTGGCTGCCCAGCCGTTGCAGCGCCTGCTCGAGCGCGGCGAATCCGATTGCGCACCACGGGCAGGTGACGTCGGAGACGAAGTCGATTCTCATCGCCGGGTGACTGCGGCCCGATCGCTCCGCTGCTGGTCGCTCACTTCGGGCGGATCCGGGTGATCTTGTTGCCCTGCACGCCGAGCCCGGCCATCAGCCCCTTCTGGCTGAAGATGAAGGCGTAGATATCGTCCTTCATCGTCGTCGAGGTCACGGTCTTGGCCTTGCCTTCGTCCAGCAAGACGACGCTCGGGCCGACGCCGACCTCGAAGCCGTCCGTCTTGTCGAGCTGCTTCACGGCGGCCTCGTTCATGAAGAACATCGCGTAGCCGTAGGTCTGCGCGCCGGCCTGCAGACCGTACGAGGCGCCGGCGGTGTTGTAGTAGGCGACCGCCTTGCCGCCCTTGATCAGCGCGCCTTCGCCGTACTGCCCGCCGATGCCCAGCCCGGCCTTGGTGACGCTCGGGAACACCAGTACCGCGTACGCCGCCTTGCCGATCGCCTTCGCCGCCGGGATCTTGGCGTACAGCTGCTGCAGCGCGTTGTTCGCGCTGCGGCTCAGTTCAGCCGCGGATGCCTTGCCCGGAACCTGCGCTGCCGTGGGCAGCGGTGCGAGTGCGAGGCACCCCGCGGCGGCCAGCACGGCAAGACCCGCTTTGAACGTCCGCGAGAGATCGCCGTGTTTCATTGCTTTCCCGTCTTCGTGGATGACGGCGAATTGTCGCGCGAATTGCGAGATCGGACCGGAGCGCGCCCGTCCCTACCTCCCCCGCGCCTGCGCGTCGCTCAGCGTCCGCCGCCCAGCTCGCGGACAAGTTGCTGGACCTGTGGGCTTTCGGGTTCGAGCTCCGCCAGCCGTTGGGCGTGGCCGAGAGCACGGGCGCGGTTGCCAGCATCGCGCTCGAACAGCGCCAGCGCGAGCAGCAGGTCGCGCTCGTAGGGCTGCCGCTTCAGCGCGCCTTCGAGTTCGCGCCGCGCCTCGCCGCCCTTGCCGGCGTCGTTCAGCGCCACCGCGTGGACGTAGACGAAACGCGTGTTTTCGGGGGCGAGCTTCGCCGCTTCCGCCAGTTCCTTGAGCGCCTCGGCCGAGCGCTTCTGCCGCGTCAGCGACAGCCCGAGCGCGAAATGCGCGGGGGCCGAGCGCGGTTCGCGTTTCAGCGCGTCGCGCAGCGTCTTCTCGGCCTCGTCCTCCAGGCCTCGGCTGCGCTGCAGATCGGCCAGGTTCAGCGCCGCCTGCACGAAGGTCGGATCGAGAGCGAGCGCCGCGCGGTACGCCGTGCTCGCTTCCTCGTGCCTGCCCTGCAGCGCATACAGGTTGCCCAGGTTCGCCCGTCCCTCGGGCCGGTCGGCGTTGAAACGCTCGGCCGCCGCGTACTCGTCGAGCGCGGTCGCGAATCGGGCGCGGTCCTGCGGCGACAGGCGGGCTTCCGGTTCGCCGGCGAGCGCACGCGCTGCATCCATCCTCACTTGGCGAACCGGATCGCCGAGCATGGGCGGCAGGAGTTGCGCGCGCGTGCCAGCATCTGCTAAGGCCACCGCACTCACGGCAGCAGCGCGCACTTGCGCGTCCGGATCGCCGAGCGCGCGGCGGACCGCGGGTAGCGTCGCCGGGCTCAGGTAGCGGCCGAGCCGCCGGATCGCACTCGCCCGCACGTACCCCGACAGCCCGCGGTCTTCGGCCACCTCAAGGAGCGCGCGCTGCGCGCCCGGCGCACCGCGCTCGGCTGCCGCGAACGCCTCGGCAAAGGTCTGGTAGCCGGGCTTGGGCTGCGGGTACCACTTGCCAACGGCGGCGGCCGCCCACTCGGGCTTGCTGTTTGCGTGGCACTTGTTGCAGGCATTCGGCGTGCCGAGGCTCGCCGTGCGATCAGGACGCGGAATGCGGAAGCTGTGGTCGTGCCGCGGGTCGACGATCATGTAGGTCGTCGCCGGCATGTGGCAGGCGGCGCACTCGGCCCCCTTCGAGCCAACCTTGTGGTGGTGGTGCGAGGCCGCGTCGTACTTGCCCGGCGC
>Ga0209253_10002043_pt1 | contig 17786 bp, 18 predicted proteins | sample FrelakmetBRP12BR_FD_187145 | JGI IMG/M metagenome (GOLD analysis project Ga0209253, IMG submission 187145) | Freshwater lake sediment microbial communities from the University of Notre Dame, USA, for methane emissions studies - BRP12 BR (SPAdes)... | ecosystem: Environmental > Aquatic >... | reverse complement strand
GGCGCCGCTACCAGATTCGACTGGAATGTGGTCTGGACGCAGACCATCATGATTTCCAGTGCTCCGAAGCGGCCCGTCGCGGGTGTCGGCTCCTGGCCGAGTCCGGTACATCGTGCCCCCCGGAGTCAACGGCTGGAATCGCTACATTGCGGTCGTTCAAGGCGCCCACGTTCCCCTGATGGGGTGTGTCATTTGTTGCCGTTGAGGTCGAACAATTCGCAGTCTTCTCAGAGGCATCGTTGGGGCTGATTTGTCGACATTGCAGGCAGTGCCTGTGCGCCGACTCCGCCCTACAACCCCAACGCGTCCGCCACCAGCCTACGCATCTCGCGCTGCAGCCTGGCCTTCACCGGCGCCAGCGCGCGGCTGCGGATGCGGTTGTTCAATTCGTAGGGGTCGTCGTGCAGGTCGTACAGCTCGTCGAGCTCGCCATCGCGCGCGCGGTTGATCCAGCGGATGTACTTGTGGCGCTCGGTGCGCACGGCCTTGTAGGTCATGCCCACGAGCCAGGGCATGGCCTGCTCGGCCCAGTACTCGATCAGGATCGACTGCCGCCAGCCGGCCACGCGCTTGCCGGCCGAGGCGAACAACGGCAGCAGCGAGCGGCCCTGGATGTGCGCGCCGGGCTTGCCGCCGGCCAGTTGCAGCAGAGTCGGCGCGATGTCCTGGCAGAGCACGAGTTGCCCAATGCGCGACCCCGCCTTTACCTTGCGCGGGTAGCGCACCACGAACGGCGAGCGGATGCCCTCCTCGTAGGCGAAGCGCCGCTCGGGGCCGAGGCCGTGCTCGCCGAAGAAGTAGCCGTTGTCGCCGAGGAAAACGATGCAGGTGTCGTCGAGCTCGCCGCGGCGCTCCAGCAGCTCGAGGATGCGGCCGACGCCCTCGTCCACCGGCGCCATCATGCGGGCACGCAGGCGGATCTCCTCCTGCGTGCCGGCGTGCAGCGCCCGCAGCACGGCCCGCGCCTTGTCGCCGCCCTTCATCGCGAACGCCTCGGCCCAGGCCGGTTTGCTCTTCACCACCTCGGCGGGCGACATCATGTTGGGCCGCGGCGGAAACACCGCGTCGCGGTACAGCCCCGCGTGCCGCTCGGCGACGATGTAGCCGCCCTGCGCTGAGATGTTCAGCGTGCCGTCGGCCAACTGCTCGGCATCCGGGTGCACGGCCTTGTGCGCGAAGAACAGCGACCAGGGTTTGCGGCTGGTTCCGTGTTTGCGGTCGAGCCAGTCCAGCGCCAGCTCGTTCATGATGTCGGTGATATAGCCCTCGTGCTGACGGTACTCGCCGCCGTGGTTGAGCCGCGGGTCGCGAATGCGGCCGTGGCCGTCGTAGCTGACCCAATGGTCGTAGCCTGGCCGCGGCATGCCGTCGTTGCCCATGTGCCACTTGCCGATGTGTGCGGTCTCGTAGCCGAGCCGCTGCAGCGCCAGGTGGTAGTTCGGCAGCCGGTGGCTCATCGCGTCGCGCGCCACGTTGTCGATGATGCCGTGGCGGCTGGCGTATTGCCCGGTCACGATCGACGCGCGGTTCGGGCTGCAGATCGGCGTGGTGTGGAACGCGCGCTCGAACAGCGCGCCTTCTGCGGCCAGGCGGTCGATGTGCGGCGTCTTCATGTACGGGTGGCCGCCGGCGCCGAACTCGTCGAAGCGCAGATCGTCGATCAGAATGACCAGGAAGTTGGGGCGTTTCTTCATCGCACGCGGTCGAGCCCGTCGTGGCGCAGTGTAGGCGCGCGGCCAATGGGCGAGGGGCCGCGCCGTGCAGCGCAAGCCCGTCGCGCGGTCTCTTGCAGGTGTCAGCGGATCGCCAGGGGCGCGCCGATCGATCCGGTGGCGCCGGCGATCGGCACCGGGCTGTACACGTACATGAACCGGTACGCCTTGTCAGCGGCCAGGCCGTCGAGATCCATGTTCTCCTGGTTGACGATGCCGTGGCGCGTGAGCATGTGCGAGTGGATGCAGAACGCGCAGCCGGGCTCCTTGTTGGGGATGACCTCGGTCGCCCAGGTGTCGGACCCGAACACGCCGGCCTGCACCACATCGGACAGCCACTTGGCCACTTCCATGCCGATGCCGGGTTCGCCGGCGTTGAACTTGGCGTTGTCCTTGATCCAGTGCTTGCCCCAGCCGGTACGGAAGAACACGCCGTCGCCGGGCATGAACTTGAAATCCTTCATACCCTGCTTCTCCAACGCGGCCTTCACGTCGGCGAGCGTGATCTCGTAGCCGGCATCCATCGCGTCCACGCCCTTCAGCCCTGCGACGTCGATCAGGATGCCGCGCGCGTTGATCGGATGCAGCCGCTCGATGCCGAGCTTCTTCAGCCCGGTGGAGCCTTCCATCTCGAGTTGCGTGATGCCGTTGTAGTAGCGGATCTCGTTCTTGTCGCCGGCGCCGTTGACGGCAATGCCGATATGGCCCAGCCCGTCGAACTGCGTGCCGACCTGGCCGATCTCGGTGGCCAGGAACTCGTCGTTGTAGACCAGGATGTTGGCGCCGAAGGGCCCGCCGGTCGGGCCGCCCGGAATGCGCAACACGAACTTGCGTTCGCCGAACGCGGGCATCGTGCTGGTGTAGGGCCGGCCGAGCCGGTAGACCTTGCCGGTCTTGGCTTCGGCGAGCGCGCGCTGCACGACCTCGGGCTTGGTGTACCAGTTGGTCGAGCCGGCCTGGTCGTCCTTGCCCCACAGCTTGTTCGGCCACCACTTGTCGCCGATCGGGGTGTCCATCGAACTGCCGATGATCCACGGCTTGCCCTTGCAGGCTTTCCAGTTCTTGTCCGAGCATTCCTGCGCGAAGGCCGAGCTCATGGCCAGGCCCGACAGCAGCGCCAGTGCACCGAGTTTCAGTTTGAACACGTTCGTCTCCTTGTTCGTTGTGGGGGGAGGGGCAAACAGCGGATACCTTCTTCAGTTCGTGGCGGCCGCAGCGACCGGCGGCGCCGACGCGCCGCCGTGACAGATCTGCCGGCCTTCGCCGAGGTCATGGCAGTGCCGCGAGGTGCTGTGCGCCCCCAGCTCCGCCGCTTGCAGCGAGCGCAGCAAGCGATGGGCAGGCAGGAAATTCATCTCCGCCGAACGCAACAGCCAGGCTTTGGCCGCCACCAGATCGGGGGTCTCGGCTTGCAGATAACAACCCGCTGCTTGATAGGCGCCAATGGCTGTCGTATCGACCGCGGCGCGCGCAATGACCTGCGGGCACGTCTGCGCTGACTCGCTCGATGCGGCTTGCGCGCTGGCCTTCTGCTGGTCGGCGAACCATCCGCCCACATCGGCCGCCCTTGCCGGGCCCGACACCAGCATCGTGCACACGAGCGACCAGCGCATCACGCCGCCCTGCCAGCCGCATGCCATATCGAGCCTCCCAAATCGTGGAGGGCGATTCTGTGCCTCAGCGTTCGGCGGCGTCAAGGTCGATTCAAGGCTCGGGGGCGAGCCGCGCCGCGAAACCTCGCGACCTCAGGCACAGCCCAGGCGATCGGCCAGCTCGTCAAGGTGGGCCACCGACAGATCCACCGGCTGTGCGGCACGCGCTTCGCCCCGGCCCGGCCCTTTCTCGTCGGGCCTCGCGACGAACGCGGTGCGCAAGCCGGCCTGCGCCGCGGCCGCGAGATCGGACGAATGCGCCGCGACCATCAACACCTCATGAGGCGCGCAGTCGAATGCCGCTGCGGCCGACTGATAGACCACCGCCTTGGGCTTGTAGTCGCGCGCCAGCTCGGCGCCGAGGATCGCGTCCCACGGAAAGCCGTTGCGCCGCGCGAGGTCGACCATCAGCGAGATGTTGCCGTTGCTGCACGGCGCGATGCGGTACTTCGTGCGCAGCCGGTGCAGGCCGGCCTTCACGTCGGGCCAGGCGTCGAGCCGGTGCCAGGCGAGATTGAGCTGCACGCGCGTGGCCTCGTCGAGCGACGACAGGCCGAATCCTGCCGCGATCGCCTCCAGGTTGCGCCGGTGCAGCACGTCGAGTTTGGAGAACGGCAGTCGCCCGGTGCGCACGTCCTCCATCGCCGGCTGGTATTGCGCGCGCCAGGCGTCGGCGAAGGCCGCCCAGTCGAGCGTGATGCCACGCGGCGCCAGCAGCTCGCGCGCCTCGCGCGCGATCGAGGCGCGCCAGTCGACCAGCGTGCCGAAGACGTCGAAGATCAGCGCGCGGATGTCCTGCACTCAATTTGTCCTTCCAGCGATGACTTCCCAAGCGAACACCGCGGATCCGGCTTCGCCGGTCCGCTGGCGTCGCCATCCGCCTTGCAGGGCGAACGGCGCTCGCCAGCCTTTCGCGAGCGCGCAGGCGCTCGCTCGGTGCGGGCTCGCCCCCTCGAGGGGGTAAGCGGGGACGTGAGGGCCTGCCTGCGCAGGCCCGAACGCCTCGCGAACCGCCCGAGCGCTGCGAGGGCGTGGCGCGCGGCCGCAGGCCGCTCCGGGGGTGGACTCATATCGGCACCTCGAAATAGTCCAACGCCCATTCGCGCATGAAGCGCACCCGGGTCGGCCGTATGCGATACAGCGTGAACTCGGGGTTGTCGGGGCTCTTCAGGTATTGCCGCAGCAGCGCGTCGCGCGTGAACGCCTCCTCCTGCGTCGCGCGGTCGGTCACCAGCTCGGCGATGCCGGTGATGCGCACCTGATCGTCGTTCTTGTCCAGGTAGCACAGCTCGACCTTGGCGTTGGCGGCGATCTCCTGCGTCTTGTGAAACCGCTTCAGGTTGGCGAAGTAGACGGTGAAGCCATCGGTCCAGGTGGCCGTGATCGGGCGCGCGCGCGGCTGGTCACCATCCACGGTGGCCAGGATCGGAAAGCGCTGGGCCTTGAGCACGGCGAGCGCGAGTTCGGGCAACTGTTCGGGGGTGACGGGCACCGGTGTGGGTTTGGGCATGTCGGCTCCTTCTTTGGGTTAGGCAGTGTTCTTGCGAGCGGCTCGCCGCATCGCCAGCACGATCAGCACCGGCAACACGATCGAGGCGACCGAGGCGATCAGAAACGACGACTGGCTGGCCGATACCGCGCCGATCCAGGCATAGACCCCCGCGACGACGAAGTTGCCGATCGACACGACGGCCAGAAAGCGTGGCAGCGGCATTCGCGAAATGCCGGCCAGGATGGTGGTCGCCTCGGCCAGCACCGGCATCGCGCGAAACGCCACCAGCAACGCATCGCCGTAGCGCTGCGACAGATCGGCGAAGCGGTCGAGCTGAGCCCGACCCACCACCCGCTGCGCCAGCGGCCCGCCGGCGTAGCGGCCGAGCGCATAGCCGCCGAGCGACGCGCAGGTCAGCCCGACGAAGCACACCGCGGTGCCCCAGACGGTGCCGAGCAGATAGCCGGTGGTGGTGAGCACGAAGCTCGACGGGATCGGCAGCACGATGTCGGCCAGCAGAAACACGATCACCGCCAGCGTGATCAACGCCACCGAGGCTTTCGACTGCAAGGTTTGCTGCACGAGGTCGTTCATCCGGCCTTCGAACAGGAAGAACGGCACCAGGACGAAGGCCAGCAGCAGCACGACGAACACGCTCCAGCGTGCCACCACCGTCGTGGTCGACAAGGGTGGCCCAGGCTGGGGATTCGTCTGCGGCGACACGGCACGAGCTTGTACACGATCGGCGGCCGCGCGATGTGTCAGCGTCCCTTGGCCTTGCGCCAGGCTGCGAAGTCATCGCGGCTCTGGGCATCAGTGGGTGGATACAGGCCCAGGATCGCGCGCCCCTCCTGGACTTTCTCGGTCACGAAGTCCTCGAACGCCGTCATTTCCACCGCCTCGGCGGCGATCTCGTCGGCTATTGCCCCGGGAATCACCACCACACCCTCGGCATCGCCCACCACCACGTCGCCGGGCCAGACCGGCGCGTCGCCGCAACCGATCGGCACGTTGATATCCAGCGCCTGGTGCAGCGTCAGGTTGGTCGGCGCGCTCGGGCGGTGGTGGTAGGCCGGGAACGACAGTTTCGCGATCTCGGGCGAATCGCGAAAGCCGCCATCGGTGACGACGCCAGCGACGCCGCGCTTCATCAAACGGGTCACGAGAATCGAGCCCGCCGAAGCAGCGCGCGCGTCCTTGCGGCTGTCGATCACGAACACCGCGCCTGACGGACATTCTTCCACCGCCTTGCGCTGCGGGTGCGCGCGGTCCTGGAACACGGTGATCGGGTTCAAGTCCTCGCGCGCCGGGATGTAGCGCAGCGTGAAGGCCTCGCCGACCATGTTGGGCAGGTTGGGATTCAGTGGCCGCACATCCTGGATGAACTGGTGGCGCAGGCCGCGCTTGAACAGGGCCGTGCACAAGGTGGCCGTGCTCACACGCATCAGCAGGTTCTTGGTGTTCGGATTCATGCAGGGCCTTCAGAAGATCACCGGTTCGGACACCGGTGCGCCGAACCCGGTTTCGAGAAAATCGAAGTCGCAGCCCTGGTCGGCCTGCAGGATGTGGCGGCTGAACATCCAGCCGTAGCCGCGCTCGTAGCGCGGTGGCGGTGGCGTCCACGCGGCGCGGCGGCGCGCGAGCTCGTCGTCGCCCACCTCGAGATGGATGCGCCGCGCCGGCACGTCCACCGTGATGCGGTCGCCCGTCTTCACCAGTGCCAGCGGCCCGCCGACATAGGCTTCGGGCGAGCAATGCAGCAGGCAGCCGCCGTAGCTCGTGCCGCTCATGCGTGCGTCGGACAGACGCAGCATGTCGGTCACGCCGGCCTTCAGCAGCTTGGTGGGGATCGGCAGCATGCCCCACTCGGGCATGCCGGGGCCGCCCTGCGGGCCGGCATAGCGCAGCACCAGCACGTCGGCGGCGGACACGTCGAGCGCCGGGTCGTCGACCGCTTTCTTCAGCGCCGGGTAGTCGTCGAACACCAGCGCGCGGCCGGTGTGCTGCAGCAACTGCGATGCACAGGCGCTGGGCTTGATGACCACGCCGTCGGGCGCCAGGTTGCCGCGCAGCACGGCCAGCGCGCCCTCGGCGTAGATCGGCTTGTCGAGCGGGCGGATCACGTCGTCGTCGAAGACCTCGGCGCCGGCGATGTTCTCGCCGAGCGTGCAACCGTTGACCGTCATCGCATCGAGCGCCAGGTGCGGCGCGATGCGGCTCATCAACGCGCGCAGGCCGCCGGCGTAGTAGAAATCCTCCATCAGATAGGTATCGCCGCTGGGCCGGATGTTGGCGATGACCGGCACCTTGCGGCTCGCGGCGTCGAAGTCGTCCAGCGTCACGGCATGGCCGGCGCGGCGCGACATCGCCACCAGATGGATGATCGCGTTGGTCGAGCAGCCCTCGGCCATCGCCACCGCGATGCCGTTCTCGAAACTCGCCCGCGTGAGCATCCGCGCCGGCGTGAGGTCGTCCCACACCATCTGCACGACGCGTCGGCCGCATTCGGCGCTCATGCGGATGTGGTTCGCGTCGGCCGCAGGGATCGACGAGGCGCCAGGCAGCGTCAGGCCGATCGCCTCGGCGATGCCCATCATGGTGGCCGCCGTGCCCATCGTCATGCAGGTGCCGTGGCTGCGCGCGATGCCGGCTTCCATTTCCTGCCAGGCCTGGTCCGACAGGCGCCCGGCGCGGCGCTCGTCCCAGTACTTGAAGGAGTCCGAACCCGAACCCAGTACCTGGCCGCGCCAGTTGCCGCGCAGCATCGGGCCGGCGGGCAGGTAGATGCAGGGCAGGCCTATCGAAAACGCACCCATCAGCAGGCCCGGTGTGGTCTTGTCGCAGCCGCCCATCAGCACGGCGCCGTCGACCGGGTGGCTGCGCAGCAGTTCCTCGGTCTCCATCGCGAGGAAGTTGCGGTACAGCATCGTGGTGGGCTTGACGATCGGCTCCGACAGGCTGATCGCCGGCAGTTCGAGCGGAAATCCTCCCGCCTGCAGCACACCTCGTTTGACGTCGTCGACGCGCTGCTTGAAATGCGCGTGGCAGGGGTTGGCGTCGCTCCAGGTGTTGACGATCGCGATCACCGGTTTGTCTTTCCAGTCGGCCGGGGCATAACCCATCTGCATCACGCGCGAGCGGTGGCCGAAGGAGCGGAAGTCGTCGGGTGCGAACCAGCGCGCGCTGCGCAAAGTGTCGGGGGTTCTCTTCATGGCGCGATTGTCATGCCGGGCGAAGGCGGTAGCCGCTGCGTCGTAGGCGCCGCGCGGCCGACGGGTCAAACCGGCGTAGAGTGCTCGAACAGCAAGGAGACATTCGATGCATCGTCGCTCCGTATTGATCGCCGTGGCCGCCGGCCTGCTCGCGCTGCCCGGCGCGTTCGCGCAGGAGGCCTGGCCGAGCAAACCGGTGAAGGTGATCAGCCCGTTCCCGGCCGGCGGCACCAGCGACGTCATGGCACGCATGGTTTCCGACGCACTGAGCAAGGAGTTCGGCCAGCAGTTCATCGTCGAGAACATCGGCGGCGCCGGCGGCACCATCGGCACCCTGCGCGCCGCCAAGATGACCCCCGACGGCTACACGATCGTGCAGACCGGGGTCGGCCAGAGCGCGGTGGCGCACGGCCTGAACCCGAACGTCGGCTACGACTCGATGAAGGACTTCGCGCACGTCACGCAGGTCCACTCCGGGCCCAACGTCCTGGTGGTGCACCCGAGCACGCCGTTCAAGACCTTCGCCGAGCTGGTGGACTATGTGCGCAAGAACCCCGGCAAGCTGAACTATGGCTTCACCCACGCCGCGTCGGGCCACATGGCAATGGAGCTGCTGAAGATCGAGGCCAGCAAGTGCCCCCAGGGCGTCAAGGATTGCAACGGCTTCTTCATGGTCGGCATTCCCTACCGCGGCGGCGGCCCGATGATGCAGGACCTGCTGGGTGGCCAGATCCCGCTGATGTTCATCAACCAGGACGTCGCGCTGCCGCACGTCAAGGCCGGCAAGCTGCGCGCGCTGGCGGTGACGAGCCTGCAGCGCAACCCGCTGTACCCCGACCTGCCGACAATCGCCGAGAGCGGCTTCCCGGGATTCCAGGCGCTGAGCTGGTCGGGCATCTCGGCGATTCGCGGCACGCCGCAGCCGATCGTCGACAGGCTCGAGGCGACGATGAAGAAGATCATGACCTCGCCCGAGATCAAGCAGCGCATGGAATCGGTGGGATTCGTGATCCCGACCCAGGGTGGCGCACCGTACACGCAGTTCGTGAAGAGCGAGATCGACCTGTGGACGCGCGTGATCAAGACCGCGGGCATCAAGCCCGAGTGATGGGCCCGACATCCCGAATGATCGCCGCCAGCCCGCTCGCTGCCGGTCTGCCCGCCGGTGCTGCCAGCACCGACCGCATCGAGTGGATCGGGTTGTCGCTCGTGTTCTTGCCCCTGGCCGCGCCGATCAGCGACGCCAAGGTATTGACCGGCCGGCAGAAGCCGCTGACCGAGATCGCCTTCCTGTTCGCTGAAGTTCAGACAAAGGACGGCCACTCGGGCGTCGGCTTTTCCTACAGCAAGCGCGCCGGCGGCCCCGGGCAGTACGCGCACGCCAGGGAGATCGCGCCGGCGCTGATCGGCGAAGACCCGAACGACATCGCGCGGCTGTGGGACAAGCTGTGCTGGGCCGGCGCATCGGTTGGCCGCAGCGGCCTGGCCACGCAGGCGATCGCCGCCTTCGACATCGCGCTGTGGGATCTGAAGGCCAGGCGCGCCGGGCTGCCGCTGGCCAAGCTGCTGGGCGCCTACCGCGACAGCGTGCCCTGCTACAACACCAGCGGCGGCTACCTCTCGAGCCCGATCGGCGAGGTGCTGGCCAATGTCGAGAAGAGTCTCGCGCGCGGCATCGGCGGCATCAAGATCAAGGTCGGCCAGCCCGACCCGATGGCCGACCTGGCACGCGTGCGCGCGGTGCATGAGCTGATCGGCGGCCGCGTGCACCTGATGGTCGACGCCAACCAGCAATGGGACCGCGTCACCGCGCAGCGCTTCGGCCGCGCGGTGGAAGAGCTGAACCTCACGTGGATCGAGGAGCCGCTCGATGCCTACGACGCCGAAGGCCACGCCGCGCTGGCGAAGGGGCTCGACACGCCGATCGCCACCGGCGAGATGCTGACCAGCGTGGCCGAGCACTGGGAGCTGATCCGTCAGCGCAGCGTCGACTTCATCCAGCCCGACGCGCCGCGCGTCGGCGGCATCACGCCGATGTTGAAGATCATGGCGCTCGCCGACCACGCGCGCATCCGCATGGCGCCGCATTTCGCGATGGAGATCCACCTGCATCTGTCGGCGGCCTATCCGCATGGGCCCTGGGTCGAGCATTTCGAATGGCTCGAGCCGATGTTCAACGAGCGGCTCGAGATCCGCGACGGGCAGATGTGGGTACCGGCCCGGCCGGGACTGGGCTTCAGCCTGAGCAAACAGGCGCGCGTCTGGACGGCGGATCGCGCGGCGTTCGGCAAGCGGCCGCAATGATCATCCGCACCGAACAGGATGTCACCGCCGCCGTGCTGGCCGAGGCGGCACGCACGCCCGACGCGCGGCTGCGCGAGATCCTGATTGCCGCCGTGACGCACCTGCACAGCTTCGTGCGCGACGCGAAACTCACCGAAGACGAGTTTCATCGGGTCTGCGCGCTGATCGCGCGGGCTGGCCAACTGACGACCGAGTCGCACAACGAGGTGGTGCTGGCCGCGGGTTCGCTCGGCGTCTCGGCGCTGGTGTGCCTGCGCAACAACGGCGACCAGGGACAGACCGAAACCACCGCCAACCTGATGGGGCCGTTCTGGCGGATGGAATCGCCGCGCACGCCCGACGGCGGCTCGATCGTCCGCTCGCCGACGCCGGGGCTGCCGGTGTTCGTCACGGCCTGGGTGCACGACCGGGACGGCGCACCGGTGGCTGGCGCCGAAATCGACGTCTGGCAGGCCTCGACCGAAGGTTTCTACGAGAACCAGGATCCGGGGCAGTGCGATATGAACCTGCGCGGCAAATTCACCACCGATGCGCAAGGACGCGTCCGCTTTCGCACGGTCAAGCCGGCGGGTTATCCGGTGCCGGTGAGCGGGCCGGTGGGCGCGCTGCTGCGCGCGCAGGGACGCCACAACCTGCGGCCCGCCCACCTGCATTTCATGATCTGCAAGCCCGGCTACAAGACGCAGTTCTCGCAGGTGTATTCGAGCGACGACCCCAACCTCGAGACCGACGTGCAGTTCGGCGTCACGCAGGCGTTGATCGGTCGCTATGTGCGACACGACGACGGCGCGGCGCCAGCGCCCGACGTCGCCGGGCCGTGGTTCACGCTCGAGCACTGCTTCGTCGTCGAACCCGGCGTGTCGCGGCTGCCCAAGCCGCCGATCACCGGCAAGGCCGGCGGCGAGCGACCGCAGCTGACGGTGCTCGAACGCCGCGGCACCGCGGGCACGCCATCGACCTGAGCCGCTACCCCGGACTTTCCCGCATTCGGCGCCCGAACGGGCGGCCGGCACTGCATGATTGCCGCTGGCGCCTGGCTCGTGTTCGCTGCGAACGCCCGGGCGAGTGACGAAAACATGGAGACGAACGCATGCGTACGATCATCAAATGGCTCGCGGCCTGTATCGCGTTGACGGGCTTCGCGCTGGGCACCGCCCAGGCGGCCTACCCCGATCGGCCGATCACGCTGATCGTGCCCTGGGGCGCCGGCGGCGGCACCGATGCGGTCGCCCGCATCCTTGGCACGCTGATGGAGAAGGACCTGGGCCAACCGGTCAACGTGGTCAACCGCACCGGCGGCTCGGGCGTGGTCGGTCACCAGGCGATCTCGGCGGCGCCGCCCGACGGCTACACGATCGGCATCATCACGGTCGAGATCGGCATGATGCACCACCAGGGCCTGACCGATCTGAGCGGTGCGTCGTACACGCCGATCGCGCTGGTCAACGCCGACCCGGCGGGTGTGCAGGTGCGCGCCGATGCGCCGTACAAGAACCTGGCCGACCTGCTGGCCGCGATCAAGGCCAACCCGGGCAAGTTCAAGGCCTCGGGCACCGGGCAGGGTGGCATCTGGCACCTGGCCATCGCCGGCCTGTTGCGCGACCAGAAGATCGACCCAGCCAGCCTGCCTTGGGTGCCGTCCAACGGCGCGGCGCCGGGGCTGAACGACCTGATGGCCGGCGGCGTCGAGGTGGTGCCGTGCTCGCTGCCCGAGGCGCGCGCGTTGATCGAGGCCGGTAAGGTCAAGAGCCTGGCCATCATGGACCCGAACCCTGCCGGGCTGTTCCCGAAGGTGCCGACGCTGAAGGCCGAGATCGGCAGCGGCTGGACCATGGCGGCCTGGCGCGGCATCGCGGCGCCCAAGGGCGTGCCCGCAGACATCCAGGCCAAGCTGCTAGCGTCGCTGCAGAAGGCGCACGAATCGAAGGAGTTCAAGGAGTTCATGACCAACCGCGGCTTCGGCGTGTTGTGGGCGCCGCCGGCCGAGTTCGCGTCGTTCATGGCGAAGTCCGACGCCGACCTGGGCGCGACGATGAAGGCCGTGGGCATCGCCAAGTGACGCCACTGCGGGCCTTGCGTTTCCGGGCCCGCACTTCTCGATGAAGCTCAACGACGCCGTCTTCGGCGCGGTCTTTCTCGCGCTCTCGCTGCTGGTGCTCTGGTCGATCCAGAGTTATCCGCGCATCCCCGGGCAGAACATCGGACCGGCGGCGTTCCCCGGAGTGGTGGCGGCGATCCTGGCTGTGTGTTCGGTGTTGCTGATCGCGCAGGGCGTTCGCAAGCACGACGGCGCGGCGTGGTTCGAGCGCGGCGCCTGGACGCGCGAGTCGCGGCAGTTGATCGGCTTCGCGATCACGATCGCCGGGCTGCTGTTCTACGTGCTGGCCAGCGAGAAGTTGGGATTCCTGATCACCGGCATCGTGATGCTGGTGTCGCTGATGCTCGCGCTGCGGGTCAAGCCGGGCATGGCGCTGCTGGTGTCGGTCGTCAGCACGCTGGTCATCCACATCGCGTTCTACAAGGGCCTGCGCGTGCCGCTGCCCTGGGGCTTTGTTCCGGTGCTTTATTGATATGAAAGCCGCATGACCTGGCCCGTCATCAGCCAGGCCTTCGCGCTGGTGTTCGATCCCTACGTGCTGTGGGTCATCCTGGCATCGTCGCTGTTCGGCCTGTTCGTCGGCGCGGTGCCGGGGCTGACGGCGACGATGGCCACCGCGCTGCTGGTGCCGGTGACCTTCTTCATCCCGCCGGTGCCGGCGGTGGCGGCAATCGTCAGCTGCACCGCGATGGCGATCTTCGCCGGCGACATCCCCGGCGCGCTGCTGCGCATACCCGGCACGCCGGCCTCGGCGGCCTACACCGACGAGGCCTATGCGATGACCAAGAAGGGCCAGGCCGAGCTGGCGCTCGGCGCCGGCCTGGTGTTCTCGGCCATCGGCGGGCTGTTCGGCACCGCGGTGCTGATCGCCTTCGCGCCGGTGCTGGCCGAGGTGGCGCTCAAGTTCTCGTCGTTCGAATACTTCTGGCTGGTGGTGCTGGGCCTGTCGGGCGCGGTGTTCATCGGCGCCAGCAGCAAGCTGAAGGCGGTGATCGCGCTGATGCTCGGGCTGCTGGTATCGGCGGTGGGCCTGGACAACCCCGGCGCACATCCACGCTTCACCTTCGGCAACAACGAGTTGATGGGCGGCGTGTCGCTGATCCCGGTGATGGTGGGCATGTTCGCGGTGTCGGAGATCCTGCGCTTCGTCACGTCGGTGCATCCGCCAGTCACCTTCGCGGCCGAGAAGATCGGCAACGTGTTCGCCGGCATGTGGGGCCTGACCAAGAAGTACAAGTGGCAGCTGGTGCGCGGCAGCGCGATCGGCACCGCCATCGGCATCCAGCCGGGCGCCGGCGCCGACATCGCGGCCTGGATCACCTATGCGTCGAGCAAGCGCTTCTCGAAGGAGCCCGAGAAGTTCGGCACCGGCCATGTCGAGGGCATCGTCGAATCGGGCGCGGCCAACAACTCGGCTCTGGCCGGCGCCTGGGTTCCGGCGCTGGTGTTCGGAATCCCGGGCGACTCGATCACCGCCATCGCGATCGGCGTGCTGTACCTGAAGAACATGAACCCGGGGCCGACGCTGTTCATCAACAACCCGCAGAACGTCTACGCGATCTTCCTGGTGTTCATCCTGGCCAACATCATCATGGTGCCGCTGGGCTGGATGGCGATCAAGGTCGCCAAGAACGTGCTGCGCGCGCCGCAGAAGCTGCTGATGCCGGTGATCCTGCTGTTCTGCGCGGTAGGCTCATTCGCGATCAACAACACGGTGTTCGGCGTGCTGCTGATCCTGATCTTCGGCCTGTTCGCTTTCGTGCTCGAGGAGAACGGCTTTCCCACCGCGCCGGCGATCCTCGGCGTCGTGCTGGGTGGCATGCTGGAGGAGAACTTCGTCACCTCGATGATCAAGTCCGACGGCAATCCGCTCGCGTTCTTCACGCGGCCGATTGCCGGTGGTTTGGCGGCCGCGACTGCTCTGATCCTGTTCTGGCCGCTGCTGGCCAGGGCGTGGCGTAGCGCCCGGGCGCGACGCTGAGCCACGGTCACGATGGGCTCGCCTTGGGCGCGCCCGGTCCCATGGAACCGCCTGCGTGTGTCAACCAGGTTTTGGCCGCTTGCACCAACTCCCGCGGCGGTCGAGCGATGTCCAGCGCGAGGGCCCCTTCGTCGTCGCCGGGAGGCTCCAGCGTCGCCAACTGGCTGGCCAGCAAGGAGGCCGGCATGTAGTGGTCGGTGCGCTCGGCCATCCGCCGCGCCAGCAGATCCGGCGGTCCGGCCAGGAACACGAAGGCGAGTCCGGGCGCATGCAGGCGCAGCGTGTCGCGGTAGCTGCGCTTGAGCGCCGAGCACGACAGCACGGCCCCTTCGCCGCCGCGCCGCGCCGCGCCGATGCGCTCGGCCAGCGCGTGCAACCAACCCTGACGGTCCTGGTCGGTCAGCGCAACGCCGGCGGCCATGCGCGCAACGTTGTGCGGCGAATGAAAGGCATCGCCCTCGAGAAACGGCATGCCCAGCGCCTCGGCCAGCAGGCGGCCGACCGTGCTCTTGCCGCTGCCGCACACGCCCATCACGACCACGGGTTCCGCCATGGCCGTCGTTCAGGGCTGGCGACTCTCGATATGCCCACCGAACTTGTGGCGCATGGCCGACAACAGCTTCTCGGCGAAGGTGTGGTCCTGACGCGAGCGAAAGCGCGCGTACAGCGCCGCGGTCAGCACCTCGGCGGGCACGGCCTCGTCGATCGCGGCCTGCACGGCCCAGCGACCCTCGCCGGAATCTTCGACCACACCGGAGTAGCTGGACAGGTCCCGGTTCTCGGCCAGAGCCTGCGCGGTGAGATCGAGCAGCCACGACGACACCACGCTGCCGCGGCGCCAGACCTCGGCGATGTCGGCCAGGTTGAGCGCGTAGCGGCGATCGGCCGGCAGCGCCGGCTTGCCGGCGTTGCGCAGGATGTCGAAACCTTCGGCCAGCGCCTGCATCATCCCGTACTCGATGCCGTTGTGGATCATCTTGACGAAGTGTCCCGCGCCGGCCGGCCCGCAGTACAGCCAGCCGCGCTCGGCGCTGGGCGACAGGCCGTCCCGGTTCGGTGTGCGCTCCAGCGCACCCGCGCCCGGGGCCAGCGCCTCGAAGATCGGCGCCAATCGCTGCACGCACGCCGGCGAGCCGCCGATCATCAGACAGTAGCCGCGCTCGAGCCCCCACACGCCGCCGCTGGTACCGACATCGAGGTAGTCGATGGATCGCTGAGCCAGTGCCTGCGCGCGACGCACGTCGTCATGAAAGTGCGTGTTGCCGCCATCGATGATCGCGTCGCCCGGCGCCAGACGGTGCCCCATTTCGGCGACGGCCTGTTCGGTGGCCGATCCGTGCGGCAGCATCACCCACACCGTGCGCGGCAGCGCGAGCGAGGCTACCAAGGCGTCCAGATCGGCCGCACCGGTGGCGCCCTCGCGCACCAAGGTATCGACTGCGGCGCGATCGGTGTCGTACACGACGCACGAGTGCCCGGCGCGAATCAGTCGACGCACCAGATTGGCTCCCATGCGCCCCAGGCCCACCATTGCCAGTTGCATCGCGTGGCCTCTCTTTCGGCATTGTTCGGCCCGACCCCGGCTGGCTGCCGATCGAGCGCATGAATGGCCCGCACGTTGGCCGGCGCTGGCTGCAATGCTAGCGCGATGCGCGGTGGTGCCGATGCCGCGCCACGGCCGGCTTCGTGTTCGAACGGTTCACGGGCTTGGTCACCTTGCTGATGAGCGATATCCTGCGACATGGGCATGAAGCGATTTCTCGCCGTGTGGCTGTCGGCCCTGGCTTGCCTGGCCACCCCGCTGCGGGCCGAGACCGGCAACGCGTCGCGCCCGGGATCCCGAACGTCACCCTGACCGCGCAGCAGCGCGGGATCGTGCCGCGCTGACGGCGATATCGGCCTTCGGCCCGACTGTGTATCTACGCACCGTGCCGTGTCAAAGTGCCGCAGGGCGCACCACATGTAACCCCGCCGTCGCCGCAGAATGATCCGACCATGAACGCCATCGGCTCCATTGCCCTCTCCGGAATGAACGCCGCGCAACTGCGCCTGGGGAGTTCGGCACACAACATCGCCAACGCCCTGACACCGGGTTTCCGCCGCCAGCTCGTCGTGCAGCAGTCGGTGCCCGAAGGCGGCGTGCAGGCCAGCGTGACGCGGGCTGCGCTCGAGGGCCCGGCGCTGGCGGACGACCTGGTGGCACAGATGAGCGCCGGCTATCTGTTCATTGCGAACCTGAAGGCGATCCAGACTCAGGATCGGCTGATGGGCTCGTTGCTCGACATCCGGGCTTGAGGCCGCAGGACGCGGCCGTTCACGCGAACCCGACGACCCGGTGCGGTTGGTACGGCGCCTCGAGCGCCGCGGTCTCCTCGGTGTCGAGCGTCAGCGACAGCGCCGCGATCGCGTCGTCGATGTGCTGCGTCTTCGACGCACCGACGATCGGTGCGGTGACGCCGGACTTGCCCAGCACCCAGGCCATCGCGATCTGTGCCATCGGCACCCCGCGCCGATCGGCCAGGCGCGCCACCTGCTCGGCGACGCGGCGGTCGGCCTCTTCGGTACCCTCGAACAGCATCTTGCCGAACGCATCGAGCTCGATGCGGCGCGTGTGTTCGCCCCAGGGCCGCGCCAGCCGGCCGCGCGCCAGCGGGCTCCACGGGATGACGCCCAGCCCCGAATCGATGCACAGTGGCAGCATCTCGCGTTCCTCCTCGCGATAGAGCAGGTTGAGCTCGGGTTGCATCGAGACGAACTGCGTCCAGCCTCGTTGTGCGGCCACGGCGTTGGCCTTGGCGAGTTGCCAGGCCCACGCCGACGAGGCGCCGATGTAGCGCGCCTTGCCGGCCTTGACCACGTCGTGCAGCGCCTCCATCGTCTCCTCGATCGGCGTGGCCGGGTCGAAGCGGTGCGTCTGGTACAGGTCCACATGGTCCATGCCGAGGCGGCGCAGGCTGTTGTCGATCTCGGTGAAGATCGCCTTGCGCGACAGGCCGCCGATGTTGGGCCCCTTGCGCATCGGGTTGAACACCTTGGTCGCGACCACGATCTCGTCGCGCCGTGCGAAATCCTTCAATGCGCGTCCGAGGAATTCCTCGGACGTGCCATCCGAATACGCATTGGCGGTATCGAAGAAATTGATGCCCTGCTCGATCGCGTGGCGGATGATCTGGCGCGTCTCGGGCTCGGGCAGCGTCCAGGCGTGCGCGCCGCGTTCGGGCACGCCGAAGGTCATGCAACCGAGGCAGATGCGCGACACCTTGAGGCCGGTGCGTCCGAGTCTTGTGTACTTCATGGTCCTGTCCTTCGATGTCGCGCCAGATTAGGGCCTGCTA
>Ga0209253_10002041_pt1 | contig 17790 bp, 16 predicted proteins | sample FrelakmetBRP12BR_FD_187145 | JGI IMG/M metagenome (GOLD analysis project Ga0209253, IMG submission 187145) | Freshwater lake sediment microbial communities from the University of Notre Dame, USA, for methane emissions studies - BRP12 BR (SPAdes)... | ecosystem: Environmental > Aquatic >... | reverse complement strand
CCCCTACCCCGGCCGAGAGACCGTCCATGATATCGAGAAGATTGAACGCGTTAATCAGGCCTACCATCCACAATACTGTCAGAGCCAGATCGAGCCATTCAGGAAAAGCTGCAATCTCAATTCTGATGCCGCTCTTGATCAAGACAAAAACAGCGAGGAGTTGGCCGATAAGCTTTGTCCATGGCGTCAACACGCCAAAATCGTCGATCAGCCCGAGCATCACGACAATCGTTCCACCTAGAATAATCCCAAGCACGTCATGACGAAATTCGAAGGTGAAGACTAAACTCATAAGAAAGGCGAGATAGACCGCCAATCCGCCAAAATACGGAACTGGCTCCTTCTGATGTTTCAAGAGGCCATCCGGTGCATCGACAATGCCGTACTTTAAAGCAGCCTTCCTGGCGATGGGCACGCCATACAACGCAAATAAGAGAGCCAGGATAAATGTGAGCAGATACAAAAGCATTACGACAATCTCGTTCCACGCCGCGAACATTTCCCAAACTCATTGCTTGTGTGCAGGGCCTGGCTATGATCCGACAAGACAAGCCTCATAGACTTCCTCATGCCGACGAACGACACTAGCCATTTCGAAGTTTTCTTGAACGTGACGCTGCCCTCTTAACCCCATCTGGCGTGCCTGCTCAGGATTTGCCAATACCGTCTGTATCGCGCGAGCCAGCGCTGCTGCATTGCCTGGCTCGACAAGAATGCCTGTCTCGCCATGCGTCACAAACTCAGGGATACCTCCAACAGTAGTCGCCACAACCGGCCGACCTGCGGCCATCGCTTCAAGAATGGCAATGCCAAACCCCTCATACAGCGAGGGCAATACGAATGCATCCAGCAGTGGCAACAATTGCGGGATATCCCGTCGTGTTCCAGCGAATATAACCCGCGAGGCGATGCCCAACTGCTGAGCCATAACTCGAAGACGCTCCTCTGCCGGTCCATCTCCCACAATCAATACCTGACAGAGGGGGCCATCAACTTCTCTCTCTAACTGTGCGACTGCCTCTAGGAGAAATCGCAGGCCTTTCTTTGGCTCGACTAATCGGCAGACTGTGCCAATAACCGGTAACCCTTCCTGCAGACCTAGCTCATTTTTCAACAAGGCCGCCACGCCTCGGAAGCGACCGGCCTCGACCCCGAATGGGATGACGACGAATTGTTCCTCGCGACCGCCTATCCGTAACTTGACCGAACGACGCACTGCATGCGAGCAACACACCATTCGATTCGTCCACCTCATGGTCACTCGATCGACAAAACGGTTAAACCATCCCTCCTGTGCCACTTCGTCATGATAGGCAGAAACCACACACACCTTCTTGCCAGCTTGTCGTACCAGCCGTGATGCCACGTTGGCCCAAAACAGAAAAGACTGCACCACGTCGGGCCGTTCCGCCCGGAGAACCTCCCGCAACCGAAACAGGACCCGGATGTCGATTTTCCCTTTCCCATTTAAGGAAAGGACTCGGACTCCACGGGACCGTAGCTCCGATACCAGTGCCCCGTCAGGTTTGAGGGAAACGACGACCACCTCAAACTTCTTCCGGTCGATGCGTGAGGCGAGCTCCAACAGATGTGACTCAGTTCCTCCCACCCCAAGACCGACCACAAGAAACAATAATTTGATTGGACGATTCACAGCAACATGCACTCCAAGGAGAGGATATATGGTTACACGACAAAGCCGGTAATCAATTCCCATTCTTTTCCCTTCCAGACAGCAACAGGAGCCGGATAAAACAGTCCCGTCCGATGCAAGAGCGAACGGAGCTGCGGAGGAATGGCGGCAAGCGAATGTTGCCGAAATACTTTCCAGATGATGTCGCGCACGAGTCTCTGTCCGATACCACACGGCCATTTTCCATAGCCCCGCAACGTCTGATCGGCCTCACGCAGATACTGCTCACGCTGATGAACCGATTTCTGATCTCCATGCTCGCGAAACCCTCCAAGGGGTGCGCTCACCCCGTAGAGATCCGCATGCTGAAATAGCCTGGCCCACAATTCGAAGTCAGCCGCGAGACCCAATGAACAATCCAGGCGTCCGCCTGCCCGCTCCCACAATGAACGCCTCCAGAACGTTGACTCCTGCTGGATCCACCTTCTCCCATGCGATCCCTTCACAGGGAAGTTCCCTCCGCGCAAGAATGAGTGCTGATTAAATCCACCGGTAAAGTCGACGTCGATGGCCTGACCCCTCTCATTCCAACGAATCGGGTGGATACTGGTAATCCACTCTATTTGAGGAAACCTTCGAAAAATATCTGCGACAACGGTCAGCGCCCACGGCGTATATTTGTCGTCACTGTTGAGCCACGCCATAATCTCTCCGGTCGTTCTGGCAAATCCCTTATTAATCGCGTCGTATTGACCCTTATCCGGTTCACTCACCCAATAGGTCAATCGGCCCGCATATTTCCGGATGATCTCTGCACTGCCATCTGAAGAGGCCCCATCAATCACGATATACTCAATGTTGCGGTAACTCTGAGCGAGTACGGAACAGATCGATTCCTCAAGAAACTGCCCTTGATTATACGAAGGCGTCACGATGGAAATGGTGGGAAATGGCGTGTCCATCATCGTGATCGAGCGAACAGCTCCTCCAGGTGAATACGGATTCGCTCGTTCTGCGCCTCACGCTGTTCCGGAGTCGCATAGAAATGCCTCTGACGAAACAGGCCCTCCTCTTTCACAAATGCGACATCAACCTGAGAGAGCGCGTTGTCTAATGGTCTATATTGAAGTCCTGAGATGTCATAGGCCACAAATCCATGGCTTTTCATGTATAGGACAACGTCATTAAAGTCCGGGCCATCTTGGAAGAACCTAAATAGCGACACCTCCAATAGAATATATTCGGTATCCGCCAGCATCCTTTCCGCACCCCGAAGTACTTCCAACTCTGCTCCTTGCACATCAATCTTGAGCAAGAAAGGGCCTTTCGCTCCTGTCTCTTCAAGGAGGCCATCAATGGTTATGGCGCGAACAGTTCTGGGCTGGCCATTCACATCAGTACCCTTCTCCACTTCGCGAAAGAGAGAAGAGCCCACTAAGTCTGGATGGACGTTAAGAACCATCTCTCCCTGATGAGCGGTAGCCGCTGCCATAATGCACTGGGCAGTTGGCATCGATTCTGTCAATCCCTTCAAGAACGGTTGATACTCGACGAGGGGTTCAAGCAGGAGAAACCGGGCCTTTGGAAACACAGGGAAGCATTGACTTGCAAATGAGCCATAGGCGGCACCTACATCCACCACCGTCACCGGCGTGAACCCCATCGATTGGGCCTGATGCAGGAGGCCCTCGATTCCACTCCGTGATAGTGCGATGGCTTTCGCCGAGTCGAGCCTATATATGTCGAGTTTGAACAGGCGCAGCATCGCACGAATCGCGCTCTTTAGTGGACCTGGTCCCATTCATCCTCTCCTTTGAGGAATATCAATCCGCACAGAAACTTGCGCCTTACCTGCCTTTGTTCTATCGACCTCCGCCCTACTCATGCATCACCACGTAATCCCCAACGAGTACGCCGCGCCAAAAACCGGCAACGTTCCTCACGGAATGCGCGACGCCGGATATCGTCCATCGAAGATGAATCTCATCCTCCACCGTTGAGACCTCCCGATGCTCACCACGACAAGCGAGCTCCGGAGGGAGCATCGGATGGATCTCTGCCTCGGCGTCTCGTAACGTGCGAATGTAGGGCACATAGATATGGTCGCGCAACACACGGACCAAGGAGGTCTTATATTCGGCAAGACCGGGATTGTAGACCCACTTATTCACCTGCTTCAGATAATGAAAATGAAAAAAGATGAGGGGCTCGTTCTCCACATATACCCCGTTCCCGGTATGCCGGATATGGTAGTTTGCCACATTCCAAGGAGCGAGATTGGCGCCTTTATGCTGAATCACCGCTACATTCGTGAAGTCAGCCGGCCATCGATCAAGATACTTTTGATCGGCAAATCGATCAGTCTCACACCGAACATAGCACCAATCCAAACACTGCTCCCGCCATTTAGACAGACACGCCATGCCCGGATTGTCGCGCCTGAATGAGACCCACCCCACGTTATAAATTCCAAACTGTTCTCTATCCAAGAATGTGGGATGAAACCGATGGGGGATAATGGCGATGGAAGAATGCTCGATTTCGTCAAATAAGTCAGACGGATCTCTGAAGAAATACAAATCCGCGTCCAGATACGAGATCCGATCCACATAGGCATGGCGAGTCAATACGAACGACGGTAAACACGGTGAACACGTGAAATAGTACTCAAGCAGCGACCTGTTGCCTTTCACTGCGCACAACTGGCGATCGCTCTGCTCAAGCTCCTCCAGTGGAATAAGGTGCATCCCGGGCAACTGCAATTGTGAGAGCACTCGATAGCAGACCGTGTCCAAACAGAGCACCCAGAGCTCAAAAGACGGGCACGCACGTTGGAGAGACCGATAGAGGGCGAGCCCTCTGGTCAGATAATTCCGGTCAAAGTAAGTACAGAAATAGCGGGTCATGCGGGTACCCTGACCGTCGTTTCCCATTGTTTGACTACATGAATAACCTTGCCTACTTGTTCGTTCGTCAACTCAGGGAACATGGGGAAGCTCAGAACTCGCCCGCAAAATCTTTCACTATGAGCCAGTGAATCCTCTTTCGGAGGCCTTCGTGGGAGATATGCCGGTTGCCGGTGAAGTGGTACTGGGTAGTGAATCAACGCCCCCACGCCCTCCTCTTTCAGAAAGACTAGAAGTTCATGCCGCCGATCGCACATCACCACAAATTGGTGATACACATGCTGCACCTTCGCAGTTGGCCGGATCGTCTCAAGACTTGACCCTGCTAGGGCATGCGCATACAGCTCGGCAACCTCACAGCGTCTTCTATTCTCGCGATCGAGATAGGGCAGTTTGACTCGAAGAATCGCAGCTTGCAGCTCATCCAGCCGAGAGTTCAACCCGGCTCGTTCACTGACATACCGCTCGCGCCACCCGTATTCACGCAAGAGTCGCGCCTTTTCAGCCAGGCTGCGATCATTCGTGATGACAACCCCACCATCGCCGATCGCACCCAAGTTTTTCGTGGGATAGAAACTGAAGGCTGCCATATGCCCCCATGTACCCGTTTTCCTCAGGTCAATCGATGCGCCATGAGACTGCGCACAGTCCTCGATCACCATCAGCCCATACCGGTTGGCCAACGCCGTAATTGCCTCCATATCGGCTGGATAGCCATAGAGATGGACGGGTACGATTGCTTTCAGACGTTGAGACCCATCATCCTTGATCGCCCGTTCAAGCCGCTCAGGGTCGAGAAGGCCGGTGCGGGGATCAACATCGACAAATACCGGGATCGCTCCTGCCATCTCAATCGCCGCTGCTGTGGCCGACGCGGTCAGCGGAGTCGTCGCCACTCTGTCCCCCGCCCCAACGCCACATGCTCGGAGCGCGATATGAAGGGCGTCGGTTCCGCTCCCGACGCCAATCCCGTAGTGAGCTCCCAGATAAGCCGAAAATTCTTTCTCAAATGCCGCAACCTCTTTCCCGAGTATGTATATTCCACTCTGCATGACACGAGCCACAGCGTCATCAATCTCTGTCTGGTGCGCACGATAACTTGCGCCCGGGCTGGTCTGCGGAATCATGATTCGTACACCGCGTCCTCGAAATACTCACACATAGTGCGCAAGATGTTCCCGATAATAGGAGATCGTGTTGGCTAGTCCGTCCCGGAGGGACACGGTGGGTTCCCACTGAACTGCGGATCGGATGCGGCTGAAATCCGCATAATAGTCACCGATATCAATCCGCTTGCGATTCTGAGGAAAATCCAGGATCGCATACTGACCCCCGCCATTGACCTCGACGAGCAACCCCGCCAGATCCTTCAAGCTAATCATTTCGCGACTTCCGAGATTGAACACCTGGCCATTAGTCTCCTCGCTGGCCGCACTCATCAGACAGGCCTCAACGACATCATCTACGTACGTAAAATCTCTCAATTGATCCCCGCCCCACACTTCAAATGGCTTGTGTTCGAGCAGAAGACGCACCCAGACCCCTAGGAACGTCTGACGCGCATCCTTAATTCGCATGCGGGGCCCGATCGTGTTGGTCAAGCGTAGCGCGCAAGCCCGAAGGCCATACACGTTACTATACAAAATGTGGTACCACTCCCCCGCCATCTTGTTGATGCCGTTGACGTCCGTAGGACGTAGCGGATGAGCTTCATCCACGGGCAGGTAGTCAGGCTTGCCGTAAATCTGCCGCGTGCTTGCAAAGACGATCTTGATCCGAGAATTATGATGCCGGCAGATTTCAAGAATCGACAGTTGAGCGCGGCAATTTATTTCCAAATCTGTGGCCGGATCCTCCATCGAATCCATATGACTTGTCTGTCCTGCAAGGTTGAACAGATAGTCTTGTCCCTCAATCAGATATTGCATGCTATATCGATCTCGCACATCGGAAATATTGATACGCAGACGATCCCTGAATCCATCAATGTTATACAGATTCCCACCATATTCCGGCACAAGACTGTCGACGACCGTCACCTGAGCCCCCAGGCCAACCAAACGCTTTGCCAGATTCGACCCAATAAAACCAAGTCCCCCGGTAATCATGACATTTCGACCATGAAAGATGTTTTCTGCCATAGTTAAGACCGGTTGCTCCTCTGCATCTTACTTGCCGTATTTCACCTTAGTGCCACGATCCCATGATGACGACCGCTCATAGAATTCACTTCAACCTCAGTGCTTCCATAAAAAGCGAATCCGGCTTTCTAACTGTCCGATCAGGAAGGACATCGAGCGGCACACCTGTCCATCCTGAAATCCTACTAGTCAGCGCCGATTCTTGGCGTGGATCCTTTAACCCTGCGGAAATCATCAGCTGCTCGAGAGAATATCGATCGTACATCCACTGATGGATTTCTCCTCCCATTCGAAACCGTCCGAGTCGATAAGCTTCCATGAATCGATCTCCGCCGGCCCAGGAGGCCAGCTTCTGGGCGAGCGTTACGCCCATACGCCGCCCCATCGCTCTCAAATACGTTGAGATGCCAAGACCGAGCCTCCCCGGTGGGTGCTCCATTCGGCCGGCTGAGGATCGCAGTGAGGAGACCAATTGACGCCCCTCTTCACCGATTCGCTCAAACACAAACGCCTCATTCGGTAGCGGATTCTGCTGTAGGTATGCGCGCATATCCCCACCGCTCTGCGGTCGGACTGTTTGGTCAAAGAGCTCCAGCATGATCCACTCATAGTCACAGGCAGCATGAGCCCGCTTGGCCAGCGCTCGATCAAGCGCCAGGAGATACTGTCGGCATATCTGCTCAAGATCCGGGACCGAAACCCTGAGAATACCGCCAGGCTTCAGCACGCGAAAACATTCGCGCATAAAGAATTGGGCATCGGGTCGCCTCAGATGCTCCAGAACGTGCGAATGATAGACGACCTCACAACTCGCGTCCGGCAATGGAATGCCCGTCGAAAGGTCATGCGCCACGACGCCAGGTCCGGTGCGGACAAGGTCGATGTTTATCCAGTCCGGGCAAATCTGACTCCCACATCCTAAGTTCGCACGCATCATCAATCCATGACTTCACACACAAATGTCTTTGTAACGGTCGGCTCACCAAGCACAGGCTGCAAATCATAGGGCAAGCTGTCGATGGCGGCGCAAACCCTCAAACTATTCGCAGTGAAGATGGCATGGAGCTCTGCATTATTGAAGATGATCTCAAGCGTTGGTTGTCCATAGGCATCTTTTCGCAACACCGTTGTTTCCCTAGTCTGTAGCAGCGGGACCGTGTGGAAAATACACCAGCGCCTCGAGACCCGACGACTTTCTTCGATTGCTTTTCGATACGACATCAGATGCATCAAAAGGGTTCCAGAAACCAGAATGTCAATCGACCCATTTCGAAACGGCAATTCAGCGGCGTCCCCTACCAACGTGGCAATGCCTGGATACGTTGTGCGGGCGGTTTTGAGCATTTCAACTCCATAGTCGAGCCCCACATACCGTACTCTGGCATTTGAAAATTTCCCCATCACCTCTTTATTCCAGGCACTTCCGCAACCCACTTCAACAACGAGAGGGTTGTCCATCTGAGTCAGGCTTATCGCTTCGACAAGGGCGGAAAAGTCTTCACGCATTTTGCCGGCCCTCATCTGCTCCAGAATGGGAGTAAAGGCAGCAAGTTGCCGTTTCGCCACGTCAGGAACCTGCCATCCATGGTTCGGTTCTCCAGGAACTTCTCCCCACAGAACCTCATACCCCTGCACAGGTATCTTGGGCCGCTCGTAACAAACAGGCTGCCTGAACCATCGCTTCAGAAGATGTCGCACTCCTACCGGCAAGACAGTTTTCAGCAATACCTGCATGAATAGACTCCAGCACACAATGCCAAAAATGCCCCGCCAGTCTGGAATAACCAGGGACGAATAGGGAGCGACGAGGGCATCATCGTGGGCCTCAACAGGTCACCGCACAATATCAGCTCTCCGGCTTAACGTTTCTTAAAAAGGCTACAAGACCGTCATTGGGAACCGTCAAATAGTTTGAACAGTCTAAGCAATTGATGCCTTTGGTGAATTGCCAGGATCTGGTGTTCAGAAAAGACAGCCCAGGCGCTAGCCCTTTTTCCTCTGGCATAAACAGCAAGCCCTCAAAACAGAAAAGCAGGCCTGATTTACCGAGAGATTTTGGGATCGGCACAGTGACACATGAGTAACGAAAGAATAGTGTAAGCCTGCAGGATGGAACAGCTTTTTGCAAGTTTTTCAAGTATATTTACCGAGCAGGCCCAGGAACTCTTGCATGCGGTGTTGGTAGGTGTGATCGCGGAGAGTCCTTGCTTGGCCCGCGGACGCAATGGTTTGTCGCTCGGCCTCATGAGTATTGTAGTACTGAATCTGCTCTACGCATTCCTCAGGGTTACGATAGGTAACGACCTCCTTCCCCGGCTCGAACATCTCGTGAAGATTCTCCTTCCAGTCGGTAATTAACAACGTACCGGTCCCTGTCGACTCGAACAGACGCATGTTATTCGCGTAGGCCTCGGCAATGTTGATATGGTGATTCACTGTCATTCTTGAATTTTGAAGAATTTCATACATTTTAAGTCCCCAGGCTTCTCCCCGGTACCGACGATGAATCGACGCCTCAGACGGCAGACCGGCAATGCTGCCTCCCCACACTGAGATGTCGAGACATTGGCAGAGCAACTCCAACAACTGCACACGATCACGGTGGTCAGGGGATAGACTCCCGACAAAGGAAACAGGGTACGATTCGGCCGGCGACACCTTGAGAGGGAGCTTCCGAAGAACCCGAGGCTCGAAGGCCAACCTATTGAGTTCGCTAGAAACACCCTGCTGGCGGAAGAACTGAACATAATTTGGCAAAGACGAGATGATCAGATCGTAGACGCCGAGATTCTCTCTTTGTGGCAACGGCGAAGCTGTTTGTCCCACGAGCAACCGGACATACGGCTTTATTTCCTTTAAAAATTGACTCTCGACACCCACTAACTCTTGATTCAAGAGCACATCTGGCTTATACGTCCTGATCTGTGCCGAGAGAACATCGTAGAACCACCGACTCTCCCGCCGCAGGTGGGACTGAAGCAGTGGCTGCGCACATGTCTTCAGCCAGCGCACGGGGGCGCTGGCTGCAAGAGCTGGGGCACGTCTCAAGATGGTTGCCGCCTGCCGAATAACTGTTGTCGGTTCGTATACAGTCATACTGTGTTCCCGAGCCCAGGCCCTCTGCATCCACTGATTGTTGGCGTATATCTCTTCGGCTTCATGTCCAAGACTGCACAAATTAGTCGAATAGAAATCTGCCACCCCGAACAAGCTTTCTGTTCGAGCATGTAACTGCTCTTTGTACGACCGATATTCCAATCCTGGATGCTGCGCATAGAGCCAATGCAGGAAGTCAGGGTAATCGGTGTTGATGATCAGAAATTTCATGAAGGGGCGGCTACTCCATCAAACTGATAAATTTCTCAACAGTGCGATGGCTACTAAATTTGTCGGCGGCATACGACACAGTCTCGCGCCGAAGATTTGTTCTGTTGTCAGCCTCCAGCAGGCGACAGCCCGACTTGATAAGGGCTTCGACGTCAAGAGCGGGAACGAGTACACCGTTCCTGCCGTTGCTCACCACATCCGCATTGCCACCGACATCGAAGGCGACCATCGGCACACCGCACATGCTCGCCTCAAGTAGCGCCATGCCAAAGTTTTCGATGAGCGTGGGAGAGACACCAAATGAACAGGCCTTTACGACTGCAAGATTGTCCGCATAGCTGACCTGCCCTGGAGCATAGACTTTGGCATTAGCAGGAACACTCCGAAGTTCATACGCCAGATCGGGAGAAATGTTTCCCGACAGATAGAATCCGATATCCATCGTGGTGCAAGAGGATATTCTCCTCACGATCTCGGACACGAAACGGGCACCCTTGTACACACTCCCCGCCGAGGGAACGTATATTACGATGGAGTCGTCTGGAAGCACGAGCTTGCCTCGAATATCATGAGATGGGATCGACGCAATCAACTCGGCATCGACCATATTGGGAATGACCGTGACCGGCCCGGAATAGGCATACGTCTTGTTGAACATCTCCTGCATATACTGCGATGGGCACACCACAGCATCGACTTTCCGCAAGACTCTATTCTCGCAAGCGACTGTCAGCCTGGCATCACGCTCGGAGTGCAGGCCCCAAATAGGATTATTCAAGAATCGCATCGGATTATGATGGGAGATCAAAATGGTCCGGCATCCCTTTGGCTTGGCGATAAACAAACCTGGGCACCCGTGGTCCGGAAGAATCAGGACGTCCGGCTGAAAATCTCTGATGGCCGAATTGAGCATCATGCAGGGCCACGCAGATACTGCAACATCTGCGAAGTGATAGGTGATTCTCGACGGATCGACGATTCGAAAGTACCATCCGATCAGGCGCCGTAGCGTATTTACAAGGCCTGGAGACACCCCCACGCGCGTGACATCTTTTTCAGCCAATGCCACCTTATAATCCTCAAACGTATAGAGTCGTACTTGAAATCCTTTTTGTGTCAGCGCACGGTATAAATGGTAATGCGAGCTAGCCACGCCTCCGGCGCTGACAGGAGGGCATGAGCTCGATACAATCGCAACTTTTTTAGGCATGGACTCTACGTCTGACCCTACACTTGATCGCGAATTTGAGGGTTTGTGCCCACGTCAAACCTGCTCCTGCGCTGAGTGGCGTGCGCTGGAACGTCTTCAATGTCCATAGACCCAAGTGGGTCGCCGCGGCGCACATCGCATACCAACGCTGACCCAACACTCTCAAAAAGACCGGCTCCTGGTAGATGCCGGCTACTTCGTTGGCCGCTTTAAGCTTGTGCAGCCACGCGAGACTGGTACTGATGAAATCTGAAGTTGCCTGAAACTGCCATGTACTCAATGCTTGATGGAGTGCTAACTCCTCCTCGGTGGGCCGGATTCCCAGACATTCCAGCTGAGCAAGGCGGACCAGTCGAGCAGAAGCGAGTTTCTCAGCTTCATGCTTTTGTACCACTTGATGTGGATGGAGCCGATAGCGAAGTAAAACCCATGGAATATTTGCCAGAGCCATGTGCCGAGCAGCTCGCACCCAGAGAGCATAGTCTTCAGCATGAACATAGCGGGCATCATAGGAGAGGCCTGCTTTCGTGAGCAGTTCACGACGCATTACGATCGAAGGATGGGCCAACACCGATTCAAACAGCAGCCAACTGCGAATCGTGGCATCGTCGGTGGGGTAACACCGGACACTGCCGTGAGGCATCCCAATGGTCTCAATCCACGTCCCGCAAATACCCACATCAGGGTGCGATTCCATGAACGCCACCTGTGTGGCTACACGCTCAGGCATGCTGATATCATCGGCATCCATGCGAGCAACGTATTCACCGCGTGCCAACTCCAATCCACGATTGAGCGACGCCACCAAGCCGCGATTGGGCTGTTCATAAGCGCGGATACGGCTATCTTTTCGCCGATAACGCTCAATGATACCGGCCGTGCAATCAGTGGAGCCGTCATTGATGAGAATGAATTCACAATCAGGGAAAGTTTGGTTCAGAATGCTTTGAATCGCCTCATCCAGATATGTTTCCCCGTTGTAGACTGCCATGAGGAAACTGACGCGAGGTGACGGCATCGTTCACTGCACCTCTATGGTGCACCCTGGATGCATTCTCTGATCTGCCCGGTTGAGGAACTGACACCCTGGCATCCCTAACCGTTCAAATATTTCGCTGAATCTACGGGAGTATGTATGATCTCGCATCGTCCGCTCATGGCCAGATCGAGCAATCGCCACCCGCTCATCCTCATGTTTCAAGTAATAGCGAACCTTTTCAATAAGATCATGCCGATCCTCAAAGCACGCGACTTCTTTGCCAATCTCATAATACTGTCCTAGATTTTCGGCCATTCCTGTTAGCATGAATCCCCCACAACCGGGCACCTCAAAATTACGTCCTTTGATCTGATCACTGTAATGCACGTCAGGAGTCTCGGTTGGTTCTAAGTCGGCTGAAGGCGTGAGGGAACCGCCCAACCCAGAGAACCAGTTCTTCCCCATTACCTTCATCTGTGTTCCAAATGGAACCATGTCCAGAGAGCGCGCGAGCCGACTGCGAACCGTATCGCTCGGGAAAAGCGTGGGAGCGATGGATGGCAATGATGCATCAGTCGGCTTCGATGCATTACTCAAATTGAGATTGATACGACTCTGATTAAATACGAGGATCATTTCTTCCTGTGATAGCCGTCCGGATTCCCATCCACCACCCCAGACATGGACATCGATGCCGGCCTTGCGTAATGCGTGAATCACCTGCCGCCGATTGCCATGAGGCTGGCCGACAAACGAAACATCGTGCTTCAAGGGCACATCCATTTTCCGGTACAACACATTGTTACACCCCCACTGACTTTTAATGACGTTGCGATAACCAAGATTTGCATACTTGGGCAACGCGCTGGCAGCAGTGGTAACAACCCAGCTAAAGCAGGGTGCCCACTCATGGGAGTAATTATCAAATCGCCAATGGTCATCACAAAACCAGTTCACAGTCGGGAGCTGAGTCTCAGTTAGATCTCGTAGCACTACTGGATCGAATTGGTCAGTGAACAGAACCATGAACAACAGATCGGGCTTCTCCGATTGAACAACTTCCTTTAAACGCCGATTCATTCTGTCGCGCCCATACTGCTGCATGAGCGTCATATAATCAAAATACACAATGTCATGCCCCATATGGAGGAGCGAATGATAAAAATTGTAGTGTTCGAAACTGAACCCTTGCTCCGGCTTGCCATAATCATATTTCATCGCGGCGTAAAGAATGCGCATGACTATCCCACCTTCTTCACAAGACAGACACCTTAAAGTGAGGCAGTTGATACAGCAGCGTCATCCCAGGCAATCCCGTCTGAGTCGAGAGCATGCGGTATCGACCAGGCGTAGCAGCCATGACCTCTGCGATGGCCTGGTATGGCCCGATGTTGTAGCCTGACTCTGCAGACTGAAAGAACGTATCGTGCAAAAGAATGTTTGCCTCTGGCATATGCATCATCACGCCGGTCAGTTCTCGCTTCACAGAGTCATGGTTATGGTCTCCATCAATGAACACGAGCGTCTTGCTGGGTTTCCCAATGCGGTTATGGATTTCAAGACAAACCGTGAGGCCATCTCCTTGATGAAGGTGTATCCCACTCAGCCCCTTTACCAAAATGCCCCGTTCCTGGCCAGGATGCTCCTGATGGACTATGTCATCAGGCAGATCTACCGAATGGATCTCCATGTCTAGCCCAAAACGTTTCGAGGTTTCATGAAAAATTCTGGCTGATTTTCCGAGATGGGTTCCCCACTCGACAATATGATCTGGCCGGAACCTGCAGACTGCGGATACCATCAGGACTAGTTCATTTAGAGGGAACGGGTGCACACCAACTATGGGCACCAACGTGCCCATGACAAACTCCGAGATAATCCAATTGTTCACCTCGAATTCGCTACAATTCACATTCATGGCAGGGTCCTGAATCGGTACTGCTGGAGGAGAAACAGGCTGTGAATCGAAAAGCCCTCTAAGCCCTCGCATAATTGGCAACCTTTCGAAAGACGCTTTCATATTGGCTCGCAATTTTCTCCCAAGTAAAACGCGCGGCCCAATTCTGTTTCCCGACTTCACCCAGCTGACGCATATACGTCCTGTTATTAGCTAGGCGTGACCACCGTTCTGCAAATACCCTCGTGTCCACCTTGGTATAGCCGCGCTCGTCCTGAGATGCCGGGCAGATCACACCCCCGCCAGTCCACTTCGCTATTTCTTCAGCGTTTCCCACCGGAACAGAGAGAAATGGAGTTCCGCCAGCAGCTGATTCAAATAATACAAGAGGGGAATATTCCACATAGGAGGCGAACACGAACAGATCCGCGTTCACATAGGCCTGTACCAAGTCAGCCCGAGGCAGATCTGTCAGCACAACCCGCTTGCCGCTTCGCTGATTGTGAATCTTGTCTATGACAGCCATCAGATCGTCGTTAACAGTATTCTGCCGTTCCCCATTTATACGTGCATATCGTCCGACACGGATGCCCATTTTGTTCAAAATCCCGTGCTCAACGTATATCATCGCCGACATAAACCCATCCTTCTCGCTTGTTTCTCGCAATATGCGCCAGTATTCCCACGACTTCACGCCTATCGATGGGACAACAGGGCTTGTTTGCCCAACTAGGCTTGCACCGGCATTCAAGAGAAGTGTCGCTGGACACCCAAAGAAATCGGCACTTGAGAACGCCTCTGCGATTTCGCAATGCCCTTTCATTCGAGCTGGGCTTCCCACAGTCAGGAAGAGAAGATCCTGATCGCATAAGCCAAATCTCAGTCTGAACGAGGGATCAGGCGTGACGCCAAACTCTACTTCACTGGCTCCATTTGGGATGATGGAAAAATCTGTGAGTCCATGCTGCCTAGCAAAAAGAATGTCACGATACTCCGACGCATAGAAAATGAGGTGGTCGAACTGTCTAAGGATCACGGGCAACTCTCGAAAATAATCGGCATAGGCTGGCTCGTAGAGGCATGAAAATCCGCAGGGGATAAAGACCTTCCCTCCAGGAATCCTCGATAGCACCGACCACAGGGCATCGAATGTCCATTGCTGAGCCGCTTTAATCATCACGACATCAAAGGCACCAGCTGTAACGAATTGCCGATAGCCCTCCAAGTCCCCCTTCATCCCATTGGCAAGATTGCCTGAAATTGAAAACTCCTGAATTTGAACCCCGTTAAGGTCTTTAAACTCGCGCGTTGGGATAGCTGTAGTCGCAACAGTCACCGAATGACCGCGCACAACTAACCGCTCGGCCAGTTGCCGCATAACCTCCTGAACACCACCTACGCTCGGTGCATAAAATTCGCAGCAAAATAAGATCTTCATCTCGTCGCGTCTCTTAAATCCATCCACAGATGCTTATTCCCGGCAAACCAGTCCCAAGTCCGTCGCATTCCCTCATGGAACGGTATCCGGATGCTCCAACCAGTATCATCATGTAGTTTTGTGCTATCCAGCACATTGGCCTCGACATCAAATCGCCGCGCGGGCAACGTCTTGACCTGCAGTGGGAACCCGAGAGATTCGGCATAAGGGCGAATCTCGTCGAGCACATCCTTGTTGCTTCTACCCTTACCGCTCCCAATGTTGTAAATCGCCCCTGGTTGGCCATGATCCAATGCCGCCACAATACCGCTGGCGACATCTTCAACATGAATATAGTCTCGGATCGTCCCATGAGGACCGTAGAGCGCGATTCCCTTCCGACTCAAAATTGCGGCGATCGCCGTCGCAATGAACCCCTGTCCGACGAAAGGATTTTGTCTCTCACCGAACGCATTGGCTGGCCGAACAGTGACGACCGGCAACTCTTTCAACCGATGAAACATATGTCCGTATTTCTCGATGGCAAGCTTTGTCACACCATAGGGGGAGATTGGATTGGTCGCATGGTCTTCTGTAAGTGGCAGCCCCTGCGCCGGGCCGTACACTGTGCCCCCAGATGAGATCACGATGATTTTCCGAATCGCATAGTCACAGGCTGTTTCAAAAAGCCTTACCGCGGCGGGCAAATTACTTAGAATGTCCTGAATAGGATCTTCTATGCTAGTGCTTGGAACACTTGCATAGGAAAGATTGATGACCGTGTCTGCGCCGGTCAGAGCTCTCTTGAGCGTCTCTTTGTCACCGTAATCTCCGACAACGTACTTGACAGCCTTAAGTAGATGGATCGGTGCCGGGCGTGTGTCGAGTACTGTAACTGGCATGCCCTGTGATAGCAGGGCATTAGCAATATGAACGCCAATGAATCCTCCACCCCCGATGAGACAGCAATGGTTCATAGCCAATGAGCCCCCAACTCGCTTACCGCCACCCTGAGACAAACCGCCCGAACGCCACAGAAGCACCTTTGATATAGCGGCGAACCCCCTGGCCATTCTTGAATCGATGGTAATGTGGTTTGATTTCAGCGAGCTGCGCTTCCGCTCTCTCATGGAGGGCAGAGCGATGCCCATTGCAAGAAACGGCTATCTTGTCTGCCGCATCCATAACGAGATGTGAGATGGCTCTCCAGCGAGCATGAGGATTCACCCTCAAATATGCCGCATGATTGAGTGCCGCAAGATCATGGATTGTAGAGCCCCCAGCTGTATCCCCCAGTAGCCACTGCAGATTCTCCACACTGATGTCGATCACTCTATTGCGAAAGGGACTCACACCTTCGCGAGACATGCTTGTCGGGATTTCCCGATAAATGTGGAGGACTTCCGGAATATTTGAGACCTCCCACTGTCGAGAAAGCCGGGACCATAATTCATAATCTTCGGGAGGTTGCCTGGAGGGATCGGTCGAATACATTCCGACTGCCTCCACAGCAGATTTTCTGAGCATAACCGAACTATGGACAAACGGATTGTCGAACAGAAGGTCGAACTTCAGACAGTAATCTTCGGCCGCATGTCTGTGAACTCTCCCGGTTTTCTCTGTTCCGGACACGATTTCTGCCCATGTCCCCACCAGGCTACAATGCGGATGCGAAATCAGATAACTCAGCTGCTTCTTCAATCTGTCCGGCAAAGACACATCATCTTGGTCTTGCCTCGCCAGATATTCCCCCCTAGACAGCTCAATAGCGCGATTAAGTGTTGCTGCAAGCCCTCGATTGTCCTGCCTATAGAAGCGGATTCTGCGGTCGTTGATGCTCTGAACAATCCTGGCAGATTCATCGCGAGAGCCATCATCTATAATGATCAGTTCAAAGTCTTGGTGTGTTTGCTGGAGTACGCTATCAAGGCTTTCCAGCAAATACGCTGCCCCATTATAGACCGGCAACAAAATGCTGACGGCAGGATTCATTTCCGAGCCTTTCCCGAGCGCCTAGGATACTTCGCACATCGCAATAACACCGTTTTTCGTTACTCCAGGAAGAACTGCTGTGTCCCTACTCGCGTACAGCGCCATTTCCAGTATGGTGAAACCTGCGTCATGCAACAGCTTGCGCAATGTTGCTGGTGAAAAATAATAATAATGCTCCGGATGAACAATCTCGTCTCCATCTAAGGCCGCGAGAAGGCTCCCTGCATAATAGGCATTGGGAACGGTCACACATAACTTTGTCCTGCCGCCCTTCACACAGAGCTGTTT
>Ga0209253_10002040_pt1 | contig 17791 bp, 19 predicted proteins | sample FrelakmetBRP12BR_FD_187145 | JGI IMG/M metagenome (GOLD analysis project Ga0209253, IMG submission 187145) | Freshwater lake sediment microbial communities from the University of Notre Dame, USA, for methane emissions studies - BRP12 BR (SPAdes)... | ecosystem: Environmental > Aquatic >... | reverse complement strand
CGGGAAAACCGAACGTACGGTTTGACGAGGGGGAGCTGGAGATAGGGCTTTCAGCCACTACGCCAGTTCTCTACTCTACTCACGTGTATGGGGGAATAATAGATTCTTACAGGTATCGATTGTCTCATTATGCTCTTTTACATAAACTATAACTAAGTGCTATGAACCACAAACTCGATAATAATTTTGTCATCATCATCCCTGCCTACAACGAGGCAGGCAGGATTGCCTCTACGATTGCCGGCATAAGAAAGGTTTCGGATGCGGATATTATTGTTGTTAGCGATGGCTCGACAGACAATACTGCTAATGAGACAAGCGAGGCAGGTGCGACAGTAGTGGAACTCCCCTTTAACCTTGGTTATGGTGCAGCGCTTCAGACAGGCTTTAAGTATGCATTGAAAATGGGATATAGATTTGCTGTTCAGATGGATGCTGACGGGCAGCATGATCCAATGTCAATTAAAACACTTATTGAACCAGTGATTGCTGATGAGGTTGACGTTGTAATAGGTTCGAGATTTCTTGATAAAGGAAACTACAAGGCGCCATTTGTGAGAAGGATGGGAATGTACTTCTTCGGCATCATCACATCAGTCTTAACCGGAAGAAGGATAACAGATTCCACCTCTGGTTTTCAGGCATTGAACAAAAAGGTGATGGAGTTTTATGCAAGTGCTGCCTATCCTGTGGATTATCCTGATGCAGACGTAATTATAATGCTTCACAGACAGGGGGTCAGGTTTAAAGAAGTTCCTGTTATAATGCATAATGCCGCAAAGAGGTCTATGCATGGCGGGATTCTTAACCCGCTGTATTATATCTTTAAAATGATGCTTTCTATTTTTGTTACACTTCTTAGAAAGGAGTAAAGACAATGACTGTTCAACAAAAAATATTTGCCCTGATAATAGGCGCATGTCTGTTTTTAGTCATTATAGAACTGGTAAGAAGAAGAAAACTTGCGGAAGAATATTCATTCCTCTGGCTACTGACAGGTTTCGGGATTATTGTCCTTATTCTCTGGTATGACCTCCTTGAGTGGCTTACTCGCCTTATCGGAGCAAGGACGCCTACAACAACTCTCTTTATCTTTGGCTTTGTGTTTTTGCTATTGATTAACCTATCTTTCTCTTTAAAACTCACTAAGCTTACCTCTCAGGTAAAAGACCTTGTGCAGAAGCTGGCGATAAGTGAAAAAGCTGATAGGTGATAGCTATATATGCTTGCGTAAATAAGGCGTCATTGCGAGGAGTGAAACGACTAAGCAATCTCAATTATTTCCGGGGTTTCTAAAGAAACTTTTAAGGAAATTTCTAAAAAAATTTTGCAGGAAATAAATTTTTCTTGACAACTCGTTTATATTTTCGTTATCTTTTTATTTCTAATAAGTAAAATATAGTAGTTTAGAAGGGGGGTCGAGAATTGAATGCATTAGGGACTCATCTATTAATAGAATTGCGGGATTGCCGCCCGGAAATTCTAAAGAGCCTCGAAAAGGTCAGAAATGCACTGGTCTCTGCAGCTAAAGAGGCCAAGGCAACCATAGTAGATATTTCCTTCCATGAATTTAATCCCTTTGGTATCAGTGGCGTTGTTGTAATAGCAGAATCCCATCTCACGATTCATACATGGCCTGAGTATGGTTATGCTGCTGTTGATATCTTTACCTGCGGTGATATCATAAAACCGGAAGTGGCAGCCTCATATCTCATAAAACAATTTGAGTGTAAAAATCCTTCTGTTGTGGAGATGAAGAGAGGAATCCTGTCTCATGAGAACAAAAAATTACCACATAAGGTTTCTTCGGTCTCTACAGCTGATACCGAGTATTACGAGACAATAAAAACCTGATATCGCATTAAATAGTATCAGTCTTCTCTGTTTGTTAAGGCTGCGATACCCGGCAGTTCCTTTCCCTCGAGCAGCTGAAGAGATGCCCCTCCACCTGTTGATATAAAAGATATTGCGTTAGATACGCCGGCCCTGTTTACTGCAAGGTCGGTATCCCCGCCACCAACAATGGTGAGGGCATATGCGTCTGAAACTGCACGGGCGATATCGAATGTGCCCCTTGAAAATAAATCAAATTCGAACATCCCCATTGGTCCATTCCAGAGAATGGTTTTTGCATCCTGCAATGCAATTGTGAAGAGTTTGACAGAGGCAGGACCAATGTCGAGCGCCTCCCATCCTTTTGGTATCTCGAGCGTCGTGACAATCTTAATTACTGCACCCGGGTCAGTGCTTTGTGCAATCACACAATCTACCGGCAAATAAAACTTTATCCCATTTTCTATTAATTTCTTGCGTATCCTCTCTGCTGTCTCCAGCATCCCGTCCTCAACAAGAGAGTTGCCAACCTCATACCCCATAGCTTTTATAAATGTAAAAGCCAGACCGCCCCCAACCAGGACTTTGTCAACATGGCCTACAAGATGCTCAAGAACTCCTATCTTGCCGGAAACTTTTGCGCCACCGAGGATGGCAACAAAAGGTTTTACAGGATTATCAATAGCTCCCTTCAGGTATTCGATCTCTTTCTTCAGAAGAAACCCGGCTGCAGAAGGAAGAAATTTTGTCATCCCGACAGTTGATGCATGCGACCTGTGTGTTGCCCCAAACGCGTCATTTACATAGAGATCAGCCAGTTTCGCTAAAGAGCGCGCGAATTCCTCATCGTTATTTTCCTCGCCGGGATGGTATCTGAGATTTTCGAGGAGCATGACATCACCATCTCTCATCTTTGAGACGAGACCTTCTACCTGACTGCCAATACAGTCAGGGGCAAAGACGACTTCTTTATTCAGAAGCCTCTGAAGCCTTTTAGCAACAGAAGCAAGGCTGAACCTCGGGTCGACTTTTCCTTTTGGTCTCCCGAGGTGTGAGGAGAGAATAACCCTGGCTCCCTCATCAATTGCATAATTTATTGTCGGAAGGGTTGAGCGTATCCTCCTGTCGTCGGTGATCATAAGATTATCATCCAGCGGAACATTAAAATCAGCCCGGATAAAGACCCTTTTGCCCTTAATATCAAAGTCTTCAATGGTTAGTTTGTTAAAAATATCCTTATTCTGAAAAGGCTCAATGATATCCTTCTTCTTCATGGTTATATCCTCTTGTTTATATAGAGCGCAAGGTCCCTGAGTCGTGAACTGTATCCCCATTCATTATCATACCAGGCGTAGACCTTTACCATTTTACTTTCCATAACCATTGTTAAGGTTGCATCTACGATTGATGAGTGTGGATTTCCATTGAAATCAGTAGATACAAGGGGTTCTTCCGAGTACTGGAGAATACCCTTCATAGGACCTTCAGACGCTTTTTTCAGAGCAGTATTAACTTCTTCTGCTGTAACATCCCTTCCAAGCTCTGCAACAAGATCTATAATTGAAACATTCGGGGTAGGCACTCTTATAGACATTCCATTCAACTTGCCCTTCAGTTCAGGCAAAACTATTCCGACAGCCTTTGCTGCCCCTGTTGTAGTAGGAATCATATTCAGGGCAGCTGCCCTTGCCCTTCTCAGGTCCTTGTGGGGAAGGTCGAGTATTCTCTGGTCATTGGTATAGGAGTGTATTGTCGTCATCAAACCTCTTATCATGCCAAATTCAGTATGCAAGACTTTTGCAACAGGCGCAAGGCAGTTTGTTGTGCATGATGCATTGGAAATAATCTGGTGCTTTGCAGGGTCTAATATCTCTTCATTCACACCCATGCATATTGTTGCATCAGGTTCTTTTGCAGGCGCTGAAATAATGACCCATTTTGCTCCGGCATCCAGGTGCTTTGCAGCAGACGGCCTGTCTACAAACCTTCCGGTGGACTCGATCACAATATCTATGCGAAGGTCTTTCCACGGGAGTTTTTCAGGCTCAGTGACTGCGAATACCTTTATTTCCTTTCCATCAACGGTAATGTTTTCATTGCCTGTTTTTACATCGGCATTAAAGATGCCATGAACAGAATCATACTTCAGTAAATGGGCGAGGGTTTTTGCATCTGTGAGATCATTGATGGCAACAATCTCTAATTCGTTATAACCCCGGCTTGTCCGCAGAAAGTTTCTTCCTATCCTTCCAAATCCGTTTATTGCAACACGTAATGGCATAAAAACCTCCTTTTTTTATCTCAATTATAATCTAATAATTCAACCTACAACAAACAGCTTAAAGAGTATCAATGAAATTGTCTGAGCCTTTTTGTTTAAAACTTATTTATAACAACTCCGGTTAAGAGTTTTGGATAAAAGTATGTTGACTTTGGCGGCATCCTAACCGAGGAAAGGGCTGATTTTTCAACATCCTCTACCTTTGTTGGATTGAGGAAAAAGGCTGCGCTGAATTCCCCGCTTTTAACTTTATCCAATGCCCTGTTGACATCCATCTCATATCCGATTTCAGATGTATGCAATATTTTGTTCAGCACCAGTTCATGAAGGACAATTACGTTTATATCTCTTAAGTCAGGATGGATCTCTGATAAGTTACCGCCTTTATAGGTAAGGATATACCACATATCGCTTCCATTCTGGAAAAAACCAAAGACGTGGCTTTTGCCGGCTAAGCCTTTCCTGATGTCAAAATCATTATGTACAGGGGTTATATCAAAATATTCGGAGAGCATTCTGTCGAGGTCTTTAGGGATTTCCTTTAACAGCCTGTGTGTCGGAAGTATTGTTATCCCCTCATCGAGCATGTTGGCAAGAAACATGAGGACATGATCAAAAGGCCTGTCAGTTGTTGAGGCATCCTTAGCTGATATTTCCCTGTAGAATTCAAAAGCAGTTTCATATCTGTGGTGTCCGTCGGCAATAAAAATCGCTTTGTCTTCAAGCTCCTTTTTTATTATCTCTATATCATTTGTATCATCGATCTGCCAGAGACGATGTGTATCTCCGGATATGTCAGCTGATTCTATATACGGTTTAGTCCCGAATATCTTTGAGAGAATATTCGATATTCCCTCCTCCTGGCTTTTATAGAGTGAGAAGATGGGACTCGTGTTTGCCTGACAAGACCTCATGAGGTTCAGCCTGTCCTGTTTCGGTTTGGAGTGGGTACATTCATGTGGATAGATGCTGCCTGTGCCGAGCTCTTCGAGTTTCACAAGACAGAGGAATCCTAAAAGGTGTTTTTTTACATCATGTATCATATAGGACATCTCGTATACATACAATGAAGGTTTCTCGCTCCTGATGAATATGCCTTCTTTTATCCATGCATCGAGGTATCCTCTGGCTCTCGTATATTTATTTTCGGTTTCATTATCTCCGGTTTCTTCTTTGCCGAAATCTATCTTTACGATATTATGGGGGCTTTGCATATAGAGGGCTTCTTGATATTCGGGCGTAATAATATCGTATGGAGGAGCCATGACATCTTCCATAGAAACCTTGGAAATATTATAAAGGATTCCCCTGAAAGGTATTATTTTAGCCATTTTATCTCCATAGGATCCGGGAAAAGAATTTTAGTATCTTATCATGTGAGTATGGTTAAATTCAAATTAACCGGCCATTCTGAAATAATGCAAACTTAAATTGCTATTTTAAGTTTGTATTAACATTTAATAAAAACCGGCACTTAAGAAAACCGGTATTGACAAATTCATTTGTCTTTTAGTATGTTAGGAGCAAGACATATTTCTTCGTGTAAAAATCGAATGAACCTCCCTGGATAGGCAAAGTCCTACCGGGTTATTAAGAAAACCACCATATAAGTGAAATCCAATAGGAGTTTAATAATGGAAAATCCAAAAAAGAATGTGATGACAGACAATATCTCTATTTCCGAACTTAAGGAAAAAACGATCGATGAATTGACAGAGGTCGCAAGAGAACTCAACGTAGAAGGTGCAAGCGGTATGAGGAAACAGGATCTCATATTTGCTATCCTCCAGGCACAGACAGAGAAAACAGGATATGTATTTTCAGCAGGGGTCCTCGAAATTCTGCCTGACGGGTTCGGTTTTTTACGGTCGCCTGATTACAGTTATCTTCCAGGCCCTGATGATATCTATGTTTCACCCTCACAGATACGGCGGTTTAACCTGAGAACCGGTGACCTCGTATCAGGGCAGATACGGCCACCAAAGGAGAGCGAGCGCTATTTCGCCCTTCTAAAAGTTGAGGCAATTAACCACGAATCTCCGGAAGAAAATATCAACAGGCCCTTGTTTGATAACCTTATTCCCTACTACCCAACCGAAAAGATGAAGCTCGAATATGATGCGAATGATTACTCCACCAGGGTAATGGACTTAATAACACCAATTGGAATGGGGCAGAGAGGAATGATTGTTGCTGCTCCCAGGACAGGCAAAACTATGCTTCTTCAGTCAATCGCCAAGGCCATCAAGAAAAATCATCGTGATATTCATCTCATGATACTCCTGATTGATGAAAGACCAGAGGAAGTTACAGACTGGAAGCGTCAGGTGCCTACAGCAGAGATAATAAGCTCAACATTTGATGAGCCACCTCAGAGGCACTGCCAGGTGTCAGAAATGGTCATTGAGCGGGCAAAGCGTCTTGTCGAATGTAAAAGGAATGTTGTAATTCTGCTTGACAGTATAACAAGGCTTGCCAGGGCATATAATGCTATTATCCCTGCCAGCGGAAAAGTCCTGTCCGGTGGTCTTGATTCAAATGCACTCCAAAGGCCAAAACGATTTTTCGGTACTGCAAGAAATATAGAAACCGGCGAAGGCAGTCTAACCATATTAGCCACTGCGCTTGTGGATACAGGAAGCAGGATGGACGATGTTATTTTTGAAGAATTTAAGGGAACCGGAAACATGGAGCTTCACCTCGATAGAAAACTTGTGGAGAAGAGGATATTCCCGACCATTGACATCAACGGTTCAGGTACAAGAAAAGAGGAACTTCTTGTAGACAAGGATGTGCTCAACAAGATGTGGATACTCAGGAAGGTTCTTAACCCTCTGAGTACAGTTGAGAGTATGGAATTCCTCCTTGGGAAACTCATGGGCACAAAGGGCAACAAAGACTTTCTTGAAATGATGAACAAATAATTTTCATTGTAAATCCTTCATTTTCCTGAATGAAAAATACCCTGAAAGACGACCATTACTGTTTTGTCTGCGGAGAAAAAAATCCTTCGGGCCTTAATCTCAAGTTTTCCAATCAAGATGGAAAGGTGCTGACAGAATTCATTCCTCAAAAAATCCATCAGGGGTATAAGGATATAATACATGGCGGATTGATATCCACACTCCTTGATGAGGCAATGGTCAAGGCTGCTTTGATGCAGGGGATGCTTTCTGTGACTGCTGAAATTACTGTGAGATTTAAAAATCCACTGAAGGTTGGAGAAAAGGCAATGGTCGAAGCAGTAATAGAAAAAACGCATAAAAAGATTATCGAGACATCAGCAGTTATGTTGAAAACAGATAATACTATTATTGCTGAGGCTCATGCGAAATTATTGAGGCAGGATTAGGGGGAAATTTTTGCAATTGTATACTGACAATATATCTTTTTGCATCAGAATAGGGCAGTTTAACTTCTAAAAGGTCATAGGTTACATTTCTTAGCATCTTTATCTCTTCTTTAACTTTTGGCCCTTTATTCAGGATAATAATTCCGCCTTTTTTTACAATATGAGATGCCTGCTTAATGAATTCTTTGATATCAAACAGTGCCCTTGTAACTGCGATGTCTACTGGAGATGCAAATTCCTTATCTGCTTTTACTTCCGCAATTCTCTTTTCTATTACTTCAGTCTTTTTAAGATCAAGCTGTCTGATGATATTCCTGAGGAAAAGACATTTCTTCCCTGTTGGTTCTATGAGATACACGTGAATTTCAGGCCGGATGATCTTTATCGGTATCCCTGGAAACCCTGCGCCACTTCCAACATCGGCTACCCTTAACTCACCGGTGGGCATGGCTTTCAGATAAAGCAACGAATCGAGGAAATGCTTGATGACAATGTCTTCGTCTTTTTTTATGCCCGTAAGATTGTATGCCTTATTCCACCTCTTGAGTTCGGACAGGTAAATCATAAAAGCATTTATCTGTTCTTCGGTGGGAATCAGTCCTAATTCAGAAAGACCCTCTTTAAGGAGCTCTTTGGTCACGCTCTCTTTTCAATCTCTCAATAGCCACCATCAGGAGTGAAATAGCGGCTGGGGTTATGCCTGGGATTCTGCTCGCCTGTCCAAGGTTTGCGGGTTTCACTTCCTGCAGCTTGCTTAAAACCTCCCGTGAAAGGCCATTGACAGAGGTGTATACAAAATCCGGAGGTATCTTCTTCCCCTCTATCTTCTTAAGCCTTTCTGCCATCTGCATCTGCTGGTTAATGTAGCCCTCATATTTGACCTGTATCTGAACCTGTCTTTTTATTTCATCAGAGAGGGATTTATCAGAAGGCGAATGTTCATCTATAAACTTATATGTTATCTCAGGCCTTTTCAAAAGCTGCTCCAATGTTTCTGATTTATTAGGGTCATCATATTTCACACGCGCCTTTTTGAGTCGTTCAAGCTCTTCTTGAATCAGTCTTCTCTTTTCGAGAAATCTCTGGTAAACAGCATTATCAAGAAGTCCGATTTCATGTCCTTTATCCATCAGACGCAGATCAGCATTGTCATGCCGTAAAAGGAGCCTGTATTCAGCCCTTGATGTGAACATCCGGTAGGGTTCACCGGTGCCTTTGGTTACAAGGTCATCAATAAGTACCCCTGTATATGCCTCATGCCTTCCAAGGACAAGGGGTTCCCGTCCCCGGAGCTTCATGGATGCATTTATCCCTGCCATAATCCCCTGTGCAGCAGCCTCTTCATACCCTGATGTCCCGTTGATCTGTCCGGCGAGAAAAAGGCCATCGATTAACTTTGTCTCCAGACTGTGCTTAAGCTGGGTAGGAAATACAAAGTCATACTCGATCGCATATGCAGGTCTCATGATTTCCGCCTCCTCAAGACCCGGGATAGTCCTTACGAACATTACCTGAACATCATACGGAAGGCTTGTCGGAATCCCATTCGCATAGTACTCCTTTGTCTCAAGCCCTTCTGGCTCAAGGAAGACCTGATGTCGTTCACGCTCTGCGAACCGGACGACCTTATCCTCGATTGAAGGGCAATATCGCGCCCCAATACCTTTGATCTTGCCGCTGTACATAGGCGATCTGTCAAGGTTATCGAGGATTATCCTGTGGGTTTCTTTGTTTGTGTATGTTATATAGCAGGGGAGCTGAGGGTTCGTTATCTTTTCAGTAGTGTGCGAAAATGGTATAGGAGGATCATCTCCATACTGTGGCTCTGTCCTTGAAAAGTCTATTGTTTTAGCGTCAAGCCGGGGAGGTGTTCCTGTTTTAAGACGGCCCATCTTGAATCCCAATTCTCTCAAGCTGTCTGAAAGCCCTATGGAGGGAAATTCTCCAGCCCGACCGGCGGAGAAGTTTTCAAGACCGATATGTATCAATCCCTTGAGAAAAGTTCCCGTTGTCACAATAACAGCTCGTGCTCCATAAAAAATACTGAGTGAAGTGAGAACTCCTTTTACTTTTTCGTCCTCAACGACTATCTTGTCAATCAAAGCCTGCTTTACATCAAGGTTCTTTTGAGATTCGATCACATTTCTCATTGCAAGCCGGTATAAAACCCTGTCTGCCTGTGCCCGGAGAGACCATACAGCAGGCCCCTTGCTCATATTCAGCATCCTGAACTGTATGCCTGCCTTATCAGTTACCTTTGCCATCTCACCGCCAAGTGCGTCTATCTCCCGTACAATATGGCCTTTCGCAAGTCCGCCGATAGCAGGATTGCAGGACATTTGTCCAATCGTATCGAGGTTTATAGTGAAGAGGCAGGTCGAGAAGCCCATACGTGCGGATGCGAGCGCAGCCTCACAGCCTGCATGCCCTGCTCCAATAACGACTATGTCATAGTCGCGATCTTTAAACATGACTTTACTATAAAGGATTCATCCGGACTTGTTCAATTTGCTTAAAAAATACTTCAATATCTTTTATACTTGTGAATCATGGGTTCCAAAAACATATATGAGCGATTTATCTGGTTTGATGATCGTGTTAAGCAGAAGAAATTCTCCAACACAACAAGCCTTTCTAAACAATTTGAAGTATCAATAAAAACAGCGCAGCGTGATATCGATTTTATGAGGGACAGGTTGAACTGCCCTCTTTTCTATAATCCAGGCAGAAAGGGGTATTTCTATAAAGACGACACCTTCTCCCTACCCCTTATCTATCTTTCCTCAGAAGAACTTTCGTCACTCCTGATCGCAAGGAAATTCCTCTAGGACATAAGTGAGAAATATATCGGGGATGAGCTCTCTTCTGTTATTCAGAAAATAACAGCCATCTTGAAAAAGCATATGGCGGAAGAAAACCTGATTGATGAGGCCCTGTCTTTCCAGCTCATTCAATATTCAACTGCACCAGAAGAGATATTTAAAGGAGTTTTAGAAGGCTGTTTGCAAAGAAAATCTCTGCATTTTCAATACTATTCCCCGGCCTATGAGGATGCGACCGTAAGAACTGCTGATCCATACCATCTTTTAAACTATATGGGCACCTGGCATCTTATCGCATATTGCCACACAAAGAAGAATTTGAGGAATTTTGTTGTTGGAAGGATGAGAGATTTGGAGGTCCTGGATACGACATTTTCTATGCCCCGGGACTTTAATATCAAAGAATATCTCCAGTCAGCATTTGGTATTTATAAAGGCAAATCAATTAACCAGGTGACATTGAGATTTTCCCCCCTGAAGTCAAAATGGATAGCAGGGCAGATATGGCATAAAGACCAGAAAGTGAAATACATCAAAAACGGTTCTCTCGAATTAACTTTCCCGGTAGCAAACTTTGCAGAGATCACCATGGAGATCCTGAAACATGGTTCAGGAGTCGAAGTAATCAAGCCCAAAGCCCTCAGAGAAATCATCAAACACGAAGCAAAAAATATCTTCAAGATCTATTAGTCACATCTTCCAAAACATAGGACACTCCCTGGGTGAGGTCACCCGTTAAAATGTAATGAAGGTAACTGATGTCATTCTATGAAGGGGGTGTGCTTATGGAACCAACCGTATCTATGTTCACAGATTTTCTCATGTATGCAGGTATATTGGTATTTGGCTTTTTCGCTGCGTACGTAATCTGTCTTCACAGCTGTTAAAGACCGCCGGCTAATCTTTTGAAAACCTTAAATACAAAAAAGTATCGGATAACCCCACTTTGGGAAAGGGGGGTTAAGGGGAGATTTTTAAAAATTAATAAATTTACCTAAAGATACTCTGCTGTCTCTGTGGCGGGGAGTATTTATTTTTAACATGACTGCATTGATGAAGCAAGGAGTGTACTTGAGGAAGGCTTAAGAAAGTTCCCTGGTGATGAACGATCCTGACAAAAATAAAAAGTCACCATTAATCAGGATAATGCTTTTACTATCCTTAATTCCCAACAGAATTGGAAAGAAAAACTGAGTAGAATCTGGTAAAATTAAAACCATATGCAGAAACAAGAAATTATCGACCTGATTCAATCGCTTGGTTTTATAAATGAAAACTCTAAGGACATCGTCTTCAGGGAATATAAGGAACACAGCTCTGCTATCACTTTTACTATGCTCAACCAAAAATGAGAGAATAAAACATGAAATTTGAATGGGATACCGAAAAAGAAAAGACAAATAGAAATAAACACAAGGTATCTTTTATCGAAGCGTGCTATGTTTTTGCTGATAAATATTTGCTGAACCTTTTCGATGATGAGCATTCAGATGATGAAGACAGATGGATTACAATAGGACAAACACCGAACAATAAGATTCTGGTTGTAATCCATACCTATAGAAGAACAAAGGATAAGGAATCCGTGCGGATTATTTCCGCAAGGAAGGCAACAAAGACCGAGGAGAAACAGTATTTGGAAAGACGGGGAAGATTATGAAAAAAGAATATGATTTTTCAAAGGCTGAGCAGGGTAAGTTTTACAGACCGGTTGAAAAACTCGAAATCCCGATATATTTGGATAAAGAGATCAAAGAGTTTTTTAGCAAAAAAGCGCTGGGTAAAAATGTCGATCTTGATAAGGTTGTAAATACCATATTGCGCAAAGAAATGGAAGTATTAAAGGCCATAGGGATTTAACCCGAATGCAACTGCATCGTTCCCGGTGAATTTGAATATGATCCTATAATGTGTTAACCCTGAAGCTCCAAACATCATGGCCTTTCGGATACAGTTTTTTAGTTCTCAGGTTAGGATTAAAAGGATTCTGTCTGAATAATTTTTGCGAAAGGTGAGGTTTTAGGGTAATCAATATGGATGCGAAAAAGAAAAAAAGAGATATCTTGCCGGAACTGCTGGCAGCCGCCTCTCCTGAGACGTTGAGAAATCTCCTCCGTCATCTGGCAGCTTCTCAGATCGAAGTGCGCCGGGAGTGTCTGGAATATTTGAACGTGCATGTCCCTCTGTCTTCTGAGGACAGAAAAGTATCGGACGGCGAAGCTGTTCTCTTGCTGTGGTCTGAGCTTGCCCCGGACCTGTATGAGCTAAATGAATACGGCGGAGGTGATTATGGTATGGAGGATCATGTGGCCGGCCTGCTCTATGAGATTCAGGAAAAACTCGACGGAAAAAATATCGATTCAGAGTATCGGCAGGAGCTTCTTGATGAGGTTCTGCCGTATATCGAAAGCGGCAACAGCGGCTTGGACGATCAGCTCTATGATGTGGCCTATGCCTGCTGTTATGAGGATGCCGACTGGCGTCGGCTGGCAGAGGCATTTGAAAGAATGAAGGGTGAGTGGAAAATAAGCCGCGCGAGGGTCATTTATCGAAAGATCGGCGATCGCGAAAAATATCTTGCACTACGGAAACTAAAAATGGAATTCGGCGCGGATTATCATGACTTGGCGACTTTTTACTGGGACGAGGGCGAAAAAGAGAAGGCCGTCGCAGTTGCCGAGCAGGGTTTACAAAAGGGTCAGGGCAGAATGGATGAGTTGCGCGCGTTCCTTGCCGACCGCGCCAGAGAATCCGGTGACCGGAAACGGTATCTGGAGCTTCAGTTCGCTCAGACAACCGATCACCTTACGATTGAGAAGTACAGGGCCTTCAAAAAGCTCTGCTCGCATGCCGAATGGGAAACGTTTGAAGAGAGGATTCTCAAACGGCTGGACGATGCCTGGGATAGTGAACAACTGAAAATTCGCATGCACCGCCAGGAATATGAACATGCCATAACTATCCTGATTAACGGAAGATATCCGGTTCACGCCTGGGATAGCGGCGATGAATTACAGGCGGCTAAGAAGCTGGAAAGCCACTTTCCTGAGGAGGTCCTTAAATTTTATATGTCGGGGCTCGGCAATTTGAAAGCCAATGCTGTGCGTAGCGAGTATGCCCGCAAGGCGAAGGTGATGGACAGGATACGGCTCCTGATGGTGGGTGTTCTCAACCAAGAGGAGCGCTGGCTGGACTTCGCCCGAGAAGTCAAACTTGCGAATCTCAAGCGCCCGGCCTTTCAGGAGGAATTCGCGACCGTAATACCTGGGTGGCGTCAAATTGAATGACACGCTGTACGTTGTCAAACTTGCTTATTGACTTTTGGAGATATAGGAGAAGAATGCCGCACTGTTTAATCAATAATCCTTAACCCTCAATGCTCTCTTACGCCGGAATCTTCAGAGGTTTGATGTTCTCAAGCTCTTTTGCCGGATTTTCTCTCTGTTTCCTTAAGTCAATGGTTAGGAAATTCTGCACGACCGCTGCCATGATCCTCAGCCTTCGGGATTCTATCGACTATAGTCATGAGTATCGAGAAAGAGGGGATGTGTTAATTTTTTCTCTCTTTTCCCTGCGCTATTGTTTTTTTGATAAGTCATTAGGGTGTTACGGAAAAGATTGAAATCTTTTACATGCTATAATGTAACCAGCAATAAAAAATATTTTCTGAAGGTAAACCTTGCTGAAATATAAAGAGATATTTCTCGGTAATAGCCCTTGCAACAATAAATGCCTTCACTGTTCAGTCAGAGAAAAAGATTCCTCAAAGACTGATTTAAGCTCTATCCTCTCATCTTTAAAAGAGAAAACAGAAGAAAATGTTGCGTTCTATGGCGGAGATCCAACCTTAAGAAGCGATCTGCTTGAGATAATCCGAGAAGCCAGAGGGGATGGTTACAGAAGAATTAAGTTATTAACGAATGGAAGGGCATTTTCAAATACGCAATTTGTGAACCAGATCATAAATGCAGGCTCTAATCTTTTCGAAATCACCTTATGGGGATCAAGTCCCTCTCTGCATGATTATCTGACGCAGACATCAGGCAGTTTCCGGGAGACCATCAGGGGATTAGAGAACCTTACAGGACTTGCCGACGACAGATTTGTCTGTATCCGCATACCCGTATGCAAGGAAAATCATTCAGACCTTGAAAATTGCGTGACTACTGCGCTGAATTTTGGTGTCAATCGTATCATCCTGTTTTTCCAAGACCATCACCTGGCATTTCAACAGGTCCTCCCCCATATTAAAAATGCAGTCAATATCAGCATTTTTAATCGCATCTGGATTCAGACCGAGGGGATACCATTCTGTATCATGCAGGGACTGGAGCAGCATATAGGCGAAATCCTCGCGGGCTTAAACACAATCTATTCAAAAACATTTCAGCACCATAATTGTTGTATCCAATGCATTTATAAAACTCTATGTCCCGGGTTAGAGGTCAGATATTTAGAGCACTTCGGAGATAAAGAATTTTCACCTGTAATAATAAATAAATATTCCCAGGATATCAGGACATTATCATTATATGAATAAAAAGAAGGTTATCCTGATTTCCTTTAACTGGGCGAACCATTTCTCCCTTGCCTTGGGATACCTGAAGGCCTATGCATTGAAAGATAATCTTATTCGTGAAAAAGCGGATATAGAAATTGTTGACTTTGATACTGAGATGCTTAGTGTACAGCAGGTGATTTATTACCTTTCTCAAACAAAACCAGACATCCTCGGATTTTCCTGTTACTGCTGGAATATAGAGAAAGTTCTGGACACCGCAAGAATCATCAGAACGATTTATCCTCATATAAAGATAATCCTTGGAGGACCGGAGGTAGGACCAATCGGCCCCAAGTATTTGAGAGAGCATCCTTATATAGATGCTGTTATTAAAGGAGAAGGAGAAATTACGTTCACAGAGCTGCTGAAGGTTTACCTGGGCAATGGCAGCATCGAGGAAACAGAGGGTGTCAGCTGCAGGATAAACGGGAACATCCTCAGTAATCCTGACAGGGCTCCCATTGAGGACCTGAGCAAAATTCCTTCACCCTATCTTGAAGGAATCATTACACCGAGAGACAAAGTGACTTACATAGAAACTTACCGCGGATGCATTTTTAGATGCCATTACTGTTTTGAAGGCAAGAATCTCCCGAAACTGCGGTTCTTCCCTGAAGAAAGAGTAAGAAAAGAGATAGAGTTTATCCTGAGTCATCCGGAGATCAGGAGTTTCCACTTTGTTGATACAGTATTCAATTTCAGAAAGGACCGGCTGGCAAGAATAGTGGATATGATCTCCAGCGCCAACCGTTTCGGTACCGAGTTGCGTACAGTTGAGATCATTGTTGAATTCGTTGATGAAGAAACCGTAGCTCTGTTCAAAAAAGCAAATGTGAAAAGTATAGAGACCGGGCCTCAGACAGTAAATGAAGACACGCTGAAAAAGGTGAACCGTTTCTACAAAGCCGACAAGTTTGCAAAAGGACTGCGACTGCTGGAGGATAACGGGATAGAGGTAACGACTGATCTTATTATCGGCCTGCCCGGTGATAACTTTTTTAAGTTTGTAAACTCTGCCAGGACGTTAATAGACATGAAACCAACAACAATCGTCTTCAGTATCCTTCATGTGCTGCCGGGAACGATTCTTTATGAAAAGAGCCAGGAATTCGGCCTCAAATTTGATGACAAAGCCCCGCACCTTGTCCTAAGCACACCAGATTTCCCGTTTGAAGATATCGATAAAGCAGTCATTATGGCTTATAGTCTGGACAAGGAATACAACATCAAACCCCCCTCTGCTGAAGTTTAAAGTTAAACTAACCGTTGCAAAATATAAAGATTATTAGCCAAGATTATTCATAAACTTTTCTGATTGAACTGAGGATAGAGTATTCTCGCTCATTCTCAGCCGTTCCTCCCTGCGAGGCTTTTGCCTCTATATTTTCACATACTATATTTGACTATCTCCAAAAAAATCCGTTCAAATACTCTAACCCCAGTTGTTGTTACCAATTTTATGAATAATCCGGGATAGTCAAAAATGATTAGGGTATTGACTCAGGTATACTATTTGAGTATACTTCAAGTATGAAAACAGCGATATCTGTTCCAGATGATATTTTCGAGGAAGTTGACAGGTTAGCAAAGGACCATAATTGGTCCAGGAGTGAAGTCTTTGTTACTGCCGTAAAGCATTACTTAGATAATTTGAAGTCTCAGAAACTCCTGGCTGCGCTTAATATGGCATACTCCGATGAAGAGTCTTTGGAGGAAAGAGCATTCAGGCAGAAAAGCAAGAGACACTTTGCAAAAAGAATTTTGAAGGAAGCTTAGTTGAATATAAAGCAGGGAGACATCTTCTGGATTCATTTTGGTGAACCTAAAGGGTTGGCACCAGATTATAGACATCCCTGCGTTGTTATCCAAAACAACGTGTTCAATCAGAGCAAGATAGCTTCCGTGGTCGTATGTGCTTTAACGTCAAATCTGAAGCGGGTAAAGGCACCAGGGAATGTGTTAATCAGGAAGGGGGAAGGCAATCTGACAAAAGATAGCGTTGTTAATATATCTCAGATTACGACAGTAGACAAAACAGACCTTGTCGAGAAAATTGGGTCATTATCCAAATTGAAGATTGCAGATATCATAGACGGAGTCAAGTTATTAATAGAACCTCGCGAAGTATTTTGATTTGAACATGGCGAAGCCTCCTTCCTCTACACCGCACTTTTCAAAAACTTCAAAATACTGTAAGTTATTTCCGGTAATCAATCATGGGGGATATCCAGTATTGTCTGACTAATATACAAATTCTGATGTTATTGGGGCGGTTTTCGTTTAATAACTGGTTGACTAACATCGGATTCCGTTGTTAGTGCCATTAACGGTCTAATTACTGGTTGGAAGAATTTTATGCGTAACATTAAACTTGTTTTGGAGTACGATGGTCGGCGTTATAAAGGATGGCAGCGCCAGACGACTATTAAAAGCACGGTTCAGGGAAGAATTGAGCATGTGTTGCAACTGATGACAGGAGAAAAAATTGAGCTTCATGGATCAGGCCGTACAGACACCGGAGTTCATGCCCTTGGTCAAGTTGCAAATTTTCATACTCAAAGTCAAAAGGGACTTTCCGAAATAGAGGACTATCTTCATAAATACTTTCCAGATGATATTAATCTCCTGGACATCCAGGAAATGCCTGAACGTTTCCATGCAAGGCTTAATTCAAAAGGAAAAAAGTACTTATACCAGATTTGGAACCATCCCTTAAAAAATAATATTTTCAACAGGGGCTATTATTTTCACATAACAAAACCTTTGAATATTGAAAAAATGGAACAGGCTGCGGATTTGTTTGTTGGAACCAAAGACTTTCGGAGTTTTACGACAGTGAAGTCCAAGAACAAATCGACCGTTAGGACACTCTCAAAGATTGAAATTCTTAAAAAAGAAAGCGAAATCACTATCAGTTTCTCTGGAGATGGTTTTCTTCATAG
>Ga0209253_10002039_pt1 | contig 17794 bp, 16 predicted proteins | sample FrelakmetBRP12BR_FD_187145 | JGI IMG/M metagenome (GOLD analysis project Ga0209253, IMG submission 187145) | Freshwater lake sediment microbial communities from the University of Notre Dame, USA, for methane emissions studies - BRP12 BR (SPAdes)... | ecosystem: Environmental > Aquatic >... | reverse complement strand
AAAATTGCCTGGCAAGAAGGTAGATCATGGGGATGGAGAGGGTTCCAAAGATCAGAGGAATGATACGGAGATCCCTTTCTGGTTTTGGAAAGGGATAAAATTGATGGGTGAGAATATAAAAAAGGGGAGGATGAAGGTATGTAGGGTTCTCTTTATAGAATTTTATCTGCCCGTTGAAATCATCCCTCGAATCATTGAAGGTGTAGATTTCATCCATCCAGAGGGATTTTTGGTCAAACGTGTAGAATCGCAGGGCCAACCCTATCAGGAGACAGAGAAGGAGAATAACAATCTCTTTTCTTTTTGGATTACTCATAACGGGAAACTTAAATGGGTCGATGAACATGACCGTCTAACGAAACGGGCAGTCTGACCCTAATCCATAACCTGAAGACCAATGATTTTCATTCAATCGGCATATTGATCCCCTTCTCACCAGGCGACTTAGGATCCCAGGAAAAAACATAGATGGAGGCATCGCTGGGAAATCCGCCGACGTTGGAAAAGCTCGCATCAAAATAACCTTTGAGGACGTAAGGAAGTTCATCCTTTATCTTTCTTGCCCCCCACTTCGATGTAATAAGCCAGATGCGACTTCCGTCGTTCGCATATTCGGAACAGCACTTTGTTGAATGATAGATCGTGAATTTTTGGTTTCTGTATAAAAAAGATTTTCTATATTCGATTTCTTTTGCTGTAATTTTCATAGAATCTAAAATGAAATGGCGTCTCTCCGGATTTGCACCAAAATAGTGAAGAATCCCCAGTGTACTCATTCTCTCCAAATCTATAATCTTGTCTCCTTCCCGAAGTTGGCTTTTTAGGAATGCTGCTAAATCCCTAAAGTCTTGCTTTTCGGACCGATAATAAAGAGGGAGAATCGCAAGGTTGGATGCGATAAAGAGTACAACAAAAAGCATCTTGAAACGGGAGAACCTCTTCGCTCTCGGGAGTTTGTCTTCCAATAAGTGAGCCGACAGACATAAAAATATGAGAAAGAAGGGAAGGAAATTAACAAAGTATCTGGCTGTTATGAAATGGGTGACCTTAAATAATTTGCAGAATAGAAAGAGACTTCCTATTGGAAGACCAATCATTGCGGCCAACAACAATTCATTCTTCCTGGATTTTGATAGGATGAGAGAAGAAATTATCAAAACAACAGCAACGATCATCAGGGGAGAATGAGGTAGCCAATCACTAAAAATCTGATAAGAAATAATCCAGAAGGAACCGATGTTTTCGATATGGAATGGGTCCATCAAGGGTTGGCCTTTGTAATTAACAGCGACGAAAAGAGTCCAGGGGAGGCAAAAGAGAAGGATGAGGCCATTAAGGATAAAAAAGGAGGAGAGACTGGGCTTTTTATTTTCTTCGGATGGCCGATAGAACCAGAGAATCTGCGAGAGGGCGATAAATGGAATGGAGCTGTAACTGGTATGAAAGAGAATAAAAAAAATGAATGCGACAAGGAAAAGATATCGCTTCCTATACGTCTGCAAGTGCTTGATAAAAAAATAGATCCCTGCCATTCCGAGAAACATTAGCAGAGAATACGCTCGCCCGTCCTGTGAGAGGCTGATATGGTAGGCCATAAAGGTCAGAGAGAGAGCACAGGGAAGGGCGATGGAAGGCGAAAATTGCCTGGCAAGGAGATAGATCATGAGGATGGAGAGGGTTCCAAAGATCAGAGGAATGATACGGAGATCCCTTTCTGGTTTTGTAAAGGGATAAAATTGATGGGTGAGAATATAAAAATGGGGGGGATGAAGGTATGTGGGGTTCTCTTTATAGAATTTTATCTGCCCGTTGAAATTATCCCTCGAATCATTGAAGGTGTAGACTTCATCTCCCCAGAGAGATTTTCGATCAAAAGCGTAAAACCTTAACGCAAAGCCTAATATTAAACAAACAAATAGAATAAGAAGCTCTATCCGTTTTTCCTTGTCCAAAGGGGTGACACAAATCTCCATCAGGCCCCCTTGCCTTTTCTTGCAATGCAAAAAATAGAGACGCCAAAAGGAGGAGAAAAATATTTCAGGATATAAGGTTCAAATGAAAAAATGGTTTTTAAAACGAAATTGATCAACGGAGAATTTATTTTGTTTTCTGATTCAACCCTGAATCCAAGCATACGAATTATGCGCCTTCCAAAAAGAATAGGAAAGAAGAGAAAAAAATTGAAATAAGAGGCATTTAATATCTCAAACCCCGCTTCTCTTAATTTCTTCGTAATTTCTTTCTTGACATACCTCCTTTTATGTCCTGTGACTTCGTCCTGAATTCCCCAGAGAAACTCGAAGGCTGGAACAGTTATGATGAGCATTCCTCTCTTATCTAATGCCCGATGAAACTCAGCGAGACCATTTGCGTCGTCATCCAAATGTTCGAGAATATCCATTGCAATAATCAGACCAATCGAATTCGGTCGTACAGGCAAATTATTTAGATCGCCATTCAAAAGAGGGGCCTCCATTTTTTTTGAAAGGAGCGATAGAATATAGATTGATCGATCTAATCCAATTGCATTTATCCCTGCGGATAGCAATACCTTTAGGTTTGAACCAGCCCCGCAACCTATGTCAAGGGTCAAGCAATTTGATGGAAGATCAATAGATGATAAAATGGATTTTAATAATTTCCTCCTTACCACAAACCACCAATGGAAACTTTCCACTTTATTTTCAACATCATAAGGGCTTCCGTTTTTTCCTGTTTTGGGTTTATCCATTGATGTTTTCTTAGCATATGTTGTAATGTTGGTCAACATCACAGTCTTTCCCTCTTCTAAAATTAACTTCAACAAAGTTTCAGGGACTACATATTAGCTTTCAGAGAGTTCAGATTGGACACAGAGAATCCTAAATATTTAACAGATCAATTTGGTAAGAAGGGGTTTATTTTAATGCGTGCTTTAGGATTAGAAAAAAACCTCGCCCTTAGGCCGCCAATTTAGTATACTTCTTTATAAATCTGCTTCCGACAAAGGTGAGGACCCTTTTCGAAAATTAGCAATATTTGTCAATGAGGAGACAAAAAGTGGGGATTCAGATTGATTTGCTTTAGGGTGAAACAGATTATGGCAAACCCTCTATTTGTTGATGAGGCAAAACTCTATTGGATATCAATCGGTTAGACAATTTCATGAAATGATTGGTTAACTTTCGAATTTGGCATAAATTATGCTCTAATAACCTTAAAAATTTTGAGAAGGAGGTGAAGGCAAAAGCAAAAGAAAAAATAAATAAGGATTAGGAGAAGATTGATGCGGTTGAGTGAACAAATTATTTTGCTAAACAAATAAAAAGGAGGTTTTGATTATGTTAAGGAGAAAAGGACAAAAAGGTTTTACATTGATCGAATTGTTGATCGTTATTGCCATCATCGGTATTTTGGCTGCCATCGCCATACCGATGTATAGAGCTCAGACGATTAAAGCGAGATTGACAGAGGTAACGAATGCAATTAGCCACGTATCGAGTGCCGTAGCAGCTTATTACCAGGAGAACACAAGCGTGTGGCCAACCTGTAACAATACTGGTGAGATCCAGCAGTCTTTGGGTGTTTTTGTGCCGACAAGAAGGATCTCAGCAATACAAGCATTACCAACAGCTGGAGTAGCAGGGAACACTTTCGATATCCAGGCAACGATTCAGGGCATTTCGGCTTCTAACCCTACTATCAATGGTGACACTCTCATACTCAACGGAAACGTCGTCAGTGGTGCGATTGTATGGTCATGGTCTACAGGAAGTTCTTTGGATGCAGCCTATATGCCTAAGAATTAACATCTTTCAGAGGGGGTTATTGGAACTCAAAAAGTTCTAATAACCCCTTTTTTCTTTCAGTACTTTTTTCTCACTATTGGACGAGAAAATAAACTTATTAAGGGAAAAATAATTCTTTCTAAAATACTTATTCATAAATCATTATATTTTAACTTTCGGCAGTGAGTAATTAATTCTCGTTGAAAATAATTGGCATAAGAGGCAATTAATGCTAATAACATATAAGGAAAAAGGATTTACCCTGATCGAATTATTAATTGTTATTGCGATCATTGGCATCCTGGCAGCTATTGCTATTCCGATGTATAGAGCCCAGATGATTAAAGCCAGAATGGCGGAAGTCATCACTTCAGTTCAATATGTAAAAAGTGCGGCAAGCACTTTTTACCAAAATAATGATAGATGGCCGGATTGTAGTATCAGTTTCACATCCATAGCCGACACTTTAGACGTTCGAGTCCCCCAGCGCAGGATTAGTGCGATGACAGCTCAAGGGAATCCATTTGTTATTTCTTCAACTCTAAATAACATTTCTGCTTCCAATCCGACCATTGATGGTGACACTCTTGTAATGACGGGCAGTATCGGACCAGATGGTGCGATTACATGGACATGGGACATATCATCAAGTACTTTGAACCAACCGTACATGCCAAAGCCATAGTTTTTTAAACTGATCTAAAGTTTCATTAAGAGGGAATATGAAAAGAGAAAAAGGACTCACATTAATCGAACTTATAATCGTAGTCGCGATTGTTGGAATACTTACTGCCGTGGCAATCCCCGTTTATACAGGGTACAGCCAACGGGCTCGGAGGGCTGATGCTAAAACTGCATTATTACAACTCAGGGCGGCTGAGGAGACGTTTAGGGCCGAGAACGGAGCGTATACAAATAATTTCGCGCTCCTCAACGCCAATTGGGGAGGCCCACGAGCCGTAGAAGGTGAATACGCTTTGTCCCTTGCAGCAGGAGGGACTGCGACTACTTTTACCGGGCAAGCAGTACCAAATACTCCGAGGCAGCAAACGGATAATATCTTAGTTTTTTTTATCAACCAGGATAATAGAAAATGGACCAATAATAGAGACGGATTGACGTATGATTACCCGAACCCTAAATCCGGGTGGTGAGATACTTTTCTTTGAATAAAAAAGGGGAAATTTAGGAAGCAAGATAATTATATTTATCTTGCTTTTTTTATTCAATAATTATAATAAACTTAATCAGGCAAAAGTGATGATGTTGGTAAGATAGGAGATGGATGATTAGGCACTCAACGAACGCGTGAGATGATATTGTACCTGGAGGTTCGATTTCTAAAATGGAGCTTTCGATTGTAATCCCAATGTTTAACGAGGCTGAAAACGTGGAAATTACTCTGAAAAGGATCCAAGATGTATTAACTCCGATCTCAGGGTCATTCGAAATTATCCCCGTGAATGATGGAAGTGTGGATGGCACGTTAGAAGTCTTAAAGAAGGTTGCCGAACAGAACAAAAAAGTAAAGGTTGTATCTTATCCGAGAAATATGGGGAGGGGAATGGCTTTAAGGACTGGGTTTAGGGAATCCACCGGAGATATTATCGTTTCCATTGATGCCGATCTGAGTTTTGCACCTAATCACATAATTGATCTGATAAACGTCTTAAAAAATGAACCCGATGTTGATTTTGTGATCGGGTCCCCGTTTGTTCCCGGGGGAATCGTTCAAAACGTCCCGTTTCATCGCTTATGGATCAGCAAATTGGGAAACAAAGTGCTCCGATACACCATGCCCAATCGAATTTATTACTCAACCGGTGTTTTCCGGGCCTACAGGAGAAAAGTTATCGATTCCCTTGAGCTCGAATCAGATGATAAGGAAATACACCTTGAAATTCTTTCCAAGGCAATAGCCCTGGGTTATAGGGTGAAGGAGGTACCGGTAGTCTTAACGGCGAGAACAAGAGGAAAGTCCAAATTCAAGTTCAAAAAGACAGCTGTTTCTCACTTAGTCTTTTCGGCTTTTGAGAGGCCGATGGTCATATTCGGCTTTCTAGGTCTTTTGAGCCTTGGAATCGGTTTACTCATTGGCCTCTATATCGCCTATCTCAGTTTTTCCGGAGAATTGACCCCTGGAAGACCTCTCATCACTTTCGCCATACTACTAATCTTGGGAGGAATTCAGATACTCTCTTTTGGATTTATTGCCTTACAGATCGTTTCACTCCGAAGAGAAATTCTCCGCATCCAGAAAGAGAATTTGGAATTGAAAAAAGAGGTAGAAGGGTTAACCGATTTATCTTGATCAGGTTTGCAATGCGATTCTCTCCCACTGGTTTATCGATCAACTTAAATTTGGCAGGTCATTCCGTCAAGACAAGCGTTTACAAGACTTATCCCTGGTAAAAAAATGACCATAAATGTTCTTGTTCGAGGGGTTTTCTTTTAAAAAACAGTGTAATTTTAACGAGTTGGATGTTAGCCCCAGTTGGCACTAAAAATGCAAATATTAAACTCAACTTTGTTTAGAAATCACTCGGTTACTTTTCATTACTTCTCAAATGGATACCTTCCGTATAAGGTTAGAAAAAATAATCTTAACCGGTTTAATACCAATTTTTTTGATCTTCTATCTCTCCGCAACCTCCGGTGTTGTCTTCTTCATTCTTTTCGGTTTAATTTTAATCTCGATTTTGCTTTTTCTAAAGCATCTTAGAGGATTCTCTCCGTTTTTTCAGCGGAAAGAATTATCTTTAGACAACCTCCTGTTAGCACTCACCTTTATCATGCTCTCACTCACTCTGATCGAATCTTTTCTTTGGATCTTTCGGTCAAAACCTCAAATCCCGCAGAAGATCGTCATGCCACAAGAATGGAAAAAGAGACCGGTAAGCATACCTGGTGCATCCTACGCCTATTACTGGCACAACATCCTTCACGTTCACGATAAAAACCACATGAGAAAAACCGAGTCTTTTCAACCGAAATCAAATGGGAGGTTCAGAATCATAGTCGTGGGTGATTCGTTAACTTTTGGGTATGGTGTTCGTAATGAGGAGACCTACCCAAGCCAAATAGAGACCACGTTAAAAAAGAAGTTTAATGTGGAGGCCCTGAATCTGGGCGTAAGCGGCTGTCAGAGTGAGGATGTGCTGAAAATCGTCAGAGAATACACCCCTCTGTTACAGCCCGATCTGATTATCTATGGAGTATGTTTAAATGATTTTCTGCCTTCCGGGGTGAGAGAATACGAGAACGATATGGCCTATAAATTCCCTTTACCGGAAGGAATGAAAACGTTTTTATCGGAAAGGACATCAATCGGTCAACTGGTCAGCCGTGCCTACAATTGCCTGTTAATGGATATCGGGCTACGGAATGATTTTTGGACCGACATTCTAAAAGATTTTAAGAATTATCAAACCCGTTTTTCGAAGGATGTTAAAACGATGAACGAGTTTGCCCTCAGCATTGGGTTGCCCCCCATTGTGGCTATGGTGTTGAACCAGTATCCAGATCTAAACTCAAAAGGGTATCAAATCGCGATGGCCGCAGAGCGACATTTAACTAATGCGGGGATGACGGTGATTTCGACTGAAAAATTCTACAGAAATTATGACAAACAGCGAATGATGGTGAGTCCGTGGGAAGGACATCCCAGCGCCAAAGCCCATAAGATTTTTGCGGATCTTTTTGTAGCTGATCTCCTACACCGACGGGATCTCGAACAATATAGAATCCTGAAATAAGAGGGAAACGATGAGAAAACAAGATAGAATAGCTCGGGCTCGTGATACGGGCCTGGCAATGTGTTTGCTTCTTCTTATTCTAACTTATTTTGGAAATTATTTTCGACTGATACCTGTAAGCATTCTCTTTCTTTTTCTGAGCATGGCATGGCCTGATGTATTTGCCCCGCTTTCAAAATGGTGGTTCAAACTTTCCTACAGCGTCAGTGCTGTAATGTCCCATGTCTTCCTGACTTTATTGTTTTTTGGAATCGTCACGCCAATCGGCTTTTTAAGATGGCTGTTCGGTGCAGACCCGATGCAATTCAAGAAATGGAAAAATGGAAACAATTCTGTCCTCCGGGTGAGGAATAAAACGATCGAGGCAAAAGACCTGGAACACCCCTACTGAATTAAAATCCATTCTAAAGGAGATCATGACGATGGATGCCTTAAGAGACCTTTGGGGGTTTATGAAGATTCGAAAGAAATTTTGGCTGCTCCCTATCATCTTGAGCTTGCTTTTGTTTGGGGGGCTGATCCTTCTGACAAGCGGTTCTGCGATCGCACCTTTTATCTACACTATTTTTTAAGGACGGAGAGCGGAGATGGAGGCCATTTTGGGACTGTCTGCCTTTTATCATGATAGTGCAGCGGCTTTGTTAATGGATGGGAAAATAATTGCTGCTGCTCAAGAGGAGCGGTTCACTCGTAAGAAATTCGACGCTTCCTTTCCAGCGAATGCAGCCCGTTATGTTCTTCAGGAAGCTGGCTTGAGTGGAAAGGACCTGGAGGCCGTTGCCTTTTACGACAAACCCTTGATTAAATTTGAGAGATTGCTCGAAACCTATCATGGGTTTGCCCCTTATGGGTTAAAGAGTTTCCTTTCGGCCATGCCCATCTGGATTAAGGAAAAGCTTTTTATGAAGCGCCTTCTCCGGGAGGAGATGGCCAAACTAGGGGCAGAAGATACACTTTTCCTCTTTCCAGAGCATCATGTGTCCCACGCTGCGAGTGCGTTTTATCCTTCTCCTTTTTCGGAAGCTGCTATCCTGACTCTCGACGGGGTGGGCGAATGGGCAACCACGACGATTGGTCATGGAAAAGGCAAGGAGATTTCTATTATTCGTGAGCTCCATTTTCCTCACTCGTTAGGATTGCTCTATTCTGCTTTTACCCATTATTGCGGGTTCAAAGTCAACAGCGGGGAATATAAACTCATGGGTCTTGCTCCTTATGGGAATCCCGATGGAGGCCAAACCCAAAAATGGAAAAAACTCATTTTAGACAAACTGCTAGATTTACGAGAGGATGGTTCGCTCTTACTCAATATGAAATATTTTGATTTTGCCACAGGATTAACCATGTGCCGTGACCAAGCTTGGGAAGACCTGTTTGGATTACGCAAAAGGGAACCCGAAACAGAGATTACCCAGCCCTACATGAATATGGCCCTTGCAATCCAAGACATCACAGAAGATGTGGTTCTCCGATTGGCCCATACGGCTCAAGACCTCACAGGCTCTGACTACTTGGTGATGGCAGGTGGTGTGGCGCTCAATTGTGTTGCAAATGGTAAAGTTCTGCGCAGAGGTTTATTCAAAGACTTGTGGATCCAGCCAGGGGCTGGAGACGCGGGGGGAGCATTGGGCGCAGCCCTGGCGGGGTGGCATATCTGGAAAGGACATGAAAGGAAACTCAATTCAGGTTATGATGGTATGGAAGGAGCTTATTTAGGTCCGGATTTTGGCGAAAGCGAAATCCGAAAGACAGCGAAATCGTATCGCGCCTCCCCGGTTCATTTCGAGAGTTTTGATGATCTGTGCAAAGAGGTGGTGGATCGTCTTGTTAAAGGCCGGGTGGTGGGCTGGTTTCAGGGAAGAATGGAATTTGGACCCAGAGCCCTGGGAAATCGGAGTATTCTGGGAGATCCTCGTTGCTCGGATATGCAGAAAAAACTGAACCTTAAGATTAAATACCGAGAAGGGTTCAGGCCTTTTGCTCCCTCAGTTTTGGCAGAGGAATCTCATCGTTACTTTGATCTTGAATCTCCTTCTCCTTACATGCTACTGGTTGCTCCTGTAAGGGAAGAAAGGAGAATTTCCTTGCCGCCAGGTTATCATTCCTTGCCCCTCTATGAGCGTCTGTATCACCTTCGATCAGATATCCCTGCCATCACTCACATTGATTACTCAGCAAGAATTCAAACAGTCCATAAAGAGACGAATCAGCGATATTGGCGCTTGATACAAGCATTTAAAGAGCTTACGGGGTACGGACTTCTTGTAAATACGAGCTTCAACATACGGGGTGAGCCGATTGTCTGTACCCCCGATGACGCATATCGCTGCTTTATGCGCACGGAGATGGATGATTTAGTCATGGAAGACTTCCTGTTCGAAAAAGAAAGACAACCCGTATGGAGAGAAGAAGGGAACTGGAGAGAAAAATACGGACTCGATTGAGATCCCAAAATAATCCTTAAATGATCCCCCTCCGGGGGGACAGATATGTGAAGAGGATGATGGCGTCTTCGGTTCTTTTCCTTACCAACTCTTATCCTGATTTCGATACGTCCAACCGGGCCGTCTTTATCAAGAAAATGGCCCATCTCTTGCAGATAGAAGGTTACAAGATTTCAATTGTTACCCCAAAGATTTATAGAAATAGTCACTACTTCGAAGAACAGAATGGGATCAAGGTTTATCGTTTCCCCTTTTTCGCAAGAAATAAGCTCCTGATTGAATACAAAAAAATCCCTTTCTTGAGGATGCTCCTTTATCATATCTCCGGTTTTTTACTAACGCTCTATGCAGTGCGTAAGAATCAGTGCGACCTCATTCATGCGCACTGGGCAATCCCAACAGGATTGATCGGGGTTTGGGCTGGGAGGCTCTTGAGAAAACCTGTCGTTGTCACCATTCACGGATCTGACTTTAGAATGGCTTCAGAAAGGACCGGATTTCTTAGGAGGATCTTCCTATACGTTTGTGAAAGGTCGAGACAAACCATGTGCGTTTCAGAGCTTCAAGAGAAAGAAATCCAGAAAATGGGAATAAAAAAGGAAAGGATATTGATCTTTCCTATGGGCATCGATGAGAGCTTCCTGGAAGCAGGAAGGAATCGGAGAGGAAAACCGGACGGCCAACCCCATACGGTGTTAAGTAATCGAAACCTCTTGCCGCTATACAACGTCTCTTTGTTAATCCGAGCCATTCCAACGGTACTTAAAGAAGAACCTCATACAAAGTTTATTATCGCTGGCGACGGACAGGAAAAAGAAGCCTTGTCAAGGGAGGCCAAGAATCTAATGGTAAGCTCATTTGTTGAGTTCCTGGGTCGCGTTCCTCACGAGAAAATGGCAGATCTTCTGGCCCAAGCAGACATTTATGTCTCAACCTCTTTGTATGATGGAGCTTCGGTTTCTTTGCTTGAGGCAATGGGGGCCGGAGCCTTCCCTATTGTTACAGATATCCCCGCAAACCGGGAATGGATAACTACCGGCCAAAATGGGTTTCTAGTCCCTCTTGACAAAGAGAGATATTTGGCGAATAGAATTGTTGATGGCATCCGTAATCAAGCATTATTGGAAAAGGGCAGGATAAAAAATCTATCCATGGTACAAGAAAAAGCGCTTTGGCCGGTAATTATTAGGAAAGTTAAGGAGGTTTATTCTGGGCTCCTCAATTAGGCATAGGGATTGCATTAAATCTATCCATCGATTATAGATTAACCATGGCTGAAGACTTTGCGAAATCCAATTTTTTTTTCTTTTCAATTAGTTAGTTGCTTTATATTTTTTTTCATTTTTATGTTCGGAGCTTGAACGGTTTACCAAAATAGTCCTTTGATTTACAAAAGTTGCCAGGCTCCAGTATGACAAAGGAAGATTTTACCATCTATAAACCATCAGATAAGATGAGAGATCTCCGACTTCTCGAGGAGCTGGAGAAAAATCCTATCGTCTCACAACGCGAACTGAGTCACAAATTTGGTATCGCCTTAGGGGTCACAAATGCATGCCTCAAAAGGATGGCTCGCAAAGGATTGATTCGAATACGAGATCTTAATCATCGAAGGATCGGATATTACTTAACTGCCAAAGGTTTTTCCGAAAAAGCAACGCTGACCCTCCATCTCATTTCTTACATCGTCCACCATTATTCAGAATTGAAGAAGATTATCGCCGAGAGACTGCTTGGGATGCAAAGTCATGGGTTGCAACGAATTGTCTTTTACGGGGTGAGCGACGAGATGGAAGTGGCCTATGTCACCCTTCAAGGAGTGAATCTGAAATTAGTGGGAATTGTCGATGACGATGACAAAGTCACATCGCGTATTATCTTCGGTTACGAAATCGAACCTGTTAGTCGGGTGCAAGAGCTCAAGCCGGATTGCATATTGATCACTTCCTTAATTGAAAATGAGAAGAAAAAGGAAACACTTAAAGAGATTTTTGGCTCAAATTCAATCTATATTAAAGATATTTGCTTCCCTTGATTTGAAATGACTCAGTTGTCTCATGGGAGTCGAATGAAGATTATGACAGCGATGTATACGTTGAGAAGAGGAGGGGCTTACGACAGATTTCTCATGATGCTCGAAGCCTTCTTGGAGAGAGACTGTGAAATCTATTGTCTATCCTTGTCTCCGATTCAGATTAAACATTCTCTTTTCCATAACCATGTATTGTATTTCCCATTTAAGAAAGTGAACGGCCTCATTCCCAGATTAGTAGTTCTTTCTATCTTTCCCCCATGGGCTATTTGGATAGGCTGGAGGAATAAAATTGATCTCATTATCGCTTTTGGCTCTCTCTATGCCTTTATACAAGGGTTTGCAAAATGGTTTTTAAAAAAAACTATGGTCACTTTGATTAGAGGGAGGTCGTCTTTTGGCCTCAAAATCCAGAATTCATCTAAGTGGGCTCTCTATCTGAACAATCTCATAGAAGATATGGGCTTCCATTTTTCTGATCGCGTGATCACAAATAACACGGCTATCCAGGAAGAGATTTTAAAGGATTTAGGGAGAAGAAATATCGAAGTTGAGGTTCTCTATAACAATATCCCGCCGATGAACATTCGTGAACCAGAAGATATTTTGCACACGAGGGATAAATATGGCATCCCTGGGAATGCAAAGGTTTTGGTGACAGCTGGTGTTTTGAACCGGGGTAAGAATATTGAAACCCTTGTTGAATGTACACCGAAAATCGAAATCAAAAACGTTTATGTTTTGATCGTTGGAGACGGCTCGACAGAGGCCGATTTCCGCTATAGGGATTCCCTAAAAGGATTGGCAAGAAGATTGGGAGTTGACAAACAGGTCCTTTTCACGGGCTGGCTTGAAAAAGAAGATTTGTTGAAAATCTATCTTGCATCTGATCTTTTTGTATTGCCTTCATTGAGCGAAGGAATGCCCAATGTCTTGTTGGAAGCCCTCGGACTCAATTTGGCGTGTATGGGAAGCTGGATCCCCGGTATTAAGGACATTCTCCACTACGAGGAATTGATGTTTGATCCAGAAGATGAAGAGACGATTGCGGGTAAAGTGAGCCGATTTCTCTCTGATGAGCAGCATGCTAATCATATCCTTCAATTATGTCATGAAAGAAGGGAACACTTTTTTTTCGATTGGAAGGAGAGGGCATTTCAGATGGTGACTCAGGAACCGCTTCACAGGGGGAAAGCATGCCAACCAAGGTAATATTGGTGGCCGGAGCACGCCCCAATTTTATAAAGATAGCACCTCTTTGGTCGGAGATGAATCGACTCCCAACTGACTTTGAACCTATTATTTTACATACAGGTCAACATTATGATTATGAGATGTCCAAGGTATTTTTTGAAGACTTGGATTTACCTGAACCACATTACTTTTTGGGAGTAGGGTCTGGAACCCACGCTGAACAAACAGGAAGAATAATGATCGAGTTTGAGAGAGCGATCCGAAATGAACATCCCGACCTGGTGGTTGTTTTTGGTGACATCAACTCAACCCTGGCCTGTAGCGTGACCGCTAAGAAACTCTTGATTCGGGTGGCTCATGTGGAAGCAGGGCTTCGAAGTTTCGATATGACTATGCCTGAAGAAATCAACCGAAAAGTGACCGATGCCATTTCGGATATCCTTTTTACTCCATCGAAAGATGGAGATGAAAATCTTATTCAGGAAGGAGTTGAAAGAAGTAAAATCTATTTTGTCGGAAATATCATGATCGATTCATTAGTATCAATTTTAAAAAGGATTGATCAATCCTATGAAGATAAGGTTTTTCAGAAATTCGGTTTAGAGAAAAATAATTTTGTTCTTGTCACCCTTCATAGGCCATCTAACGTTGATAACATGAATAATCTTCGGAAGATAATGAAAGTGTTGAAAAGTCTTTCGCTAAAAATCCCGATCATCTTCCCTGTTCATCCAAGAACAAAGAAAAATATAGGCCGCGAGGGGACAGAATTCCTTTCCAATGGAAAGTTCCAAATGGTAGAACCCCTGAGATATAAGGAATTTATAATCCTCGAAAAATACCCCAAGTTTGTACTAACGGATTCCGGAGGAATACAGGAGGAAACCACTTATTTTGGTGTTCCCTGTCTAACCCTTCGCCCAAATACAGAAAGACCCATTACGATCACACAAGGAACAAATGAATTGGCATCTCTCGAAAATGCTGAAGAAAAGTCGAGCTCCATTTTATTAGGAAAATGGAAGAGAGGAAAAACACCGGAAAGATGGGATGGAAATACAGCAAAGCGGATTGTGGATGTGCTAAAAATGGTCAGGTTTTAGAATAGTGAGTTAGGGGTTACGAGAAAGGAAAGACAGTTTAAGTATGCAGGAGATCATTACGACTTACGAACCTGATAATTCGTTAAAAAAGGGATACGTATCGATATTTAGCCAGATAGTTCTTGAACTCAAACAAAACAGATGGCTAACCTATCAATTATTTAAAAGGGATTTCCTGTCTTCTTATAAGCAATCTTTCTTGGGAGTACTGTGGGGAATTATCTTACCACTTTTTACCATCGCCATCTTCATTGGTCTTAACCGATCTGGCATCTTGAACATTGGTGATATTGGCGCGCCCTATTCAATCTACGCCCTGCTGGGTATGGCGTTCTGGCAGTTTTTTTCAACTGGTTTGGTCGCATGTTCAAATTCCCTTGTGAACGCAGGTCCTATGATTCTGAAAATTAATTTTTCGAAAAAATCGCTTGTAATTGCCGCTGCCGGGAAAGCTATTATCCCTTTCATTATTCAAATCATGATGGTCTGCATTTTATTTGTCGGATATGGAAGGACACCAAGTATTTTGGGTTTGCTAGTTCCCGTGTTAATAATTCCCCTGATATTATTTACCATAGGGTTGGGGTTCTTCACGTCTCTCTTCAATGGGGTAATGAGAGACATTGGAAATATCATTTCAATCCTTTTGACCTTCTTGATGCTTTTCACACCAGTATTGTATGCGAGACCAAAGATGGGAATTTTAGCAACGTTAACAAAATATAACCCTCTTTATTATCTTGTCTCCACTCCGCGAGACCTCGTGCTGAAGGGTTTGATTCCTGAGTGGAAAGGGTTCCTGATCGTTTGTTTTATATCGGTCTTCTTATTTATTGGGTGTTTGTTTGTATTTCATCTCACTGAAACGAGAGTAGCTGAGCGAATCTGAAATGGATAAAGAAACGGTGATAAGCGTTGAGAGCGTGTCAAAGAAATACTGCAAGTCTTTGAAGAAGTCCATGTATTACGGCGCGATGGATATTGGAAGGAACATGCTTGGGCTGAGTTCCAAATCTGAAAGGTTGAGAAACAGCGAATTCTGGGCTTTGAATGATATTTCCTTTGAAGTGAAGAAAGGCGAGACGCTGGGCATCATCGGTCCTAACGGATCTGGTAAAACCACAATGCTGAAGCTTTTGAATGGTATTTTCTGGCCAGATAAAGGCAAAATCACGGTCAAAGGTAGAGTAGGGGCACTCATTGAGTTAGGTGCTGGATTTCATCCGTTGCTCACAGGCAGGCAAAATGTTTACATTAATGCGGCAATATTGGGAATGAAAAAGAAGGAAGTAGATAAAAAGTTTGATGACATTGTTGAATTTGCTGGTATTGGTGATTTTATTGAAACGCCAGTGAAATTCTACTCATCAGGAATGTTTGTAAGGTTAGGGTTTGCAGTGGCTGTGTATTGCGAGCCTGATATTCTAGTCATTGATGAAGTCTTGGCAGTTGGAGATATTCAATTTCAGATCAAATGTTTCAGGAAAATGGCTTATTTAAAGGAGATGCGAAAAACAATAATCATTGTTACCCATGATATGGGAGTCATTCAAAGGCACACAGAGCGAGTTATATTGCTTAATAAAGGAGCAGTATATGGGGTAGATGTTCCGAAGGATGCGGTCAACAAATATTTGGCCCTAGCAAGCTGTGGCTATGACGAATTAGGGGCTTACAAAACAAGCATCAAAATAGACGCTAATAAGCCCCAACTGGTTGGCGCCAAAAGACTACTAGGAAATAATGATGAACAAGACTTGTGTCTTAAAAGAAAAATTTATAACAAAAATGAATTTCGCTATGGAAACGGGGCAGCTCGAATTATAGATTTCGAAGTACTAAACTCTGACGGAAAAGAGATTAATTGTCTTAAAAGCATGGAGAGTATTGTGTTTCGGGTTAAGGTCAAATTCTATGAAACTATCGAAAAACCAATTTATGGACTGCTGGTCAGAACAAAAGATGGTGTGGAGTTGTATGGAAATAATACTCTTTACAACGATATGGATATTGGACGTCAAGAAAAAAAACAAATAGTTTGGGCTGAGTTCACAATTCACATGAATCTTCAGCCTGGCGATTATTTCTTCTCCGCTGGAGTAGCAGAAATGATCTCTGATGGTATTTTGCCTTTAGATAGGAGGTATGACCTTGCTCATATTTCTGTACTTCCAGCAGATAGAAGCTTCGGCATTGTAAATCTCAATACAGATATCAAAGTATATCATGAAGAACATTCTTGAACATATCACTAGTTACGGTAAATTGAAGGGATAGAAATACTAAATTCATTATGTCAATGGGCATCAAGCTAAACGATTTTATTGTTGAAAAAAGTACAGGGCTTCAATTACCTCCTGGAAAAAAGCAAACCTTCGCTTACACCGATGGTGCTGAAGATAAAATTCTTAGTATCATAACAAAAATCAATGATAGAAGCGCTGATTCAATGGAATTAGAATTGGCCATTGATGACTGGCCCACCAAATATCATTTTTCAAACTTAAGAACAAACATCTTAAAGGCACTAGATTTATCAAAAAAGGATTCAACAATCTTGGAAATTGGTTCCGGGTGTGGAGCTTTAACGAGATATTTGGGTGAAACATTTAAATCAGTTGACTCCATCGAAGGTAACTTTCGAAGGGCTTATATTACTAAAGAAAGATGTAAAGATTTAAATAATGTAAGAGTATTTTGCTCGACTTTACAGGATTTGAACTTCGATAAACAATACGATATGGTGACATTAATCGGCGTTCTTGAATATGCACCAACTTATTATTCTGAGGTTTATAGAGAAAAAGAAGATGCATGTTTGGCAATGTTAAAACACGTAAGGAGTGCTTTAAAGGAGGATGGAATTTTAATTATAGCTATAGAAAATAAGCTCGGTTTAAAATATTGGAGTGGATGTACAGAAGATCATACTGGAAGATTGTTCGATAGCATTCATGATTACCCCAAAGATAATACCGCGGTAACTTTTAGCCGAAACGAACTTAAAAAGCTATTTGAGAAAGCGCAGTTGAAATATTATGAATTTTATTATCCTTTTCCCGACTATAAATTAACAAATACAATGTTACGAGAAGTATCTGATCAAGCTTCGTATTATTTACATAACTGGATTACTGTGCCTTTCGAAGATTATTCGAGGCACAGGGACTATTATTTTAATGAAGCACTGGCCATCAAGTCCCTCGTTAAGGGGGGAATGATTTATGAATTATCGAATTCTTTTGTTATTGTGGCATCTATGAATCAAGACAGATTTAAGGAGGAGAAGGATCGGCGTTGGATAGCAAAACGTTTTTCTACAAACAGAATTTACCCCTTCAGGACTGTTACAATATTACAGCATGATGTGGATTTGGATCATCTATTGATACATAAACACAAATTATTGGATGCCAAAGAACCAGAAGGATTCATCAGCTTAAATACATCTGATTCAAAATGGATTCCAGGTGATTTACTTCAGTTTTCTCTATACGAG
>Ga0209253_10002038_pt1 | contig 17794 bp, 19 predicted proteins | sample FrelakmetBRP12BR_FD_187145 | JGI IMG/M metagenome (GOLD analysis project Ga0209253, IMG submission 187145) | Freshwater lake sediment microbial communities from the University of Notre Dame, USA, for methane emissions studies - BRP12 BR (SPAdes)... | ecosystem: Environmental > Aquatic >... | reverse complement strand
CTCTTCGCTGCGCTCCACCGGGCGCACTCGCAGCGCCGCCAGCGCGGCACTGGTCCATTCCTCCGCTTCCATCCGACGGCTTATACCGGGAATTCGCGGCGTTGTCCAGCCGTCGGCCCTAACTCCATGCTTTCCGGATCTAATCCCGACGGGGCAAATTCACCCTGCGGTACAACCCCTGATGCTTGCAGGGCATTCGCTACGCCTATTTTCCGTACTTCTGGGTCAGGTCCTTGGCGCTCTTGAGCAGCGCGGCACCGTCGAGGCCCTTGCCGTTCATTTCTTTCACCCAATCGTCGTCGATGGCCGATGAGGCCTTCTCCCAGTTTGCGAGCTCCGACGCCGGGACCATGTAGAACGTGTTGCCGCGATCCTGCGCGAGCTTACGACCCGGTGCATCGGCCTCCTGGAACACCTTCCCGATCCACGCCGAAAGCTCCGGACCCGAGTTCGCGTCGATCACCTTCTTGAGATCGGCGGGCAGGCTATCGTACTTCGCCGTGTTCATCGCGAAGATCAACACCGAGGTGTAGAGCGCAGGAGACTTCGGATCGGTCTCGCTGTGGAACTTGACGAGCTCCTGCACCTTCACCGCGGGCACGACCTCCCAGGGAATGGCCGCGCCGTCGATCACGCCTTTCGAGAGCGCTTCGGGCACCTGCGGCACCGGCATGCCGACCGGCGTCGCGCCGAACGTGCCGAGCATCTTGTTCGTGAGCCGCGTCGGCGCACGCACTTTCAGTCCTTTGAAGTCGTCGAGTGTTTTCACCTGCTTGTCGCGCATGTGCAGGTACCCCGGGCCGTGCACGTGGAATGCGAGCGGGTGGACGTCCTTGAACTCGCCTCTCGCGTTCAGTTGCACGAAGTCCCATACCGCGCGGCTCGTCGCCTCGGCGTTGTTCATCATGAACGGCAGCTCGAACACCTCGACCGACGGGAAGCGGCCGGCGGTGTATCCGGGCAGCGCCCAGACGATATCGGCGACGCCGTCCTTGGCCTGGTCGTAGAGCTGCGGCGGCGTGCCGCCGAGCTGCATCGCGGGGAAGATTTGGCACTTGAGCCGGTTGTTGGACTCCTTTGCGATCTTGTCGCACCACGGCGTGATGAACTTCGCATGTGCGGTCGAGGACGGTGGCAGGAAGTGGTGGACCTTGAGCGTGACCTCCTGTGCTGCTGCGGGCAGCGCGAGCGCGGTTAACGCGACCGCGAGGCCCAAAGTGAAAACCGCCGCCGTCCCGCGGCGCTTTCTAAGCGATCGGGGCGCCCGAGGGCGGTTGCCCTCTCGTAGCGCGCACACCAGCTTGACTGCCTTCATCGGTTTCTCCTCGATCCCGGTGGGATGTGGCGCGACCTGGCCGACCGCTTGTCGTATCCGGAACCCTCCGTCGCCGGGCGCTCCGACTGCGTATGTTACCGAACGTCCTCCTCGAAGCGCGCGATGATGTCGGGCGGTATCGGAACAGCCTTCAATCGACCTCTCTGCTCCGGGTGCGGCACGCCGAAGAAGCGAACCTCGCGGCCCTCCAGGAGCAGCGTGCCGTCGCGGAAGCCCTGGTGGAGGATGGTGAAGCGCCTGCCGGCCCAGGACTCGATCCGGCTCTCGAGTGCAATCTTCTGGCGGTACTCGCTCGGCACCAGGAAGCGCGCCGATGCCTCGGCGATCGGCACCCCGACCACGCCGTAGTGCTCGATGAGTGTGTCGTGGCCGAGGCCCAGGGCGTCCAGCAGATGATGCGAGCCGCGATCGAACCAGGCGAAGTAGTTGGGGTAGAAGACGATCCGCGCGGGGTCACAGTCGCCCCACTCGATCGTGACCTCGCACCGCGAGACGTGGCTCACGGGACGAGGGGCGCGAGCAGGGTGTGCCGAAACCCTTCGACAATCGGCAGCTCGGAAGTCCCGGGCCGACGGCGTGCTGCGCGGGTCTGCTTGGCGTTCGCCGCTCGGTCGATCGCCGACACCAGCAGCGCTTGCGGAGGATCGCTTTGCGGCCGCTTGCGTTCGGGGGCGCCGGATGGAGGGGAGCTCACCTTGGCCCTGCGATCTTCACGCGCAGGTCGGCGAGGCCGGCGACCGTCGCGACGAGCTCGTCGCCCGGCTTCGCCTTGCCCACGCCCGCCGGCGTGCCGGTCAGGATGATGTCACCCGCCTCGAGCAGGTAGTACTGCGAGAGGAACGCAATCTGCTCGGGGATCGACCAGATCATCATCCAGATGTCGGAGTCCTGCTTGACCTCCCCGTTCACGGTGAGGCGGATCGCGCCTCGCACCGGGTGGCCGATCGCGGCGGCCGGCGTGAGCGGCCCGACCGGTGCGGCCTGATCGAAGTCCTTGCCAAAGCTCCATGGCCGGCCGTGGTCCTTGCCCCATTGCTGGAGGTCGCGCCGGGTCATGTCGAGGCCCACCGCATACCCCCAGACGTTCGTGTTCGCCTCCTCGACCGAAATCCGGAAACCGCCCGAGCCGAGCGCCGCCACCAGCTCCGTCTCCCAATGGTAGTTCTCGGTTTTCGCGGGGTAGGGGATCGTGCCGCCGTCGGGCACGAGATCATGCGGGGCCTTGCAGAAGAAGAACGGCGGCTCGCGTCCGTCGCCGCCCATCTCCTTCTGGTGCTCGACGTAGTTGCGGCCGACGCAGAAGATGCGCCGGACCGGAAAGCGTGCACGGGAACCGACGACTGAAAGCGACGGCTGGTCCCAGACGGGGATGACGTATTCCATGTCGTGCTCTGCTCCTCGCCGAGTGCTTCCTCACCCCTGAGCCGCGGGCTCGGGGGCGATCTTCTGGTCAGAATCGTGCCGGTGCTCTTTTTGCCTTGTGGGTCATTTTCGCAGATGATTGCGCGCTCGCAGCCCGGCGCGGCGAGCTGCAGCTTTCCGGACTCTGTGGCAGCGCTACATCGCTCGACGCTGGGAAGGTGCACATCGCACGTGAGCGGGAAGCACAGTTTTTCGGGAGCCGTCTTGGGGGCAGTGATGAAGAACACAATCGCGCGTTGGTTCATGGGCCTGGCGTTGCTCTTCGGACTCGCCGCGCCCGGCGTCGCGCTCGCGCAACAGGCCTTTAGCGACGAGCAGCTCGATCAGATGCTCGCGCCGGTGGCGCTTTATCCGGATGCGCTGCTGTCACAAGTATTGATGGCATCGACGTACCCTGCCGACGTCGCCGAAGCGGTGAAGTGGTCCAAAGCGAATCCCAACCAGCAGGGCGATGCCGCCGTCAAGGCTGTGGCGGCCCAGCCCTGGGACGCGAGCGTCCAATCACTCGTGGCATTCCCGCAGGTGCTCGCACAGATGGGTGAAAAGCCCGATTGGGTCCAGAACCTCGGCGACGCGTTCCTCGACAGCCCCGAGCGCGTGATGGATCGAGTCCAGTTTCTCCGCCGCAAGGCGCAGGCCGCCGGCAGCCTCAAGACCACCGAACAGCAGAAGGTGATCGTCGAGCCCGCGCCCGCGCCGTCCTCGACCACGGTGGTGGTCCAGGAACAGCCCCAGCAGATCATCCGCATCGAGCCGGCGCAGCCGCAGGTGGTGTACGTGCCGGCCTACAACCCGACCGTGGTCTACGGCTCGTGGTGGTGGCCGTCGTATCCGCCGGTTTATCTGCCCCCGCCGCCGGGCTATGTGTTCGGCACGGCGCTCGCATCGGGGATCGCGTTCGGCGTCGGCATCGGCATCACCAACGCGCTCTGGGGCGGGTGCAACTGGGGGCGCGGCGACGTGAACATCAATGTCAACCGCTACAACAACATCAACGTCAACAAGCGACTGGATGTCAACCAGAACAACGTCAACTGGAAACACAATGCGGACAACCGCCGCGGCGTGCCGTACAAGGGCGACAAGGTGCGCCAGCAGTACGGGAACCGACCTGCTGGCGCGGGCGATCGCGCCAACTATCGCGGCCGGGATGCCAGCCGCGACGCGGCGCGCGATCGCGCCAGCCAGACGATGCAGAACCGAGGCGTGGAGATGGGTAAGGGCGTCGATCGCGCGCAAACCCGCGACCGCGCGCAGAGCGTCGATCGGGACCGGGCACGCGACTCGGCGCAGAACCGCCCGGGCGGCGTCGATCGCGATCGCGCCCAGGCGCAGCAGATCGATCGGGACCGTGCGCGCGACGCGGCGCAGAGCCGCGGTCCCCGCGACAACGCGTTAGCGGGCGCGCGCGACCCCGGCCAGGCGCGCCCCCAAATCGACCGCGGCACGGCGAGCCGCGAGGCGATGAACCGGCCGTCGCCGCGCCCAGAGGCGCAGCGGCCTTCCGTACCGCAAACGCGCCCGGCGGCGACGCCGCGCCCGACCCCGCAGGCTCGTCCCGCGCCCCAAGCCCGCCCCGCGCCCCAGGCGCGTCCGCAGGCGCGTCCGACGCCGCAGGCGAGACAGGGGGGCGGAGGTGGCGGCCGCATGCATCGCTGAATGCGGGCGACCCAATGACGAACGCCAGTAACCTCGAACACGGTCGTGCCATGAAACTCTACAAGCTCGCAGCCCTGCCGCTCGTCGCCGCGCTCGTTGCGCTCACTCCTTGTGCGGCTCAGGCGCAGAAGCCATTCCCCACCGCCGAAGCCGCCGCCGACGCGCTCGTAAGCGCGCTCGCGCGTACCGACAGTGACGCCCTTCGCGAAGTGCTCGGGTCCGACTGGAAGCGCTACATCCCGACCGCGGACCTTGACCAGGATGACGTCTACGGCTTTCTCGCCGCGTGGGCAAAGAACCACAACATCGTTCCGTCGGGCAACGACCAGGCGCGACTCGCGGTGGGAACGGAAGGCTGGATCCTGCCGATTCCTATCGTGAAAACGGGCAATGGCTGGCGGTTCGACACGCGTGCTGCGACCGACGAGCTCCGTACACGTCGCATTGGCGCGAACGAGCTTTCCGCGATCAAAGCCCTGCTCGCGTACGGCGATGCTCAGGCCGAGTACGCCGCGCAGGACCGTGATGGCGAGGGCACGCTCGAGTATGCCCAGAGGATCGTGAGTACGCCCGGCAAGCGGGACGGATTGTACTGGGGCGTGTTGCCCGGCGAGCCCGAGAGCCCGCTGGGGCCGTTCTTTAGCGGCGGGGTCACCGGGTCGACGGGTTATCACGGCTACCACTTCCGCGTCCTCACCTCGCAGGGCAAGGACGCGAAAGGCGGGGCGCGCAACTACATCATCAGTGGCCGCATGACGGGCGGCTTTGCCGGCGTCGCATGGCCGGTCAGGTGGGGCGACACCGGCGTGATGACGTTCATCATGAACAACGACGGGGTCGTCTACCAGAAAAACCTCGGCTCGAACTCCGCCGCAATCGCGCGTTCGTTAAAGACCTTCAACCCCGATCCGACGTGGGAGAAGGTCGAGTCGCCGATGTAGGCGATGCGCCAAGAGGGAATCGCCGCCGGACAGCGGCGATTGGCTGAGCTCCAATGCGCTCGGCCGACGAGCGCGACCTCACCCAGTCCGTTTGCCGCGGTCGCTCGCACGCCTGCTGGGCGGCGCGCTCGTGCGCCGGCTCGCGGCGAAATGACGGCGGTCCGGATCGCACCGGAATGGCGCGCGGTCACGAAAAGGTCATGTGTGCAGTGCACAATCGAGCACAGACTCACCGTGCGGTGTCTAAAGGGTCCTATGCGGATCCTGGACGCATCGCACCCAACTGCCCTACCGGGCAGAGTAAGGAGCTTTATGCGATCGCCGATGATTCTGCCGTGGATAGCCCGTCGCAACGGGCTGACAATCGAGCACGCCGAAGCGCTGTGGCAGCAAACGGTCAAGACAGCCGATGCCCGCTTCGGTGCGTCCCGCAACACATCCGAGTACTGGGCCTTCACAATCGATGACTTCCTGAGGCGCGCCCGCGCGGGTCGCATCGAGCCCCCCGATCATCGACCCGGCGACCTCGCTTGGCAACCTGCCACCGGCAGGTCGAGCGGCAAGCTCGCGTGTTTCGAAAGCGCTCGCCCGCCCTGCGAGGGATCGATCGGCTTAACATTCCTCCGCCGCATCGCGGACGAGACGTGCTGATGCGCGACCGCAGAGCACAGCTCAAAGCGAAGCTCACAGGCAGCGCCGCCGTCGAACGACCGAGGCTGGGGGAACTGCTGTATTCCACGCTGCGAACACTCGGCGCGCGTTGCGGTATCGCTGCGACGTCGCGAGACGATGCGAGCCGGCATCGGGACTGCGCAGAGAAACCGAGGTCGCTCCAGGCATTCTGGACGAGCATGCCGCGAGTGGTGCCGTGGTTCGAGGGGTGGCCACTCACCATCCGCCCCCAGCGCCGCGACGATCTCGACCTCGAAACGGCGTTCGTCCACAGCCTTTCTGCTCGGACGCGCTCCAATCGGCTGCTCGGCGCGGGGGCGACCTTTACACGCGAGACCATCGAGCGATTGGTGGATGTCGACCAATCGCTTCACGTGGCGCTCATCGCGACGAGCCTTCTCGGGGATGCAAAGGAAACCCAGATCGGCGTGGCCCGCTATGTGGTCGACAGCGACGGAACCAGCGCGGAATTCGCGGTGACTGTCGCTGATGCGTGGCAGGGCAGCGGCGTGGGGCGCCTGCTCATGCAGGCCTTGATCGAGTGCGCAACGGCCTCCGGGTTGCGCTTGCTCGTCGGCGAGGTGTTTGCGTCGAACGCGCCCATGCTCAAGCTCGCGCGGCACCTCGGCTTCGAAGCTGAAGAATGTGCGTGCGATGCGAGCATCGTGCGCGTGGTGAAAACGCTCGGGCCCCCGGGTCGGACAGCCCTGGGGCCGCGGCGCCTCGGGTAACAACCTCGCGCGAAGGATGGGACATCCGACAGGCACAACCCCGAGGGGGCCAGGAGCAAGCAGGCCGGTGCGATTAGACTCCCTCCTCAAGAATCGCTCGGCCACGATCTTTGAAAAAAGTGCAATAAGACCCAATAGTTCACATCCGATCAAGCTAATCTGCATCGATCATCGATAGAATGCAAATCAAGGAGGAGCGTTCTTTTCTTATAGCTCCGTATGAACTCGCAACCCATCATCATCGTCAAGCAACTCGACGCGACCGCGGCCCCTGCCATTCTCCGGCACATGCTCGGTCTGACCCCGACAGACCTGCGGATGCGTTTCGGCGCTCCGCAGAAGGAAGCGTCGGTTCGCACTTACGTCGACCGCATCGACTTTCTCCGGGATTCGCTCTTCGGCGTGTACGATTCCCAGCTCGAACTGGTCGGCCTCACGCACGTGGGCATGGGCGACGCGGCCGAGTTCGGCGTGTCGGTGCTGCCGAAGCATCGCGGCCGGGGACTCGGGACGGCGCTTTTTGCCCGCGCCGAAGAGCACGCGCGCAACAGGGTGGTCAGAACCTTCTTCGTGCACACGCTCACCGAGAATCGCCCGATGCTCGCGATCGCCCGCAAGCGGAAGATGCAGATACTCACCGAGGCGGGCGAGGCCGATTGCTACCTGAAGCTTCCGCGCCCGGACGTGTGGAGCATGACCTCCGAGTTTCTGCACGAGCGCGTCGCGCTGTGCGACTTTGTCCTCAAGGTGCAGGCGCACGCCGCGCGCGCGATGGCGAAAGCCTACCTGCCGCGGCAGTCTTTCTCGGCCATGCACTGAGCATTCCGCGACCGAAGGAAACGACACGGGCCGCGATTGCGGCCCGTGTCGTTTCCAGCGTACGGTGACGCGCAGCGCGTGCTCTGCCCGACGTCCGGACAAAAAAAGGCCACCGGAAGGTGGCCCTTGAAGCAAGCCCTTTCGGGCTTCGCCCCTGCTGCTGGCAGCGCGGAAGACCGAAACCCCCCGGTCGTGCGTTCGTAGACTCTTTCCGAGAGGAGGCGGCGAGGGCAGAACCCTCGCCGCTCCGGGTTACGCGTGATACGCGGACTCGCCGTGTTGGGTGACGTCGAGACCTTCGCGCTCCTCTTCCTCGGTCACGCGCAGGCCGACGATCATGTCCACGATCTTGTAGGCGATGAGCGAGACCACGGCGGACCAGATGATCGTCGTCACGACGCCCGTCGCCTGGATCACGAACTGGCCGCTGATCGAGTAGTCGGGGTTGACGGCATTCTTGACGTAGTCGTAAATGCCCGTGCCGCCGAGCGAAGGGGCAGCCAGGATGCCGGTGCCTAGGGCGCCGAGAATCCCGCCGAGCGCATGCACGCCGAATACGTCGAGTGCGTCATCGGCACCGAGCAGGTGCTTGAGGCCGTTCACACCCCAGAGGCAGACCCCGCCGGCGACCAGCCCGAGAATGATCGCGCCCATCGGGCCGAGGAATCCGCACGCCGGCGTGATCGCGACCAGGCCGGCAACCGCACCGGAGGCCGCGCCGAGCATCGAAGGCTTGCCCTTGAACATCCACTCGAGGAACGTCCACGAAAGGACCGCTGCGGCGGTGGCGACGAACGTGTTCACGAACGCGAGCATGGCCGTGCCGTTCGCTTCGAGGTTCGACCCGACGTTGAAGCCGAACCAGCCCACCCACAACAACGAGGCGCCGACCATCGTGAGTGTCAGGCTGTGCGGCGTGAACGCTTCCTTGCCGAGGCCGATCCGCTTGCCGATCATGTAAGCCCCGACCAAGCCCGCGACACCGGCATTGATGTGCACGACGGTACCGCCGGCGAAGTCGAGCGCGCCCTTGGCCCAAAGCCAGCCCGCGTTGTTCGTGACCGCCTCCAAAGTCTTCTCGTCGGTGATCGCGTCGGGGCCGTCCCAGTACCAGACCATGTGCGCGATCGGCAGGTAGGAGAAGGTGAACCAGAGAATCATGAAGAGCAGCACGGCGCCGAACTTCATCCTTTCGGCAAAAGCGCCGACGATGAGGCAGGGCGTGATCGCCGCGAAGGTGAGCTGGAACACCACGAACACGTACTCGGGAATGACGACGCCCTTTGAGAACGTCGCGGCGACCGAGTCCGGCGTGATGCCCTTCAGGAAGATCTTGTCGAAGCTGCCGAAGAACGGGTTGCCGGCGGTGAACGCCACGCTGTAGCCATAGAGCACCCACAGCACCGCGAGCAGCGAGAACACCACGAACACCTGCATCAGCACCGACAGCATGTTCTTCTGACGCACCAGCCCGCCGTAGAAGAGAGCGAGCCCCGGGATGATCATGAGGGTGACGAGCACGGTGGCGACGTACATGAAGCCCGTATCACCCTTGTTCGGCGTCGGAGGCGCGGCTGCGGCCGCTTCGGTCTTGCTCTCCTCGACCTTGACGGTCTCGGTGACGGTGCCGGCTTTGGCATCGGCCTTGACCGATTCTGTGACGGTCGTCGTGGTCGTCGTCGTTTGGGCGACCTTGGGCGCCGCCTCAGGAGGCTTCTCCTGGGCAAGCGCGCCGCCGGCCAGGATGAACCCGGCGGCCAGGACGAGTAGCGCGATGAGTCTCTTCATGACTTGGCTCCCCTTAGAGCGCTTCCGGACCGTTTTCGCCGGTCCGGATGCGAACAACTTGTTCAAGGTCGTAGACGAAGATCTTGCCGTCGCCGATCTTGCCGGTATTGGCGGACTTCTCGATCGCCTCGATCACCTGGTCGAGCATCTCGTCGCGGATGGCGACCTCGACTTTGACCTTGGGCAGGAAATCGACCACGTACTCCGCGCCGCGATACAGCTCGGTGTGGCCCTTCTGCCGCCCGAACCCTTTGACCTCGGTGACGGTGAGGCCCTGAACGCCGATCGCGGACAGCGCCTCCCGAACCTCGTCAAGCTTGAACGGCTTGATGATGGCGATGACGAATTTCATATGAGCTTCCATAGAGAGTTGGAGGCTGCGGCGGCGGCCGGGCACGAGGCCCGGCGGGCCGAGAGCGCAGGCCTTAGAAGGTCTTGCTGACCGATAAGATCAGGTTTGCCTGACCGAGGTTGCGGGTGGTGCCCTCGCCGTTCGTGGCGTACCACCAGTCGTTCTTGGCGTTGGTGCCGACGACAGCGGCGCCAAGCAGCCAGCTGTTCAAGTCGTAGACGACGCCAACCTTGTAGTCGAGGTAGTTGAGCTCGCCGCCGTAGTTGGGAACCCACGTATAGCCCAGGCTTCCCACGACACTCAGCTTGGGCATGACTTCGTACGATGCCGAGCCGACGAGGTATTGCGTACCCTTCGTGTCGCCCGTATTGCCGCTCGCAGTCTGCAGGGTTTGGGTACCGGCTTTGTTCAGGTACGCCGAGGCGACGTCGGAATCGAGGCCGAAATAGTTCGTGAAGGAGTAGTAATACTTCAGGGACAGGAACTTCCAGCTGCCGCCGATGTAGGCTTCCCAGTTGTTGATCGTGGTATTGAACGAGTTGCCGCTCGCGTTGACCCCAATGAACTTGGCATTGTTGGGGTAGTAGTAATAGATCGTGCCAACGTCGAGACCCCAGTCATCCCACGTCTTTTTCCAACCGCCGTAGAAGTCCATCTCGATTGACGAGCCGTTCGGGTACTGGACGCCGGAGACGTTGGAGTTCCAGTTGCCGACGTAGAAGCCGCTCGCATGCGAATAGTCAACACCACCCTGGATGGCCGGTGCCCACCAGTTGGAGCCGCCGAACGTCTGCGAAATGCCGCGGAACCGATAGTCGTTCGTTATCGTCAGGTTCCCGGTAAAGGTGTGCTCCGATGCCGGAACGGGTGGCGTGGCGTCCGAGCCGGGCGTCGTCTGACCCCAGGCAGCCGCTGGCGCCGCGAACACAGTCGCGACCGCGGTCGCGAGGAAGAACTTTTTCATTGCTTGCCCCTTTGCATTGACGAGAGAACACGCATCGCCAGAGCATTTCATGTGCCAGCAAGCGTTATTTCTATAATTCAGATAGTTGTGCGACTAGGCGCGGCAGTGCCGATCGATCGTGCACCGTGGAAACGCGCGAATCACGCGCCGAGCACGCCGTTGGTGCGCTGCCCGGTCGGCTGCAAGCGACACTCCCGTCGCGTGCTAGACTGCAGCGGAGCAAGCAATCGAGAGCATGATGATGCGACCCGAAACTCTTTTTCAGGAGCTCTCGGATCGGCTCGCCGCAGCGTTTGCCGGGAGCCCGGCGCGGGATTTCGAGAGGAACGCCCGCGCCATGCTCGCGGCGGGCTTCGCCAAGCTCGATCTCGTCACTCGCGAGGAATTCGACGTGCAGGCGCGCGTACTGGCGCGCACGCGCGAGAAGCTTGCCGCGCTCGAGGCACGCGTCGCGGAGCTGGAGGCGAAGCTCGGCGAGCGGTCCTGAGGCCGCGCTGATCCGAGATGTCGCTTGCGGTCGTTCGCAGTCGCGCGCTGGCCGGACTGGAAGCGCCGCCCGTGGACGTCGAGGTCCACATCGGGCCGGGTCTGCCCTCGTTCACGATCGTCGGCCTGCCCGAAGTCGAGGTGAAGGAAAGCCGCGACCGCGTGCGGGCAGCACTCGCGAATTGCCGGTTCGAGTTTCCGGCGCGACGCATCACGGTCAACCTTGCGCCGGCGGAGCTGCCCAAGGAAGGCGGCCGGTTTGATCTCCCGATCGCGCTGGGTATCCTGATCGCTTCCGGCCAGCTTCCGGCGACGCGGCTTTCGCAGCTCGAGTTCGCGGGAGAGCTCTCGCTCACCGGGGAACTGCGTCCGGTCCGCGGCGCGCTCGCCATGACGTGCCACGCCGCCGGGTGCGGCCGCAGCTTCGTCCTGCCGCGCGAGAGCGCACCTGAAGCGGCACTCGTGCGCGACGCCGAGATCTACGCGGCCGCGACTTTGCTCGAGGTCTGCGGCCATCTAACGGGCGAGGCGCCGCTCCCTCGCTATCGAGCGGACATCCGGCCGGCTGCGGGCGTCTATCCGGACCTCGCCGACGTCAAGGGACAAGCGCATGCGAAGCGCGCGCTCGAGGTGGCGGCGGCGGGCGGGCACAGCGTCCTGATGGTCGGCCCGCCGGGCACCGGCAAATCCATGCTGGCACAGCGCCTGCCCGGACTGCTGCCGGAGATGACCGATGCGCAGGCGCTGGCCACGGCAGCGGTGCGGTCGCTCACGACGCAGGGCTTTCGCGTCGAACACTGGCGCCAGCGTCCATTTCGCGCCCCGCATCACACGGCTTCGAGCGTCGCGCTCGTGGGAGGCGGGAGCGATCCACGTCCGGGGGAGATCTCGCTCGCCCATCACGGTGTGCTTTTTCTGGATGAGTTGCCGGAGTTCGACCGGCGCGTGCTCGAGGCGCTGCGCGAGCCGCTCGAGTCGGGTAAGGTCGCGATCTCCCGCGCGGCGCGCCAAGCCGAGTTCCCGGCGCGTTTTCAGCTGGTGGCCGCCATGAACCCGTGCCCTTGCGGCTACCTCGGCCACTACAGCGGCAAGTGCCGCTGCACCCCCGATCAGGTGGCGCGCTATCGGGGCAAGATCTCGGGCCCGCTGCTCGATCGCGTCGACATCCAGATCGAGGTGCCGGCGGTACCGCACGAGGAGCTGACGCGGCCTGCGTCAGGGGAGACCACGGCGAGCGTGCGCGAGCGCGTCGAGCGCGCGTACCGGCGCCAGCTCGATCGCCAGGGTAAGCCGAACTGCGAGCTCGCCGCGCGTGAGGTCGACAAGCTGTGCGTGCCCGAGCCTTCTGCGGAGACGCTGCTCAAGCAGGCGATCGTGCGCCTGAACCTGTCGGGGCGCGCCTACCATCGCGTGTTGCGCGTCGCACGAACCATCGCCGACCTCGCGGGTGCGGGTACGATCACCGCGGCGCAGATCGCCGAGGCGATCCAGTATCGTCGGCTCGACGCGCTCGGGTAAACCAAGGCTACGAACGAAAGGCAGGCGCAGAAGGCGCGTCGAATCCCCGGCGGTCGACGTCCACCCTCGCGGGGCGACCGCTTCACCGCAAACTTGGCAAGAGCGATGCCCACCTACGCCATCGGGGACGTCCAAGGCTGCTGCGGCGCGCTCCAGCGGATGCTCGACGCCATTCGGTTCGACGCGCGCCGTGACCGACTCTGGTTCGTCGGCGATCTGGTGAACCGGGGTCCGGCCTCGCTCGAGACGTTACGGCTGGTGAAGAGCCTCGGCGAGAGCGCGGTCGTGGTGCTCGGCAATCACGACCTGCATCTGATCGCGCTCGAAGCGGGCTACGGGCGGCGCCGTGCCGACGACACGCTCGAGGAGGTGCTTGGCGCAGCAGACGGCGCCGAACTCGTCGCGTGGCTGCGCCGCAGGCCGCTCATGCATCTCGAGCTGCCCTATGCCGTCGTGCACGCGGGTCTGTTGCCGCAGTGGACGGTCGCGCAGGCACGGTCGCTCGCGGCCGAGGTGGAGGGGGCGCTGTGCGCACCGACCTATCGCGATTTCCTCGCGATGCTGTACGGCTCCCGACCCGATCGCTGGGACGATCGGCTGAAGGGTCACGATCGCCTGCGCGTCATCGTGAACGCGATGACCCGGATGCGCTTCTGCATGGCAGACGGGGTGATGGCCTTCCAGGCCAAAGGGCCTCCTGAGAATGCGCCGAAGCGGTTCTTCCCGTGGTTCGACGTGCCGCGACGGGCCAGCGCGAACGCGACCGTCATCTTCGGCCACTGGTCCGCGCTGGGACTCAAGGTCGGCCCCAACCTGATCGGGCTGGATACGGGGTGCGTGTGGGGTGGGACGCTGTCGGCCCTGCGGCTCGAGGATCGGCGCCTGTTTCAGGTGCGTTGTCCGATGGAGCAGGCTCCAGCGCTTGAGTAATCGCCGCGTGCGCCGACTGCGCGAGGCTGCGTCGATCGTGTTCGCCCGGAGCGATCGCGGGCTCGAAGCAAAGCTCAACCTCGAGCCGCCGCGCCGAGAGGATCCGGCGCAGCGATTCGACCAGCGACGTATCGCCGACATAGACGGCGGCGTCGCTCCGCGCGCCGCGCCCGTCGGTGTAGCGCAGGGCGACGGGCTGCACCAATGCGTTCGCGTTGATTGCTGGCTGCAACAGCGCGGCGTGGAAACGCTTGACCGTGCTCCCGTCGGTCGTGGTCCCTTCCGGGAACACCACGACGCGGCGCCCCGAAGTCAGTGCTGCGACGATGCGCTCGTTCGTCCGGCTCGCATGCCGGCCTCGCCCCCGCTCAATGAAGATCGTCCCCGCGCGCGCCACGAGGTCGCCGAGGACCGGCCAGCGTGCGATCTCGGACTTCGCGACGAAGACACCGGGCACGGCCGCGTAGAGGGCGAAGATGTCGAGCCACGATACGTGGTTGGCCACGATCAGCGTCCCCGGCGCCCCGTTGGCCGGCGCATTGTGAACGCGCAACCTGACATTTAGAATCGCGAGCAGCCTCCTCGACCAACGCTGCGCAACGCGATCCTGGTGGTGCGGGTCGCGGTTGCGAAACGAGCGTACCGTCACGAGCCCGCGCACGAGGTGTGCTGCGAGACGGACGACGCGGGCGAGGCGCAGGGCGAGTGGAGGCGGCAGGGACACGGCGAGTCCGGGCGGGGGCCGTGGACTTTAGTTAGGCTGGCGAGGGGCTATGGCGGACTGTGTGTTCTGCAAGATCGTGGCCGGACAGATTCCGGCGAACGTCGTGCATGAGGACGACGCGACCATCGCGTTCATGGACATCGGCGCGGTCAACCCGGGCCACGTGCTGGTAGCGACGAAGCCGCACGTCGAAAACGTGATGGGACTCGATGATGCGCTTGCCGGCGCAGCGTTTCGTACCGTCGCCCGCGTCGCCCGCGGAGTCCAGGCCGCCTTCGGGCCGCCGGGGATTTCCGTGTATCAGGCCAACGGCGCGCCCGCTGGGCAGACGGTCTTCCATTTCCATGTTCACGTGGTGCCGCGCTGGGAACACGACGGCATGGCAGTCCACTGGCCGGTGAAGAACCCTCCGCGCGAGGAACTCGCGGCGAACGCGGTGAGGATTCGGGCCGCGCTGCGCTGACGTCGGACGACGACTGGACTCCCCGCGATCGGCGCTTCTCCGCGCGCGGCGATACCATCGGTGCCGTTCCGACGCAGGCACTACCACGGGGGTGCCCCGAAGTTCGCGACGAAGCGCTCTAGAATCGCCTCGCGTGTCGCCGAGTGATTCTGACCCCCGCGCGAAGCGATCTTGATCGCACCCATGACCGCCGCCAGGCGGCCTGTGGTCGGCCAATCGAGACCCGCCGCGATGCCGTAGAGGAGGCCCGCACGATAGGCGTCTCCGCAGCCGGTCGGGTCGAGTACCGCATCGGCCTTGACGCAAGGGATGTCGTGGCGGCCGCCGCCGGCGAAGATCGATGAGCCGGCGGCCCCGCGGGTCACGATGAGCGCATCGACCCGGCCGGCGAGTTGCGCGAGCGGACGGCCGGTTTTTTCCTCGAGGAGCTTCCCTTCGTAGTCGTTCACCGCGACGTAAGTCGCGGCGTCGATGAAGTCGAGGAGTTCGGTCCCGGAGAACATGGGCAGGCCCTGGCCGGGGTCGAACATGAACGGAATGCCCGCCGCCGCGAGATCCCGAGCGTGCTGGATCATGCCCTCGCGCCCGTCCGGCGCCACGATCGCGAGCCGTGCATCGAGGCCTTTCTCGATGTGATTCTTGTGCGAGAAGCTCATCGCGCCGGGGTGAAAGGCAGTGATTTGATTGTCGTCGAGGTCCGTGGTGATGAAGGCCTGGGCGGTCAGCGTGCCCGGCACGCGGCGAACGTGATCCCGGTTGAGAGCGAGCGCATCGAGCCGCTCGAGATACGGATCCGCGTCGTCGCCTACCGTGGCCATGACGAGCGGATCGCCGCCGAGAAGCCTCAGGTTGTAGCCGATGTTGCCGGCGCAGCCGCCGAACTCGCGGCGCATCTCCGGCACCAGGAAGGCGACGTTCAGGATGTGGATCTGGTGCGGAAGGATGTGGTCCTTGAACCGGCCCGCGAAGACCATGATGTTGTCGAAAGCCATCGATCCGCAGATGAGGATTCGCATGCGAGCAACTTTTTCTGAATGGGGTGGGGGGCGGAAGCTGTCCGATAGGGTGCGAAAGGCGAGATTGCTTTCGGAGTCTTTCGCGCCTGGTTTTCCGGGATGCGCGTCCTTTCGGTCATCGCTCGCGACGCGAACGACGGGCGATTACGAGCAGGGCAGGCAACGAAGGGATCGCGCGCGCCCACTGCGAAGGGATCGCCGTGTCGGGTGGCTTGAGGCTCGAGGCCCTCGCGCGACGACTGTGGCACCCAGCGATCACTTGAGGGCCGCGAGCGCGGCGTCGTAGTTCGGCTCGGTCGTGATCTCCGGCACGAGCTCGGCGTGCAGCACCTTGTTCGACTCGTCGAGCACCACGACCGCTCGGGCGGTAACGCCCCGGAGCGGACCGTCGGCGATCTCGACGCCATAGCTCCTCATGAACTCGCGCCCACGTACCGTCGAGAGAGGCGTGACGTTGGCGATGCCTTCGGTGGTGCAGAACCGGCCCATCGCGAACGGGAGGTCCGCGGAGATCACGAGCACCGCGGTGTTGGCAAGGCTCGCGGCCTTCTCGTTGAACTTGCGCGTCGAGGTCGCACAGACCGGGGTATCGAGGCTCGGCACGATATTGAGGATCTTGCGCTTGCCCGCGAACGCCTTCAGCGAAACGTCGTTCAGGTCCTTGCCGACGAGCGTGAAGTCGGGCGCGGTCTCGCCTGGCTTGGGCAGGTTGCCGGCGACGGCGACGGGATTGCCGCTGAGGGTTACTGTGGCCATGTCAGTTCTCCTGGTGAAGGGACGAGAGGACGTTCTTGTTGGCGCGCGCAAGAATAACCGAATCCATCGCGCGCGCCGGCCCCGGCGTGCGCGTCAGGGATAGAGCACCTCGGCGCGGAAGCCCGCAGCCTTGCCCGCCGTCGCGTCCATTGAAACGCGGACCGTGATCTCGCCGCCAGCCGGAATGCCTTGCGCGGTTGGCGCGTACTCCCCGGGGCCGAGGAGGCGGCGCGCGACCGGCTGCTCCCGCGCGTCGGTGAGGGTGAGCTCGATCGCGGGCAGCGCCTGCTCGTAGTGCGCCCGGTTGCGAAGGGTCGCGTAGAGCGTGAGTACACCTCCGCCCTCGGCTTCGAGATTCGCGCCCTCGAGCGCGAGGAGATTGGCATGGCGGGGCAAGCCCACCTCGCACCCGAACGGCGCGCAGAGCGCTTCCAGCGTGCCGCGCGACCATGGGAACAGCATCGCCAGCTCGGCCCGCCAGTGCAGCGCGGCCTGCGCCCCGAGCACGAGCGCGAGCGGGATACAGGCGACTCCCCAGAGCAAGGTGCGGCGCTGCAACGCGCGCCGCTCCTCGCCGAAATCGACGCCGACGTCCTCGCTTTCGGCCTTTGCGGGCTCCTCCGTGTCGGCGAATGGCGATTCGCCAATGCGATGCGCCGACGCTCCGCCTCGCTCGTCGTGCGCAGGGGGGTGGTCCTCGTCGACCGTCTCCTCGGCGAAAAGAGGCTCCGTATCGAGCGCCGAGGCGGCACCGGCCTCGGGGGTTGCGGGCTGTTCAGCCTGCGTCTCCCCCGCCGCGGCGTCCGTGAGAGACGGGACCGTCACGACCTCGAGTGGGGTGGCGGCTGATGCCGGGACGCGGGTTTCGTCGGGATTCACCTCGGGCGTCCCCGACTCTTCCCGACGTACGGGGGCTTCGGCCTCGTCGCCGAGCACCTCCAACATAGCGCGCGCGTCGAACACCAATCCACAGGCGCCACAGCGTACGTAACCCTCGCGCGCTTCGAGCTGCTCGCGGTGCACGCGAAACGCCGTGTGGCAGCCGAGGCAGCGCGTGACCGTTTTCATCGCCGCGTGCCCGCGAGCAGTGCCCAGCTCTCCTCGATCGCGGCGACCTCGAGCGCGAACGCGTCGCGGTAGCTCGCCGCCACGTCCTGCGCCTGTTCGGCGAGCAGCCCTGCGAGCGCGAGGGCCCCGCCAGGGCGGGTGTGGCGGGT
>Ga0209253_10002036_pt1 | contig 17800 bp, 26 predicted proteins | sample FrelakmetBRP12BR_FD_187145 | JGI IMG/M metagenome (GOLD analysis project Ga0209253, IMG submission 187145) | Freshwater lake sediment microbial communities from the University of Notre Dame, USA, for methane emissions studies - BRP12 BR (SPAdes)... | ecosystem: Environmental > Aquatic >... | reverse complement strand
CGCAACGGCAGCAAGAACGACAGCGCTCTGTTCGACAACCCAGCGCTCGCCGGAGCCGGCGGTGCAAGCGATAGAAGCATTGCTTTCAGACATCTCAGCGATCATCCTCGGTCAGTCGGACCAGATAATCAGGTCCGCGAGCACCCACCATGACCCCCGCCACAAGCCGCCGGCAACCCGGAGTCCCCGGTGGATTTCCGCCACCTCGCAGAACCAAAACTTTTGTGCCAAATTTCATTGATCCTCTTGATTTAGCAATTCCCACTCTGTAGGTTTCATCGAAAAATATACCTTGTCCATCTCATCTAAAAGAGCATCTATTTCATCAGAATTATTTTCCTGATCTAGATAAAGAGAACACAACTTTTTTTTGAGTTCAATATATCTGTGCAAAGGATCAGGTTCTTTCATTGAAAAACCGCCGCTCCCGCAATAGGGCCGTTTAACATTTGAAAATCAACTAACTCCTCATATACATTTATAATCATCCTGAAATCATCATCACCTTCCCCTCCCCCGAGCTTCCAACAATCGTTCGGAGGATCCTTGCAAAAATGCGCAACCACTAACTTCTTAGATATCAAAATCCAGTAAATCTAAAATCACATTTTTATAATCATTAATATAAAACAAAGATTCTAAATCCACAGTGCATTCCAAAACACCCTCCTCTTCTTCTTCTTCTTCCTCGATCATGAATCCTCCAGACAATCAAGAGCACTTTGTAACTCAGATCGCCGAGCTTCGATCTGAGACTTGAAATATTCATGAACCAGCACAATAGCCGCCTCAGATATACCAGCCGCGCGCATGTGCGCTTCCCATCCCTCGGTTGGATCATCAAACCCGTGCGATACGTTCTTCTCACCCACAAAAAAGAAATCCGGATTCGAAAATATAAGTTGATCATCTTCGAACCGTATATAGGGGCGGGCCTCAAGAGGGCTATCCGCGCAGCACCCGCAGTTATGCCGCATATCAACATGATCGGCCAAAGAATTGACCTTCGCACTGGAATAGCGCTCCCGATCCCAACGATCTGTCTGAATTTCTAGATCAGGAAAACTTTCCAGCAAATGTTTAACTTGAATTAATTTTTTCTCCGCTTGATCAAATGCTTTTTGAGCTATTGCCAACGGATCTTTTTTAGACATTAAGAACCCCCGTGAATATTTGCAGGAAATCATTAGAACTACTTTTCAGGTATCGAAGCGGGTGCTACAAGTTCATCCGTAGGCACAACCGCGGGCGTCGGCTCAACCACAGGCGCGGGTGCGGGTGCGGGTGCGGGTGCGGGTTCGGGTACGGAATCGACCACGGGCACGGGCACGGGCACGGGCGCTGGCTCAACCACGGACACGGGCACCGCAGACTCAGGCGGTACCGGAACCTCTGGAACTGGCGGAACCAATACCTCTGGCACCTCTGGCACCTCTGGCACCTCTGGCACCTCTGGCCCGATGAATTTCAAATCGTGCTTCTCTGGATTAAATCCAACCGGCCAAACAGTTAGAGCATCATAATAAGCCCCCTTCCAACGAGCCCCCGAAATAACGGCCCCCTCAAAATTTGTCTCAAATAGTTCGGCGCCCTCGAAATCCACGCCCTCGAGATTCGAATTACAAAAATTCGCAGACGAAACATCGGCGCTTTGAAACGAGCTGCCCTTCAAATTCGCGTTCGTGAAATCGGCGTTCACAGCAACACAATTCTCAAAATTCGAACCTTCAGCTCGCACACCGACAAGCAAAGCCCAAGTCAAATCAGAACTCTCAAAATTAGCTCCATCTGCTTTACATCGATTGAAATTCACGCGCGACATAAACGAGCCCGAAAAATCCGAACCTTTGATCACCGCCTTTTCGAAATTACAGTCCACCAAGTTGCACTCCGAAAAATGCTTGCCAGAAAGGTCCTTCCCAACGTAACTTTTTTTAGCCATGACGACCCTCCTTTTCCTCAGTTTCGACTGAAAAGGGCCTCCCGCGCAAGTCGTAAGGATAACTATCGACTACGCCTGCTTAAACGTCGTCAAATTCGCCACTCGCAAAACGAGCAGCCCAATCGTCCGGATCGATAGGAAAACTCGGCGCAGCCGGTTTTTCCTGAGCAACTTCCTTTATATTTGTATTTGCAACAGAAAACAACTTGCTCAATATCTGTTGCGCAATTTTCTGTGTTATTATATCCACGTCGTAGTTAACCAATTTTTTTCGTCGAAGTATATTAGGAGCACGAGTTGATACCAAAGTGCGCCCAAATAGAATTTTACCACTCTCGCGCAACCTTATTTTATTACATCTTACACAAGATAATTGCAAGCGGCAAGGCGGCTTAGTATATTTTCCTACATAATAGCCCTCAATTCGCGTCCCATCCCAACGCCGCTTATCGAAATAAATAACATCGAGCCCCCGTTCTTTCGCAAATAAAAAAGCTTCAGATCTTTCTCGGATATTGAACCATTTACGGGGCCGAGCCATAAAACCTCCAAAAAAGAGCGCGCACTGTTCAAGTACGCGCTCTTAAATACTACTCAAAAAGCCTTAAACTGAGTGGCCTGTAACACTTCGGTCAAATCGTCCAAATCAGTCACCAAAAACTCAACTGCCGGCCCATCACCCTGCTGAATCCGAACCGAAGGCACCCAAGACTTCGATCCGCCGGGTTGATTTTCCGGTTGAAGTAGAGTCACCCGCGCCACGCCAGCGCCAACCGTAAAGAAACTATTGCCTTGGTCGTCCTTGCCCGCGTATTCCATAAGACCTCCGTTAAAAGCCCCGTCGTTGGAGCCCCCTCGCTCTACCGATCTTAAAAAGAAAAGTCAAGAGAAAATTTCTGGAAAAGTTAAATAGAACCTAAGTCGTGGCGTTTAGAAGGCAATTCGATCCCTTGACCCCGCCAGTAAGGCTCAATCCACTGCCAACGTCGCTCAGTTCTTCCCGAACCATGGGCAATTCTCTTCCAATGGCCCGCTACCTGAACCCGCAAAGCAAGAGTTCCTCGAGCCGCCCGAGCCACCTCCGAGGCCTCGAACTCCCGCCCGCGTTGCACCCGAACAGACTGCCCGAGCAAAATTCGCGGCTTTTTAGGCAACCCCCGCAAGCGCTCCTTCAGTCGCTCCCGCTTCTCCCCCTTTGGCAACTTTTCGATCCGCTTCCAGAGATTGCGCGCTTCCTCGTTCTCTTCCCAGCGTTCCCCCGGCTCAACGTATGTGGCGTAAAGAACCGCGTTCATCAGCCACGACCAACAAGCTACCCAGTGTTCTTCCGCACCGAATCCTTCCCGAATGTACACTGCTTCTACTACCGCCCGCATGTATTTTTGCTCTAAATCTAAACATTCATCAACTAATTTTCCAGAAATAAGAGGAATCTGAAAATATAAAATCGCATCGTCCCACTCGTGGGCGCGACCCTCCCCAATCAACATAACCCGCCACCCCCGGCTTGTCTGAAGCTCGCCATCTTGCGGAGTTAAATTTTCAAGATCCCGAATCTCAATTGCCGGCTCATCGCACACATAAATCCCGATACAACGGTGTAGCCCGGTGTCCCTATTCCAAACTTTCAGGTTAGCCTCTGGGGGAACCGCGCAATAAATAGACGAATAAGGTAGACGCAGATCATCAGCGCCCACACCTTTCAAACTGGTCGCAGCCAATTGACTCGCCAAACCAGGCGAAACATTGTAAGCCCTACGACCAGCAATATCAAATCGAGCCATTTGATAACAAGAATTAGCCGAAATCAAAAACCCTTCAAAAAGACTTTTATACACCGGAGCGATCGTTTGGGCGTGCCTAGCAGCCCAAATATTAACAGCGTCAAGCATACCCTCAAAAAGAGGGTGCTTGCGTGCATAAGTATAGCTGATCGACTCCCCCGCCTGGCGCAAAATACAGTCCATCACTGCATGAATTCCTGCCGAAATTTCGAAATACCGATCCTCAGTATCTCGATTTTCCTCAATTTGCTGAAAAATTCCGCGCATAATCTTGTCGCCAACTTCGCGAGTAAGTTCACTTCCCCGAATAGTTTTAATATATTTCTGAGCGAGAGAAAGAACTCGCTGGCTGACCGGAAGCTCAAAATGAATGGGAATCACTAATTTATCCCTTTTTCACAACGCACCGCGAAAGTCTAGTTTGACTAACATCTTTGTAGCTGTCATGGGATTTGACCGTCGCTTTGACTTGATACTGACAACCGATTTGAAGGTCGGGATTCCGAGAGGCAAACCAGACCGCCTGATTTCCGTCCGAATCCACAAACCCCACGATCCAAGTAGTTCCAAAAGGGCCTTCAAAAGTATTAATTCGAGTCACCTGGAAAACCCAAGTTTTACGCTTCCCGATTTCTCCAAAGTGCTTCGAGATCTTCTTTGCATTCTCGATCGCAATTTCTCTCTCGCGCATACGCAAATAAGCAGCAGGAAGAGAAGTCAAAATTCCCAGATGCTTCCACGTAATTGCCGGCACTTGCGCGAGGACCCAAAGATTATGCTCGTAATCAGTTCCCCCTTCCAGGGTCAGCGCCCATTCGCGCGCCAAAACCGCTTGCGCGCAATCTTCTTCGGTTGGCGATTCCGCCCGATGTAGTTCTCGCGTTTTTTCGTCGGCATTTGATCCCCGAAAACTTAACCAGCCTGATACCCGAGCGAGAGTGGCAACCGATCCCGCCTCATTTCGCGCCCGTGAAAGCGGCACCCAACCATGAATCCGCATCTGAGCAACCGCGACCTCTAACACCCGAGCCAAATCCAAATAATTACCGCCACCAAAACCCCCGCCCGATTCCTCGGTCCAATTGTCTCCCAACAGACGGTATACCTCAGTCTGAAATACCGCCAATCCTTCGGGATTCAAACAACCACCCAAAAAATCAGCAAGACAACTCGACCCAACCTGAATTTCTTTTCCGTCTACATGCCGCAAAATATAAGTTCGAACCCGCCGACGCCGAATCCGACAATGACCACAATCAGGCCCCGCCACACGGTAAGACTCCTCCAGATTTTCCCCGGGTCTCGCCACCAAAATGTTGAGGGGTTGTCCATCTTCACCAACCAAATGATCGATCGCCGCTACAAATCGCCATCCCTGAAGTACAGGCTCGTCGCCCTCAACCTCAACCACATGAAAAATAATCACCGCCCCCAACTCACCCGTGGGGTCGCGGTGCTTATCCGGTTCAGATTCCGTGCGCAAACAAGTGCATCGAACAGACCCGAGACCTAATTTCTCTGCTCGTTTGTTGATTTTGCGCAATTGGTCTTCGAAAGCACCGAACCGGGACTCGATGATTTTTAGTTCTTGCTTCATGAGATCAGAATACGGCACAGAGGCGTATCTGTCAAGAGAAAAAATCAAATGCTCGAAATTAATGTCGGCTGTAAAGCTCGCAGCGCTCTTTGGTGCAAGTCCTTGAAAGCATTATCAGAAAGAAGACCCACAGCCGCAAAAGCATTGAGGGCCCCAAGAACCTGACCTTGTTTCGAGAGAAACGTCCACAACGCGCGCCGCTGGTACGTGGCCTGCACCTGGCGCGACTGCGGATAAATCACATCGCACTGTACCCGCCAGCGTTCCATTTCCCCGATCAATACCTCAACGAATTTAACCGCCTGCTCTGGGGTACTGATAGCAGCGTTCTCGCTACTCAGTTCTTGATCCATCAAATCCTCACACGATTACGGCGCCGGCCAGGCGCGCTGCGAGGTTCGCCAATCCCGCCGCATCCTCGATGTGCTCTGCCCAACGATCCGGTATACCCGTCGCCCCGAGGTACCCCCCCGAAAACGCGCCCGCGATGGCCCCGAGCGAATCAGAGTCGCCTGAACTATTGGTAGCGAGGAGCATTACTTCAATAAAATCCCATGGATAGCGCAAAAAACAATACGCGGAAGCCGCAACCGCCTCATGCCCAGCCCAACCCCTCCAACGCTCAAGGACTTCGGCGTCAACCGCCGTACCTCGGGCAGCATTTTCAGTCACTATTCGCGCGTAGGCGATTGCCTGTCCGAGCAAATCAGCCGTCACAGAATCATAATGCCCAGCAATTTCGCGCCCCTGCTGCACAGCGTCAAGCGGATAGGCTCCAGCAAGTAAAGCAGCCACAATTGCCGCAACCGCCCCCGCCGATGCCTGCCCGATCGGCGATCTGTGAGTCATCAGGGCATGCTCTGCGGCCCAGCGACCCGCTAAATCTGGATCGAGCCAAATCCCGTAAGCCATCGACCGCATGGCCGCCCCGCAGCCGCCGCCATCCAACTTTCCGGCAACTCGCCACGAGACCCCTGCCGAGAGACGCTGGGCACCTTGCAGGCACGCCGCACCGGGCGCCCGCGTATTCTCAGGACTGCGAGACCACGCGATGATCTCCTCCGCGACCTCCTCCGCAGCCGCTTCAAGGTCAGTCCACGTCCGAGCGCGCAATAAACCCTCCGCGACGGCGCGGAACATCTGAGTGTCATCCGAAAACAGTGAGGGCGTAGACTGGACTGTAACGGGATTTGCACCCGCGAGAGCGAACTCCCGCGGATACCCCAGGGCGTCTCCGATCGCAGTTCCAAAAACCACACCCTTAATCTGGTTCCAGTCACTCATCGAACAACACCCACCCCGTCCGCGGAAACGACTCAGGCGGCTCCGAATATTTTCGGACCTCCAGAGTTTCATCACCCGGGCAAAGATATTGAATTAACGCGAATCTCCTCGGGACATCAGGGCGATCAATAAACGCCCCGCTCCCATGGTGCAGCGCCCGTTTCCCCGACGCAACAGCCATCACCAGAGTTATACCAACCCGTTCCATAATCCACCTCCTAATTCGCAGCCGCAGCCTGCATGCCCGCTAGGCACAGCGCGATCGAGTCCCGAAGTTCGTCGATCTCAAAACCACGCGCTATCCGCGTAAAGAGATCGCGGACACCGGCCTCAGAAAGTGCAAAACACGCAAAATTACTACCCTCCCAAGTCGCCAAAGGAGCGACCCCGGCCATGGATAGCAAAATCCCGATCGCCACCTTGTGAAGGGAGTCCTTCCCCGTCTTGAGAACGACCGCGCCCTCGACAGAATTGTGAGGCACAATCCGAAACTCAATCGGGCTGTTCTCGACGCACACATACGCGCGCAACTTCTTCATGATTCTTCCCCTTGCAGTTCAGCCAAATCAGCCAAAACGCCCTCAAGCGCCGCCTGACCAGAAGCAGAAAGGGCCACCCGGCTCTGGAGCGCTTGCAGGCGACTCCAGCACTCTTCGAGATCGCACCCGGCGATCAGGACCCTAATCCGAGTTCGCAAACCCTGGTTAACCGTCCCACCAAAACGCGAACGCACTATTCGCGCGATTTCCTTCTGAGAAAAACTTCTCATCATTTTTTTACCTCCTTGACCTTCTTTCTCTTATATACGCCTCCCCGCCGTAGGTGTCAAGAATTATTTTAAGGGAAAATCACCCAACAAAATACCAAGGCAGTTCGGCTATTTGAGCACCGATAAGAAGATCGGGAAACGGATCAACGTACTCTTTTTGCGCGCCATAAGCGGTAAGATGCAAATGCGGGCCGGTCACGTCGCCCGTTTGACCAACGTAGCCAAGAACCTCCCCGGCCTCGATTTTCTGTTTCGGGACGGCAGTTGTGCGCTGCAAATGGCAGTAGCCCCCGGCTGACCACGGACCTTCAACATACTTCATATAAAGGGAATTCCCGCCTCCGTGGCCCCCATCGTTTAACTTAGGATCAAGCCACACGCGCATCACGACCCCATCCCACGGAGCGCAAATCGCAGCGCCCTCGCCCTTGGGCAAATCCAGTCCGTTATGGCGCTGAATCCAAGGATTTCGGTTTCCGTTGAGAGTGCCGCACTTCGGGCACTTGCGGTCGCGCGAAATATCCACAACCTGTCTACACGCACGGCAAACCTCGTGCTTAGGGTGCGCTCGAGGTCCGAAAAAATAACCCCGAGGCCCCTTGGGATCAATTTTCCACTGAAGGAGCTGCTCAAGATCCCGCTCCAGATCAGGCCAAAGCAAATACATAACTACCCCCTCGACTCCTGCATCTGCCATATGCAAGCAGTCAAAAGCCCCGAATCTAATCGAAGCGGTTGATCTTTCCTATAACTCAAAATAACAGTAGAAGTATCAACTTCCCGCAAAGCCTCACCCAAATATTTCCCCGACACGATAATTTGATCAGAACAAACGTCGCCGCTCAAGCGATCAATAGGCAGCGCAGCAAAAAATGTCTCGCCGACGCCCCCCGTCTGCCAAGCACGAATTTCCAAGTTGGTCGAAACCTGGAGTGCCACGACGCCCAGATCAGAAATCGCGGACGCCTGTTTAATGGCGTTCTTTAAATCCGAGAGCGACACAGAAAACCAACCCTGGCCCAAACCTTGAGGCACAATTCGCGAAATTTGAGGGTAGAGAGCCGCCTGTGTTGCAGGTACCAAATGGGCAATTCGCTCAAAATCGTCCCAACGGAACGAGATCATCCCCTGCGCCTGCGCGATACTCACCGCACCAGCCCTCGCAGAGATTTTCTGAATCGTTCTCACCGGAAATTGCAATTCCCAGGGAGCCCGCAGCGCAACACGCGCAAATCGTGAACGATCAAAAGCCTCCACACCCTCCGGGCCAAAGCAAACCACAGCCAAATTACCTGGCTCATCGCTCGCAGCATGCAGCACAGCGCGCATATGGGCCCAATCCCGCGCCCCAATACCCCAACTATCTGCAAGTGGCACGCACGGCAATTCGGGAAAAGTTTCCCAGGAAGCCGACCGCATCCGATAAACTGAAGTCTGCGTGCACAATTCTATATCCCCGTAGGCCAACGCCCGCACACTCAACACTTTATCGAGGGCAGCCTTCAGCAAAAAATCCGCGTCGAGAAGTACGTTCGGAATTTCCGAATCGACCGCCGCTACATGGAACACTTGACCATCTGTAGCGTAGATCAGCGACGAACCCGCCTCGAACTTCATGCAGCGGATCCCAGAAAAAGATCGCCTAAAAATTTTCCCTACTTCTCGAATCGCGGAATTTAGATCCATTTAGCAGGTGCCCCGAGGCTGTAAATACAAACCGATCTCCGCGTCCGCTTCCTGGATCGCCTGAACAACCCACTGAGACGGCACCAAGGAACGTAGAATGTAATTTGCAAGCAAAACTGATCGGAGTATATCGGGCGTCGAAAGCTGCTCCATCGCACCGATTTCTAGAAGCTCCTGGACAATCCGGTCAGCCAGTTCATGGACTCGATTCGCGCTCATTAGACAATTCCTCCTTTTTAGTCAGCCGATCCAACACCAACGCCAACTGTCGCAAAATCTCATTTTCTTCCGGAGTAAAATCCTTCTCCAAAATGCGAACCGCACCAATAACACGCAAAAGTAAACGCACTTGATCCTCTGTCAAGGTAAATTCTATTGCGGGCATGGCACCTCCAAAATGATTGTTAACGCTTGTTCTCGCACAGCCCAACCCCTTTTAAGATCCGACTCAGCCGCTCTCAGCGCTACGTTTTTTGGATCACGCTCAATCAATTCACGAACGCGCGCAAGCATATCAACCGCTCTAATCGGCCAGCCAGCTCGCGCAACTCTCTTGCAGTAGCGCCTATAGCATTTATAGCACAACCCGCGCCCGCGGTGTAATCTATGGCTCCTTTCGCACCAGAGACAACGATACGCATGAACACTGCCTGCCCAATAATCGACACGAAGCCAACCGATCAACTCCTCAACCTGCTCATCTTGGATCAGATAACGACCGTGCCTCGAAGTCCTTTTCCACTTCTGCCCCAGGGCGTCCCTCGCCCTCAAGAGTTGCGATCGGCTATAACCAGAATCGCGAATCAAAGCACCCAGGGTCGCTACACCCCGTGTGATCCCCGACTGAAAAACCCGGTTGACCTTGCAACGCACGGCATTTTTCGATCGGTGAGTTTTCCGGCACAACCAATCCCATCCAAAAACGCCGATACCCTGGAGAAGGATCGAGACCTCACGCTTTGTCCAAGGGTTTTTTGGCATTTTTACTTTGCTGTTCTTCTCGGCGCTTTTGAAGGATCAACATCGCTGCATCATGCGCCTCTGAAGCTGTCAAAGAGCCCGATGGCAATTGTGGAGTGACCGCCGCCTGACCAAGTTTGGCAGGAACTACATCTTCCAATATGGCGACCCGCAGTTTATCTAGAAATTCACCCAACTTTACAACCGCACCAACCATGCCCTCTAGGGAATTTGCGTGTATTACCGTGGTCCGCATTTTGTCAAAGAGCAAAGTTTGAAGATCAGTATAGTTTTCGAATTCGTTCAGCCGCGCCTGTACCAACTTCCCCGCCGCCCGTTTTTGGATCTCAATTCGAATTATTTCATAAAAAGCTTCCCTTTGGTCAATCCAATCATCTTCCGCCGCCCACCTTTGCAGAGTATTCAAAGAAATGCCAGAAAATTCTGGATCGCGAGCGAGTTCCGCAAGCGTAGGGCTGGACGGGCTCGAAATGTATTTGGCCGCCGCCAACTTCCTCAATAAAGCGTAAGAAGGTTGAGCACTTAAAACAGCATCGACCAACTTGTCAACCTGGTCCTTCGGCACCGGCCCCGGCTTGGGCGTCCGCATCGGTGGCGCTTTTTTCTTCGGAAGCAAGGGTCCCTCCTCGCGTTTCGTTAATACTTTGAAGTCTAAATTTCAAAAGCGGTAATACCAAACCATCCCATATTTCTCCGATAGTTTGTTGAATATATTTTTCCTCGAGCGCCCCCGCAGGTTCCATATCGGACTCAAAAACAAGGTGCAAAGAACCAGCGCGCAACTCACAACGCGCCCGCATTTTATCGGGATCAATCCCAAATTTTTCCGAAATCAGCAAAATACCCATCGATACCGCTTCACGAATAACCCGCTCTCTATTGAGCAAAAAAATCATAAGTCCCCCTTCAAACTATCAAAAGCAGAAACACCCGTCTGGTAAGGTGCTGTCTCACCCGACGTAACCCAGAGATCCTCGCCCAGCAAATTAACAGGCCTCGCCTTTGTAGCCCGAAGAAAAATTCGCAATTCCTTGGGTGGCAGACTTTCCAAACGCACCGCGCCCTCGCGCAACCGATGCTCAAGCCACATCAGTTTCGCAACACAAAAAGCATCCACCAAATCCCCGCTCGTCTCGCTTTGCACTGTTCCTCTATTTGTAACAGCATTATATTTAGTGAAATCAACTTGCCATCGCTGTCGAACCGCCTCTTCGACTTCCGGTTTTTGCGCCGCCCCATTGTGAGCCGCATACATTTTTATTGACATGGGATCAAATAACCTAACTTTGATGCCGAGCCTCGACGCGAAAATTCTCCGAATTTGGCCACCAAGTTCCGCGATTTGGTAAGACCGCCCTCGAGCAGCAAAGGCATAGTCCTCGATCGCGACATAATCAGGCCTCGTCGCGCTCAACAATCGATCCGCGAATCCCGCCCACCAGGAAAGCCGCCAGCAATCGCGCGCCGTCTCATTTGCTTCCTTCGGTACCGAGCACATTACCGAGCACCCCTTCGCTCGCTTCAGCACTTGGGGCTTGTTGGTCACTATCCAAAACCGGCTCAACTGGCCGTCCAACAACTCCACTATCGCTGAATGGTTCACCGCCACATCCCAGCCTTGAACCCTGGTCGGCCGCCTCACTGGCTTTCGTTCCACGAGCAAGCCCCCTCGTTTTAATCAATTTAGTTGTCTCGGCTCTCGACAATTCACGGACGCGCATAAATTGAATATTGTGCGTAACCAACAAAACCGATCGTCTAAAAGCCCCCTCTAATGAAGTATGCAATTCCTCCGCGGATCGTTGAGTCATAGTCGTAGGCACAGAAACCACCACCCAATCCTGAATAGCACCCTGAGCGGCATAGGGTTCCGGAACCGCCAAACCCGCTTCTCTCTCTATCGGGCAGAACTCAAAAAATTTATTCCCCAACCCTTTTTTCTTGGCGCGCGAACTCATGAAATCCCTCCGCGGTACTCCTTCGCGAGCGTTTGGTTACAAGAATCCGCCGATCAAATTGGTCTTGAAATTCTGAATCGTGCTCGACCACAAACAAAGACGATTTTTCTCGTGCCAACACCCCAAGCATCTCGAGTACCGCTTCCTTTCCTGCATGATCAAGGTGCTTAAAAATCTCGTCCATGATCAACAAATCGTAGCGATGTTTTGCGCGCTGGGCAATCAAACCCGAGAGCCCAAAATCGATAGCCAAACTGATCCTCTGTTTCTCACCACCAGACCAGCTCTCGTAATTCCTCTCGGATGTAGTCCCATCCGGATTCCAACGAAACAAGCGAACCTCGGGCGCGTTCACCAATTTCTTGCCCCGCGTCTGTCGCTGACTCTCAAATTTAGCCCAAATGGTTCCACCCGTGAGCAAACCCATCCAGCGGTTGGCCGCATCCGAAAGTTCCTGCAAACGGGCATCCAAAATATAACTCTTGAGACCCTGGCCCGAGAAAGCCTTCGCCCAAAAATCGAGACCTCGCAATTCACGCTCAAGAGCCTGCGCCTGTTGATCAAACGCCCCAATCTCAAGCCTAAGCTGCTCCTTGAGGCGTTCATGCTCCTCTTTTTTTGCAAGGTGGGGATTCACTTCCCACTCAATCGCAATAGCAGTCTGCCTCAGTTTTTCGATCTCCGCAGCAAGCCTCCCCACCAATTGAGCCTGGCCCTGCAAGGTCGCGATTGCGATTTGAACGGACTGAAATTCTCTTCGGACCTCGTTCACGGCTCGTTCTGATTCCTCTTTGGCCACCACCAACCGCGCCCTAGCCGCGTGGACCTCATTAATATTAGACGCCAAACTATCTCGGGTCACAGTATCCACCCGCAATAAGCGTTCCAAGCGGTCAATCTCCTGCGCGGCGTGCATCGGAGCAAGAGCCTGGCCGCACTGAGGGCAAGCAGTGTACCCACGCAAACCATGCCTTTTTTGCAAAGAACTCTGGGCCATCGTGACACGCGCACTCAAACTCCCCAAAGACCGATTGCCTTCCGCCAAAGCCAAATCCAGAGATTTAATCTGCTCAGAGCAAACAGAAGTTTGCGAATCCCCCGCCAAGCGCTCCTTCAGCTCCTTCGATCGTTGCTCAAGCACTGTTAGGCGTCCAAGTTCCTGCTGTGTCCACGCAGCCTCCTGCTGCTTTCTTACAATTTCCTCGCCCACCTTCAAGCCCCTCGTCTTCCGGTCACGCTCCCAACTCTCCACAATCGCATCCATGTCCTGAAGCTCGAGACCCTGCAAAATCCCCGCTTTTTTGGTCCTATCGCGCTCGAGTTGATCCTTCTCGGCTTCTTTTGCTTTGATCCGAATTTTCACTTTTTCGAGCAATTCGTCGATTTCGCCCAATTGCAAAATCTCCGTCAACGCATCCATGCGGCTCGAATCCGACGAATCCATATAATGAATTAAATCCGTCTGGGCAAATAGCACCGCACCGTGAAAAACCTCTCGAGTTAATCCAAGCAGACGCGAAATCTCCCGCTGCGTCTCTGCCGAATCCAGATTTGAAAGTTCCCGACCGTCGAAAAACAGTTGCAAAGTCTGGCGCCCCTTAGCCCGCTTCCGGCAAACCAAAATCTGGCACCCGGAGTCGTCCTCGATCTCGAGATCGACAGCGCATTCACCACCCCGCGTACCTATGATCTCCTCGTTGATCACCGAATCGGCGTGATCGCCCCGTGGCGGCCGACCCCACAAGCACCAGTCGAGGGCGTCGAACAACATGCTCTTGCCCGAACCGTTCGAATTCATCTTCGGCTCATCCAGATTTTTTCCAGAAACTAAAACCAACCCCTGATCCGCGAGTGGAATTTCCACCGTGCCAAAATAAGACCCGTAATTAGAAATTTTAATTTGAACGAATTTCAAGACGCGCTCCCTACCAAATTTCGATAAATATTAATCAACTCCTGTTTGTCATGATAGCCCGCGTACTGACCAAGGTAGGCGACCACGTATTCCTCCAATTGCGCGCCCGGGCGCATAGCCAAGCGCTCCTTCGGCGCTTCCACGACGGGCGTTACCACCGTGTTCTCGATTCCAAGTGAACGCAATTGCGCCAAAATTTTATCAAGATCCCCTCCCTCAACAACCACATGAACATGATCTCCCTGGCGAACCACATCCTCTTCCGGTTTGGGCAACAAATAATTCGATGCAGGCCCCACATGCAAACGATGGTACCGCGGACCCCATCGTACAGGAATTAATGAGAGACCGTTTCCTTTAATCCACTGCCCAATAAACTTTTTCTGACCTGCCTCATCGGCCCGCGTTTGGTACGGACTTCCGATATAATTAATTTTACCAAGAGTCTGTTGCTCGTGGTAATGGCCGCAGTAAACCGCCTCCCACCCTGAAAAAAGATCTACAGGCAACCCATCCTCGTCAACGAACGCAGCACTTTTCCGAGCCCCCCGCACTCCCAAATGCGCCCAAAGAACCCGAGAAGGCAATACCGAAGGCGCCACCAGAAATTCCGAAAGAACTCTCTGATCCACCCGATAGGGAAGCCAAAAACCAAATTGATCGTAAGCAGGTTCAGTCCGAACCAAGACATTCGAGTACGCCTGGAACACCTCCAAAGCGTTCTCACCCTCCGTAGTAATCAAATCATGATTTCCCGGCAACAAGATCACGCTGATATTTATCGCGCTCAAAGCCTCAAGCCAAAGAGCAACCGCATTCTGAAGGCGCGCGACAACTCGATACCGGACATGCCAGAAATCCCCCAAAATTGCGATCACCCGATCAGGATCCTCCCCCGCTTTCGCCGCAAGCCCTGGCAAAACTTCCCCGCAGATAGTGCCCTCAGTCGCCTCGGAAAAATGGAGATCCGCAGTTACGATCATTTTAAGCCCCAGAAAGACGGGTGGCCCCTACCCCCGCACCGAGAGGGGCCACCCGCTGACCCGGACTATCCGGGTCAATTATTTTTTTCGCTGGAGTGGCGCACTTTTTCCAAAATGCCCCGGAATTTTCCGCCCGTCATTCAAAATAGCCTTTGTTTGAAAAACCTCGCCGTGAAAATTAGATAAAGAAATTACCCTTCGCATCAGAAGGTGACAAAGATCGCAATAAATCGATTTGTCCCGATCCGCTATAGAACGGATAACCTCTTCCTCCCACCCGCAGTCGCACTCGTATTGATAAATAGGCAAGCGCCACCTCACGGGATCGCTTCGTAAATAGAAACTAGGCGATCAAACAAAGAGAGAGCGTGCTCAGATTCACTTACCTGCGCTCGAACCGCAATATCCTCCTGAACCAATCGCTCAAGACCCTGCCAACCCTGAAAACTCAAAACCTGCCCATCTAAATTAATAACCGACCAGGAACCAGAAACCTGTATGACATGGGCACGCGAGAGACAATCGTAAATCGTCCACACGTTCGAAATTCCGCGCCCCGCAAGTAGCGCGAACCGCGCCTCACCCCACGGATTCCCGAGACGATTTTTGACCAACTTCGCCACCACCTCGCGCCCGACAATGTTCGGGCCCGACTTCACATAATCACCCCCGGAGTAAAGCTGCACCCGGAGCGAAGCCAAATGCCGAATTGCGTCCCCACCGTAGGTTTCGCGCTTCTTACCCATGCGCCCATGGGTTTGAATATTTTCGTATTCATGGTTCGCGATCACAACCGCAACCTGGCTATTCCCAATTCGCGAGGGCAAAAGCCGGCAGGCCTTGCGAAGGACCTGGGCAGCCGCAGCAACTCGTGCGTCCTTCTCGAGCCCCTTGTCGCGCTCATCCCGCGTAGAGGTAGACCCGAGCGCGTCCAACCCCAATACGACAGGGATTTCCGGGAAATTCGTTGCAAAAAAAGCAGCGGTTTCCATCAGCTTTGTCAAAACATTTTCTAAAACCAACTCGTTTCTCGGAAACTCGAGGTACTGCAATTTTTTCGGGTCAACTCCAACAGCAGTTGTATATCGGATATCTCGAGCCCCCTCCGTATCAGCAAGAACTCCAATTCCACCCATCGCCTGTACCCGAGCAAAAATGTGATCGAGAATTGTCGATTTGCCGATATGTGGCGGGCCAAAAAATTCCGTCACGCGCCCACACGGAACACCGCGCCCGTTGAGCAAGCGATCCAGCGCCAGCGACCCCGTGGAAATATGTTGTTTGACGTGAGCCAAACAATCGTCATCGGCCAGGGTTAACACCTCGACCACGCCATCTGCCTGAATCGCCTCCCGAAATTCCGCAATCGGATCAGCGCGAATCTTTGGTGATCGCGATTTTCCAGAATTAGCCTTCGCCGCTCTTTTTGGGCGGCGCTGAATCGATTTTTTCGCCACCCCCTACCCCTGCCCCATCAATTGCCGCTGGAGTTGATCAAGGCTCATCGCAGCCGCCGCCACAGCCACCCCCGGAGGAGCGGTCACAGGCGGGGGCGGGGGCGGAAGTACAGCCGCCGACATGGAGGCATTCGGGGGCGCGGGCGCAGCCAGGGGCGGGCCCAAAGCCGGGGGAACGCTCGCAGCCGGAGGAGCACTCACAACCGGGGGAGGCATGCCCAAAGTACCCGCCGAAAATCCCTGAAACTGCGAAGGGGTACCCGATGAAACTGGAGGCGGAATCGAAGCAAACTCAGGAATCTCCGGAAGCACCGGAGACGACTGAACCGAAGCCGGGGGCTGGAACGCGGCCGGGGGCTGGAACGGGGGCGGGGGCTGGAACGAAGGCGAGGGCTGGAACGAGGGCGGGGGCTGAAACGAGGACTGCGGAAACGCCGGTGCCGCAGGCTGATATGGATTCGGGTAAGGAGGCGCCGAAGGTCCCGCAGACCACCCCGGTACCATAATCGCACCTGCAAATCCTCCAGGCAGCGGCAACCCGATCCCTTGAACAGCTTTTAACATTTCCTCCTGCGTAGGCGCTTTATCGAAAGCATCTAAATCGTGCATAGCCTGTAAAAGCGGATAAAACATCGGAGGCAGAGGAAAAGGATCCTGCGGAATAACGCCATACTCTATATCTAGGTTCTGGATACCAGTTTTCTTTTTCTTGATCCGCAAAGGGCGCCCATGAATCGGATCGATAACATTTATCGTCTTTTTATCGTCAATCACATCGCCAATCAAATTATGCAACGAAGTGGACGCTCCCAAAATCAGAGGCCGAAAAGTATTATCGCGCCCCATGTGCAACTGGGGTTGCTCCATATGCGCAACCTGGTAAAGATACTGGTGACGAACTCTACCAAAATTCTTAGCACGCTCTTTGAGAAAATCATCCCCAATCTGATACGCATAATCCCGAGCTTGGCAAACCAAACAAGTACCCGGACCCGGGCAACCGATCGAAGTCCCCCCCGGAGCATGCGCACCTTTCCAGAAATGCGAATTAATCTGTTTGAAAAAATTTTTACCGGCTGCCCAAGATGGCAAAATATATATTAATACCTTGGACTCAAACCCAACATACACGTCCGCGCCCCATTTTATTTGGCCCGCAGGACCCGGGAACTTAAGATAATTAGCGCCATTTCCACCGCGCGCATTAACTTCGGCTCTAGATTGCTCATACGCAGCCTGAATCTGAGACTCATCGGGCAAATGATAAGCCGGTAACGCCCCTGGAGTCGGCATCTGGGGCTGCGGAGGATACTGAGGTTGCGGATACTGCGATTGGTATTGCGGTTGCGGTGGATATTGCGGTTGCTGCATCTGCGGTGGATATTGCGGTTGCTGCATCTGCGGTGGATATTGCGGTTGCTGCATCTGCGGTGGATATTGCGGT
>Ga0209253_10002035_pt1 | contig 17800 bp, 17 predicted proteins | sample FrelakmetBRP12BR_FD_187145 | JGI IMG/M metagenome (GOLD analysis project Ga0209253, IMG submission 187145) | Freshwater lake sediment microbial communities from the University of Notre Dame, USA, for methane emissions studies - BRP12 BR (SPAdes)... | ecosystem: Environmental > Aquatic >... | reverse complement strand
CAGGCAGCCGGGAAAGAAATCGAGGCTCTGCTCGATCTGGTGGGACTTTTACCACATGCTAATAAAAAACTACGCACTTATTCAAAAGGTATGCTGCAGCGAATTGGGCTAGCACAAGCCTTAATCAACCAGCCCGAACTGGTGATCCTGGACGAGCCAACTTCGGGGTTGGATCCGGTAGGTCGGCGCCTGGTGCGGGATATCATTCATGATTTACGCCAAAAAGGTACCACGGTTTTTTTGAACTCCCACCTGCTCAGCGAAGTTGAGATCACCTGCGACAGGGTGGCTTTTATTAAGTTCGGGGAGGTGCTCCAGGTAAGTCAGCTCCAGACACTGGTCGAAGCCGAGCTGAGCCTGGAAATTCACGCCCGGTCTCTGCCCCAGGAAATCGTTGCCGGCCTCTCGCGCTGGAGCAGCAACGTACGCGCCGATAGAGAGCACCTCAGCCTGACCTTACCGGGGGAGTCCGATATCCCGGCGATTAACCGCTACCTGGTTGAGAACGGCGTGGAGGTGTATGCCCTGCGCCCGCAGCGAGTCTCCCTGGAAGACCTGTTCATCGAGATTGTTGGCGTGGATGGGGGGCTGTGATGAACAGCACATTCACCATTGCCCGTCTCACATTCAAGGAATCTTCCCGGCGCTGGATCCTGTGGGTCGCGCTGGTGCTCGGTATCGCCTTTTTAATCGTCTATGCCATCGGTTTCAATGAGATCCAGAAAGATATGCAGCGACAGGGCGCGTCTGTGCCACTGCTGCAATTCAATGAAATCTATAATTTTTTGACCATGGCTGGCTTGTATGCGGTTAACTTTTTGGGCATAATGATGGCAGTGCTTACATCGGTAGATACCCTCTCCGGAGAGATATCTTCGGGGACAGTTCACACCCTGGTGAGCAAGCCGCTGGGCCGTTGGGAGATCGTGCTCGGGAAGTGGCTGGGTTTTTCTACCATGCTGCTGTTGTATCTATCCCTGATGGCGGGCGGCGTCCTGGTTTTGGTCTACTTGATCGCGGATTACATCCCGCCCAATGCCATCCAGGGATTGGTATTGATTATTTTTAATGCCATCTTGCTGCTGAGTTTATCGTTGCTGGGAGGATCGGTCTTGTCCACCCTAGCAAATGGGGTGCTGGTCTTCGGCCTGTACAGCATCGCCTTCATTGGGGGCTGGATCGAACAGTTCGGCACTTTGCTTCACAACCAGACTGCGATCAATATTGGGGTGATCAGCAGCCTGATCCTGCCCAGCGAGGCGATCTGGAAGCGAGCTGCTTATGAGATGCAGTCCCCAATGGTAGCTGCTTTGGGTTTTTCACCGTTTGTTTCCAACGTGGTGCCCAGCCTGCTGATGATGGTATACGCAGTGCTGTTTACGCTGGCGGCCCTTTACCTGGCGATCCGCTTGTTCAGCCGCCGGGATCTATAGCGCCGGTTTCCTCCAGTCTCTGTAAAACAACCTCCGATACATTCTTAAAACCCAGATATAATAAGGGATAATACCTATCCGATAGGTCGATATCCGGATATTTGGTTTGCCCACCCGGTTTTGAAATCCATCGATTGGCAGCAGAGATGAGATGTCGCCCGGCTCGTCTCTATATTTATTGTTCGATAGACGGAACACCAAGCAAACCGCTGAAAGTCTTTTTACAAAACAGATGGTGTAAGCAGCGGTTTGCTCCAGGGTTTCGCCAACATTTGCCCGTGTTTTGTTGAACTACTTTCGGCGAAACACCTGGATAAATCTAAGCCCCGTTATTTTCCGTACAATCTTAAGAGATGCTCAGGGCGTTCTGAGCGGTATCTGGATAAAGAATGATGAGTGCACCTGACCGACAACCCCCCTTGACCTCCTTGCGGCTGCGCTGGGCAATCGCTGTGCTGTGCAGTGGGCTGTTCCTGGCAGTTGGGTATCGCTTGCTCACCTTTGAATGGCAGCCCGGGTATGCTGCCCGCTGGCTCCTCCAGGCGGGCGCAGCCATAATCTATCTGCTCTGGGTATTGTGGCGAAGCCTGGAATACAACATTCGGAATGGCGAAACCGGGCTTCTGGCGGGGTTCGGGGCTGGTAATACAATGACTGTATTCCGCGGGATATTGATTGCGGGGTTATCGGGATTCTTGCTTTTGCCCTGGCCTTCTGGGTGGCTCGCCTGGGCGCCGGGTGTGCTGTTTACCGCCGCGGGACTGTCTGACTTCCTGGATGGCTACCTGGCGAGGGTAACCAACCATGCCACCCGCATGGGTGAGATCCTGGACATGAGCTTCGACAGCCTGGGCATGTTGGCGGCTGCATTGCTGGCTGTGCAGTACGGGCAGGTGCCGGTCTGGTACCTGCTGGTTGCCGTGGCTCGTTACCTGTTTTTGATCGGGATCTGGCTTCGCAAACGTCGAGGCTTGCCGGTCAACGACCTGCCTCCCAGCATCCGCCGCCGCGCCTTTGCCGGTGTGCAGATGGGCTTCTTATTTTTCGTCTTAATGCCGGTTTTTTCTCCCCCTTACACTTACATTGCCGCGTTCGTTTTCGCCGTTCCATTCCTGATCAGCTTTTTGATTGACTGGCTGATCGTCAGCGGTAACCTGGCGGGTCAATCGTCTGCACAGCCTTTGTCTCGGCAGCAAAAGGCAAATACAGTCCTGAACTGGCTACCGACTGGACTGCGTTCCATCGCGGCAGTTCTGATTACCGGGCAGATTGCCCTCTGGTTTCAAAATTACCCGGGGCTGGCGAGCCTGAGTGCTCAAATGGGGATTTCCTATGCTCCGGCGGCGGTTTATATCATTGGGCTGGCTCAGGCTGCTGTGATGGTATTCCTGCTCTTGGGAGCCAGCGGTCGAATTTCGGCGATCGTCGGGCTTGTCCTGCTCAGCCTCCAGCAGATGTCCGCCAGCCTGACTCCCATCCAGATTACCCTGATTATGTTATATGCTGCCATTCTCTATCTGGGGACCGGGCCGTTATCTCTATGGAAGCCGGAGGATCGTTGGATTTACCGCCGGGCGGGGGATAGATCAGAATGAGCACCCTGCGGCGAATTTGGAAACCGCGCTACCTGGTGTTAGTGCTGGTCCTGCCGCTGTTCGGGTGGGCGCTGCGTTCCGTACCGGCTGGTGAAATTGCGTCCACCTTAAGGCAGTTAAGCCTGGGGCAGCTGGCTGTGATTGCAGGGTTGAACTTAATCATTGTGCTGCTCTTCAGCAGTCGCTGGTGGCTTTTTTTACGCGCTCAAGGATACAGGCTGCCTTACTTTTCCCTGGTCAGCTACCGGCTGGCAGCTTTTGGGATCAGCTACTTTACACCCGGACCGCAGATGGGCGGTGAGCCGCTCCAGGTCTACCTGCTCCGGGATAGGCATGCCTTACCTACCTCTATAGCGATTGCCGCAGTGTCGCTGGACAAGCTGGTCGAGCTCATGACAAATTTCACCTTTGTTGCGGCGGGCTTGCTGCTCGTGCTGCGAATGGGATCATCGGCCCAACTGCCGTTGTATCCCATGATATTCATATTCATCTCACTGTTAGCCATACCGGCTGGCTATTTATTGGCTCTCTGGACCGGGAAACGACCGTTGTCGCGCCTGTCACACATTCTCGCTACTCGCTCTAAGGTCATGCCAGCATTGCAATCTGCGCTCCGGACGGCAGTCTCTTCAGAGGCGGACATGGCGGGGCTATTCAAGCGTAAGCCAGTGGTTTTGCTCCTGTCTTTGCTTTTCTCTCTCCTGATCTGGACATGTATGCTCATAGAATACCGGCTGACGCTGAGTTTTCTCGGACAGCCTGTGAGCTGGCTGGCTACGATCTACCTGCTGACCGCGGCGCGCATCGCCTTTTTGCTCCCCTCCCCGGGCGGTCTGGGGACGCTGGAAGCTGGACAGGTACTGGCGATGCAGGCGCTGGGTTTGAGCCCGGCCCTGGGCATTAGTATCAGCCTGTTAATCCGTGCCCGCGACCTCGCTCTTGGCGGCCTGGGCTTATGGCTTGGAGCGTACCTGACGCAAAAGAGCCCGGCGAAAGCCCTGCCTTCTCAGGCAGGTGACTAGAATTCATTTTAGATAGGTCCTACGCAGCAGGTAGGAGGATGGGGGCGTTTGGGCATCTGGTCCCGTTCAAACACCCCCAATTCGACCCTCAACTGAGTAACTTCTATTAGAATTAATACTTCACAGAGGAATATATATGGCAACCAACAGAAAGAAAATATCGGGATTACAAATCGGCATCATCGTCCTGGCCCTGGCGACGGCGGCACTCCACCTGGCGTTGGCGGTCTTCTCCCCCAAATCGATGTTTACAACGTTATTCATTCTTAATGCCCTGGGTTACGTAGTGCTTCTGGTCGCTTACCTGCTGCCACAATTGGCTAGCTACCACAAGCTTGTCCGCTGGGTATTTATCGCTTTTACCGCCGTCACAGTGATCGCATACTTCGTTTTCAATGCGAGCAACTTTGTGAATCCGGTCGGTCTGCTCACCAAGGCTATTGAGATTGCCTTGATCGTCTTACTGTGGTTGGATCGGCGTAACGCGTAATTTGCAAAAAGAAGTTCAGATGTTCCCGAGAAAATTGCCTGCCGAGACCTGACGATTAATCCGCTTAGGTACAATAACTCTCCGGAGTTGGTATGGAGGAGGTCTCAGAGTTTGGGTATACAATAGGGTTCAAGGAGGGTAGTTTGAGCTTTTGAAAGGATGCTGGATTTATGGGAAGGTTATCAATAGAAAGAAAGGCGTGTGCACGTATCCCTACCGAGTTTGGGGAATACCAGCTCAGTTTGTATACGAACTCGCAGGATAGCAAAGAACACCTGGCCCTGGTGATGGGCGAGGTACGAGATCAGAAACAGGTGCTGGTGCGGATACACTCCGAATGTTTTACCGGCGATGTGCTCGGCTCTCGGCGTTGTGATTGCGGCGAGCAGCTGCAGCGCTCTATGGAGCTTATCGCAGGGATTGGGACTGGGGTGATCATCTATATGCGCCAGGAAGGTCGTGGAATTGGCCTGTTGGACAAGCTGCGCGCTTATAATTTACAAGACCGGGGATACGACACAGTCGATGCGAATCTGGCATTGGGCCACCAGCCGGATGAACGCGATTACACCATCGCAGCCCTGATCCTGAATGAGCTGGGGGTGAAGAGCGTGTGCATGATGACCAATAATCCGGGGAAGATATTACAGTTGGAGAACCTGGGCATCCAGGTCGTCGAGCGAGTCCCCCTGGAGACGACCGTCTATGTCGATAATGCCCAATATCTATTCACCAAGGCGCAGCGCATGCACCACCTGCTCGACCTGACTGCAGTCCCGGCCAGCCAACCGGCAAGCAACGGCAGAAATGGTTCCCATTGAGCGCTGGCTATCCGGCGCTCGTGAACACTCCCAGCAGCACCACCGGCCGCTGGTTACCTTGAGCTATGCTCAGAGCCTGGATGGGAGTATTGCAGCACGGCGAGGGATTCGCACTCCATTGAGTGGATCTGAATCTCTCGAAATGACCCATCGACTGCGTGCGACCCATGATGCTATACTGGTCGGAATCGGGACCATCCTGGCGGATGACCCCAGCCTGACCGTTCGCCTGGTTGAGGGAAAAACCCCCCAACCTGTGATCCTGGACAGTATGTTGCGCTTCCCATTAAACGCAAAAATGCTGAAAAAGAACAACGTTCCCTGGATCGCCCACCGGCTGCCAGAACAGGGATTTCACCCGGAGCGCGCAGCTGCACTGGAGACTCTTGGAGTGAGGTTATTGCCTACCCCTGAGAATACCACTGGGGGGCTCTCTTTACCGGTATTGTTAGAGTGCCTGGCAGAATTGGGTATTACCAGCCTGATGGTTGAAGGAGGTGCCCGGGTGATCACCAGCTTCCTGGAGGCCGGGCTGGTAGATTATTCTGTGCTAACCATTGCCCCTCTTTTTTTGGGGGGACTACCCGCGGTTGAGGCGCATGAGAGGCACACCCTCCACGACATTGGAGAAACACGCCCCCCTTTTCCGGTGCGACTGCGAGACGTGGGCTGCGAGCGGCTGGGTGATGACCTGGTTGTGTGGGGAGAAGCAGGATAAGACATGCAGCGCGCCTCGCTCTATTTCACCTCGCCTGCACGGGTATCCATTTGTACTGAAGAGATACCTCCTCTCGAACCCGAACAGCTTTTTATACAAACTTTATTCTCCGCCATCAGCCCGGGCACGGAGATGCTGCTTTACCGAGGGCAGCTCCCAGGGGACCTGCCTTTGGATGAGAATATCGCCGGTTTCCGAACACCGCCCACTTACCCGTTGAAATACGGCTATTCTCTGGTCGGTCGTGTGACCGCCATTGGCAGATCGATCGATCCAGCCTGGGTGGGCCGTACCGTATTTTCTTTCCACCCACACGAGAGCCATTTTGCCGCCAGCCCGGAGGAATTGCTGCCGGTCCCAGCTGATGTTACGCCTGAGCAGGCAGTTTTTCTTCCCAGTATGGAGACGGCAGTAAATTTCGTCATGGATGGGGCGCCGCTAATCGGGGAGGAGGTGGCTGTATTCGGGCAAGGGATCGTGGGGCTGCTCACAACCGCCTTGTTGGGGCGTTTCCCGCTGAGCCGGCTGGTCACCCTGGATAACTATTTATTGCGCCGTCAGATCTCTGTGGAGCTGGGTGCTCATGCCAGCTTCGATTCAGCAGATATCGGGCAGGTAAAATCACTGCTCGGGGATGGAGTTGACCTGTGCTACGAGGTCAGCGGCTCCCCAGAAGCCCTGGATCAAGCCATCTCGTTAACCGGTTACGGCGGGCGGGTGATCATTGGCTCCTGGTATGGCACAAAAAAGGTCAACCTGGACCTGGGAGGGCGTTTTCATCGAAGCCGAATTCGGCTGATGAGCAGCCAGGTCAGCACGCTTTCTCCGGAGCAGAGCGGGCGTTGGACGAAGGCGCGGCGTTTTGCCTTCGCCTGGGAGATGCTCAAGTCCATCCAGCCCCACCGTCTGATCACGCACAAAATTCCTTTTGCAAGCGCAGGGGATGCTTTCCGCCTGATCGACCAGGAACCAGCTCAGACGGTCCAGGTAGTTCTTACATATGAAGACGGCTAGCCGCCGGCAGGAGGGTCGAACGTTATGTATCGAGTGGCTGTAAAGAAAGATTTCATTGCGCAGCATTATCTGGTCGGAGGTGATTGGGGGGCGGAGAATAAACCCCATTCCCACCATTATCAGGTGGAGCTGATCTTGGAGGGCGAAACGCTCGATCAGCATGGCTACCTGGTAGATATTGTTGATATCGAAAACGCCCTGACTGCTCTGGTCAGCCTCTACCAGGATAGCATGCTGAATGACTTGCCTGAGTTTGAGGGCTTGAATCCCAGCCTCGAGCACTTTTCGAGGATTTTCAGCCAGTCGTTGGCTGCCCATATCCTGGCGCCTAATTTGATCTCTTATACGGTCAAACTGTGGGAGAACGATATCGCCTGGGCATCGTACCGCGCGCTGGTCGTTCATCAGTGAGCCAGACCCTATGCGGGTTGCTCTGGTCATCTACGGCAGCCTGGATACCATTTCCGGCGGCTTTCTGTACGATCAAAAGCTGGTGGAATATCTGCAAGACCAGTCAGATCCAGTAGAAATCATCTCTCTACCCTGGCGCAGTTATCCACGCCTCCTCCTGGATAACCTTTCCCCGGCGCTTTATCGCCGCCTGGCGAGCATCGATGTTGATGTTCTCATCCAGGATGAGCTCTGCCACCCATCCCTGTTCTGGATTAACCGGCGCTTGAAAAAACGAGTTCGCTTTCCGATTGTGTCCATTGTCCACCACCTGCGCGCCAGCGAAGCCCATCCCGCCGGGGTAATCGGGTTGTACCGCCTGGTCGAACGAGAGTACTTACGCACCAATGACGGCTTCGTTTACAACAGCCGGACTACCCGCCAGGCTGTTGAAGCTCTATCCCGCAGCCAGCTTCCCGGAGTTGTCGCCTTTCCAAGCGGTCAGTTCCGACCAGTGATCGACTCGACCGAGATTACCGTCCGGGCACACCAGCCCGGACCGCTGAAGCTGCTTTTCATCGGCAACCTGATCCCCCGCAAAGGCCTGCACACCCTGCTGGATGCGCTGGAGAGCATGCCGCCCGGGATGGCAGCACTTACCGTGGTGGGCGGCTACCTGTCTGATTCGCACTACGCTCGTGAGATGCTTACGCGCATGCGCACCCGCATGCGTGACAGCAAGCAGCCGGGTTGCATAAAGTTCCTGGGGGCGCTGTCCAGAGAGGAGCTTGCGGGAGTGGTGCGCACACATCACTTGATCGCCGTGCCTTCCTCCTATGAGGGATACGGGATTGTCTATCTGGAAGGGATGGGATACGGCCTGCCAGCCATCGCGACGACCCGCGGCGCGGCCGGCGAGATAATCACTGACGGGCAGAATGGCTATCTGGTCACGCCGGAGGACCCGGCTGCGCTCGCAGCTGTATTCGCAACATTGGCTATCAACCGGGATCGATTGGCTGCTCTCAGCCTGGCGGCGCGCAGCCGCTATCTGGATCATTCTACGTGGGAACAGACCGGAGATTTGATTCGCCGGTTTATCCATGACCTGGCTTTTGGGAGAATAAATGGTGTCTGATTTACCCGATATCTTCTCGTTCACACGCTATCTGGCAGCAAAAAAAAGCGTTGATGACCGCGCCCTTAACCGGCAAGTTTGGGACCGTCTTGCCCACTCTCTTCACCCTGCCAGCCGAGAGTTCCCTCTGCATATCCTGGAGGTCGGCGCAGGCATCGGAACGATGATCGAACGGTTCATAGAATGGGAGCTGGTCAGCTACGCGTGTTATACTGCCGTGGACAACTCAGAAGAAAACGTCGAGGTTGCGGTTCGGCGCCTCGGAAATTGGGCGAGCGAGCGGGGGATCCAGACCTCACGATCCGCCCAGAGTCTGACCCTGCAGGACGGCAACCACATATTCCGGGTCTCATTTGAGGTAGCAGACTTGCACGATTTTCTTGCCTCGAAAAGCGATTCTCAACGTTGGGATCTACTGGTAGCCCACGCCTTTCTCGACCTTGTGGACGTACCCCCCACGCTGCCCAGGCTGTTCAGGATGCTCGGTCCGGAGGGGTTATTTTTATTGACCATTAACTTCGATGGAGTAAGCATCCTGGAGCCCAGCATTGATCTAATCCTGGACGAGCAGGTGTTGGATCTGTATCACAAGACCATGGATGATCGTTTGATAATGGGGAAGCCTTCCGGTGACAGCCGCGCCGGGCGCCACCTTTTCCAACACTTGAAGTCGGCTGGAGCTGAGATTCTGAGCTCGGGAGCCTCCGATTGGGTAGTATTCGCTGGCTCACAGGGATATCCGGGCGATGAAGCCTACTTTCTGCATTTTATTATTCACACCATTGAGCAAGCCTTGACTGGACACCCAGAGCTGGATAAAGACCGGTTCGTCGATTGGATAAGAGAACGTCAGGCGCAGATAGAACGAGGCGAGCTGGTCTACATTGCTCACCAGATCGATTTCTTTGGAAGGGTAGGTGCCAAAGCTCCTCAGGGTGAACTGTGACCCCCTTATGAGGTAAAATGGTAGCCAGACTCGATATTGAACTGGAGCCCTTGTTTGAGAAAATTTCTCAATAATTACGGTTTTTTGCTTGCAGTTGGGGGGATTATTTTATTATTAGACCAGGTATCCAAAACGATGGTCAGGATATATCTGCCATTGGGTGATTTTTGGTCGCCGTGGAGATGGTTAATCCCCTATGCTCGCCTGGTCCACATCAGCAATGCTGGAGCAGCCTTTGGTATGCTGCCGCGCCTCAGAGATATCTTCACGATCCTGTCCATCGTGGTCGTGATTGCCATTCTATATTATTTCCCCAAAGTGCCCCGCAACGATTGGATGTTGAGACTGGCAATGGGCCTCGAATTCGGGGGAGCGCTGGGCAACCTCGCCGACCGTTTGACGCAGGGTTATGTAACCGATTTTATCTCGATTGGCAGGTTTCCGGTTTTTAATGTTGCCGATGCTTGCATCTCCCTTGGGGTGGTGATTATGGTATTGAGCCTGTGGTCGAGAGAGAAAGAGTACGCTCCCTCTGAACCAGCTGACCAGAACGGATCGGCTTCTGAGACTCCGAGCAGTCCACTTCCAGAGGACTTAAGGAGTGAGTGATCGTCGCATTTCCCTTTACTTTAACGAAAAGGCCCCCCAGAGACTCGACAAGTTCCTGTCCAGCAGCTTGCCGGAATTATCTCGCTCCCGCTGCCAGGTGCTGATAAAAGACGGCTGCGTCTCTGTAGATGGGGTTCTTGCCCGCAAGGCTGGTCTCCAGCTGGACAAGCCAGCCGAAGTTTCCGTCCAGATTCCAGAACTTCAACCCAGTCGTTTGGAACCCGAAGCGATCCCCCTCGATATTGTCTTTGAAAACTCGGATCTGATCGTGGTCAATAAACCGGCGGGTATGGTGGTGCACCCGGCTGCCGGGCATGCCAGCGGGACTCTAGTACATGCAGCTCTGGCGCATACTCCCGAGCTCGAGGGCATCAACGGCGAGGCTCGACCCGGAGTCGTGCACCGGCTGGATAAAAACACCTCTGGCCTGATCCTGCTGGCAAAGAATGATATCGCCCAACGATGGCTACAAGAGCAGTTCCGTGCCCGGAAAGTTGATAAATCTTACCTGGCCCTGGTAGATGGCAAGCCACCGACACCTACCGGGCGCATCGAGGCGCCGATAGGTCGCGATACAACCCAACGCAAACGCATGGCAGTCGTCCCTCCTAACAAAGGTCGCGAGGCAATTAGCGAGTATCACACGCTGGAAACTTTCCATTCCCACACTTTGCTTGAAATGCACCCAATCACCGGGCGCACACACCAAATCCGCTTGCATTTGAGTTTTATCGGCTGTCCGGTCGCCGGCGATACCGTTTATGGGCATCGAAAATCTACGATTGATATCCAGCGGCACTTTTTGCATGCTGCTCGCCTGACGATCCGCCTGCCTGGAGAAAACCAGCCGCGTACCTTTCGGGCTCCGCTACCCCCAGAGCTGGAGCGAGTGCTGGATCAGCTGCGAGAGCTGGCCTGATACAATACCTCAACTACAAGGAGCACCTTATGGAAACCGTAGACCTACGATCCGATACGGTCACTCGTCCAACACCCGAAATGCGGGATGCCATGGCGCGCGCTGATGTGGGCGACGATGTTTACGGTGAAGACCCGACCGTAAACCGCTTACAAGCGATAGCCGCCGAGCTGACCGGCAAAGAAGCCGGCTTATTCGTTGCTTCGGGGACGATGGGCAACCTGACCGCCATCCTGGCGCACTGCGGGCGCGGCGATGAAGTGATTCTGGGTGATAAGGCGCACACATTCTTGTTCGAGGCAGGCGGCATCTCCGCACTAGGCGGGGTGCATTCGCACCAGCTTCCCAACCAGCCGGATGGCTCGCTCAAGCTGGAGGACATCCAGGTAGCTATTCGGGACGACGATTCCCACTTCCCAATCAGCCGCTTGATCTGTCTTGAAAACACCCACAATCGCTGCGGTGGTACCTTTCTAACTGTTGATTACACCCGGGCAGTAGGGGATTTAGCTGCGCAGAACGGCCTCCAGCTGCACCTGGACGGGGCGCGGCTGTTCAACGCCGCAGTTGCCCAGGAAGCCAGCGCCCGAGACCTGGCAGCGCCCGCTGATTCGGTGACCTTCTGTTTGAGCAAGGCTCTGTGTGCGCCGGTTGGATCTGTGGTGTGCGGCTCGCAAGATTTTATATACCGCGCCCATCGTATCCGCAAGCAGCTTGGTGGGGGCATGCGCCAGGCGGGTGTGCTGGCTGCGGCGGGAATCGTCGCCTTGAATACAATGGTCGAGCGCCTGAGGGAGGATCACGCTCGCGCCAAACGTCTGGCTGAGGGTATAGCCTCTATCCCTGGAATGGATATCGATCCAGGAAATCCAAAGACGAACATGGTATTCTGTTCCATTAGTCCGGATGTGCCTTTGTACGCCGAGGAAGTAGCGGCAAGATTAAAGCCTCAAGGGGTGCTCGTGGGTGCGGTTGGGCCGCGTCGGTTCCGCCTCGTCACGCACTATTGGATCGATGATGCTGGGGTGGAGCGCGCGGTCAACGCTTTTTCTCAGATACTGCGTACCCCGGTGCCTGCGTCGGAATATCGCCCTTAAGGTGCGCATGTTATAATTTATCCTGAAATACACGGGTGGGGCAGCGCACAGGTACCGAACCCTCACGTATTCATCGCCGCACAGGTCATGGAGTTCTGGATGGAAGATTATCTGACCCTGGAGCAGATCGACCGTACCGCCAATAATATCAGGGAGCGCATCACCACGCAGCCGCGCGTGGGGATGATATTGGGGTCCGGGCTCGGCTCGCTTGCTGAGAGCATCGAAAACCCCGTGTTCATACCCTACCAGGAACTGCCATTTTGGCCCATATCCACAGTGCCGGGTCACCATGGCCGGCTGGTCATTGGCAAGCTGGAAGAGCAAAATGTGCTGGTCATGCAGGGGCGCGCCCACTATTACGAAGGTTACAGTATGGTGCGCATCGGGCTGCCGGTGCGGGTGATGCAGCGTATTGGCATTCAAATATTGGTTGTCACGAACGCAGCCGGGGCTGTTAACCCGGTCTATTCCCCGGGGGATTTAATGCTGATCAGCGACCACCTGAACATTCTCGGAATGGCGGGATTATCTCCGCTGCGTGGGCCAAACCTGGATGAGCTTGGGCCGCGTTTTCCCGATATGAGCCAGGCTTATGACGCGGAGCTGCGCGGCCTGGCCAGTCAAGTTGCTCAAGAGAATCACATTCGACTGCATGAAGGCGTCTATGTCTGCCTGGCGGGTCCTTCATTTGAAACCCCGGCTGACTTACGCTTCCTGCGCTCTATCGGCGCCGACGCGGTGGGCATGTCCACCGTACCGGAAGTGACTGCTGCCCGCCACGGCGGCATGCGCGTGTTGGGCATCTCCGGTATCAGTAATAAAGCGAATCTGGATGGGGATACCACCACTACTCATGAGGAAGTCCTTCAAGCAGGAGAGTTGATCGTACCGAAATTGACCATAATTATCCGGGGAGTGTTGAGCCGCTTATGATCTCCATCAAGGCAGGATAGCTTTTGGAGTATGACCGTAAAGCCAGACGAGATTATCCGTCAGAACTGTTCCTGGTATAACCGAATCTGCCATGGAAGAAGCGCTCCGTTTTTTCAGGGCTTATGAGGTATGGATCTATTTGCTTCTGGGGTTCGGGGGGATTATCTATATCCGGAAATTTATCCTGTCATGGCAGGAACTGCGCGGAGCTGCTTTCGGGCTGGAGCGGGATAGTGCGCAGGGTCGTCTGAACCAGGCCTCCAGTATTTTGGTCTTATTGCTGACTATGGCGATATTAGAGTTTGTATTGGTTTCCTTCATTGCTCCGGTAGTACCAGGGGCAATTCCCTTTCTCACCCCGACCCTGGATTTGCTTGCCACGCCTTCTGCGACCCTGCCGCCTGTCACTCCCCAACCGGTTGAGGCAGGCGTTCTCTCAACTGCCACGATCACCCCCACCGCAAGCCTGGCAGGCAACGGCTGCATCGCCGGCGAGATCGTGATTCTGATCCCCAAAGATGGGGATGAGATCAGCGGCGCGGTGGAGATCTCTGGCACAGTCGACGTCCCAAATTTCGGCTTCTATAAGCTTGAGATGAAGCGTCCGGAAGATGCCAACTGGCTGACAATTCTGGCAGGGAATGACATCAAGAAAAACGAAATTTTAGGAATCTGGAACACTACCCTGCTGCCGCCAGGCTATCACCAGCTTGGCCTGGTAGTCACCGATAACCAAGGAAAGGCGTTGCCGCCCTGTGTTACCCAGGTGCGTGTGACCAATATACAGGCTACCCCCTGATGAGAAGGTAGGCAATCATGCCTGAAATCGAGATCCGTCCAGCAATTGACACTGACATCCCTTCCCTGGTTGCAATTGACCACAATTATTCCAGCGAATTCGTCTGGCAAATGGAAATCCAGGCGGAGGAAAAACACATCGGGATAAACTTTCGTGAAATCCGCTTGCCGCGCTCCGTGCGGGTCGAATATCCGCGCCCGGTCAGGATGCTGGCAAACGATTGGATGCAGCGCTCCGGCTTACTGGTAGCCACACTGGAAGGAGAGGTTGTTGGCTACATCAGCCTTATGCTGGAAATCGCGCCTATCACGGCCTGGGTCACCGACCTGGCGATCGTCCGTCGAATGCGCCGGCAAGGTATCGGCAGCGCTCTCGTGCTGGCGGCTCAAGAATGGGCCGAACATCACACGATGCGCCGGATTGTATTGGATATGCAGCCCAAGAATTACCCTGCTTTAAAGATGGCTCAGAAGCTCGGTTTTGATTTCTGTGGATATAATGATCGTTATTATGCGAATCATGACATCGGCTTGTTTTTTGCGAAATCGCTCCGCTGATTTGATGATAATTTTGGTTTTTATTTGATTTTCAGTCACCGTTATTAAAGTTCGATTACTGGTAGTCCGCATGTATGAAGCTGTTATATCTGGCTTAAGGACGCTCAACCAGCTGCTCACGGCGGGGATTGCGATTACCGCATTCTCTTTGCTGCTGTACGCGCTCACTTTTAATTTAAGGGATCGAGTGGCGCGCACGTTTGCGATGATCATGGTCTGTGTGGTCATCGTTTTTGTTGGTGATGCGATCGGATCCTCCAGCGCAACGCCGGCAGATCGAGAATTCTGGCTGCGCATGCAGTGGTTTGGGCTTGCCTTTTTACCCGCCACCTACCTGCATTTTTCCGATGCGATCCTGGCGACAACCGGTCGCCCGTCCCGCGGCAGGCGCCGCCGGGCTGTGCGCTTCATGTATCTCGTGTCACTTGGATTTTTACTCACCTTACCATTATCTCTGCTGGTTGGTCCGCTGGTGGAGAATCTCCAACCCGCACCTCACTTGCAGCGCACCTGGCTTACGTGGATCTTTTCTGCTTACTATGCTCTGGTTATCATCTGGGCGTTGTACAACATCCTGCGTGCTTACCGCCGCACCGTTACTCGGACCAGCCGCCGGCGGATGGGCTACCTGCTGGTAGGATCGCTGGCGCCCGCCCTCGGATCCTATCCTTACCTGCTCTTCGGCTCCAGCGTGGCATTTGCCAGCCCACTCTTTTTTTGGGTGGCAGCGACGTTCAGCAATCTGGTAGTCTCGTTCCTGTTGATCGTAATGGCTTATGCCGTGGCATTTTTTGGTGTCCCATGGCCAGACCGCGTGGTGAAGCGCAGGCTGTTTAAATGGTTGATGCGCGGCCCGGTGACGGCCTCCACAGTCCTGGCAATCACTACAATCGTACGCCGTAGTGATGCCTTTACTGCCCCGGAATCCGCGGCGATCGTGCCGATAATTATGGTAGCTACGATATTAATAATGGAGTACACTATTACATTAGCCGCGCCTGTCTGGGAGCGTTGGCTTTTTCATGGAGGTGATCGCGACGATATCGAGCTGCTGCAAAAACTGGATGAACGCCTGCTAACCTCTGGGGATCTACACCAATTCCTGGAGTCAATGTTGGCGGCGGTTTGTGATCTCATGCAGGCCTCCACCGGATTTGTGGCTGCATTCGATCAGCAAGGATTGGAGACGATTGTCGTTATTGGAAATGATAGCCCATTAGAAAAGGAGGATCTATCGGAGGAGATTCTTGAGCAGGTGTCAGAAAATGGCGTGGAGGGCAGACTTTTTTCGTGGGGAGATTTTTTGCTGGTGCCTCTCTATCAAAAGCGTGAAGAGGCGAGCGACCTGTTGGGTCTGATAGGCATTACACGAGATGCCGGGTATACGATTGACGACGAGCAAAGCGAGTTGCTGCTTATCCTTGCCCAACGTGCAGCCCTCGCCCTGGAGGATCGCCGCCTGCAGCAGCAGGTGTTCTCTTCCTTGCAAGCTTTGACTCCTGAGGTTGAGATGATCCAGAGCTTGCGCGCGGCTGCCCGCTACAGCAGCAGCGGTTCACTGGCCCAGGTGCTTACCCAACCTGTGATGCCCATGGAAGAGGATAAACTATCCCAATGGGTAAAAGATGCCCTGACGCATTATTGGGGTGGACCAAAATTGACCGAAAGCCCTTTGTTGAAGCTGCGTGTCGTTCAGCGAGCTATGAACGAGCATGACGGCAACCCGACGAACGCTTTGCGAGCCATTCTAAGGCAAGCTATCGAGCAAACCCGACCGGAGGGAGAGCGGCGCTTCACGGCCGAATGGATACTGTATAATATCCTCGAACTCAAATTTGTCGAAGGTCGAAAAGTGCGCGAAGTAGCCCTGCGCCTGGCGATGTCGGAGGCGGATTTATACCGTAAACAGCGTGTGGCAATCGAGGCGGTTGCCAATGCCATTCTGGATATGGAAGAACAAGCAACTTTGGAAAAAGTATAAGCTGAGTATCTATTCTGAATTTTCGGATAGGTCTCAATCCAATCATAGCCAACCGAACCTTATCCACAAAAGGTAGGCTTAATGGTGAACAAACGCTATTACAACGTACCGAAAGATCAAGATGGGGGTCTCCCACCGCTGGACGAATCCTGGTGGGAAGCCGTAATGGCTGAGGATGAAGCTTTATCGGCTCTAGCTCTGTCGCGGAATGCAGGAATACCTCCTGCAACCTCTAAAAACAATGCCCACCATACCTCATTCGAGCAGGCAGCAGTCGACTGGTCATTGGCCGAGTCGCATTTCCTGGAAGATCGCGTCTGCACGATGCAGGTAACTGGCCATAACCGCGGGGGACTTCTGGTTAGCGGCCAGGGATTGCAGGGTTTTGTCCCGGTCTCGCACCTGCTCGAATTGACCGGGGACCGGAGCGGCATCATCCCAGATGATTGGGCAGATGCTTATCAAAATTGCACCCTGCGATTAAAAATCATCGAATGCGACCAGGAACGGGGCCGGGTGGTGTTCTCAGAACGGGCTGCCCTGGCGGAGCCCGGCAGCCGCAATCACCTTCTGAACCGTTTGCATCCGGGTGATTGCGTTTTAGGGACAGTGACAAATATCACTGATTTTGGCGTGTTTGTCGATATGGGCGGCGTGGAAGGATTAATCCACGTGTCTGAGATATCTTGGGGAAGAGTGCGCCATCCATCGGACGTGGTCAGCTATGGGCAAAATATCGAGGTATACGTGATCAATGTGAACCAGGAGCGCTCGCGGGTTGCCTTGAGCCTGAAGCGCATGCATCCCAACCCATGGGAGACTGCTGATGCGCGTTACCAGCCCGGGCTGATCACCGATGCCGTGATCACCAGCATTGTACCTTTCGGAGCTTTTGCCCGGTTGGAAGAAGGGTTGGATGGGTTGATCCACATCTCCGAGACATACCAGGATGGAGAGCACGTCCCACCGGACGAGCTTTTCTGCGAGGGACAGAAGGTTAAGGTGCGGGTGCTGCACGTCGACGCCGCCAACGCGCAGCACTACGAGCTGCCGCCGGCCTTCTTCCAGCTGGTGCTGGGCGCGCGCCGCAAGTACAGCTGCGCCTTCTGGCCGGACGGCGTGCGCGCGCTCGACCGCGCCGAGGAGGCGATGCTCGACCTCACCTGCCGGCGCGCCGGCCTGCAGGACGGCATGCGCGTCCTCGACCTCGGCTGCGGCTGGGGCTCCCTGGCGCTGTGGATCGCCGAGCGCTACCCGCGCTGCCGCGTGCTGGCGGTCTCCAACTCGCGCCCGCAGGGCGACTTCATCGGCGCCGAGCTGACCCGGCGCGGCCGC
>Ga0209253_10002034_pt1 | contig 17809 bp, 17 predicted proteins | sample FrelakmetBRP12BR_FD_187145 | JGI IMG/M metagenome (GOLD analysis project Ga0209253, IMG submission 187145) | Freshwater lake sediment microbial communities from the University of Notre Dame, USA, for methane emissions studies - BRP12 BR (SPAdes)... | ecosystem: Environmental > Aquatic >... | reverse complement strand
CCAGCTGTCGATGCCCTTGTTCAGGAACTGCACCGCGAAGAAGTACACGAGCAGGATCGGCAGCGTCGCGAGCACGCCGAAGATCCACACCATGCGCGCCTTGAGCCGCGAGCCGATTACGTGGCCGCGCCAGTCGCGGACCAGCTGCGCGAGCTTGGTCGCGAGCAGCCCGACCAGCATCACGAGACCGGCGACGTTGATCCCCAGGATCCAGGGATGCAGGCGGCTGAACTGCTCGGAGTTCTGCGCCGTCTGGGCCATGAACAGGATCGCGGCCAGCCACAGCAGGCCGCCCAGGCCCATCAGGCCGGTCGAGAATGCCCGTTTCAAGGCAGGAGCGGCCATTCGTACCACTCGCTCGTCACGCTCCAGTCGTCGGTCCAGAACAGGATCCAGCTGAGTGCTTGGGAGCCCGAATTGAGGTCGACCACGGCCCGGACCCGGCCCTCGTATTTCTGGCCCGGGTCGACGAGCGCGGCGTCGATGAACGGCAGCCCGCGAATTTCGGAGAGCCGGTCCATCGCCGCCTGCAGGGTGCCGAAGTCCTGCTGCTCACCGCTGTTCAGGTTGCGGACCAGGTAGCGCTGGCTGAGCGCGTGATAGCTCAGCTCGTAGCTCTGCACGAGTTCAGCGACGGTTGCATCCGGCAGGTAGTTCCGCACGCGCGACAGTTCGATCTCGTAGTCGAGCCGCATGGTGAGCCCGGCCTCGATGGCCTTGCGGGCGTCGTCCTGCAGGTGCATGTCGAGACGCGCATCCAGCTCGTAGACGTCCTGGTCCAGGCCGAGCGATGCGCTGCGGACGGCCACCTGCGTTTCGGCGAGGGCCGCGGTCGCGCCCATAGTTGCCAGAAAACACATGAGCAGCATCGCGCCGCGCCACAGGATTTTCTGGGCGCAACGACAGGACGGGCCAGGGCTGTTGCTCATTTCCAACGTCAGGGATGCCTCGTCAGGCAAGCATAATAGAAGCCGTCCATGTCGGCGTCCCCGGCGTGCACCCGGTATCCCGGCCCCGCCCCGGGGGGTGGGGCCGGCCAGCCGGCGCACCGGCCGGGCGTGTCATCCCGGGCGTCCTTGCTGGCCGCCAGGAAGGCAGCCACCGCGTCCTCGTTCTCGGCACGAAGGGCCGAGCAGGTCGTGTACAGGAGGGTGCCGCCGGGCCGCAGCAGGCTCCAGGCGCGGCGCAGCAGTTCCCCCTGCCTCCGTGCCAGGGCCGGGATATCCCTGGCACGGCGCAGCAACTTGATGTCGGGGTGACGGCGGATCACCCCGGTGGCGGAACAGGGAACGTCGAGCAGGATGCGGTCGAAGGGTCGCCCGTCCCACCATTGGCCGGCCTCCCCGATGTCGCCAGCGACCACGCGGGCTTCGAGGCCCAGGCGCCGCAGGTTCTCGCGCACCCGCTCGAGCCGTGCCCCGGATACGTCGAGCGCCGTGACCTCGGCCTGTCCGCCCAGCCGCTCGAGGAGGTGGCAGGTCTTGCCGCCGGGAGCGGCACAGGCGTCCAGGATCCGCTCGCCCGGCAGCGGCGCCAGCACGTCGATCGCAAGCTGGGCCGCGGCGTCCTGCACCGACACCCGGCCCTCGACGAATCCGGGCAGCGAGCGCACTTCCGCGGGCGGATCGATGCGGAGGGCATCCGGCGCGAACGGATGCCTGTGCACGTTCCAGCCCGCGGACTCGAACTCGGCCGCGCAGGACTCGAGGTTGCCGCGCATGCGGTTCACCCTGAGCCACATCGGCGGGTGCGCGTTGTCGGCGTCCAGGATGGCCTCGCGCGCCTCGGGACACTCGCGTCCCAGCGCCTCCACGAACCAGCGCGGGTGCGCCGTGCGGACCGCGAGGTCGCGGTCCACCGCGGCGAGCACGGCCTCGCGTTCGCGCTGGAATCGACGCAGGACTGCATTCACGAAGCCGCTGGCCCTCGCCTGCCCCATCACCTTCGCGGCGCCGACCGTCTCCGCGACGGCCGCATGCTCGGCAACTTCGCCCGAGAGCAGCTGGAAGAGGCCCACCTCGAGCAGCGCGCGCAATTCCGGCGCGATCCCGTCCGGCGGACGCTCGCAGAGCCGCTTCAGGATTTCGATGAGCCGATAATGCCAGCGCAGCGTGCCGTAGCAGAGCGAGCGCTTCAGTCCGCGGGCAGACCCTTCGTCGGTGTCGGCGGCCAGGAGATCGTCGAGCGATCGTCCGCGATCGATGACCTGGGACACCAGGCGGGCTGCCGACGCGCGGACCTCCGCAGGAGTGGATTGCGCGGACATCAGCCCAGGCTCGCGTCCGCAAGCGCGTTCGCGTTCAGGAACTCCGCCGCCTGCATGGCATTGCGGCCGGCAAGCTGCAGCCGGCGCACGTCAAGGACTCCGTCGCCGGTCGCCACGACGAGACGGCCCTGCCCGGCCTCGATCACGCGGCCGGGTGCGGATGCCACAATCCCGGCGCCGGCGCCAGGCCCTGCGTCTCCCGCAGGAAGGGGCACGGCTTCCCAGATGCGCAGCTGCCGGTCCTGCCAGCGCGTTTCCGCCACGGGCCAGGGATTGAAAGCGCGCACCTGCCGCGCGATTTCAACGGCGGGACGCGACCAGTCGATCGCGGCTTCTTCCTTGCGGATCTTCGCGGCGTAGGTCACGCCTTCGGCGGGCTGCGCGGCCGGCGCGATGCGGCCCTCCGACCACTCCGCGACAGCCTCGACGATCGCCTCCGCCCCGAGGGCACCGAGCCGGTCGTGGAGGCTCCCCGCGTTCTCCTCGGGCCCGATCCCGGTCTCGCGCACGAGCAGCATCGGGCCGGTGTCGAGGCCGGCGTCCATCTGCATGATGGTGATGCCGGTGCGCGTGTCGCCCGCGAGGATCGCGCGCTGGATGGGCGCGGCGCCGCGCCAGCGGGGCAGCAACGACGCGTGGATGTTGAGGCAGCCGAGCCGCGGCAGGTCGAGCACGGCCTGCGGCAGGATGAGCCCGTAGGCCACCACGACCATGAGGTCCGCCGAGAACGACCGGAGAGTTGCCGCGGCGTCCGCGGACCTGAGCGTGCCCGGCTGCTCGACGCGGAGGCCGAGTGCCAGTGCGCGGCGCTTGACGGGTCCGCTACCCACCGCGCGTCCGCGGCCCGCGGGCCGATCCGGCTGGGTGTAGACGGCCGCGATCTCGTGGCCTGCGGCGTGCAGGGCCTCGAGGGCCGGAACGGAGAACTCCGGCGTGCCGGCGAAGACGATGCGCAACCGGGGAGTCATGGCTGGTGGTGAGCGCGGCCCGCCGGCGGCGGGCACGCCGCGCTAGATCACGGGGACGGACGTGCGCTCGCGGCGGCCCGGCACCGTGCCCTTCTCACGACGCTCCTTCTCCAGCTTCTTGCGGATGCGCGTGCGCTTGAGGTCGGACAGGTAGTCCACGAAGAGCTTGCCCTCGAGGTGGTCCATTTCGTGCTGGACGCAGATCGCAAGCAGTCCGTCCGCCTCCATCTCGAAAGGCTTTCCGTCGCGACCCAGCGCGCGAACCTTGACGCGCGCCGAGCGGGTCGTGAGCGTGTCGAAGATGCCCGGCACGGAAAGGCAGCCCTCCTCGGCCTCGACCGTGCCATCGCGCGCCACGATCTCGGGATTGACGAATACCAGCGGGTGGTCCTGCTCCTTGCTCACGTCCGCAACCAGCACTCGCCGGTGCACGTCCACCTGGGTCGCGGCGAGGCCCACGCCCGGCGCCGCGTACATGGTTTCGAGCATGTCGTCGATCAGCCGGCGAACGCCTTCGTCCACGGCGGCGACCGGCTGCGCCCGGGTGCGCAGGCGCGGGTCCGGGAATTCGAGGATGGTGAGCTTCGCCATTCTTTGGGAAATGCTGCTAAAGTTAAGCCCGGCTTCGATTTAACAACTGCTGGACCGCCCTGGACCCACTGTCGCCGTCCAGCGGCGTGATGCGACTGAGACGTGGTCGGCAGCGGCCGGATGGCCTGCCGGATTATAAGGCGACGGTCGCGACCCCGACACCCGATGGAGAAAGGGATGGATCGAAAGCTGCGCGCTGCCTCGAACCTGTCCAACGGCCGGAGCCGCTGGACCAGGGCCATTGCCGTCTCGCTCGCCGTCGCCGGTACCGGCCTGGCGATGTGGGCGGCAGTCCCAACCCCTGCCGCGGCGCAGCAGGCCTCCGGACAGTCGATGTCCGTGCCGCTCGCGCCCGACGCTCCCGACACCTATGTCGTGAAGACGGGCGACACGCTCTGGGACATCGCCGGCGTATTCCTCAAGTACCCCTGGTACTGGCCGGAAATCTGGTACGTGAATCCGCAGGTCCAGAACCCGCACCTGATCTACCCGGGCGACGTTCTCCGGCTGGTCTACGTGGACGGAAAGCCGCGGATCACCCTGGGCACCGCCGGCGCGGTCCGGCTCTCGCCGGAAGTGCGCGTGACCCCGCTCGCGCAGGCCATCCGCACGATCCCGTACGACATCCTGATGAATTTCGTGCAGCGCCCGAGCCTGCTCACCAGGAAACAGGTGGACAAGGCGCCTCGCGTGGTCGGCTTCCGCAGCCGGCACATCCTCGGCTCAACCGCCAATGAACTCTACGTCAAGGGCCTCGGCAGCCCGCCGGTAGGCTCCGAGTACACGATCGTCCACGTCGGCACTGCGCTGCGCGATCCGGATGACGGCGACCTGCTCGGCTACGTCGGCCACTACGCAGCGACGGCGCGGACCATCACGACGACGGACAGGAGCGATGACGAGGGGCTCACGCACCTCACGGTCCTGGACAACGGCCGCGAGATCCAGCAGGGAGACAAGGTCTTCCCGGCCGACGCCAAGTTCGGCGACGACCTGGTCCTGAGCGCCCCGAAGGACCGGAAGCTCAACGGGCAGGTGCTTGCGGTGGTGGACGGGCTCGCGGTGGCCGGCAAGTACCAGGTCCTCGCGATCAACCGCGGCAAGCGCGACGGCCTCGCACCCGGCAACGTGGTGGCCATTTTCGCGCGCGGCGTGGAAGTGCGCGACCGCTACAGCCGCGGACAGGACTGGACGAAATTCACGGCGACCTACGACAAGGTCACGCTGCCGGACGAGCGCAACGGAACGCTGCTGCTCTTCACGGTTCACGACCGCATGAGCTACGGGCTCGTGGTCGAGTCCACGCAGCCCATGCGCATCGGCGACTTCATCAAGCACCCTGACTTCGGCCACAGCGACACGGGGATGGAAGACTTCATCCGCTGAGTCGTCCGCGCGGATCGGCGCGAACGCGTGACATTGAAGGAGAGCCTGCCGGGAGGAATCCCGGTAGGCTCTTTCCTCATGGACGACCCGAAACCGTGGCTCACGCTCGCCCGCGCCCAGGGGCTGCACGCCGGCAACCTGCCCGGGACCACCGGCGAGACCATCCCGCCGCAGTTCCTGCCGCGCGAGTCGCCGGCCACGCTTGCCGCACTCGGGCTCGGCGCCGCCGTCATCGACGCGCTGCGGAATCCCGACCCCGACGGGCTCGCGGCCGATGAACGCTGGCTCGCCGGCCCGGGCCGGCAGCTGGTCACCTGGGGCTCGCCCGCCTATCCCGCGCTGCTCGCCTCCATCCCGGACGCGCCGCTGGTGCTCTTCGTCGAGGGAGCGGCGTCGGCCCTGCATCTGCCGCAACTGGCGATCGTCGGCAGCCGCAATCCGACGCCCATCGGGCGCGACACGGCGCAGGACTTCGCCCGCCATCTCGCCGCGGCGGGACTCGCCATCACGAGCGGGCTCGCGCTCGGCATAGACGCAGCGGCGCATCGCGGGGCCCTCGCCGCGGGCGGTTGCACCATCGCCGTGCTCGGCTGCGGCCTCGACCGCGTCTATCCGCGCGAGAACACGGGGCTCGCGCAGGAAATCGCCGCGAGCGGCGCGCTGGTCTCGGACCTTCCGACCGGCACGACGCCGCTCAAGCAGCACTTCCCGCGCCGCAACCGGTTGATCAGCGGGCTGTCGGTGGGGACGCTCGTGGTCGAGGCGGCGCTGCAGAGCGGATCGCTCATCACGGCGCGGCTCGCCGCCGAGCAGGGCCGCGAGGTGTTCGCGATTCCCGGCTCGATCCACAGCCCGCTTTCGCGCGGATGCCACCGCCTCATCCGCCAGGGCGCAAAACTCGTCGAGACGGCAGACGACATATTCACGGAGCTGGGCGCGTTGCTCCACGGGATGAGGTCCGGCGCCTCCGCCGAAGCTCCTGAGCCGCAAGAAGATTCCGGGCACGCGTTGGACAAGGACTACGAAATCCTGTTAGATGCGCTCGGCTTCGAGCCTGCCGGCGTGGACACGCTGGTCGCTCGCACCGGGTTTGAAGCTGGCGCGGTCGCTTCGATGCTGCTCATCCTCGAACTCGAGGGGCGGATCGCACAGCAGCCCGGCGGACTCTTCTGCCGGCGCCTGCCGGGGAAAAAGGAATGAAGGAAGGCGTCCTCGACATCCTCATCTACCTCTTCGAGAACTATTTCGACGGCGAGCTGGACGAGGGCGAAGAGCCCGATCGCGACACGTTGAAGCAGGAACTCGAGCATGCCGGTTTTCCCGCGGGGGAAATCGAGCGAGCGCTGTGCTGGCTCGAGGACCTCGCCGGCGATCCGTCGCGCTCCGGTCCCGCGCCGACGGCGCGCGCGATCCGCGTGTTCGACGCGCTCGAGCAGGCGCGGCTCGACACCGACTGCCGCGGCTTCCTGGTGCACCTCGAGCAGGTCGGGATCCTCTCCCCGATGCAGCGCGAACTCGTGATCGAGAAACTGATGGCGCTCGACGGCGACGACATCGACATCGAGCGGCTGAAGTGGGTGGTGCTGATGGTGCTCTTCACCCAGCCGGGGCAGGAAACCGCCTTCTCGCGCATGGAGGACCTGGTGTTCGAGGAGCACTCCGGTGCGGTCCACTGAGGCCGCCCGGAACGGGGCCGGGACCGATGCCGCGGACCCCCGCGGCATGATCGTTTCTGGGGCAAGGGAAAATCGCCGTATTAAATGAGCAGGAATCTCGTCATCGTCGAGTCGCCGGCCAAGGCGAAGACCATCAAGAAGTACCTGGGCAAGGACTTCGAGGTGATGGCGTCCTACGGCCACGTGCGCGACCTCGTGCCCAAGGAAGGCGCCGTCGACCCCACGCGCCGGTTCGCCATGCGCTGGGAGCTGATCGACAAGAACAGGAAACACGTCGAGGCGATCACGCGCGCCGTGAAGAAGGCCGACGCGCTCTACCTCTCGACCGACCCCGACCGCGAGGGAGAGGCGATTTCCTGGCACCTCTACGAGCTGCTGAAGGAAGCGGGTGCGCTGGACGGCAAGGCCGTGCACCGCAGCGTCTTCTACGAGATCACGCAGAGCGCCGTGCAGGAAGCCATCGGCCAGCCGCGCGAGATCGCGGATCCACTGGTCAAGGCCTACCTCGCGCGCCGTGCGCTCGACTTCCTGGTCGGTTTCAACATCTCGCCCCTGCTGTGGAAGAAGGCAGGCCTCTCCGGCGCCTCCGCCGGCCGGGTGCAGAGCCCCGCGCTGCGCATGATCTGCGAGCGCGAGGAAGAGATCGCGGCCTTCAAGCCGCGCGAGTACTGGACCGTGGACGCCGAGGCCGAGAAGTCCCCGCACTCGTTCAACGCGCGGCTCACCGAGTACGAAGGCGCGAAGGTCGAGCAGTTCACGATCACGAGCGCGGCGCAGGCCGAAGAGATCCGCCGCAAGCTCGACGCATCGGCCGGCGGCACGCTCACGGTCGCCGCGGTCGACAAGAAGCAGCGCAAGCGCAACCCTTCCCCGCCGTTCACCACCTCGACGCTGCAGCAGGAGGCCGCGCGCAAGCTCGGCTTCGGCGCCCAGCGCACGATGCGCACCGCGCAGCGGCTCTACGAAGGCGTGGACTTCGGCGAGGGCCCGGTCGGCCTCATCAGCTACATGCGCACCGACTCGGTGAGCCTCGGCATCGAGGCCATTCGCGAGATCCGCAGCACCATCGGCCGGCTGTACGGCGCCGAGGCGCTGCCGGACGCGCCGCGCATGTACAAGACGAAGTCGAAAAACGCGCAGGAAGCGCACGAGGCCATCCGCCCGACGTCGGCCGCGCGCACGCCCGAGCAACTCGCCGGCCGTCTCGACGCCGACCAGCACCGGCTCTACACGCTCATCTGGCGCCGCGCGGTGGCGAGCCAGATGGAGGCCGCGGTATTCGACACGGTCGCGGTGGACCTCTCGGCCGGCAAGGGGCACACGCTGCGCGCGAACGGCTCGACACTGGTGACGCCCGGGTTCCTCGCCGTGTATCGCGAGAGCTTCGACGACGTCACGCTCGACGACGAGGACGACCGGCGCCTGCCGGCGCTCGAGGCCGGCGATCGAGTGAAACTGCTGGCCATCAAGCCGGAACAGCACTTCACCGAGCCGCCGCCGCGCTACTCGGAAGCGAGCCTCGTGAAGGCGCTCGAGGAGTACGGCATCGGCCGGCCCTCGACCTACGCCAGCATCATCCAGACGCTGCTCTTCAAGAAGTACTGCGAGCTGTTGAACCGGCGTTTCGTGCCGACTGACCTCGGCAAGATCGTCAATCGCTTCCTGACTGGAAACTTCGAGCGCTACGTCGATTTCAACTTCACCGCGGGGATGGAAGACGAGCTCGACAACATTTCGCGCGGCGAGGAAGACTGGCTCGGGGTGCTCGACCGTTTCTGGATCGGGCTCAAGAAGCAGATCGACGAGGTGGAGGCGAACGTCACGCGCTCCGACGTCGCGATGGCGCGCGACATCGGGGTTGATTCCGTGTCAGGGCGGCCGGTGAGCGTGCGCTACGGCAGGTACGGCGCCTTCGTCCAGCTCGGCACGCGCGACGACGTGGAGAAGCCAAAGTTCGCCAGCCTTCGGCCGGGGCAGCACATGGACGACCTGACGCTCGAGCAGGCGCTCGAGCTATTCAAGCTGCCGCGGACGGTCGGCGAGTGGGAAGACGGGTATCCGATCAAGGTCGCGGTCGGCCGCTTCGGGCCCTACGCGCAGTACGGCGCGAAGAAATACGTGTCGCTCAAGAAAGAGGATGACCCGTACACGATTACGCTCGAGCGCGCCCTGCAGCTCATCCGCGAGAAACGCGAGATCGAGGCCGCGCGCGTGATCCGGGACTTTCCGGAAGCCGGCATCCAGGTGCTGAACGGCCGCTACGGCCCGTACATCACCGACGGCAAGAAGAACGGAAAGGTCCCGAAGGACCGGGAGCCGGCGTCGCTGACGCTCGAGGAGTGCCAGGCGCTGATCGCCGCGGCACCGGAGCGCAAGGGACGGTGGGGGAAGAAGGCTGCGCCGGCGAAGACTGCTGCAGCCGCAAAGACCAATGCGGCCGCGAAGGCGAAGTCAGCGGCGGATGCGGACTCCGCGGGAAGCCCGGTCGCGAAGCCGGCGAAGAAGAAGGCCGCGCCGAAGAAGAAGACCGCAGCCAGGAAGAAGACGGCGGCGAAGAAGAGGCCGTAGGTCCCCGGGCTATTGATCAGGTCTCGTCGCGCGACTCGATGCTCGACAAGCGCAGCAACTGCTCAGACCGCATCACGCAGAGAATGTTGACCCGGTGGCCGTCGTAGCGATAGAGCACGCGGCACGGCGACTCGACGATCTGTCGATACCGGGAGCGTCCGAGTTCCGCCGGTCGGCTTCCGCTGTCAGGATGGGCCTCGAGTTGCTCGACATGGGCGAATACACGCTGCACCAGGGCAGCCGCTGCAGCCGGATTGTCCAGCGCGACATAGTCGGCGATGGCATCCAGATCCGAGAGGGCCGGCTCCGTCCAGGCTACTTCAGCCATCGGGCCATTCGGGTCCTGGCCTCGGCATGCGGCACAACCCTGCCCTCCGCGACTGCCATTTCGCCACGTGCAATCCCCTCGAGCAGCGCCATGCGTCTCTGCTGGAGTTCGTAGGTCTCCACGTCCACGAGGTAGGCGCTTGGCAGTCCGTGCTGGGTAATGAGAATGGGCTTTCTTTCCCGCTCGAGGTCCGAAAGGAGTTCGGTGGCCTTGCGCTTGAGAGTGGTCACGAGCTCGGTACGCATTAAGTGATACTAAAGTGCCACTCTTGGCGGCGCAAGGCCACGCTTGTCGCGGCAGCCATGTTGCAACGAGCGGCTGCGAGTTGCCGCGCCAATTTCGAGCGAATTAATGGAGATATTGACGGTATCCTCGCGCCGACAACGGATCCCCTGCCGCCATCACCATGAACTCGCCAGCACCATCGACAACTGCCGTCATCACCTACCTCCGCTCGCTGCACGACTCGATCACGAGCGCGCTCGAGCAGGCCGACGGCGGCGCCACATTCCGTCGCGACTCCTGGCAGCGGCCCGAGGGCGGCGGTGGCGAGAGCCGCGTGCTGCGCGAAGGCGCGGTCTTCGAGCAGGCCGGCATCAACTTCTCGCACGTGATGGGCGGCAAGCTGCCGGCGTCCGCCACCACGCAGCGGCCCGAGCTCGCGGGCGCGAGCTTCGAGGCGACCGGCGTGTCGCTGGTGATCCACCCGCGCAACCCCTACGTGCCCACCTCCCACGCGAACGTGCGTTACTTCGTCGCGATGAAGGACGGCGAGCCGGCGGCGTGGTGGTTCGGCGGTGGGTTCGACTTGACGCCCTACTACGCGTTCGACGAGGACGTGCTGCACTGGCACCGCGCGGCGAAGGCTGCGTGCGATCCGTTCGGGCCGGACGTGTACGCGAAGTACAAGGACTGGTGCGACCGATATTTCTTCCTCAAGCACCGCAACGAGACGCGCGGCGCGGGCGGACTCTTCTTCGACGACCTCAATGAGTGGGGCTTCGAGAAGTCGTTCGCGTTCATGCGGAGCGTCGGTGACGCCTACGTGCCGGCCTACCTGCCCATCGTCGCGAAACGGAAGGACACGCCCTACGGGGAGCGGGAACGGAATTTCCAACTCTACCGGCGGGGGCGTTATGTTGAATTCAACCTCGTCTACGATCGGGGGACGCTGTTCGGGCTTCAGACCGGGGGCCGGACCGAATCGATTCTCATGTCACTGCCGCCGCTCGTGCGCTGGGAGTACGACTACAAACCGGAGCCGGGAACGCCTGAGGCGCGGTTGTACGAGGATTTCCTGCGGCCGAGGGACTGGCTGAAGGAACTGGCTGGAAAGAACTGATCGCGTTGCAGCGGTCTAGAGGATTGAGTTCCGCGAGGATGGGGAGTAATTTGAGGTCACGCTAACAGTCACGAATCGACCGAGCGCGAGGCGGGGATGCAGAGCCTCAGCGCATAACGAAGTAGTCGACTAGCGAAGGGCCGCGTGCGCGAGGCCGATCGTCGGCTTTGTCGTACGTTCAAGAAGAATCGTAATCCTGGGGATGTACTCATGAATTTCACTGAACGTCCGTTCTATCGTCGGGCCGCTGCGTTGACCGCCGGACTGTGTCTCGGCGTGGCGTCAATGGGTTCCATGGCCGCCGCGAGCTTGCATAGGCAATCGCTGGATTCGAACGCCGGGCAGGTCGAGGTATTCGTTCGGCTGTCGACGCCAGCGGTATCGGAACTCAACGCCACGGCCATTGCTGCGACCGGCGCGATGGCCAGCAACCAGGCGCAGTTGGCGCAAGCTGCTCGCGTTACGGCCGAGCAGGCCGCGTTCCGCAGCCAGGTGGCCGGGCTGGGGGCCCAGGAACTGTCCTCGCTGCGGGTCGGTGCGAACGGGCTGCGCATGCGTGTTCCGGCAAGCCAGATCGAGAACCTGAGATCCCTGCCGGGCGTGCTGTCTGTCGGGCGAGTCGAAATTCACAGCATGGACAACGCCGAAAGCGTGCCCTGGATTGGTGCCCTGCGCGCCGCGCAAGCGAATGGCTTGACCGGCCGGGGCGTCAAGATCGCCATCATCGACTCCGGCATCGACTATCTGCACGCGAATTTCCGCAAGGATGGCGTTCCCGGCGACTACGCCAGCAACGACAAGAACATCGTCGAACCCGGCACCTTCCCGACGGCCAAGGTCGTCGGTGGGTGGGACTTCGTCGGCGCCATCTATGACGCGCGCACGGATGCAAATCCTGCCAACGACCTGCCCGTTCCGGATCCGGATCCGCTGGATGGCAACGGTCACGGATCACACGTTGCCGGAACCACCGCCGGCTTCGGCGTCGCCGGTTCCATCGGTCAGGGCGTGGCGCCGGATGCCCTGCTGTACGCGCTCAAGGTTTTCAATGATGGATCGGGGTCGACCGACGTTACGTCGGATGCGATCGAATGGGCCATGGATCCGAATGGCGACGGCTGCATGTCGGATCACCTCGACGTGATCAACATGAGCCTCGGTTCACCTTTCGGCGAGCCTGCAGATCCGTCGGCGATCTCGTCGAACAACGCAGTCAAGGTCGGCATCATCGTGGTCGCGTCGGCCGGCAACGAAGGCAACGTTCCGTACGTCACCGGAGCGCCGGCGGTCGCCGCTCGCGCGATCTCCGTCGCCGCCACCACTCCGGGCGGCCGTGTCTACTCCCGCGTGAACGTTACGGCCCCCGCGAGCCTGGCGGGATTCAAGAACAATCTCGAGGGCGCCGGCCCGGTCCTGTTGAAGAACGCGGGGCCCATCTCTGCTGGCGTCGTGGAAGCCGCGCCGCTCAACGGTTGCAGCGAGCTTAGCAACGCGGCCGCCATCGCGGGCAAGATCGCGCTCGTCCGGCGCGGAACCTGCACGTTCATCGTCAAGTACCTCGCTGCCCAGGCGGCCGGTGCCAGGGCGATCCTTGTTTTCAACGACGGTACCGACCCGACGCGTGTTGCTCCGATCGTGATGGGCGGCCTGACCAGTGCCGTCACCATTCCGGGCGTCATGATCAGCTCCACCGACGGCAACGCGATCAACGTGTCTGCCACGACCGCCGTGGACAGCCCGGTGACTGCCACGCTGGACACCGCGCCGGACCTGACGCGGGAGGACCAGGCGGCGAGCTTCACGTCCCGCGGTCCCAGCTCGGATAGCGACTCCGGCTTCAAGCCGGACCTGGCAGCGCCTGGCGACTCCATCGTGTCGACCGCCGTCGGTTCCGGCACCGGTGCCGCCAACCTGTCGGGCACGTCCATGGCCGCACCGCACGTTACCGGCGCCGCGGCGCTGCTGCGCCAGGAGCATCCTGATCTGCGCCCGAGCGCCATCAAGGCGCTGCTGCAGAACTCGACCGTCAATGGCAACTCGTCGGGTGACACGAGCCTCGCCCGCCTGGGCACCGGGGTCATCCGGGTAGACCGGGCCGCGGCGCTGTCGAGCTACGCCTCCCCCGGCGGCATCTCGTTCGGTCGCATCAATCCGCGCTCCCCGGTCACCGAGACCGAGGATGTCACGTTGACCAATATGTCGCGCAACTCGCGGACGTTCTCGGTAACCCATGTGGCGCACACGAGTTATCCGGGCGTGACCGTGTCATGCCCGAGCTCGGTGTCCGTCGAAGGGCGCCGTGATCGCAAGTTCACGGTCCGCCTGCGCTTCGACCCGGCAGCGGCCGCCGCGGCCGGCGCCTTCGACCAGGCGTCGGTAAGCCAGACCGAAGTCGATGGCTGGTGTGTCCTGAATGACGGCAAGGATTCGCTGCGTATCGGCTACCTGGCGGTGGTCGATCCAGCATCGGACCTGCAGGTCAGAAGCTCACGTGGCTCCGGTGGAATCGACGTCCGCAACCAGGGTCCCGCGATCGGCTTTGCGGAAGGATTCACGCTTGCGCAGCGGGATCGCGAATGGTCGAACGGCAGGCATCACTCCTGCGACAGCAGCCAGGAGGGCGACCGGGGCTCGAACGCCAACGACTCGGACGGTCGCAATCCCGACATGGGTGACGACGACAGTGGGGACGCATGCCTGATCGCGCGCTTGGGCGTGCGGACGGCGGACCCGAACTTCTACTTCGGGTATTCGGTGGTCGAGTTCGGCGTCGCGCTGAACAAGCCCTACCAGCACATCTCCAACCTGGTAATCAGTCTGTTCCTCGATACGGACAAAGACGGGATCGACGACGTTGAGCTGGTGGCGGCCGACTATTCGTCGTTGAGCGCGACCGGAACCATCGGCACCTACGTAACCGCGCAGTTTGCGGGCGGCTCCGGCTTCCTCGACTGGATCGTCGGTGGCTGGGATTACAACGATCGCGTTGCAGTCCTGCCGTTTACCACCACGGTGGACGGCGGCCTCGTGCCGTCGAGCTTCAACTACCGCCTCGTGGTCACCAACCGGCAGGGCGGGGTCGACACGCAGACTGGCAGCATCGACCTTGCCAACGAGATCAAGCCGGACCTCAACAGCTTTGGTCTCGCGCGCGGGGAGAGTGCGCACATCACGGTGAGTGGCGGCCGCGGCAAGATGCTCTGGGTCTTCCCGAACGACGCTCTGGGTGACCAGGACGATACAGTGTACGCGGCGCCGAGCCCGTGACGAACCGCTGAAGTCAGCCGAGCCTGACGACAGGGCCACGCATGCGTGGCCCTGTTTTTTTGTGCCGCTAGCGGGACTCGATCGGCGGACAGGCCAGGACCCGGGTGAGATCCGTGTGATACGTGTACAGGTCACCGCGAGCCGACAGCAGCAGTCGATAGCCATGCACCGGCCCGGCGGGCGCAGTCGATCCATCTGCGCAGCCGAGCTCGGTATCCGCCCAGGCGGCCTCCGCCATGTCTCTCAGTTCGATGTCTGCGGGCGTGACACCTAGGCGCTTCGCCAGGTCGGAGCGCGCTTGTTCGGCCATTAGATCGAGATTGCGTGCGGGCATGGCACGCCGCGGCTGTTTCAGGCCGCCCGCGGCGATCATTGGACAGAGCACGGCACTATCGCCCGCGACGTGAACCTCGTACGTGCTGGTGGAGTTCGAAAACCGCAGCGTCTGGCCACTGACCAATGCCGGCGTATACATCTGGCCGGGTTTGCGGCAACCGAGGCTCGAATCGCTCCATTGCGTCGTTTCGCGAAACACGAGACGGTATTCGTCTACATGAACTCCGTAGCCAGCCAGCAGGCGACGAGCACGCTCGGAGTCGGCGTCCTCGGCAAGCGGCTGAAGGTCGTTCGGCGCCGCGTTGGCGATCGGCGCAACCGCAATCGAATCGGCCGGGCCGGCCAGCGACGCGGCGCAGCCGGCCAGCAGTGCGATCGAGGCCGCGGCGCCAAAATTGCTGATCATGTCTCGATTCATTGCTCGTCCACCACCAAGCCTATATGCAGTACATGTGGGTGATTGCACGGGTGCACGCGGCATGGTGGCGTCGCTGCCCATTGTGCCACGATCCGCCGGCCGCTAATCATTGCCGACAGGGACGTCGCGGAAGCGGGGGGTGGGCCAGCGTGCGATTGCTCCATGTCGCACTGCTCGCAACGGACGGCTGACCGGTACCCGGCTCTCCACCGACACGTAACTGAACAGCCCGCCCTGCTGCACATCGGCTCCACGCATCGCAACTGCTCCGCTATCCAGCGATGCCTAACCGTACCTCATGTGGGACGTGTTTCAACAGTCTGCTAGGTCATCGAGTCGCCCGGAAGAGGATCCACCGCGCGCCCCTCTGGGCACAGCGTCAGGCCGCCGCGGGCGCTGGCGTGGTAGTCGAGCACGCGAGCGCCTGCCTGGATCCGGACGCGGTACCCCGGCACCAGGGCATCGGTGTACGCCATGCCCTTCTCTGGGCAGCCGAGCGAGCCGTTCTGCCAGGTGACGGCCTGCGCCTCGAGGACGGTCAGCCTGGCGCGCTCGATTCCCGTCTGCCGGGTGGCATCGGCAAGCGCAGCCTCGGTGACGGATTGCAGGGATACGACAGCCACGGTGACCTCCATTGCCGGCGGAGTCTGTGATTGAACCGTAGCGCAGGCAGCGAACAGTCCCATCGCGGCAAGGCCGCGTGCAAGCCTCGTTTGAAGGCGAATCCCGTCGCGCGGACCCCGATCGAGTAACCTATTCGTCATCGGATGACCTCCGGTCTGGTACGAACATTCCCATGAACTACCGCCACGCCTTCCACGCCGGCAACTTCGCGGACGTGCTGAAGCACGTGGTGCTCATGATGCTCGTCGAGCACCTGAAGAAGAAGCCTGCGCCGTTCTTCTTCCTCGACACGCACGCAGGGCGCGGTCTATACGACCTGAGCGAATCCCAGGCCCAGCGCAGCGGCGAGTACAAGGCGGGCATCGGCCAGCTGCTCGAGGTGCGCGAGCCGTCGCTGCCGGCGGAGGTCGCTGCCTACGTGCGGCTGGTGCGCGACGTGGCCGGCAAGGGCCGCAGCGCCATCACCGCCTACCCGGGGTCGCCCGTCATCGTGTCGCGCCTGAAGCGCGCCACCGACCGCATGGTGCTGGTCGACAAGCTGCCGAAGGAGGCCGACGCGCTGCGCACAGCGCTCGGTCGGCAGCGGCTCGTGTCCGTCATCGAGGGCGACGGCTACGCGGCGCTCAAGGCCAACCTCCCGCCGCGCGAGGGCCGCGGCCTCGTGCTGATCGACCCGCCCTACGAGTCGGACCTCGAGTTCGACCGCGTCCTCGCCGGCCTCGAGCTCGCCCACGAGCGCTGGCCGACCGGCACGTACTGCGTCTGGTATCCCCTCACCGACCGCGCCGGGCCGGCGCGATTCCACCGCGACCTCGGGCGCTCGGGGATCCGCAAGGTGCTGGACGTCTCACTGACGGTCCTGCCTTCGGACGCGCAGGTCGGCATGAGCGGCGCCGGGCTCGTGATCGTGAATCCGCCGTGGCAGCTCGATGAGCGGCTGAAGGAGCTGCTGCCGGAACTGCACCGGCTGCTGTCGCCGGAGGGACTGGGTGGAAGCGCGGTTCAGTGGGTCGTGGCGGAGTAGCTCGCCGGCGTTACCGCCGCGAGCCGGCCCGGACTGCCTTTCCTGCGGCCTGGAGTCGTGCCAGGTGAGGCACATCCTTTGCTCGCCTGGCCTTGGGCAAGTCGTACTGCTCGACCAGCCGGCCGGTCACGAACTTGTGGAGAACGCTCGCGATCAACGTCTGATACGGCAGGCCTTCTTCGGCTGCTCGTGCCTTCAGCCCGTTGAGCACCAAGGACGACAGCCGGACATTGACGCGCTGGTCTTTGGCGAGAGTGGCTCTTGCGGCATCCCGAAACTTCCTGATTTCCGCCCTTAGGTTCGGTACTGATTTCAGCTCGCCCGCCTCGTAGTCCTGCAGGAGTTGCTCATCTTCGGTCAACTTTCGCTTGGTCATCGGACTCGCCCTTGTGCAGATAGTCCCGCGTTGCTTTGCGGCTTGGGATGATGGTCTTCAGAAAACAACATTCAGCGGCTTCAATGAAAGGCACGAAATACGCATATCCTTCGAACTCGACAACGAAGACCCGTTGATGGGGGTACCGAACCTGGTTTGGGTGTTCCAGCACGTCGAGCAGGTCGCCATCTTCGATGGCCTTGACGACGTCCTCGAACGAGACCCGCCTTTCGACCTTGAGTCGCTCGTTCTTCGTCTCACTTCAGCGAAACAGCTTGTCGCGCGTAGCGTATGACATTGCATGCCTCTTGTCATCGCCCGCTGTGGAAGGCGGCTACCCCAGGCTGGACCGGATGCGGCTCGAACGGGCGAGCACTTCCCGGAGCGACCCCTAGCGTGATTGGGACGGTGACCGCGCGAAACGTATGAATCGTGCGCGATCTGACAGAAATGTCAGGCCTTCGACGTGCCGACTCCCTTGAGCGAGCATCGGGTGTTGCGCCTTTGGCGCCTTGGCGAGCCGACCGATGCCAGCTTCGCGCACTCCGCGTGCCGGAAGCACCCCACCGCGTGATCGTTGACCATCCCGGTCGCCTGCATGTGGGCGTAGATGATGGTCGAGCCCACGAACTTGAAGCC
>Ga0209253_10002033_pt1 | contig 17810 bp, 17 predicted proteins | sample FrelakmetBRP12BR_FD_187145 | JGI IMG/M metagenome (GOLD analysis project Ga0209253, IMG submission 187145) | Freshwater lake sediment microbial communities from the University of Notre Dame, USA, for methane emissions studies - BRP12 BR (SPAdes)... | ecosystem: Environmental > Aquatic >... | reverse complement strand
GAGCGGTCACCCAATGAGACGTCGAACCGCAACAGTCAGCAGGCTCGGGATCTGGCAGCTGGTCTGACCGCAACGCACAATGCACTCAGCGGGCCAGAGAGGCCGGCAATGATCCTCTCCGATTCGCCCTGTCAGGCGAGGATCCAGGGAGCGCGGTGAGCTGCGATTTCGGGTCAATCGTAGCAGCGTGATACGTGGTGATACCCCTCGGTTCGTTCCAGATGCCGCGTCGTTCAGGTGCCGGGGTACGCGGCTGCTGGGCAGCCGGAGCCTAGGGTGCCTGAAGTCGCCCCTCAAGGCTCAGGGCAAGAGCCGGCGCAGTGAGGAGCATGCGATCGCCCTCGAATCGCACCTCGTACCGCATGTCCGCATACTCGCCAAACTCAGTGAGTTCGAAGACGAATGCTAGGGGACCGGTCCAAGATCCACGCACTGCCTCCCCGGTCGATGTCAGCCGGTAGACCCCATCGAGGCCGATCGGCCACGCGAACATCTCCTCGTTGTCGGATAGCAGGATATGGAGCGTCGCGACCGCCGAGTCATTGAACTCGAACCTCATCGTCTCCACGCCGGCGGCATTCGGTTCGAACACATAGACCTTGTCCGACACTGTCCGGGCCGTCTCCGGCAGCGATGGGACGGGCTGTGGGGGAGGGGCTGCCGCCAGCGAGGCGACCATCGCCTGGAGCTGAGCGAGACCGTCGGGATTGGGCGGCAATGGATTCCCCTCGTCTGTGAGCGCTGAGAGCAGCACCCGGGCGACGTCGTCGTAGTCCAGGCCCAGCCCGGTCGTGACCACCACCGCATTGAGCGGCGGATTAATGCTGATCCTTTGACCCCCGCGGCCGAGCGCGTAGTAGCTATCGGATCCGACCCACCATCCGTAGCCGTAGTCGTCCGATCCGGCCTCGGTCTGTGCCTCGACCGATTCCTCCACCCAGTCGGCGGACACGATCGGCTTACCATCCCACACACCGTGGTTGAGCCAAAGAAACCCGATCCTGGCTGCATCACCCGGCGCGAGATACAGATCGCCCCACCCGCGGCTGAAGCCCTGGGGGTCATGTCGCCAGACGGCCTGGTGAATACCCAGGGGCTCGAAGAGGTACTGACGGGCGAAGTCGAGCGCCGTCATCCCTGTCGCCTGCTGCAGGATGGCAGAGAGCAGATGCATCCCCGGGCTGTCATAGCAGAAGCGGACGCCGGGCTCGAGGACCATCGGGCGATCGAGCGCCGCCTGCACCCAGTCCGGCTGGGACCGCATTGCATCGAGGGTCTGCTCGTCCTTTCCGATACAACCCGATTGATATCCGTTGACCATCCCCGTCAGATGGCGGACGGTGATGTGCTCCTTGCGCGCGTCGAGATTGGCGATCGTGCGGTCCGGGAAGAAGGACAACATGGGGGCATCGAGGTCGAGCTTACCCTGATCGGCGGCGATGGCGATCAAGGTCGTCATGACGCTCTTCGTCACCGAGGCCAGTCGATGAGGGGACGTGCTGTTGTAAGGGTAGAACGAGGCGTCGAGCACCATTGCGCCGTTGCGAACAACGAGCACGCTGTCGAGCGGAACGCCCTGGTTCGCCAGCGCCTGCAGGCCCTCGGCCAGCTTCACGGAATCGAGGCCCTGCTCTTCAGGCGTACTCGTCTGCCAGCTCTCCGTGGGCCACGCGGCCGCTGGAGAGGGGCGTTTCAGTACCGGGGGCAGGAGGAGAAGCGCCGCCACCGACACCAGGACGATTGCCGCAAACGAGGCAACAAGAAGACGACGCCTACGCACAATTGCCTCCTTTGAGTGCGCCCGAGGGACGGTTGATGCCTCGAGGCAGGTGACGTTGCAGGGGTGTTCGGATGCAGTGTGGCCAGGCGGGGATTGAGGTATAGCACGAGCACCAGCGCCGCCGAGACGAGCGCCGTCAGGATCGAGCCGTCGATCAGAATCCGCTTGAGAAGAAGCTCAGCCAAGGCAGGTTTCCGCAGGGAACGCAGGAGTGTTGCCTGCCGCGCCCTTACAGCTCCGTCGCCAGGACGCGGCGGGCGATCACCATGCGCTGGACTTCACTCGTCCCCTCGCCGATGGTCATCAACCGCGCGTCGCGGTACATGCGCTCGACCGGGTACTCGCTCGAGTAGCCATACGAGCCGAGGATCTGGATGGCATTGCGGCAGACGGTCTCCGCCATCTCACTGGCAAACAGCTTGGCCATCGCCGCCTGGAGTGTGAACGATTTGCCGCGGTCTTTGAGCCAGGCTGCCTGGTGGACCAACAGCCGCGCGGCCTCGATGTGTGTGGCTGCATCGGCGATCATCCACTGGATTGCCTGGTGAGACGCCAGCGGGACGCCGAACGACTGCCGTTCCTGCGCGTAGCGCTGCGCCTCTTCGAGCGCCGCCCGCGCCAATCCCACGGAGAGCGCGCCGATGCTGATCCGGCCGCCGTCGAGAACCTTGAGCGTTTGCGGCAGGCCCTGGCCCGGCTCGCCCAGTACGTGATTGAGGGGGACGTGCACGCCGTCATACGTCAGCGCGTGGGTGGGGGAAGCCCGCACGCCCATCTTCCTCTCCGGGGCGCCGACGTGCAGCCCCGAGGCATCGAGCGGGACGACGATCAGGCTGAAGCCGTGCGAGCCGCCGTCGGGGTGCGTGCGGCACAGCGTGATGACGATCGACGCCACGCTTACGTTGGTGATCCAGGCCTTGCTGCCTCGCAGGACCCATTCGTTGCCCACGCGCTCGGCGCGCGTCTGCACGCTGGCGAGATCCGACCCAGCGCCCGGCTCGGTGAGCGCCAGCGCCGCCAAACCGCTGGCTCCGGAGGTCAGGCCGGGGAGCCAGCGCTGCTTCTGCTCATCGCTCCCGAACAGCACGAGCGGGCCGCAGCCCAGACCGTTGTGCGCCGCCACGCTGAGCGCCGTCCCACCACACGCCCAGCCGAGCTCCTCGACCGCCAGGGCCACGCCCAGCATGTCGAGCTCCGCGCCGCCAAACGCCTCGGGGACGAGCATGCCCAGCAGACCCAGCGGGGCCATCTTGCGCACGGCCTCGGCATTGAACTCGGCCTTCTCGTCGAACTCCGCGGCATGCGGCTGCAGCTCGGCGGCACAGAAGGCGTGCACCGATGCACGCCACTGGCGGTGCTCTTCGGTCAGCGCGAAGTCCATGACGTTCCCGCTCCTCTCTCTGTCCGCGCCGCGCAGCGGACAGACCCACGGACCGGCGATCCATGTTGCGTGAGTCGATGGGTTGGCGAAGGGAACCGACGCGTCCAGCCTAGCACATCGGTAGGAGCATCGCAACTGCACAATGGGCCACGACGGCGTCCTGTCCGAAACGCACGAGCGGCGGGCGCCCCGCCGCTCGAAGTCATCGAAGGTCGGAAAAGTTGACTATCGGCCGGTTAGCTTCAGGTACCAGAAGGTGAGCACATCCTGCGCCGGCTTGCCGTAGGGCGAGGCGGACTTGTCGAGCAGGGCGGCGATCGGGTAGTCCCCGGCGGCGTAGAACCCGGTGATCGCCTGGCGGCCGGCGGTTTCGAGCAGCATGGCGTTGAGCGCCTGAGCTTGTGAGTCCAGATCGACCGGCAGGTCCGGGTCGACGATGGCGCCGAGGTCGAATTCAGACGCGTTGCGGCAGGAACCGTCCGGCGCCGCCGGGCAGGCGCGGGCCCCGCCATCGACCGAGGCATAGGCAACATGCACGACGATCGGCTTGGCTGCCACTGCCGGCTGTGCCAGCACGAGCCGATCGAGCAACCCGGCGGCGGTCGCCTGCATGCTCTGCACGTCGGCCGGCCCACCCGGCGTCAACGCCGCATGCCAGGTGATGTGAACTTCATCCACCGCGTCGAGGAACGACGGCGGGGATTGCAGGGATTCGCCCAGGTCGAGGGCGAAGCCCAGGCGACCGGGGAAGATGGCGCGCACTTCGGCGATCAACCCCCGCCAGCGAGCGTCGGCATCACCCGGAGAGGCAGAGGCCGTGCCGTCCGCCAGCTGTCCATCGGGCAGCGCCGGCGCGACCTCCGGGCCTCCGAGGATCAGCGACGAGGCACCGGCCTCCGCAGCCAGCCGCGCCTGGGTCAGAGTGAACGAGCGATAGACCTCGTACCACACGGCCCACCACGCGGCGTCACGTGGTGCGCCGGACCACCAATCCGCCAGCGTCCCATATGCGGGCGCCAGCACCGGCCGGAGTGCCACCTGCATGCCATTCTTGGCGGCCTCGGCGGACCATGCCAGCACATCGCTGCGGAACGCGGCCCGCGTCGTGTCGAGGCCGATGATGGGCAAGGGCCGGTTGACCTGCAGAGTCCAGATCGGCGTGAAGACGACGGCATTCGCGCCGCGGGCGGCCATTTCGGCCAGCGCCCCCGGCAGGAAGCCGGACCACGACGGCCGGTACCAGGGCAGAAGCTCGTAGCCCACGGCGAACCCCGGGCGCGGGGCGATCGCCGGCGCGACGACATCGGTCACGGGGAGCTCCGCCGGCGGCAGCCATTGCCACTCGCGCACCGCATCGGTGAGCGTCTGGGGCGCAGCCGAGGGCGTCACGGAGCGGCCGGAGGATGATGGTCCGGCCGTGTCGATGTCATCTGCGGATCCGCACTGCAGGTTGCGGCAGTAGCGATAGGCGAGGGCGCCGCCGAAGTCGAGCGGGCCGTTGAGCACATAGGTCCATGTCCCGTCGGCCTCCTTCCACATCGGCAGCGGCTCGAACCAGGCGAACGGATTGAACTGGATGCTGATCGAGTCCGACGCCGGCGTGTTGGCCGGCGCGGTGACGCGGAAGGTCAGGCTGCCGTAGGAAGGCGAGTGCCAGGAGGTGACGGAGTCGACGATGTTCTGACCCTGTTCGGGAATGATCAATTGCCGGGTGACGAACGCGCCGTTGGCGTCCCGCTCGGCATTCCACAATCCGTCGCCGAGCGTGTACTTGTAGCGCAGGTCCGTGCCGGCGTGCAGTTGGGTCAGGAGCAGCGCGTGGGTGGCGTCGACGCGCACCATCACCGGCATGCGCGCCGCGGTTGTGCTGACGCCGCCGGGCAGTTCGGCAAAGGCAGCCCCGAAGGTCCGAAGGTTTCCGGCGATGCGGATCGGCGCGGCGACGGGTGTGTCCTCCGGCACCGTCACCTCGAAGGCGACGTCAACCAGCGGGGCGGCGTCGAGCGCCAGTTCGGCCGGCGTGGCGCTCTCGGCGGCGACGATGGCCTGGCGCTGCTGCGGCCGGTGCGCGCCGTCGGTGGTGGAGGCGACGAGGGCATGCATCCCGGGGATCAATCCATCCAGCCTGAACGCGCCCTCGCCGTCCGTGTAGGCGGTAACGCCGGAGGCGCTCACCAGCACTTCCGGCAGGCCTTGCGCGGTTGTGGCGTCCACCACGCGGCCGATCACCCGCCCGGTGGCGCCGAGGTACGGCGCGTCGAGCCAGGCGGCAATCAGGTCGTCCTGCGCTGCGGGCCCGGTGACATGCAAGAGACGCGCGCGCACCGGCCGGCCCAGCCCGTCGAACTCCTCCGATGCCGAAGGCGCCTGCCGCACGTAGCGGTAGCGCAGAACGCTGCCGACGGCCGGCGCCAATCGCACCTGCCAGCGGCCGTCGGCCAGCCGCGTCATGGGCACGGCCTGTGCCGCGTACGGCAGTCCGGTGACCTCGTCGAGAACGAGGATCTGCATCCGGGCGTCCTCCGGCGTACCCGCCGGAGGGGTGACGGTGAACACAACCTCAGCTAACGGAAGCGGTCCGCTCGTCCCGCCAGGGATGGGTGTCGGGCCGGCAATCCCGCCGCCCAGCGATGGCAGCGTGCAGCCCGTCGCGGCGGACAGAACAAAGACCAGCGGTATCCAACGAATCAGCATGCGTTTCATGGCGCCTGTCCTAGGAGGCGTACGAGCTGCACGCACACGTCGATGTTTGGCACCCGGTCGGCCGCGGTCTGCAGCCGCATTCCACCAGGTCCGCGAGCGGTAATGACCAGCCGCCCGGCGTGCACCTCGACCCTCTCAACCTCCCCCCATTGTAAGAGCTTCTTGCCAACCTGCACCCCTACGGAGGTCAGGTTGATCGGACCGAAGGAGAGCGGCTCGCCCTGATTGAATCGCCGGCGGCAGCCCTCGAGCAGCGCGGGCAACGCGCTCCGCTTGATGAGATCCACCAGGGCATCCAGGCCTGCCAGCGTACGCGTGACCAGCAGCCGGCGGCCATCGTCCAGACGCAGGTCCACGGCAGCGTAGACCTGGCCGCGCCTGCCCGCGGATCGAGTGCGGATCTGCCGCACGGCGATCCACGCCATCCACTCCGTCTTTCGGCCGCGGTTCACGCGCAGCCCGTCGGCGAAGACCTCGATCCACAAGCGACGGAGCCACCATGCGCGCGCCAGGCATGTGATGCCGATGCCGAGGAGTACCGGCGCGACGGTGTACCAAGGGCCTGCCCAGCGCGCGACGGCCGCCGGGCCGTAGGTCATCGTCGCAAAAACCGAAGCCCACCCGCCGAAGGCCAGCGCCGCCAATCCCATCCCCGCGCCGATGATGCCGGCCACCAGGAACAGGTTGACCTCCAGAGCGCGGGCTCGGAATACGGCCTGGGTCGGCGCGCGGCCGGGTGGGGAGGCGGCAGGGTTCACGCGGTGGCTCTGTGGATGCTTCAGCCGGGCTGTGTAGCTCCAGCGGCAAGCGCCAGGACGAAGGCGGCGAAGGCGACGCCCACGCCGAGAAGTGCCGCGCCGCGGCGACCTGTCGGCGAGAAGGCCGTTCCCATGCCCAGGCCGATGCCGAGGGATGCAAGAACAAGTCCGACCTGGATGGCAGGCAGACGGGCGGGAGCCGCGAGTGCCAGCGCCAGGAGCGCCGCCGCTAGTGCCAAGAAGCCAAGCGTCCGAGCGGCTAATGCCCAGGTGTCGGTGCGATTGGGGACTATCTCCGGAATGGGCGGCAGGCTGGGATCGAGGCCCGCCGCCCGCCCGGTGCCGTACAACATGCGGTAGAACAGGAACTGGTTCCAGGCGGTGACCGCCAGCAGCACGCGCACCAGCGCCAGCCCGAACGATTCGAGGGCGCCCGGGTTGAGTAGCGTTGTGAGCGCGTCGCCGCCGACGACGAGTGCCACGCCCGGGATCCATGTCACAAGCGACAGCGCCCACTGCACTGCTGCCAGGCCCAGCAGCACGGGCTGGACGAAGAGGGCCATCAGCACCGCGGCGGCGAACCAGCCAAGCGCTGGAAGGAGAGATCCGCCCATCCCTTGGGATGCGGTCAGCACGCCCATCCCGGCGGCCAGAGCCGACCACACCCACATCGTCCGGCGCAGCCGTGTGGCCGCCTGGCGCAGGTTGGGATGCTCGGGAGTCAGATCCGTGGCACTCATGTGAAGTGGGAGGATACCAGGTTCAATTGCCCGCCGGGATGAAGTACACGTCGGTCGGCTTGAGCTTTGAGTTGCGCAGGAAACGCGGCTTGACGTCCATGCCGATCCAATCCAGCGCCGCTGCGTGCGGATCGACGCCCATCAGCCGCGTCAGGAAGAGCGTGTTGACGTCCTCGAACTCGATCAGGGCCAGGACGAACGGGGTCTCAGGCAGGAATTCCTCCGACCCGAAGTGGCACACGGTGAAGGCGTGCACTTTGGCCGGGCGGTCGGTGATGTCGATCCAGCGTGTCTCGTGGCCTGAGAACATGTCGTGGCCGCGCGGCGTGGCGTAGGTGTAGCCGGAGTCCGGGTCCTGCGTCGCCAGCAGGTGTTTGTTCGCCGCGCCGGCGAACCAGGGCGAGTCCTGGCCGTACGAGTGCAGGTAGGTCACCTGGTACGGGTACTCGATCTGGATCGGCGCCAGGCGCTTGAGGATCGCCAGCGCGTCCGGATCCGTCTCGACTGGGAATGGCACGCCGTGGACGATGTACCCGCCGAGCGTCTCATCGCGTTGATCAGGCAGTCTGGTCATCTTGGCCTCCGGAGATCCCCGGCACCACCTGTCAGGTGCATTCGCACTTGACAGGTGGTGGATTGGATCCCTATCCCTCGCGTTCCAGGATCGAGACGGTGACGTACGTGCCGGTACCGGCGTGCGAGTGGATGGCGCCGCGCCGGGCGTCCTTCACCTGCAAGGTCGCGTCGCCGAAGTGTTTCTGGATCGTCGACTGCAATTGCCAGACGGCGAACACGCCCTGCATCAGCCCGGTGGCGCCCACCGGATGCCCGCAGGCGATCAACCCACCCGACGGATTGACCGGGCAGATCGGCTTCTCGGCCAGCTTGAGCCCGTAGTCGATCCCCGGCATGAACGCTTTGCCCGAGGCGGCGAACGGGCCGCCCTCCCCGTAGCGGCACAGTCCCATGTCCTCGTACGTCTGGACCTCGGACGAGGTGTAGGCGTCGTGCAGCTCGATGAAGTCGAGCTCCTTCAGCGGATCGTGGATGCCGGCGTGCTTGTAGGCCATGTTGCCGGCGGTGCGCCCGGCGCGGAACGAGTGCACGCCTGGGTAACGCGTGCCGTGGTCCCACAGCTTCCGGTAATAGGCCTTGGTCTCGTTCGAGGCGGCCTCTTGCTCGGTGGCGTAATCGCGCAGGAACGTGTCGTAGTCGACGTGCGGGCGGTCGGACATGCGCATGGCGTCCGTGCCGCGGCCAATGCCCGAGACGCGCACCAGCGGCCGCGCCACCTTTGCCCCGGCCTGCTCGAGCCGCTTCAAACCGTCCTCCGAGGCCAGGACGACCGCTGCCGCGCCGTCCGACATGACGCAGATATCAAGCCGCGTCAGAGGCCAGGCGACCATCGGCGCGGCGCGCACGTCGGCAATGGTGTAGCGATTGCGTTTCTGGGCGTACGGGTTGTGGTAGGCGTTGAGGTGGTTCTTGACCGACACCGCCGCCATCTGCTCGACGGTCGTCCCGAACTCCTTCATGTGGCGCGTGACCATCATGGCGTAGTAGCCGGAGTAGAAACCGCCCACCGGATAGTCCCAGGAGACGTCGGAGGCGAGGGCGATGAACTCGTTGCCCTTCCACGTCTCGACGTGACTCATCGTCTCGAAACCGTAGGCGACGCACACGTCCATATGGCCCGAGGCGATCGACTTCCAGGCTTCCTGCAGGCACAGCCCACCGGTGGCGCCGCCGCCCTCGACGCGGTGGCCCGGCTTGGGACACAGCCCGAGGTAGTCCTGCGCCATGATCCCGGCCATCAGTTGGCGGGTGAAGTGGTCGGAGAAATACGACGCCACCGAGCCGTCGACCAGCCGGGTGAAGGTGGGGAAGTCGAGCCCCAGGTCGGCGATGGCGTAGTCGTAGGCTTCCTTGATGATCGCCTGGAAGGTCTTGTCGGGACGGGCCTTGGCGAATTTCGAGACGCCACCCGACAGGGCGTAGACCGGTCGCATCGGCTGCCTCCTTCTGAACGTTGCCGCGAAGGGCCCGATTGTACTCTGGCCGAAGAGGAGGGCCAAGCGGAAGGAGAGACGGTCAGCGGTCAGCCGTGAACGCCGTGCGGTTCACTGGTCGTCAGCCGCCCGCTTCCATCCGTTGGGGATGTTCCGCGACGCGGAAACCGCGCGTATGTCCAGCGCACGACGCCGCCCGTCAGCGCCCACTGCGCCCCAAGCAGCACGGCACCGCCGACGATGATCAGCGCCACGATCATCGGGCGCGTGACCTCGAATCCCAGTCCCAGCATGCCCTCCAGGTTGGCCGCCGTGTACGGGTCAGCGAGGGCCAGCGTGGCCGATGCCGTGCAGGCGACGGCGAGAACCCCGGTCGTGAAGGCGCTGGCCTGCTTTGCCTGCCGGCGCGCATCCTCCGGTGCGGCGCCTGCGTGCGCCAATCGTCCGCCGATCAGAAGCCCGGCCGGGATGCCGAGCAGCAGGTTGAACGCCGGGACGCCCATGAAGAAGCCCAAGGTGCCCACCGAATAGGTGAGGTAGACCGCCGCCCAGATCCACAGGCCGGCCGAATGCGCCCGCTCGGCAGCCCGGCGGAGGAAGAAGATATCGAGGGTCAATCCAGCCGCCAGGCCGGTGCACGCACCGAGCATCCAGTTGCGTTCGGGGAGGATGGCAATGGCTCCCCACCAGCCGGCGAGCAGCCCGATGATCGGTGGCATGGCGCCGATCACAATCGCCAACAGCAGACGCTCGACGTACCTCACTCAGATCCTCTCCGCAGACACATGGTCCCACCCGGCACGCGGTGCACTCGAGACGCCCGGCATGTGCCCCAACCCTGCGATTCGGTGTAGGCAGGGCGGCCTGCACCTGCGGCCAGCGCGTCGCCGCCGTCTACTTGATCAGCTTCATGAAGGTCAGGGCTTGCCGGATGATGCCGATGACAACCCATACGAACACGGCCCCGAACAGGAACACGGCGAATACCAGCAGGTACAGGTATTCGGTCGGGATGCTGAAGAGCAGCGCCATGGGTGAGAGCAGGTAACCGAAGAAGAACACGACCACCAGGGTCGTCAGCAGGCTCCACTTCTCGCCGACCTCCCCTCCGACGATCGCCCGCTTCAAGCGCAGCGCCAGCACGACATTCACGCCCATGACCGCAATCGCCAGACCACTGAGGGCGTACGCCAGGACAAGCATCAACTCCTCCTTGAACGGGTGGACGCGCCGAGGATCATGCCTCGAGGATCGCCCGTAGCCTCTTGCCGATCTCGACCGCCTTCTTGCGGTCGATGAATAGACGGGTCATGGCTTCGATCTCCTCCGCCGCGCGTGCCAGGTCCGCCGGAGACGGGTCCGCGGCTGAGAGAATCTCCAGAGCCTTGAAAGCGTGATCACCCAACCCCACCGTCACCGCTTCCTTCAGCTTGTCCAGCTTCGAGGCAGCCGGATCCGGCGGCTGAGCGCCTGGCTGCTCAAGCTCCTGCCGAAGGTCGCGTGCTACCCTCTGGGCTGTAAGGTTGAGCAGGGCGATATTGATGCGGGGTGCGCACAGGATCGCCAGGAAGGCATCGGCCAGCGGCTTGATGACAAGCCGCTCGCGCACGAAGACCAGATCGATGTCGCCCGCCTTGCGCCGTCTTGCTCGCTCGAGCGCAGCCAGTGTCTGCGAGACGGCCTTCCCCGCCTGTTGAAGCTGGGCGGTGTCGAACCGGTCCGGCAGCGCCCGGGCGTGGATCCCACCTTCGCTGTCGAAGACGAAGCTGCCGGTGACCCCGCTGCAGGCGTTGAGCTCCTCCAGGAGCGTGTCAATGCTCATTCCGTCAGCGCCGTTCTTCGCGCGCACGATTGCGTCGCTGTGGCTGCATCCGGTCACTTCCTGGGCTCGGCCTGCGCGGAACGTGCAGCCCGATTGGCTATCCTCATGCGCTGCAAGGTCCGTACCAGTGTACCCCGCCTCCAACGACGGGAACGAGCGTCACCCTATGCGCAGGTTGGCTCGGAGCCGGACGGTGAGGACGAGCTACGGACTGTGGCAGCGCCCACGGCTGACTTGGCATCAAGCGGGCGCCCGTCTCTCAGTCGAGCCAGGTGAAGGTCGCCACCATCGCCTCGAAGCCCTGCACCTTCTGCTTCCAATCGACAGCTGCCGGCGGCGTCGGGAAGCGCGTCGGATCGAGGTTGGCCGGGTCGAAGGTCCGCAACACGTAGCCGAGGCTGGCACAGCGCTGATCGCGGTGGGCAGTATAGCTTACCCACATGGCGGACGTCCCGGCAGCCACGCCAGAATGCGTCAGGCGCAGGAAGGAAACCCCGTTGACCTCGACGGTTTCCGGCGACAGCTCGCCTGGCTCCCAGCCCTGTGCCAACGGGCTGGCGCAGGTTTCGCCACCCGCGAGGCCGCTCACCAGGACGGTCTCCTCGAGGACGTTCGATGCCGGATCGGGAGGGTAGCTGATGGTCGCCAGGATCTCACCCTCGCCGGGTGCCAGCAGGCCGGAGGCGGGATAGGCGAAGCCGAATGCCAGCTCCTGGTTGCGGTAGGTGCTCCACCCCTGCGGCGCCGAGACGTCGCCAATATCCGGCGTCGGAGGCAGCTCGGGGACGGGAGTCTTGACGGCCTGGGTAGCGGGTGGGGGGTTGGGAGTCAGAGTGCAGGCCGCGGCCAGCAGGCAGAGCACGCTCGCGAGCGAGAGGCGTCGGGCCATCATTGAGTCCTCCGTCCGCGCGGGGTGGGAGATCATGGCCGGCCCGACGAAAGGGGCCCAGCCGGAGGAAGCGTCCTGCTGGTCAATCGGGCATCGGTTGGGCGATCGTCTTCGGCCGGAATAGCACGACTGACCGGACGAGGGCCGCCGTCCTCCAGAACGCCAGTGCGGCCATTCCGTGGGCTAACACGGCGAAGAGCGGCGGCGTGGCGCCGGTGTAGTAGGTCCAGCAGGCGCGCGTCGTTCCCCAACGCTCGAGGAAATAGCCAAGTCCGGCGCCGGCGACGAAGGTCAGGACGGAGCCGCGCGCATCGCGGGGCGTGAAGGTGAGGAACAGACACAGCGCCAGCGCGCCCCAGGTCAAGGATTTGTCGAGCGTCGGAGCGACAAAGGCCAGCATGATCGCCAGGAAACCGGGCATGATCACCCAGTGAAGCCGCTCGAAGACCGCCGGCCGCCATGACTCCGTCAGCCGCTTGAGTACCCGGTACAGCCGATCGATCGACAGGCTGGCGATCGGCCAGGCCGGGATGATCCACAGCGGAGGACGCTCGAGCGTGTAGTACGTCCACAACTGCGTCTGGGTGCCCCAGGTCTCGATCACCAACCCGCCGCCCAGACCGACGAGCAGGATGACCCAGTCGGTGCGCACGTCGGCTCCGGCCATGATCAGCAGCGACATGGCGGCGAAGGTGCCGACCAGCAGCCAGTCGATCTGCATCCACAGCGGGTAACGGGGGTCGAAGGTGGAGACATAGTCGACGACCAGCGGCCACCAGACGATCAGGATAAGCCCGATGAGCGCCAGGAAGGCGCTCATCAGCCAGATGCTCGAGTGCGTCCATCCGAGGCGGCGGACCAGCGAACTCGACGACCTGGCGGCGGGACTTTGGAGTCGGGACGCAATGTGCCCCATCAGCCTTCAGCTCCGGTGCGAGGTGGTTGGAGGGTCAGCCGCATTGCTCCGTCCCTGCGAAGCAGGTCGCATTCAACCGCCTGGCGGGCGGCCGCTCCCGTCGTCCGATGTCCGGATCGTCGGGTGAGGGATTGTATCAGGTGGACACGGGTTGCCGGATCAGGGGCAGAGTGCAGGCTGGATGGCGGGCTTACCCCGGCAAGCTCAGCGCGGGAAGTACCTCCCCGTTGACCGCATGTACGTGCGGTACGCTTCGCCAAAGCGCTCGAGCAGCATCTGCTCTTCCTTCGGAGCCCTCACCAACACGCCCACCGGGCCGAGGAAGGCGAACACAAGAAACAGGACTTTCGCCGTCAGCAGAGCCAGCCCGAGCCCGCACGAGTGGGAGTTGGAGTACACGCCGCTGATCAAGCTCGAGCGCAAGCGCAGCCCGAGTGGCGGTGGCTGCGGCTGACGCCGATAGTCCCGCCGGATTCTGAAGGCGAATCCTAGGGGCGAAGCACAGAACTTGTGTGCTTCGCCCCTACACTTGACCCTACGGCGCGCGCAGCGCGGCGATCAATGCCTCGGGGTTGAGGATTGGCCCGAGGGAAAACGTCCGGCCATTGCGAAGGATCTCAATCGTCGTCCCGGTGCGAAGCGCCGTGCTCCAGAATATGTCCGGGGTGATGTCCGGGTGGACCTGGGCTGCGAGCGCGTACGCCCCGGCGATGTAGGGGATCGACCAGCTCCAGCCACCGGATCGGTAGAAGGCATAGTCCTGCGTCCCCGCTGGCGAGGCGGTCGTGCGCTCGTCCATCGGCACTAGGAGCGCCCCGCTCGCCACCTGCCCGGCGAAGAACGGCTCCGCCCACCACACGCCGGGACCGTAGCTGTCGAAGTCATTTGGATCGGCGGTGGGTATGCGCCCGAGGCCGTGGAAGCGGAATCCATGCACTTCCTCCACGCTGGAACAGATCACCAGCAGGCCGGAGTCCCTGGCGGCCTCCGCCGCGGCCTGCATGACGTCATAGCCTTGGTCGCCTGGAGCCCAACCGATCGACATGGACAGCACGCGGATCTTGCGCCCGGCGGGAAGCTCGGCATTGATCTCCAGGACGCGATAGACGGCCTCCGCCACGCAGGCGAAGTCGACCGACTCATGGGTTCCGGTGCTGCACATCGCCGAAGCGATGTAGTACAGGTCGGCCTCCGGCGCCACGCCGACTGTCCGGCCCACGGCGATCGAGGCCACGGCCGGACCGTGCATCTGTGATTCGAGCCAGCCGTCCTGTACGTCGTCCGTCTCCTCGTACACCTGCAGCCGGTCGAGGTACTCCTGGTGGTCCACCAGAAGCGTCTGGTCGATGATGGCGATGCCGACGTTGCGGCCGGTGATCCCCTGCGCGTGAAGCCGCCGAACGCCCAGCCCTGGATCCTTCCCCAGCTCGAGGATCGCCAGCGGATCGAAGCCCGCAGGCAGCAGCCCGGCGGCCGGCCAGCGCGTGTCGGTATCGAAGGTGGCAATCGCCAACGTCTCTCCCGAAGCGCTCAGGTCGAGGAGCGAAAGGTCCGCCGACCGCAGATCGAGCTCCCACGGGTCGGTTGACTGAAGATCGACGGCGGGCAACGCCTGCAAGCGGCCTCGGGCCCACACCGAAGGATCGGGGTGGCGCTCGAGGCGCGGGAAGTCGGAAGGCAGCGGGACAACCGTCGGCGTAGGACCATAGGTGGGCGTCGGCGCCGGCGGGTGGGTTGCCTCGAGCGAGGCGCCAGAAGCCGTTGCGGGCACTGGGGCCGTGCCCACGGGTGCGGCCTGACGCGTCAAGCCGGGTGTGTTGCAGGCCATGACGATCAGGAGGATTGTGCACACGAGCAGCGCGGCAGGAGTGGTGCGCATTCGGTCCCTCCTCCGGACGACAGCCGCCAACGACTGTAGCACAGCCGGGCCAGACTGCTGCGCCGGCTCGAAATCAGGCACAGATGCCCGGCTCACGCCGTTTCCCAACATGACCGGTGTGTGTTAGCCTTTGCGCTCATGCGCCCCGGCACGGGCGAGCCTGACGGAGAAGTGCGATCTGCAGGCGCCGGCAGCCCAGCGCAGGTTCCTCCCGGGCCGAAGCCACCTGCAACTCGCTCGGCCGTTCCCGCCAACTGATGGATGCTCTAAGCCTGCGTCGCTTCGACCGCCTGGACTTCGATCGGTTGATCGCCTGGATCGAGAATCCTGAGGCATTGATGCAGTGGGCCGGTGGATTCTTCCGCTACCCCCTGGACCGGACGCAACTTGAGGGCTACCGCGCATCGGCCGAGGGGCAGGCCGCCACGCGGCGGATCCACACCGCCTGCGATGTTGCCGGCCAACCCGTGGGGCACATCGAGTTGAACGACATCGATGGACACGCCGCTCGCCTGTGCCGCGTGATGATCGATCCGTCTCGACGCAGTCAGGGCCTGGGCCGCGTCATGGTTCGCCTGGCGCTCCGGGTCGGATTCCACGAACTGCACCTGCACCGGATCGAGCTGGCGGTCTTCGACTTCAACGTCGCCGCCATCCGCTGCTACGCGCAGGAGGGCTTCATCCGGGAAGGCCATCTGCGGGAGGCGCGGCGTGTGGGTGACGCCATCTGGAGCCTTGATCTGATGGCCATCCTGGAGGACGAGTGGCGCACCCGTCGCCAGCCTCTGGTTGACCGTGAGGAGGGAGATCGATCATGACCGAGAAACTGCCGCGCACGACGGTCGAGCCGGCCATCCTGCTGCCGCCGCGCGCCGTCCCCGCCGGTGTACGCCTCACCGTCCTGTTCGGCGGGGCACTGCAGCAGATCGGTTGGCTGCTGCTCGGCTTCGGTATGATCTTCTTCTATGGATTCACCCTTCAGGCGGACTGGAGCGGGCCGATGTTCTCGTTCATGGACGCGGAGAGGGCGACCGGCACCGTGATCTCCGTCGAGGATACGAACGCCTCGGAGAACGACTCGCCGGTCTACGCGATCCACTACCGCTTCGTCGCTGCCAATGGCACAAAGGTTGACGCAACGGCATACTCCACCGGCTACTACCCGGACGCAGGACAGCGCCTGGCCGTGACCTACCTGCGCTCGCAGCCGGACGTTGCGCGCGTGGCGGGGATGCGCCGGACGACCTTCGGCCCGGGGGCGGCGATTGCCGGCATCTTCCCGCTCATCGGCGCGGTGATGGTCTTCTTCGGGCTGCGCGAAGGGCTGAAGGGCAACCGCCTGCTCGGCTCCGGCCGCCTGGCATTCGCCAAGCTGATGTCGGCGGTGCCGACGAACACGACGATCAACAACCGGCCGGTGATCGCTATGACGTTCTCGTTCCGCGCACAAGACGGCGCCACGTACGAGGTGACATCGAAGACCAACCAGCCTGAGCGCCTGGCCGATCAGTCCGAGGAGCTGGTCCTGTTCGATCCCAACGACCCGACCTATGGCGCAGCCCTCGATGGCATGCCGGGTTCATTGAGCATTGACCATTCCGGCGTCCTGCGCCTCGGATCTCCAGCAGCCTGCCTGGTCATGCTGATCTTGCCGGGCCTCACGCTGCTGGGCAACGCCGTGTATCTGTTCTTCCGCTTCACCACCTGACACGTCCGGCCGATCGGCCGGACGTGTCAGGTGGTATCGACCAAGGAGGTCGACGATGCCTGCTGAATCGGCCGCACAGGCGCTCAGCATCTTGCGCGACGGCAGCCTGTTCCAGTGGTACGTGATCACGCTCTTCGCGCTGGTGGTGTACGTCTACGCCAACGAGATCGAGCGGCGCAACTGGAACCTGGTCTTTGCCGGCCTGGCCTTCTGGGGGATGGACTGGTTCAACGAGATCTGGAATTCGCTTGTCTTCCACTTCACCCAGTACGCGCCGGTGTGGGGCGCGCCGGGCAAGACGGCCTACCTGATCCTCATCGGGCTGAACATCGAGATCTGCTTCATGTTCGCCATCGCCGGGATCACATTCGCCAAGATGCTTCCGCCGGACAAGCGGACAAGGATCCTCGGCGTCCCCAACCGGCTGTTCCTTGCCATCGTCGGCGCGGCCTTCTGCGTCTTCGTGGAGGTCCTGCTGAACGCAGTTGGTGCGCTGACCTGGGAGTACCCTTGGTGGAACGTCGGCGCGCCGTGGCTGATCTTCGTCTTCGGCTACCTGACCTTCTTCCTGGTCTCGTTCTGGGTCTTCGACATGCCGACGATCCGGCAGAAGCTGAACGTGCTGGGGGTCATCTACGGCGTCGACCTCCTGGCCTTGCTCATCTTCGGCGTGGCACTGCGCTGGATCTAAGCCGCTGCCGCGTCGACTGTCCCTTCGAGGCATGCGGCCGCCGGCAGGCGGCGGCATGCCGAGGAGGGCCAAGGTAGAATCGCCGTCCGGAGGGAGCTGATGCGCACCTATCGGGGACTACGCCAGGCGTTCCGCCTACTCAATCGATACTTCATGGTCCCGGTCTTTCGCTCCGGACTCGGTGCGTCGGTGGTCAGCCCACCCGCCGGCTACATCATGGTTCTCTCGACGATCGGCCACAAGACCGGCATGCTGCGGCATACGCCGGTGAACTACGCGCTGATCGATGGGGACGTCTACTGTATCGCCGGGTTCGGCACGGTGGCGCATTGGGCGAAGAACCTGGCCGCCATTCCGGAGGTGGAGGTGCAGTTGCCGGCAGGGAGGTTCTGGGGTCGGGTGCGGACCGTGACGGACGAGACGGCTCGCCTGCGCGTCGGCCGGCAAATCCTCAAGAACGCCGGCTTTGCCGGGTTCTTCTTCGGCTTCAATCCATTCACCACGAGCGATGACAAGCTGGCCCGCGGGATCGCC
>Ga0209253_10002032_pt1 | contig 17815 bp, 20 predicted proteins | sample FrelakmetBRP12BR_FD_187145 | JGI IMG/M metagenome (GOLD analysis project Ga0209253, IMG submission 187145) | Freshwater lake sediment microbial communities from the University of Notre Dame, USA, for methane emissions studies - BRP12 BR (SPAdes)... | ecosystem: Environmental > Aquatic >... | reverse complement strand
AACCATCCAGGGCGACACCAACAACGCGGTGACTGCGATGGAAAAGAGCACCTCGGGTGTGGTGGAAGGTGCAAGGCTTTCGGAAGTGGCCGGCCAGTCATTGCGAGAGATCGAGCAAGCACTTCCTAAAGGGCATGAGCTTCAGGTTTCCCGAAGCCGCCTCGCGTTCAAGTCCTTCAATGTCGTGAACGACAAGCCGTTTACAAAGCGGTTGGTTCATGGCGCCACCTGACCCCCGCTTCGATACGGACGATCAACAGCACCGCTTCGTGCCCCTGATAGTCGGCGTTGAGGCTGTAGAAAAACTCAACCTGAAAAGGTTTTAGAATTTTAGAAAAAGATGCCGATCAAAATGCTTTATATTGATCGATCTCGTGTCAGGGGTTGTGCAACTCCTAGAAACAAATCCCGTCATTGAACGGAAAGATTTTTCTACAGCCTCGGTAGGCATCCTTTGCTCATGGAAGATTGAAAATGAAAAAACTACTTCTCGCTTTGTTGGTCTTGACTGTACTGGCAGGCTGCGCCACGCAGGCACAACAGAAATACAAACAACTTGAGATGCAGTATATTTCTGCTTTTCGTTCCATGAATAGTTGTGTCCAACCTTTGATGGAAGCACCTGTTGTCCGCAGACTCAATGAAAGATTTTTATTTGATACAAATGACCCCCGGAGCGTCGAGAAGTTAGCCTTGAAGACTCAAGTCACAGAACAGGAAGCCAAAGACCTCACGGATTTTTCAGTCCTCATAAAACCATGTGACAAGCTTGCCATTGAGGATTTCTCAAAAATACATCCTGAGTATGTTGCGAGTCTCGCGAAGATGTTTGCAGAGGCAGACGCAGATTTGGCTAAGGCAATCAATAAAGAACTTACGATAGGAGACATTAACCAGCGTACGGTTGACAGAAACAATCGATGGCATGCGGAATTTTCGCAAATTGGTCAGCGTATCGAGTCTCAACTGGATCAAGCGCACCAGTATGAGTTGACTCAGCGACAGATCGCCGCACAGTCACTTCGGACGTGGGCTTATCAGCAGCAACTTTTGAATAACCAGCAACAATTAATTAATGCCACCAAACGGCCCATCACAACGAACTGCCAATATATCGGCAACATATTACACTGCACGCAGTACTAGCAGAATTCCCCGTTGGTTGTTGCCCTGTATAAAAGGGCAGGGCAGATAAGCTTTGTACCATCCACCCGAGCCTGTTTTCAGAAGCGCGCTAGCGCCGGTTAGCGCGTCTCCCGATAGCGATAAGAAGTTTCCGTGCCAAAATCTTCCCAAACGTACTGCGGCTCTATCCATGGATCGGTAGGAAACAGGAACGTTGCCACGTTCAATGCGCCGATCAGGGTGCGGCCGGCCGTATGCATCACGCCTTTGACCACGCCGACGCTCATGCCGTAAAGCACGTTTTCATTGCGGCTGGTGACAATTACGGTTTTAGGCAGCTCGATGACACCGGTGGCGACATTGACGATGCCGCTGACCAGCTTTTCGCCTGCGTTGACACGATAGCTCTCGGCCATGGCCGCTTGCGGTGACAGGAAGAAAAGCGCGGACAGGACCAGCAGTGACTTGAGTATTTTTTTCATCGGTAGCTCCTGAAGTAAGTTGAATTGAAATTATATTTGATCAAGGCATCACTGTGAATCAGGTGCCGCATGGTGGGGCAACACGAGAGCCGTGATGATGGGATTGACCGTGAACAGAACAATGGCCGTAGCGATAAATGCTATCCAGTTGACACTGACCAGCCAGCGCGACAGCAGGAAAATCACCATTGCACAGAAGTACATGGTGCCCGCCAGCATGAAGGCACTCAGAAGAAAGCGCGGGGATTGCCGACACGCTCCGCCTATGCCAAACACGTCAAGCAGGAGTGTTGCCGGCCAAAAGAACAGAATGGAAAGTCCGGCCTTGAGATTGCCTTCTTTGATATAAGATTTTCTCTCGGACAAAGGGGTGGCGAAGTCATAGCCGATCAAGCCGATGCCGGTTGAAATGTAGGCCATGATCATCAGGATGGTTTGCTCGGAGCTTTCCATTGGGTCCGGTACTTTACTTGACTACCTGGGGAAGATGGTCGCGTTTCAGCATGAATACGAAGCCGTCGCCCGCGCTGGTCTCGAGCCAGGTGAAGGGAGTCTGGGGGAAGATTTGTTCCAAGGCGGCGCGGTTGTGGCCGATTTCGACGATCAGCATGCCCTCTTCGGTCAAATAATTGGCCGCCTCCTGCAGGATGGTCTGCGTTGCCTCCAGGCCGTCTTCGCCGCTCGCCAGTGCATTGCGCGGTTCATGGCGATATTCTTCAGGCAGTGCCGCCATCGCTTCGGCGCTGACATAAGGCGGGTTGCTGATGATCAGGTCGTAGCGGCGTCCCGCCAATGCGCTGAACAAATCCGATTGCAGCAGATTGATCCTCTGTTCCAGGCCGTAATCGTCCACGTTCTTGCTCGCGACTTCCAGCGCCTCGTTGGAAATATCCGTGGCATCTATCCTGGCTTTCTCAAAAGCGTGCGCGAGCAGGATCGCAAGGCATCCCGATCCGGTGCAGAGGTCCAGCGCGGAATGGATGGCAGCGGGATCAGCCACCCACGGTGTGAGCTGTTCGCGCAGCAATTCGGCAATGAACGAGCGTGGTATCAGCACGCGCTTGTCCACATAAAAACTGAAATCCCCCAGCCAGGCTTCGTGAGTGAGATAGGCGGCAGGAATTTTCTCCAGGGTGCGGCGCTTGAGAATGCTCAACACCTGTGTTATTTCAGCGCTGGTGAGACGCGCATCCAGAAACGCTTCCAGTTGATCGGGCGGCAGATGCAGCGTGTGCAGGATCAGATAGGCCGCTTCGTCGTAAGCGTTGGTCGAACCGTGGCCGAAGAACAGGCCGGCTTCGTTGAAGCGGCTCACTGCAAAGCGCAACAGGTCGCGGAAGGTATGAAGCTGGGTTTCGGCCTGGGTGAACATGGATCCCTTTTATCGTTGCAGCAGTAAATTTTCCAGCGTCTGGCGATAGATCTGCGCCAACCGTTCCACGTCATCCACTTCCACGCATTCGTTGAGCTTGTGGATGGTGGCGTTGCGCGGACCGAATTCGACCACTTGTGAGCAGATGTCGGCGATGAAGCGTCCATCGGAAGTGCCGCCGGAAGTGGAGAGCTGCGGCTCGATCCCGGTCACGTTCTTGATCGCATGCCCTATTGCTTCCACCAGGCTGCCCCTGGGGGTGAGATAAGGCTTGCCGGAGAGTTCCCACAGCAAATCGTAATCCAGGCCATGCCGGTCGAGGATGGCGTGCACCCGGGCGCGCAGCGATTCGACCGTGCTGGCGGTGGAGAAGCGGAAATTGAACAGCATTTTGACTTCACCGGGAATCACGTTGGTGGCGCCGGTTCCGCCGTTGATGTTGGAAATCTGCCAAGTGGTCGGCGGGAAATATTCATTGCCCTGATCCCACTCGGTCTGCGCCAGTTCGGCGATGGCGGGGGCGGCCAGGTGGATCGGGTTTTTTCCCAGATGGGGATAGGCGATGTGTCCCTGGATGCCCTTCACCGTCAGGGTTCCGGACAGGGAGCCGCGCCGGCCGTTCTTGAGCGTATCGCCCAGTTGGTCGACGCAGGTGGGTTCACCGACGATGCAATAATCGATCGGCTCGTTGCGTGCCCCGAGGGTTTCCACCACCCTGACGGTGCCATCCACGGCAACGCCTTCTTCGTCCGAGGTGATCAGCAGCGCGATCGAGCCGTTGTGATCGCGGTGTGCGGCGACGAAAGCTTCAATCGCGGTAATAAATGCGGCCAATGACGCTTTCATGTCGGCCGCACCGCGCCCATAGAGCTTGCCATCGCGGATAGTCGGGATGAATGGATCGCTGTCCCATTTTTCCAGCGGGCCGGTGGGTACCACATCGGTATGACCGGCAAAGCACAGCAGCGGCGCTGCAGTCCCGCGCCGTGCCCACAAATTATCGACTGCGCCATGGCGCATTCTTTCAATATGGAAGCCGAGTTTCTGCAGACGCTCGATCATGATTTCCTGACAACCGCCGTCGTCAGGAGTGGGTGAACGGCAGGCTATCAGTGCCTGCGCGAGGGCCAGCGTGTCATTGGACATGGGATGTTTACTCAGTTAAGCGCTATTGCGCAGTCATCAGGCTGTTCAGATTCCGCGCAATAATTCATTGATCCCGGTTTTGGCACGGGTCTTGGCGTCCACCTGCTTGACGATCACTGCGCAGTAAAGGCTGTATTTGCCATCGGCAGAAGGCAGATTACCAGAAACCACCACCGATCCTGGCGGGATGCGGCCATAGCTGACTTCACCGGTTTCGCGGTTGTATATCTTGGTGCTCTGGCCGATGTACACGCCCATCGAAATAACCGAATTCTCGCCGACGATCACGCCTTCGACCACTTCTGAACGCGCGCCGATGAAACAGTTGTCCTCAATGATGGTCGGGTTGGCCTGTACCGGCTCCAGTACGCCGCCGATGCCCACCCCGCCGGACAAGTGGACGTTCTTGCCGATCTGGGCACAGGAACCGACCGTGGCCCAGGTATCGACCATGGTGTTTTCATCTACATAAGCGCCGATGTTGACATAGGAGGGCATCAGCACCACGTTGCTGGCGATGAACGAACCCTTGCGCACGGCCGCCGGCGGCACCACGCGGAAACCGCCATCACGAAAATCCCTGGAACTGTAATCCGCAAATTTGGAAGGCACTTTATCGAAATAGTTGGAGAAGCCCCCTTTGATGAAGCTGTTGTCTTCCATGCGGAAAGACAGCAGCACGGCTTTCTTGAGCCATTGGTGGGTGTGCCATTCGCCATTGATTTTTTCCGCTACCCGCAGCTTGCCGCTGTCGAGCATCTCCAGTGCCTGAGTGACAGATTCCTTGAGTTTGGCTTCGACGTTACGCGGGGTAATGTCGGCACGGCGTTCGAATGCTTCTTCAATGGTGCTTTGCAGTTGATCCATGATTTTCCTTAAAAGATGTTGCTATCGATTCAATTTTTCTGACGCACCGCTAAAGCCGCTACCAGACTGTTCATGCGGCTGATTGCTTGCACGCATTCCGCCAGTGGCGCGACCAGTGCGATACGCACGAAATTTTCGCCGGGGTTGATGCCGTGTGCAGGCCGTGCCAGGTAACGGCCCGGTAAAACCGTGACATTATAATCGCGATAAAGCTGTTGGGCGAATTCGACATCGCTTACCGGCGTTCTTGCCCATAAATAAAAAGCTGCTGCGGGGATGGGTGCCGGCATGGCTATCGGCAGCAACGCGGCGGCTTCGGCGAATTTGCCCCGGTACAGGCGGCGATTTTCCACCACATGCGCTTCGTCGTTCCACGCCGCTTCGCTTGCCGCCTGCACTGCAGGATTCATCGCACTACCGTGGTAAGTGCGATAGAGCAGGAATTTTTCCAGTATCGCGGCGTCTCCGGCAACAAAACCGGAACGCATGCCCGGTACGTTGGAGCGTTTCGACAGGCTGCTGAATACGACCAGCCGCGGGAAGCCGCTGCGGCCCAGGCGCTGTGCAGCTTCCAGTGCGCCCAGCGGCGGCCGTGATTCATCGAAATAGATTTCGGAATAGCATTCGTCAGCTGCGATGACGAAGCCATAATGGTCGGACAGCGCAAACAGTTGCCGCCATTCGTCCAGCGACATCACTTTGCCGGTGGGATTGCCAGGCGAACAGACATAAATCAGTTGCGTGCGCGCCCAGATGTCGTTGGGCAGTTGCGCATAGTCGAGCGCGAAATCATTTTCCGGCAGGGTATTGAGAAAATGGGGTGTGGCCCCGGCCAGCAAAGCCGCACCTTCGTAGATCTGGTAAAACGGGTTGGGGCAGACCACTGCTGCTTGCGGGAGGGATGGGTCTATCACCGCTTGAGCAAAAGAGAACAGCGCTTCGCGGCTGCCGTTGACCGGAATGATTTCGGTGTCGGGATTGATGGCAGGCAGGTGATAGCGGCGCATCAACCATGCGGCAATGCTCGCGCGCAGCGACCTGGTTCCAAGCGTTGTGGGATAATGCGCCAATCCCGCGAGATTGTCTGTCAGCGCCTGACGTATGAAATCGGGCGTTGCATGCTTGGGCTCGCCTATGTGCAGGCTGATGGGCGAGAAGGCCGGGTCAGGCGTGATTCCTTCGAACAGCCGGTTGAGCTTCTGGAAGGGGTAAGGCTGCAGATGGTTGAGGTTGGGATTCACTATTATCGGGTCAGGCAGATCGTACTTACCATCTTTCCAATGCTGCATCGCTTAAGTAATGCCGAATTATAAAGGCCGGACGAGTTGTTAACCACACCAAACCAGCAAAATGTTTTTCCGGTAGCAGCTTTGCTCATCGGCGCCGCCATCTGGGGGCTGCTGTGGTATCCCTATCGACTGCTGGAGCAGGACGGGATCAGCGGGCAGGTCGCAACGGTGATCACTTATGCCATCGCTTTGGCGCTGGGACTGGTGCTATTCCGGAAAAGTATACGGGCATCGCAGATATTCGCTGGCGACCCGCAACTGTTGTTCTGGATCGCTATGTTCGCAGGCTGGACCAACATGGCCTATATTCTCGGTGTCATTCACGGCGAGGTGATGCGGGTGCTGCTGCTGTTTTATCTTGCACCGCTGTGGACTATCCTGTTTGCGCGTCTGCTGCTGAACGAGAAGCTGAGGCTGCACGGCTATCTGGTAATAGTCCTGTCGCTGGCCGGCGCGATCACCATGCTGTGGCAGCCGGAAAGTGGTTTTCCGCTGCCCTCATCCCATGGCGACTGGATGGGGTTGTCAGGTGGCATCATGTTTGCGCTGATGAATGTGATGATCCGCAAAGATCAGTACCACAGCATTCAGTTGAAATCGCTGGCGCTGTGGCTGGGAGTGATGCTGGTGGGATTGGGCCACAGCCTGCTATCGCCTGCCCCGTTTGCGCTGGCCGATATTTCTGCAGGTTCGTGGCTGCTCATGCTGGCGATAGGGCTGGTGGTATTTGCCCTGAGCCTGACCATGCAATACGGGTTGACCCATATTCCGGCGAATCGGGCCAGCGTGATCATGGTGTTCGAACTGGTGGTGGCGGCCATTGCTGCGTATTTCCTGGCAAATGAAACCATGACCCTGAAGGAATGGGTGGGCGGGGCAATGATCGTTTCTGCCAGCCTGTTTTCTGCAAGAATGAGCCGGGGGTGACTGAACCCGCCGGTAAGTGGCGTGCTGGTGGGCGTAGTCGCATGCGTTAGTTGACAAGCCAGAGACCCTCCGCTAGTCTTCCTGCTCAGTTTTTAGTCTAATCTTTAATAGGTAGTCTTGGAATTCGCGTTATTTGAGCCTGCCATTTTATTCCGGATATTCTGTTAGTCAGTGTAATTTTTAGTCATCAACTCGTTATATCAATAGGAGAAAATCATGCAATTGAAAGGATCGAAAACCGAAGCTAATTTGAAAGCGGCCTTTGCGGGCGAATCCCAGGCCAACCGCCGCTATCTGTATTTCGCTGCCAAAGCAGATGTGGAAGGTCAGAACGATGTGGCGGCAGTATTCCGTTCCACTGCTGAAGGTGAAACCGGTCATGCTCACGGCCATCTGGAATATCTGGAAAGCTGTGGCGATCCGGCTACCGGCCTGCCTTTCGGCGCTTCTCGTGATAACCTAAAAACGGCCATCGCTGGCGAGACCCATGAATATACCGACATGTATCCCGGTATGGCCAAGTCTGCGCGGGATGAAGGTTTTGATGAGATTGCCGATTGGTTTGAAACACTGGCCAAGGCCGAACGCTCCCACGCCAACCGTTTCCAGAAAGCTCTGGATAATTTCGCTGATTAGTAGAGGATTATAGAAAGCGGATCGGCCAGACAGGAGCTTCTGTATCGAGTCTGGTCAGTCCGCAGTAATCCTGCAGATCCTGCCGAGCCTTTCTCCCATCCCCATGACCACCCGCGAAGGCAGTCTGGAGGCGCCAAAGCGTCATCCACTCGACTGGAAAAATCCGGATTTTTACGACGAAACCAAGCTGCTCGATGAGGCGCAGCGTGTGTTCGATATCTGCCAGGGCTGCCGCCGCTGCGTCAATCTGTGCACGGCATTTCCACGATTGTTTGACCTGATAGATGAAGGCAGCAGCGGCGAGTTGGACGGCGTCGAGAAGCAGAAATACTGGGAAGTGGTGGATCGTTGCTACCTTTGCGACATGTGTTTCATGACCAAATGTCCTTATGTACCGCCGCATCCGTGGAATGTGGATTTTCCGCATTTGATGCTGCGTGCCAAAGCGGTCAAATACAAGAAAGGCCAAACCAGTTTCCGCGACAAGTTGCTGTCCAGCACCGACCTGATGGGCAGGCTGGCCACCATCCCGGTGGTGGTGCAGACAGTAAACGCCATCAATAAGGCGCCCGCCGCCCGCAAGCTGATGGACAGCATGCTGGGGATTCATGCCGAGCGCAAACTGCCCGAGTACGACAGCCATAAATTCCGTGCAACTGCCAGGATCAACGAGTCGTTTGCGGTGAAGGATGGCGCTAGGACGCAAGGCAAGGTCGCAATTTATTCCACCTGTTACGTGAATTACAATGAGCCCGGCATTGGCCACGATTTATTGAAAATACTCGAGCACAATGAAATTCCGGTGCGTCTGGTAGAGAAAGAGGCCTGTTGCGGGATGCCCAAGCTGGAACTGGGCGATCTGGATGCGGTGGAGCAGCTTAAGAACGTGAACATACCCCATCTGGCAAAACTGGCAAAGGAAGGTTACGCGATACTCACGCCGGTGCCTTCCTGCACGCTCATGTACAAGCAGGAATTGCCGCTGATGTTCCCGGATGACGAAGAGGTGAAAGCGGTGGCGGCGGCGATGTCCGACCCGTTTGAATATCTGATGTTGCGCCACCGTGACGGTTTGCTCAAGACCGATTTCAAGCAGCCGCTTGGCAATGTGTCTTACCATATCCCCTGTCATTTGCGAGTGCAGAACATTGGACAGAAGACCAAAGATTTGCTGCAGATGGTTCCCGGCACTCAGGTCAGCGTGGTGGAGCGCTGCTCCGGCCACGACGGTACCTGGGGCGTCAAAAGCGAACATTTTGCCGATTCCATGAAAATCGGCAAAGCGGTATTCAAGCAGATGGCGGCACCCGATCCTGACTACATCAGCTCCGACTGCGCTATTGCCGGACGTCATATTCAGCAGGGCATGGGCGAGAGCAAAGCGCAGAAACAGCATCCGCTGACGCTGATCCGGATTGCCTACGGGCTGGGCTGAGGAACTGCAGCCGAATAACCGGGCGCGACATGCCCCGCCCTTGATGTTATAAAGAAGACATGACCCAAATTACCCGTGACAGCCTGCTGACCCTGGAAGCCTACGCCAAAGCGCGGCAGGAATTCCGTGCGCGCGTGATGGCGCACAAGAAACATCGCAAAGTCCGGCTGGGTGAAAACGTCACGCTTATTTTCGAGGATGAATTGACCATCCGTTATCAAATCCAGGAAATGCTGCGGGTGGAGAAAATATTTGAGGAAGAGGGGATACTCGACGAACTGCAGACTTACGGGGTTCTGGTTCCGGATGGCAGCAACTGGAAAGCCACCATGATGATCGAATATGCCGATCCGGTCGAACGCGCTGCCAGGCTGGCACAATTGATCGGCATAGAAGACAAGGTATGGGTGAGGGTGCAAGACCATGCTGCGGTTTATGCCATTGCCGACGAAGACCTGGAGCGGGAGACTGAGGAAAAAACTTCTTCGGTACATTTCCTTCGTTTTGAGCTCGCTCAGGACATGATTCGGGCCCTGTATCAGGGGGGTGCCTTGAGCATGGGGATTGACCATCCCGCTTATCAGGCTCGGGTTGAGCCAGTGGATGCTACAGTGCGCGACTCACTGCTCAATGACTTGGTTGCATCATGAAGTGCATCATGAAAAGAATTCTGTTGTTGCTATGCTTCCTGCCGCTTGCAGCGTACGCTGAGCAGAAGGAGCAGAAGGGATTCGATAAGGAATTTGATGGCGACAAAGCCTGGACCGAACTGCAGGCGCAATTGCCCGTTTACCCAAAACAGGAAAATCTGCTGTTATTTGATGCCGGCCCTGCCAGCAAGAATCTTCATTACATTGATGCTCCTTCCATCACGGTCGAGGAAGATGGCGTAGTGCGCTACAGCCTGGTGATCAAATCACCTGCAGGAGCGATGAACATAAGCTATGAGGCCATGCGTTGTGCGAGCACAGAAGCGAAAGGGGAAATATTGATATTCAAATTCCATAATACTGAAAGAAGGCTCTATGCCCTTGGTCGTGACGACAAGACTTGGGTGCGGGCACGGGTATCGAAATGGGAGGAAGTTGAAAATATACCGCAGCATTATGCGCAACGCGCGCTTGCCAGATATTTCTTCTGTCCGACTAATATTAGCGTAAGAAATGAGGAGGAAGCCATTCAAGCGCTGAAGAGAGGCAGCCATCCACGCGTGATTCAGTAGCCAGTGGTACACGCTCCACGGAGTGTTTATTCATAGACTTCCTAACAGAAGACGAGTCTCGCCCTATTTCAATTCTGCTCTTTTTCAGAGCAGAACTAGATTATCTCGATGAATCAGTTCCGGTTCGTCTATGTAACCCAGGATGACCTCGATTTCATTGCTTGCTCGCTGCAGGATTTTTCGGGTTTCTGCGGCGCTGTAATTAACCAGCCCCCGGGCAATTTCCCTGCCTGCCGGGTCAAGGCAAATCACTACTTCGCCACGTTCGAAATCACCACTGGCGTTTATCACGCCTATCGGCAACAGGCTCTTGCCGCCGGTTGTGAGTGCTTTTACCGCGCCAGCATCCAGTGTGACCTTGCCGCACATTTGCAGGTGATCGGCAAGCCATTGCTTGCGTGCCGCCAGCGGCATGGTTTCCGCCAGCAGTTGAGTGCCGATGGCTTCTCCCTGGGCAAGGCGGATCAGCACCTCAGCTTCGTGCCCTGATGCGATGACCGTGTGCGCGCCGCTGCGTGCAGCGCGTTTCGCAGCAATCACCTTGGTCAGCATGCCACCGCGGCCGATATCGCTGCCGGCACCACCAGCCATTTTTTCCAGCGCCGGATCACCGGCCCTGGCTTCGTCTATCAAGCTGGCCTGCGCATCCTTGCGGGGGTCAGTCGTGAATAATCCGGCTTGGTCGGTGAGTATCACCAGTACATCAGCTTCGATCAGGTTGGTTACCAGTGCGGCCAGCGTATCATTGTCGCCGAAGCGGATCTCATCGGTCGCCACCGTGTCATTTTCATTGATGACCGGAATGACTTTCAAACTCAGCAGCGTGGTCAGGGTCGAGCGAGCATTAAGGTAGCGCTTGCGGTCGGATAAATCCTCATGCGTGAGCAGCACTTGTGCCGCCTGCAGTTCATGGCCGCGGAAGCAGGACTCATAAGCCTGTACCAACCCCATCTGCCCGACTGCAGCAGCAGCCTGCAATTCGTGCAACGCGTGCGGGCGTTTTTTCCAGTTAAGGCGTTGCATGCCTTCGGCTATTGCGCCGGAAGAAACCAGCACAACCTCCTTGCCCATTTGTTTGAGTCCGGCAATCTGCGCGGCCCAGCGTGACAGTGCGGCATGATCGAGCCCCTGTCCCTGATTGGTGACGAGGCTGCTGCCGACTTTGATGACAATACGCCGGGATTGTTTTAAAACTGACTGCATGGCCATGTCTCGAATTAATCCAGCTAACCGCTGGTACGTTGCAACAAATAAGAATCAGTCGCCTGATACGTCAGCATCAGATTCTCGAGATTCCTGCTCCAGATGTTCCATGATGGCGTAGGTCAGTTCCTTGCAGCCTTCGCCGGTGAGCGCGGAAATGATAAAGCTTTTCTCCTTCCAGCCCAAGCTGCGGATGAGTTTCTTGCAAATCTTTTCGCGTTCATCCGCAGGCAGCATGTCGGTTTTATTGAGCACCAACCAGCGCGGCTTCTGGTAGAGCGATTCGTCGTATTTCCTCAGTTCCTTTACGATGGCTTTGGCCTCACGCACGGGATCGATACTTTCATCCAGCGGTGCGACATCCACTAAATGCAGCAACAGGCGAGTGCGGACGAGGTGCTTGAGGAAGCGGTGTCCCAGGCCAGCGCCTTCCGCCGCGCCTTCGATCAGGCCGGGGATATCCGCCATCACGAAACTGCGGTTCTGATCTACTCGTACCATACCCAGATTGGGATGCAGTGTAGTGAAAGGGTAGTCCGCTACTTTGGGGCGGGCAGCGGAGACGGCGCGGATCAGGGTGGACTTGCCTGCGTTGGGCATACCCAGGAGTCCCACATCCGCCAGCACTTTGAGTTCTAGTTTAAGATCGAATTCCTGTCCCGGTTCGCCGAAGGTGAATTGACGTGGTGCGCGGTTGGTGCTGGATTTGAAGTGCAGATTGCCAATTCCGCCCGCGCCGCCTTTTGCCAGCAGGGCCTTTTGTTGATGCTGCTTGAGATCGGCGACGATCTCTCCGGTGGCAATATTGGTGATGACCGTACCGACCGGCATGCGCAACACGATGTCCTCGGCACCCTTGCCGTAGCGATCCGCCCCGCGGCCGTTCTCGCCTTTTTTGGCACGATGCATACGCGCAAAGCGGTAATCCACCAGGGTGTTGATGTTGCGGTCGGCAATGGCAAAAATGCTGCCACCATGCCCGCCGTCGCCGCCATCCGGACCTCCCCTCGGGATGAATTTCTCCCGACGGAAACTGGCTGAGCCGTCGCCGCCTTTGCCGGCAATTACCTGGATTACTGCTTCGTCTATGAATTTCATGAGATGGTTTTTTTCAATTCAGGTGCCACAAACAAAAAAGCCCTATCGCGCTGGACAGGGCTTTTTGTGGCGGGCTGCTTAATGCTAGACCGGTACGATGCTTACCGTTTTGCGCTGTGCTGGGCCTTTTACATAGAAATTTACTTTGCCGGTAATCTTGGCGAACAGCGTGTGGTCTTTGCCCATGCCTACGTTGTCACCCGGATGGATCTGGGTGCCCCGCTGGCGAATGATGATGCTGCCCGCAGGAATCAGTTCGCCACCGTAGCTTTTGACACCCAAGCGTTTGGAATGTGAGTCGCGGCCATTTCTGGAGCTGCCGCCTGCTTTTTTATGTGCCATGGTAAGCTCTCCTTATGCCGAAATGCCGGTGATCTGGATCTCGGTGTAATTCTGCCGATGTCCCTGGTGCTTCTGGTAATGCTTGCGCCGGCGCATTTTGAAAATGCGTACCTTGTCGTGCCGGCCTTGTCCCAGCACAGTCGCCTTGACTGTGGCGCCAAGCACCAGAGGTTTGCCCATAGAGACCTTGTCACCATCAGCGACCATCAGTACCTGGTCAATCACCAGTTCACTGCCGGTATCTGCCGGTATCTGTTCGATTTTAAGTTTTTCACCGGTTTCAACGCGGTATTGTTTCCCGCCGGTTTTTATGACCGCATACATGTCGGACTCCATATGTTGCTTTTACTAAAGCGCGGATTATACATAGCCGGACCCATCAGGTCAAAGGCTTGTTGCGAATGAAGATTGTGCGGAAAACGCAGAATTGTCTGTACTATCGAGCTTGACACACCAGTGAGGACGTTCCTAACATGGCAGCTTTTTCGCAGGTATCGCCGTGTCGATTGAACATATCAGAAATCTAATCGCCCAGAACATGGGTGCCGTGGATGAGGTTATCCGCGAGAAGCTCTACTCGCACGTGGCGCTCATCCGTCAGGTAAGCGAATACATCATCAACAGCGGAGGAAAACGGCTGCGGCCCGCACTGGTGATTCTGTCTGCCGGTGCCTTCAACTATTCGGGCAAACGCCATCACGATCTTGCGGCAGTTGTGGAGTTCATCCATACCGCGACCCTGTTGCACGACGACGTGGTGGATGCATCCGAATTGCGGCGCAGCAAGGCTACCGCCAATGCCTTGTTCGGTAACGCAGCCAGCGTGCTGGTGGGAGATTTTCTTTACTCACGTGCGTTTCAGATGATGGTGGAAGTGGACAATATGCGCGTCATGCAGGTGCTGGCTGACGCCACCAATACGATAGCCGAGGGTGAAGTATTGCAGTTGCTCAACTGCCGCAACCCTGATGTCGATGAGGAAAATTATCTGCGGGTGATCCGTTACAAAACTGCCAAGCTGTTCGAAGCAGCGACCCGACTGGGGGCAATTCTCGGCAATGCCACGCCCGCAGAGGAAGAGGCGGTGGCCGCCTATGGCATGCATCTCGGCACCGCGTTTCAGTTGACTGACGACATGCTGGATTACTCCGGTGATTATCATGATACCGGCAAGAATCTGGGAGATGATCTGGCTGAAGGCAAGCCTACGTTGCCATTGATTTATGCGATGAGAACGGGTTCAAGTGAACAGGCGGCAATCATACGCAACGCCATTGAGCAGGGTGGAGAAGGGGGGTTTCAGCCGGTGTTGCAGGTTATCCAGCAGACTGGTGCGCTGGATTACGCCCGGCAGCGGGCACAAGCCGAATCCGATATTGCATCGGCGACAATTGTATCGCTGCCAAATTCTAATTACAAAGAATGTTTGTTACAATTAGCCGTTTTTGCGGTGGCACGAAATTATTAGAGCGCCTCGATAAGCCCGAAAGCCCGAAAGCCTTTTCCCGGCTGGGACAATCAGAGAGAAGCAGGCAAGTTGCAGAACAGGTGCCCTATTTTTATAGCGGGACCATTAATCGTTTTCGGGGTGTAGCTCAGCCTGGTAGAGTACTGCGTTCGGGACGCAGGAGTCGGAGGTTCGAATCCTCTCACCCCGACCAATAATATCAAGGACTTAGCCGCGAAGTCCTTGGCCCTTTTCGCGTTCAGCGTAACTGAAACGTAACCGATCCAGCGCGCCAACAGCGAACTTCAGCTTGTCCATTGTCAGATACACATAACGCTCGGTCATCTCGATGTTCGGGTGGCTAGGAACGTCCCACACTTCCAGTAACGGAACGCCTTGCTTTGCACCACCCAGCCCTGGGTTTCTCGATCCCGGTTTGCTTGCAGTCCCTCTGAAAACTGTTTTGCATGTATTGTGCACCCGCTCCCCGTTCTTGTGTGAGAACACCCAAGACGCCCCTGGGCAAAACTCCGCACGAAAACGGGTATGATCGAATATGTACTTTGTGCCGATCAAGAATATCGAATAACAAGCGATCCTCTCGGTCCGCCGTGCCAGATAGGGTTTTGTGAAGGCCAGGACCGCGAGGCGAATCAGATAAGTGGTTTGCTCTCCGAATTAGGCATCGTCATGCTGCTTGGCAATAACCCGCCAACCGCAACTTTCGGAATTCTGACCCTGCCGCACTTCAGATCTCGATCGTCAGATCCAGTTGCTTCACCCCCGGCCATGCGCTGAAGGTCTGAGTCGATTGCTTCACGTTTAAATTTTGCCGTAAAAATACAGCCCGGAATGCGTTTCATGGATTCTCCAAACAAGTTGATAAAATAATACCAACTTGCCCGTCTACAATAGTGGGTTTCGCTCACTCCTGCGGAGATGGAGAGTGCGGGAACCCCTTCAGGGGCGAGAATGCGCTACCAGTTTTTGCCGCATACGGCAAGAATTGCCGCATAGCTTTCCTGACATCGGGCGCTGCCTATATTTAAGCCCGAAAATGGCACCGGTTTCACGTCATATTCGCCTGTTTGCTGATTTCGAAGGAGGCATAGCATACCTGGCACGGTAAATGCTTTAGGACAAGTAGGACGATTTGTTGAGGAGTTTTTCCATGATCAGAAAATTAAATGATGCTTTGCAGTTCCACAGGACCGCCTTGACCTTGAGGGGTTACCGGCAGCGGCTGTTGGTCAGCAACATCGCCAACGCCGATACGCCGAATTTCAAGGCGCGTGACATCGATTTTCCCAGTGCGCTGCAAGGCGCCCTGTCATTGTAGTCGAATTGGTAATGAAGATTGATATGAAACTCGAAGCATTCCATCTATCTACTGTTGCACCCCGCACAGAGAAGTTTCTTGCGCGCTATCCCTTCAATTTACTCAAGGAGTCTTAAAATGTTAACTCAAGCCGCCGCATCCAGATCCAAGCCCATGTCGACACAAAGCCACAGCGCCCAATCCTTTGCGCTTGCCAGCCAGGCTGCAAGATATATGATTGCCGAACTCACGAGTGAGGGCAACCTTCTCTGTGACCAAGGTAGTCCCCGGGAGGCTCTGAATTGCTTCCTCGAAGCCATGGAGATCCTGAACAACAGCAAATCGGCAGAGGATGGTGAGGTTGCCATTTGCCACTACAATACGGCGCGCGCCTATGCCACGCTCGACATGAACGATGAGGCGCTGGAATACTACAGCAAGGCACTCCATGCGGCTCCGCAACTGGTGCAGGCACATAACAACATCGGCATGCTGCTCAACCAAATCGGCCGTTTCGCTGAAGCCAGCAAGCATTTCAAGAAAGCGATCAAGCTCGATGGACTGTTTGCCCCCGCCTACTATGGACTGGGTGTGGCGCTCCAAAGCATGGGCGACAATGTAAACGCCACTTTTGCCTACCAAAAGGCACTGACGTTCAATCCCGAGTTATACCCGGCGTGGCTCAATCTCGGCCTGGTCTGTTATTCAATCGAGAGCTACGAAGTGGCCATCAACTGTTACCAGGAAGCAATCGCCATCTCAAGTCACGACGCGGAAGCCTTCTACAAACTTGGCCTCGCTTACATGGCGATGAGTGATCACAAGAAAGCTGCGGCTGCATTCGGCCATGCGCTCAAGCTCAATCCCGATTATGAGGCTGCCCAGGACGCCATCCAGTATTCCATGTATTTTCTGCAGGAAAAACAAAGTTAGCCGGGTTTGTTACGCTAGCTAAAGGAGAACTAAAATGCCCCAAATGATCAACACCAACATGGCGTCGATGAACGCCCAGCGCAACCTGGACACCTCCAACGCTTCGCTGGCTTCCGCACTGCAGCGTCTGTCGTCCGGTTTGCGCATCAACAGCGCCAAGGACGATGCCGCCGGTCTGGCGATTTCCGAGCGGATGGGCGCCCAGGTTCGCGGTCTGAACCAGGCCGTGCGCAACGCGAACAACGCCATTTCACTGGCGCAAACCGCTGAAGGCGCGATTGCGGGGATGAGTGACAACCTGCAGCGCCTGCGCGAACTCGCAGTGCAGGCGGCCAACGCCACCAACAGCGCTTCCGACCGTGCGACCCTGCAGTCCGAGGTGACGCAACTGGTGACGGAAATCGACCGCGTGGCAACCACCACCGAATTCAACGGCATCAAATTGCTGGACGGGTCATTTACGGCACAAGCTTTCCAGGTGGGCGCCAATGCCAACCAGACCATTTCCGTGTCGATGGACAACGCGCGCACCAGCAAGCTGGGCAGCACCCAGACGGCCTCGCTGACCGCATCCAACAATGGTGTTGCGATGGCGGCGGGTGACTTGATCCTGAACGGCGTCAGCGTCGGCGCTTCGGTGAGCACGAGCGACACCGCGTCGACGGCGAGCGGATCAGCCAGCGCCATCGCCAAGGCAGCCGCGGTCAACGCGGTTTCCAGCCTTAGCGGCGTGACCGCCACGGTGAATACCACCCAGGCCAGCGGCGCAGCCATGGTCATTGCTGCTACCGCAGGCACGATCACCATCAATGGCGTCACCACTGCCGTCATCACCACGGGCGGTGTGGATGCTGCCTCGGACCGCGCTGCGGTGGTCACTGGCATCAACAACAAATCCGGCCAGACGGGCGTGGTGGCGGTTGACACCGGCTTGTCCGCCACCGGCATCCAGTTGACCGCTGTCGACGGCCGC
>Ga0209253_10002031_pt1 | contig 17828 bp, 14 predicted proteins | sample FrelakmetBRP12BR_FD_187145 | JGI IMG/M metagenome (GOLD analysis project Ga0209253, IMG submission 187145) | Freshwater lake sediment microbial communities from the University of Notre Dame, USA, for methane emissions studies - BRP12 BR (SPAdes)... | ecosystem: Environmental > Aquatic >... | reverse complement strand
GGCGCCCGGCCGGCCCGTCGAGGTCGCCGCCGGGCCGGCGCCCCTCCGCTGCTTCCGCAGACGTCTGGACCCCCGCGCGGGGCGTCCCGCGAGGAGTCCACCCGTTTCCGTCCTGGAAACGTCTCCGGACCCGGGCTAGGAATCTTCAATTCCTTGACGCCTCGGGGAGTGCCGCCGCGGCGCGCTTCGCCGCGCGACCCGGCCCTTCCCGACCGCCCGGTGCCCCCTTCGGCGCCGGGCGGTTCTTCGTCTGGGGATACCCAAACGATGGAGTTGCGCTCGATGGCGCGCCGCGTCATCATATCGATTCGAGAGTCAGGAGGGACCTCCATGGCCGAGACCCAGACGGCGCGGAAGAGCGCCTCGCCGCAGCCCAAGACCACCGACAAGAAGACCGGGAGCTTCGTGCAGTCGCTGTGCATGGGGGAGATCGAGGAGGAGATGATCATCCCCTTCCCCGAGATGAGGACCTCGGAGAAGGAGATGCTCGAGCCGGTGCTCGGCTCGGTTCGCCAGATGCTCAGCGGGCGCGAGAAGGAGTTCAAGGAATGGGACGTGAAAGGGCAGATGCCCCTCCCGTTCCTCGACGAGCTCCGCGCCTTCGGCCTCTTCGGGCTGGTCATCCCCGAGGACTTCGGCGGCATCGGCTTCGGCTCGACCGCCTACTCGCGCGTCCTGCAGGAGATCGCGCGCTACGACGCCTCGGTGGCCCTCACCGTGGGCGCCCACAGCTCCATCGGCATGCGTGGCCTGCTCCTCTTCGGCACCGACGCCCAGAAGCAGCGCTGGCTGCCGAAGCTCGCCACCGGCGAGATGATCGCCGCCTTCTGCCTCACCGAGCCCGGCGCGGGCTCCGATGCCGCGGCGGTCCGCACCACCGCGCGGCGCGAGGGCAACGACTGGATCCTGAACGGCGAGAAGATCTGGATCACCAACGGCGGCATGGCCGACTTCTTCACCGTCTTCGCCAAGACGCCCGGCGAGCAGACCGGCACCCACAAGGCGGCCATGACCGCCTTCATCGTCACCCGCGACCTGCCCGGCGTCTCCACCGGTCCCCACGAGGACAAGATGGGAATCCGCGCCAGCTCCACGGTCACGGTCACCCTGACCGACGTGCGCGTGCCGGGAGACCACCTCCTCGGAGAGGTGGGGCAGGGCTTCAAGGCCGCCATGCGCATCCTCAATGCCGGCCGGACGGGCCTGGGCGGCGGGTCGGTGGGCGGCATGAAGAAGCTCATCTCGCTGGCCGCCCGCCAGGCCCGCGAGCGCCACCAGTTCGGCGTGCCCATCGCCGACTTCGGCATGGTGAAGGAGAAGGTGGGCCTCATGGTGGTGGACGCCTATGCCGCCGAGGCGGTGGTCAACCTGGTGGCCGGCCTCGTGGACCAGGGCTACGAGGACTTCGCCGTCGAGGCCGCCATCTCCAAGGTCTTCTCGACCGAGGCCCTGTGGCGCACCGCCGACGAGGCCCTCCAGATCGCCGGCGGAAACGGCTTCATGCGCGAGTTCCCCTACGAGCGCGCCATCCGCGACAGCCGCATCAACCGGATCTTCGAGGGCACGAACGACATCCTGCGGCTCTTCATCGCGCTCACCGCCATGAACGACGTGGGGCAGCAGCTGAAGGACCTCGCCGCCGCGGTGAAGAAGACGGTGGCCGATCCCATCAAGGGGTTCGGGCTGATGTCCGACTACGCTCGAAAGCGCGCCTCGCTCGCCACCGGGCTCGTCGGCGAGAAGCGCGCCTTCACGCTCCTGCACCCGGCCGTGAAGGGGCCGGCCGAGGTCGTCGAGGAGTTCACGCGCGACGTCGCCACCGCCTCCGACCGCATCCTTCGCAAGCACGGCGGGAAGGTGGTCGGCAAGCAGTTCGCGCTGAAGCGGCTCGCCGACATCCTCATCGACCTGTTCGTCCTCTCCGCGGTGCTCACGCGGGTGAACTCGGCCGTCGAGGAGAAGGGCGAGGCGGGCGCCGCCGAGGAGCTCGAGATCCTGGAGATCTTCGCCGGCCGGGCCCGCCGGCGGATGCGGAGCAACACCAACCGCATCGACGACAACGACGACGAGCTCGTGAAGTCGGTGGCCGACCACGCCTTCGAGCGCGAGGGGTACGGCTGGGACATCCTCTGAAGGCGAGCCGCACGCCGCCGCGGCGGGCCGCGGGACGTGGAGCCCGGCCCGGCTTTCGCCGCCGGTGTACCCCGGGGTCGGGCCGGACCCCCGGCCGGCGGCCCCGCACCCGCTCCCGAAGTGGTTGATTCCAGGACGGTTGTCCAGCAGGGCGGGCGCGGCCTGGTTGGCCTCGCCGATGCAATCTCCGGGACCAGGGAAACGTCATGGTCTCCTGCCCGGACAGCTCGAGCTGCAACCTGAAGACCACGCTGTCGATGGTGGCGGCGCTGCGCATCTGGCAGTCGCTCTACTGCGAGGCCGACTGGGGGCGCTGCGAGCGGCGCAGGCTCCGGGCCGCCGGCGGCCCGGTTCCGAAGGACCTGTTGCCGGACGGGCGCACGCTGGGCGCGCCGGCCCGGAGCGCCCACCGCGCCGCCTGAGACCTTGCCCACGAGACATGCCCCGACGCCGGCCGTCCGGGCACCACGAGCCGCCAGAGGCGGCTCGTGGCCTTTCTGGCGCGGTGGCCTTTCTGGCGCGACCGCGCCTCGGCCCCGGGGGGCCTGCGCCGCGGAGCGGGGCTACTTCCGCTCGCAGGCCGACAGCGCCCGCCGGAACTTGCCGCGCTCGCGCTCCGGCTCCGCTCCCACCCGCTCCCGCACGGCCGCGCACCCATCCGTCCCGCCGTGGCGCGCCAGCGTCTCGGCGGCCACGGCGCGCAGGCGGGGGTCGGCGGCGCCCCGGAGAAGCGGCTGGAGTGCCGCGCCCACGGCCGGCCCGGCGGCCAGCCGGCCGACCGCCTCGATGGCCGAGGCGCGGACCACGAAGGGCGCCTGGGGGGCGCGGGCGAGCTCGGCCGCCACCGCCTCCGCCTCGGCACCCCCCAGGGCGGCGAGCGCCTCCACGGCCGTGGCACGCGAGGTCGGCATCTCGGCCTCGCTGTGGGCGATGGCCGCGAGCTGCGGGACGGCACGCGGGCCCAGTGCCCTCCAGCGGGTGGCCGGGATCGGCGTGTCGATGGCGCCGAGGTAGACCTCGATGCGCTCGCGGATCTGGGCGTCGGTGGGCTGCGGGGCGAGGCCTGCCGCCGGGGGAGCGGCCAGGACGGCGGCGAGTGCGGTGAGCGCGAAGGTCATGGCGTGCCTGTGGCGGCCTAGCGGACGAGCGGGTTGGCCCGGACGATCCGGGCCTGGTCGGTGGAGACGGTGCCCGTCGACGACGCGGACACGAGCCAGAACATCAGGTTGTCGCCGCCGCCGCAGGCCGTGCTGGGGGTGCAGTCGGTGCCGGTCATCTGGTAGGCGGTGTCCACCGTCACGCCGGTCGCTCCATAGCACCGGTCGACGGCGCCCGCCGGGCGGCAGGCGCTGCACGGGCAGGTCGGCGTGTCGGCGACGGGGTCGAAGAAGGTCCCGATCGCCTCGGTGTCGTGGTAGAGGCCGAGGAAGTGGCCGATCTCGTGGGCCGCGATGTAGGCCGTCTTGTCGGCGCCGCAGGCGCGGAAGGACGGCGCCCCTGCACAGGCGATCGTTCCCGAGAACAGGTTTGCGACGGACACCGCCGCGCCGCTCGCCACCGTCCCCCCGACGCTGGAGGGGCCGGGGACGGCCCCGTCCAGGCCCACCGTTATCGCCCCCGACGTTCCGTCCTGCGTGGAGCTGAACCGGTCGACCAGGAACACGTTCATGGCGTTGCCCGGGCCCGAGCTCTGCAGGAGGGTCGCCAGGTCGCCGCAGGGCAGCGCGTCGTCGGCGTTCACGACGGTCGCACCGCCGACGCCGGTGGCGAAGTGGTCCTTCACCGACGCCGGCAGCGGCCGGAAGCTCACGCCGCCGAGGACCAGGCCGGCATTGCCGAGGAGCTGGGCGAGCGTGTCGCGCATCCGCTTCACCGACGGATTCGAGAGCGGATCCGGACCGTTGAGCACCGGGTCGATGGAGAGCACCTGGAAGACGACGTCGATGCCCCCCGCGGCCGGGACCGGCCCGGGCTTCAGGAGCACCTTCACGTCGTACCGGCCTGGGGGGTAGTCCGCGCCGTTGCCGATGGTGCAATCCCTGGTGCCCTTGCACTCGCGGGCGTAGTCGTTCACCTCGATGGTCCAGGTTCCCGAGGGGACGCCGGACTGGAGCAGGCTCGAGGTGTTCGGCACCGTCAGGGTCCCGGTCCAGACGGCCTCGGTCCAGAAGTAGACGGGCACGCCGCCGTTCGCGGCCGGGTCCGCCGGCGGCGTCACGCCGTCGTTGTAGATCTCCACCCCGTTCGCGAACACCCGGTACGGCACCACGGTGTTGCCATAGGTGCTCCCCTGGTAGGTGATGGTCTGCGCCGCGGACGGCTCGGTCCCCTGCTGAAGGATGGTGACGCTGCCGGTCCCGGGCGGCACCGTGAAGGAGCGCTGCGTCCCCACCGGCTGGACGCCGAGCTCGATCACCTGGGCGGCGGGGAGCGCGCTCGGCTGCGGGGTGGGGAGCGCGCAGGCCGGCGGCGGGACAGACGGGGGCTTGCTGCCGCCGCAGCCGGCGGCGACCACGGCCAGGAGGAGCGCCGGAAGGGGGCGGCGGGCGGCCGCGACGGGTGGGCGGAGGGCGCGAGCTCCGGGCAAGCCGTGGGCGCGCGCAGCGGGGGCCGGGGAATGCATGCCCCCGGAGTCTAGCGCGGGCGGGCGGCCGTCGCCGCCGGCCACCCGCCTCGGTGGGGCCACATGGGTGGCCTGGTCGGAGAGGGTGACGGCGGTTAGGTGGAGCGCCATGATCAGCCTCCGACCCTCCGCCGAGCGCGGCCACTTCGACCACGGCTGGCTCGACACCCGCCACACCTTCTCCTTCGCCGACTACCGCGACCCGCGCTTCATGGGCTTCCGCTCGCTGCGGGTGGTGAACGAGGACCGGGTGGCGCCCGGCCAGGGGTTCGGCACCCACCCGCACCGGGACATGGAGATCGTCACCTACGTCCTCGAGGGCGGCCTCTCCCACCGGGACAGCATGGGAAACGGATCCACCATCCGCCCCGGCGACGTCCAGCGGATGAGCGCCGGCACCGGCGTCACCCACAGCGAGTTCAACGCCTCGCGCCACGAGCCGGTGCACTTCCTCCAGATCTGGATCCTGCCGGCGCGGGCCGGGCTCGCCCCTGGCTACGAGCAAACGCGCTTCAAGGACCTGGAGACGCGCGGACGGCTCCGGCTCGTCGCCTCCCCCGACGGCGCCGACGGCTCGGTCACCGTGAACCAGGACGCCCGCATCTACGCGACGCGGCTGCGGGCCGGTGAGGAGGTCGTGCACCGGCTCGCCCCGGGGCGCCACGCCTGGGTCCAGGTGGCGCGAGGCGCGGTGGACCTGTCGGGGCGGCCCCTCTCCGCCGGCGACGGGGCGGCGCTGTCCGACGAGCCCGAGGTGGTGTTGCGCGGCGTCGAGGAAGCCGAGGTCCTGGTCTTCGACCTCGCCTAGAGGGACCTTCGAAACCGCTGGGCCCCGCGACGATTTGCCGCAGGACGCCTCTCGCCGGCCCGTTAGGCACACCCCTCCGCTCGCCGGAGGTCCGCCATGCGCCACGCCCGCACCTCGAGTTCCCCTCTTCGCCCCTCCCGCCCCCTCGCGATCGGCGCCGCCGTCGTCGCGCTCGGCCTACTCGCCAGCGCGCTCGCGGCCGCTCCGCTACCGGCGCGGGCCTGCTCGGTCTGCGGCTGCGGCGACCCGCTCGTCCCCGTGGGCGAGGTCGCCGGCCAGCGCGGCCAGCTCGGGTTCTCGGCGGACTGGCAGTACCTCACCCAGAAGGCCGGCTCGGAGGAGCCGGGGATGACCGACCTCCTCACCCAGAACACCCTGGCCCTGACCGTCTCCTACGCCCCGCTCGATCGCCTGAACCTGGTCGTCACCTTGCCGCTCGCCTGGAAGCGGATGCAGATGGAGATGGACGGCGTCACCTCCACCGTCTCCAACCTCTCGGGCCTCGGCGACATGCAGGTGGGGCTCCGCTGGTTCTTCCTCGACGACACCCGCATGGCGAGCCGCACCCGCCAGACGCTCTCCCTCGACGCCGGCACGACCATCCCCACCGGCTCGAGCTCGGCGTCGGTCGACGGCGTGCGGGTGGACGAGCACGGCCAGCTCGGCACCGGCGGCTGGGGCCCCTACCTGGGCCTCTTCTATCGGCTCCAGGGCGACGTCTGGAGCGGCTACGCCGGCGCCTGGGGCGTGTACCGGACGGTGAACTCCTACGACTACCGCTTCGGGCCAGCGCTGCGCTGGACCGCCACCGCCCAGTATCAGCCGGCCGACTGGTTCGCCGCCGGGCTGGGCGTCGACGGGCGCTGGGCCGACGCCGACGTCGACGCCGGCGCGACGGTGCCGGATACCGGCGGGCTCGTGCTCACGGCGGCACCCGCGGTGTACGTCCGGGCGTTCCCGGGCGGGTGGCTGTACGCCAAGGCGCAGATCCCGTTCGCGACGCAGCTCTACGGGATCCAGACCATCGGCCCGGTGGTCACGGCCGGGCTTCGCTACGAGCTCCCGTAGCATCGGCGAGCTTCTGGGCCTCGTCCTCGACCGCGGCGATCACCGACGGCACCTGGGAGCGGTTGGCCAGGTTCACCACCCAGGCGGGCAGGCCACCGCCGGGGTCGGCAGAGAGCCGGTAGCTGAACCGGCTGTCCACGCCGTCGGGGCGGACGGTCCAGGCCCCGCTGTTCCGCCTCATGTGGGTGACGCCATCCGGCGGGACGCCGTGGCTCTCGTCGAGGTCCCAGCGAAGCTCGAATCCGCCACCCTCGCCCAGCCGGTCGAAGGCGACCTCCATCCGGAAGACGTAGTCGCGGGCCCCGACGACCGGCGGGTCGTACCTCTCGTAGACCCACACCTTGCGGCAGCCGGGCAGCTCCTTGGCCCCATCCCTGCAGTCCTCGGCGTGCAGCACGCGGTGCTCGGCGATGTAGGGGCTGATCCGGTCCGAGCTCCATCCGCGCAGCAGCACGTCCCGGACGGCCCAGGCGGGCGCGCGCATCCGGCCTTCGGCCCGGAGCGCCACCACGTCGCTGTCCGGCTGCTCCAGCCGATAGAGCTTGCCCTGGGGGAAGCTGGTGACGAGGACCCAGGCGGCGGCTGCGAGGGCGAAGCGCATGCCCCGACGATAGCCGGGGAAGAGGGCCGGCGCAGGGGCGGGCCACGGCCGGCTACGGCACCGGCCGGATCTGCGCCGGCCGCTCGCGGGACACCGCCGCCGCGCGGGCCAGCTCGAGCAGGAGCTCCTGGCTGCGGCAAGCGGCGCCGGACACCGGCAGGCGCACGTAGGTGCCGTCGGGGCGGAGCCGGCGCGCCTTCACGTTGTCGCGCAGCTCCAGCCTCAGGATCTCGTCCACCAGCCGGCGGCGCAGCCCGTCGTCCTCCACCGGCACCATCACCTCGACGCGGCGCAGGAAGTTGCGGGGCATCCAGTCGGCCGACGACAGGAACACCTCGGGCTTCTCGCCGGCCCCGAAGGCGAAGAGGCGGGCGTGCTCCAGGAAGCGGTCCACCACCGAGGTGACGCGGATGGTCTCCGAGAACCCGGGCACGCCGGGCCGCAGGCAGCAGATGCCGCGGACGAGCAGGTCGATCTCCACGCCGGCGTTGCTGGCGCCGTAGAGGGCGCGGATCACCCTGGGGTCCACGAGCGCGTTCATCTTGGCGACGATGCGGGCCGGCTCGCCCCGCCGGGCCCGATCCGCCTCGCGCTCGATGAGCGAGACCACGCGGTCCTGCAGCCCGAAGGGCGCCACCGAGAGCTTCTTCCACTGCGGTGGCTCGGCGTAGCCCGTCAGCATGTTGAACAGCGCCGAGGAGTCGTCGGCGATGTCGGCGCGGGCCGTGAAGAGCGAGAGGTCGGTGTACTGGCGGGCCGTGGTGGGGTTGTAGTTCCCGGTGCCCAGGTGCACGTAGCGCCGGATGCCGTCGCCTTCGCGCCGGACGACCAGCGCCACCTTGCAGTGGGTCTTCAGGCCGATGAGCCCGTAGACCACGTGGACGCCCGACTCCTCCAGCCGGCGCGCCCAGGCGATGTTGTTCGCCTCGTCGAAGCGGGCCTTGATCTCCACCAGCACCGTCACCTGCTTGCCGTTCTCGGCGGCGCGCGACAGCGCCCGCACGAACGGGGAGTCGCCGCTGGTGCGGTAGAGGGTCTGCTTGATGGCGAGCACGTCGGGGTCGTCGGCGGCCTCCTCGATGAAGCGCACCACCGGCTCGAAGGACTCGTACGGGTGCTGGAGGAGCACGTCCTGGGCGCCCACCACCGCGAGGGTGGACTCGGCCTCCTGCAGGAGGGGTGGCACGGCTGGCACCAGCGGCTCGACCTTCAGCTCCGGCCGCCCGTCGCCGACCGCGAGCTCCATCAGGTCGGCCGGCTGGAGCGGCTGGGCCACGCGGTAGACGTCCTTCGGCTCGAGGTGGAGCGAGCGGGACAGCACCTGCACGAGCTCCTCGCGCGCCTCGGAATCCACCTCCAGCCTCACCGCGGCGCCGCGGTCCCGGCGCCGGAGCTCCTCCTGCACCGCGGAGAGCAGGTCCTCCGACTCCTCCTCGTCGACGGAGAGGTCCCAGTTGCGAGTGACGCGGAAGGCGGTGGCCTCCAGGACGGTGTAGCCGGGGAAGAGGTCTCCGGCCTGCGAGGCGATGAGCCGCCCGAGGAGCACGTAGGTGCGCCCGGCCGCCGACGGCAGGCGCACCAGGCGCGGCAGCACCGCCGGCACCTGCACCACCGCGTAGGCGTGCTCTTGCGGGTCGGGCTTGCGGCGGCGCCGCACCGCCTTGGGCGCTCCGCGCTGCAGCAGCAGCGCCACGTTGAGGGACTTGTTCCGCAGATGCGGGAAGGGGTGGCCGGGGTCGATGGCGAGCGGCGTGAGGGCCGGGAAGACCTTCTGGGCGAAGTGGGCCCGGGCCGCGGAGCGCTGCTCGGCGTTGAAGTCGCGAGGCTCGACGAGCTGGATGCCGGCGGCGGCGAGCCCGGGCCGGATGTCGCCGGCCCAGACGGCACCCAGCTCCTCCACCATCCGGTGCACGCGCCCCGAGATGGCGTCGATCTGCTCGGCGGGCGGCATTCCGTCCTCGGCGCCTTCCGAGACCCCGGCGGCGGCCTGCTGCTTGAGGCCCGCCACGCGGACCATGAAGAACTCGTCCAGGTTCGACGAGGTGATGGCGAGGAACTTGAGCCGCTCGAAGAGGGGCAGCGAACGGTCCTGCGCCTCCTCCAGGACCCGCTGGTTGAACTCGAGCCAGGAGAGCTCCCGGTTGATGAACAGGCTCGGGTCGTGGAGGCCGAGAACCCTCCTGGGTGGCTCGCCTGTCACCGGCCCGGCCGGGACCGCCTGGACGGCCGCGGCCGCCCCGGGGGATGCCACCGCCGAGAGCGGGACAGGCGCAGGGGCATCGGGCGGCGCCGGGGCCTGGGCCGGGGCGGTATGGGGGAGGGTGGCCATCCGGGCGCTCGAAGCCAAATCTTAGCCCGGTTTCGCGTGCCCTTCCCAAGACCCCCGTGGGGCGTTCGAGTGACGCTTCAAGCACGCGTGATGTATGGACTTTCGTCGTGTCCGGCACCGGGGTTTCGGTGTCGGACGTGGGAGGGGTGGAGTAGAGTGCCCCGGCCCAGGGGGGCGGAGGAGCGAGGTGCGACCAGCGCGTCAGCAGCGGATCCTGGGAGCGATCGACGTCGGGACGAACGCCGTGCGGCTCGAGCTGGCGCGGCCGCTCCCCGACGGGTCCTTCGAGATGATCCACAGCGAGCGGGACCCGGTCCGGCCCGGAGAGGGGGTCTTCAAGACCGGCCGCATCCCGCGCGAGGTGGAGGACCGGCTGCTCTCCACGCTGCGCCGCTACGCCGCCCTGGCCCGCCGCCACCGCGCGCTGGTGCGGGCCGTGGCGACGAGCGCCATCCGCGAGGCCAAGAACGGCCCGGACGTGGTGGAGCGGGTGCGCCGCGACACCGGCCTGCAGCTCGAGGTCGTCTCCGGCAAGGAGGAAGCCCGCCTCATCTGCCTGGGCGTGCTCCGCGGCCGGCCTCCTCACCAGCGCAACCTGCTCGTGGACATCGGCGGCGGCTCCACCGAGGTGGCCCTGGCCATCGGCGAGCGCCCCTCCGCGCTCCACAGCATCGCCATCGGCTCGGTCCGGCTCACCGAGACCTTCGACTCGTCGGGGCGCGTGGACCCGAAGCGGCTCGAGCTGATGCGCACCTTCGCCGCCGAGGCGCTGGAGAAGTCGCTGCCGCCCTTCCCCCATCCCCGCCACGCGCTCGGCAGCTCCGGCACCATCGGCGCCGTCGTGGACTTCGCCGCCGAGAACGGCGAGCGGCACGTCTCGCTGAAGCGGCTTCGCAAGGCGGTGAAGGCGCTGGCGGCCATGCGGCTCGAGGAGCGGCGCCGCGTCTTCGACGCCCGGCGCGCCGAGATCGTCGTGGCCGGGGCGGTGGTCCTCGAGGCGGTCATGGCGCACCTGCGGCTCGAGACGGTCGCGGCGGTGGAGACCGGCTTGCGCAACGGGATCCTCGTCGACCTGCTGCGGCGGCTGCGGCGCAACGGCACCGACGCGAGCACCGGCGAGGCGGCCCGGGCGCTGGGGCGGCGCTTCGCCTTCGACGAGGCCCACGGAGGGCAGGTGGCGCGCCTCGCCCTTCGCCTCTTCGACGACCTCGCCGGCGTCCACCGCCTGCCGGCGTCGGCGCGTCCCCTTCTCGAGGCGGCGGCGCTGCTCCACGACGTCGGGAACGCCGTGTCCTACTCCAAGCACCACAAGCACACCTACTACCTGGTGGCGAACGGCGACATCCCCGGCTTCTCCGACCAGGAGCGGCAGACGGTGGCTCTGGTGGCCCGCTACCATCGGCGCACCGCGCCGGCCCGGGAGCGCCCCGACCTGAAGGAGCTGCCCGAGGCGAGCTTCCGCCTGGTGCGCAAGCTCGCGGCGTTGCTCCGGCTCGCCGACTCCTTCGACCGCAGCCACCACCAGCCGGTCGCGGACATCCGGGCCGCGGCGGTGAGTGGCGCCGTCCGGGTCACGCTGCGATCGCGCCACCACGTGGAGCTCGAGCTGTGGGACGCCGGGCGGGAGACGGCGCTCTTCCGGCAGGTCTTCGGCAGGCGCCTGGAGCTCGCCGCCTCCCGGCGCTGAGCGGGCGCGGCGCGGCCGCGGAGGGATCGACGGCCACGGCGCTACCGAGGTGTGGCGGCGACCGCGCCTTCGCGGTACATGACCGGGCGGCCCTTCCTCGCGGTCGGCGCCCCGCGCCGCCGGCCCCGTTCCCCGGGCGCGTTGCGCCCGGACGAGACCCCTCTGCGGGTGCCTTGAAATAGGCGCCGGCCGCCGCCCGTAGGAGCGGGCGTCGCCCGAGATCGACAGCCAGGAGATCCATGTCCGCCGTGCCCCTGCGCGACTTCCTTCTCGCCCCCGCCACCTTCCTGCCCCGCGCCGCCGAGCGACGCCACTTCTGGCCGGCGATGGTCGCGGCGATGGTCGCCGCCCTCGCCCTCTCGGTGGCGGCCGTGCCGCGCATCGACTTCGAGAAGGCCGCCGTCGACGCGCTCGACGCGCGCGAGGGGGCGGCGCAGATCACGCCCAGCGAGCGCGAGGCCACGCTCACGACGGCCCGCCGCGTGGGCGCGCTCGCGGCCTATGCCGGCTCCGCGGCAGGCCCGTGGCTCTCGGCGCTGGGGATGGCCATCGCCCTGTGGCTGGCCTTCAAGGTGGTGGGAGGGCATCCCGGGTTCCCCGGGACCTTCACGGTGGCGGCCTGGGGGCTCGTGCCCGGCGCGGCGCAGAACGTCCTCGCCATCCCCGCCGTCCTGGCGCGGCCGCGGTTCCTGCCCGACGAGCTCGGCCGGATCCTCCCGTCGGGCCTGGGCGCGCTCCTGCCCTGGGGAACGACCGGGCCGCTCGCCTCGATGCTCTGGTCGCTGGACCTCTTCGCGCTCTGGTCGGTGGTGCTCGTGGCCGCGGGCATGGCCCCGGTCGCCGGGGTGTCGCGCCGGCGCGCGGCGATCACGGTCGTGGTCCTCTGGCTCTCCTTCGTGGCCGTCTTCAGGGTGGCCCTCCCCGCGCTCGGAGGGGCGCGCTGACCATGCGACCGACCCTCACCGCCGCGCTGCTCGCGCTCTCCCTGCCCGCCACCGCCGCGCCCCCCCTCACCCTCGACGAGGCGCTCGCCGCCGCGGCCCGCGCCAACCTGGACGTGAAGCTCGCCGAGGCCGACCGGGCGGCGGCCGGCGTGGAGGAGTACGCCAGCTGGGCCGGGGTGCTCCCGCGCCTCGACCTGCAGGCCCAGTTCGGCAACGTCTACACCGCCGCCGGCCAGCAGCTCACCATCACCGCCGTGGCGCTGAACCCGATCCAGTACGAGAAGGTGGTGGTGGCGACTCCATCCAGCGACTTCGAGAACTACGTCCTCAACCTGCAGCTCACCCTGCCCATCTTCGACGGCTTCAGGTCCTGGGCACAGATCTCCCGGACACAGGCCCTGGACCGCGCCGCGGTGAAGCAGCTGGACGAGAGCCGGCTCAGCGTGGCCTTCGACGTGACCCGCAAGTTCTACGAGGTGGTCCGGGCCGAGAAGAGCCTCCAGGTCCTCCAGGAGTCGGTGCGCCGCAGCGAGGAGCTCTTGCGCCGTACCGAGGCCCTCTACCAGGCCGGCCGGGCGCCGCGCAGCGACAGCTACGCCGCGCAGGTGACGCTCGGCAACGACCGCATCGCCGCCGAGCAGCAGCAGGCCCGGGTCTCCGACGCCCGCGTGGCGCTGTCGCTGGCCCTGGGCGACGAGGCCCGGCCGGAGCTGGAGGTGGTGCCCCCGGCCTGGCTGGAGAGCACCTCCTTCCAGGAGCCGCCCCCGCAGCAGCAGCTCGTCGACCTCGCCGCGAAGCACCGGCCGCTGCTGGCCGCCGACGAGCAGCGGATCCTGGCGGCCCGGCAGGAGGTCCGCGCCGCGCAGGGGGGCTACTGGCCATCGCTCTCCGCCAGCGCCAGCTACGGCCGTCAGGGCCCATGGCTCGGCGGCACCTACGGCGTCTATGGCGACCCGTCGGTCCAGTACGGCGTCAACGTCGCGCTGACGCTCACCTGGAACCTCTTCGAGGGGCGGGCCACCAGCGCCAACGTCCAGCGCGCCGGCGTCTCGGAGCTGCGCGCCCGGCTCCAGTCCGAGCAGGCGCTGCAGCAGGTCTCGAGCGAGATCGCCCGGGCCCGCGCCGCCTACCGCTCCCTCTCCCGCTCCGCCGACATGGCCGCGGAGAACCTGAAGGCCGCGCAGGAGAACCTGCGCCTCGCGGAGAAGCGCTTCGAGGCCGGCTCCACCACCCAGCTCGAGATCCGCGACGCGCTGCTCAAGCTCACCCAGTCCCAGCTCGCCCTGCTCCAGGCGCGCGTCGACGCCGTCATCGCCCGCGCCGACCTGAACCGCGCCGTGGGCGGCGCCCTCTAGGAAGGAACGGTCCCTTCATGTCCTGGCCCAAGCGCATCCTCGTCGCCGTCTTCCTGCTGGCCGTGGTCGGCATCGTGGCCGCCTCGCTCTTCCCCCGCAAGCCCCCTGCCGTGCAGGTGCAGGTGGCGTCCGTGAAGAAGGGGCCCATCACCCGCAAGGTCACCGCGGCGGGAAAGCTCCAGGCGGCGACGCAGGTGAAGCTCTCGTCCAACCTGTCCGGAGACCTGCTCGACCTCGTCGTCCGCGAGGGCGACGCCGTGAAGAGGGGGCAGTACCTGGGCCGCATCGACGGACGCCGCTACCAGGCGCAGCTGCTGCAGCGCGACGCGCAGGAGAAGAGCGCCCGCTCGGAGCTCTCCGGCGAGGAGGTGAACCTCGCCCGGCTCGAGGCCGAGTACCTGCGCATGCAGAAGCTCGTCCAGACCGAGAGCGCCAGCCCCGCCGAGCTGGAGCGGGCCAAGGCCGACCGGGACGGTGCGGCCTCGCGCGTGCAGGCCGCCAAGGACCGCATCGCCCAGGCGGCGGCCGGTGCGGCCGAGGCCCGCTACCTCCTGTCCTTCACCACCCTCACCGCACCCATCGACGGCATCATCACCTCGCGCCTCAAGCAGGTGGGCGAGCGGGTGCGCGGCTCCGACTTCAACGAGGACCCCATCGTGATCGTCGCCACCCTCTCCAGCATGGAGATGAAGGTGGAGGTCGGCGAGCACGAGGTCGTCTACCTGCACGAGTCGGACGCGGCGGAGATCGAGATCGACGCCTTCCCGGACAAGAAGTTCCCGGCCCACGTCATCGAGATCGCCAAGAACGCCAACGTCCGGAACCCCGGTACCGAGACCGAGGTCACCACCTTCCCGGTGCGCCTGGCCCTCGCCCTGCCGGTGGCGGGGGCGCTGCCCGGCATGAGCGGCCAGGCGGGCATCTCCACCGAGACCCGCAACCAGGCGCTCTCGGTTCCGCTCCAGGCGGTGACGGTGCGCACCGAGAAGGACCTGGCCCGGAAGGCCGACGGCAGCCCCGGCGGCGACGACCCGCCCGCGGCGGCGACGCCTCCGGGCACGCGGAAGGCGAAGGAGCCGCAGTCCAAGGTGGTCTTCGTCGTCGAGGGGGGGGTCGCCAGGGTCCGCCGCGTCGAGACCGGGCTCGCCAGCGAGAGCGAGATCGAGCTCCTCTCCGGCGTCGAGGAAGGCGAGCTGGTGGTGGAGGGGCCCTACAAGGTCCTGTCCCGCGAGCTGGCGGACGGCAAGCCGGTGAAGTTCGAGAGGCCGGCCGAGCCGGCGGAGAAGGGGCCACCCGGGGGCACCTCGCTCTCCAGCGAGACGAAGAAGGGAGCCAAGGGATCGTGAGCCAGGCTCCCCTGATCTCCGTCGAGGAGCTCACCCGGCTGTACGAGGTGGGCGGGGAGGAGGTGCGTGCGCTCGACGGCGTCTCCTTCGACGTGGCGCGCGGCGAGTGGGTGGCCGTGGTGGGGCAGTCGGGCTCCGGCAAGTCGACGCTCATGAACCTCATCGGAGCCCTGGACACGCCCTCCTCCGGCACCTACCGCATCAACGGCCGCGACGTCGAGCGCCTGTCCGACGACGAGCTCGCCGACCTGCGCAACCGCGAGATCGGCTTCGTCTTCCAGACCTTCCAGCTTCTCCCCCGCTCCACCGCGCTCGCCAACGTCGAGCTCCCGCTGGTGTACCGGGGGCTGCCGCGGAGGGAGCGGCGCGAGCGGGCGGTGGCCGCGCTCGAGTCGGTGGGCCTGGCGAACCGCATGCACCACCGGCCCAACGAGCTCTCCGGCGGCCAGCGCCAGCGCGTCGCCATCGCCCGGGCCCTGGTGGGCCAGCCGTCGCTGCTGCTCGCCGACGAGCCCACCGGGAACCTCGACAGCACCACCGGCGAGGACATCATCCGGCTCTTCGGCGAGCTCCACCAGCGCGGCCACACCATCCTCCTCGTCACCCACGAGCCCCGGCTGGCGGCGCGATGCCCGCGCGCCATCCGGCTCTCCGACGGCAAGGTGGTCGCCGACGGCCCGGGGCGCGAGGTGGCGCTGCTCGGCGTGGCGCCGGCCGCGGTGTCCGCATGAGGTGGCTGCGGCGCACCGTCTCCGAGGTCGGCGAGAGCTTTCGCATCACGCTGGGGACGCTCGCGACCCATCGGCTCCGGAGCTCGCTCACCACCCTCGGCATCGTCATCGGCGTGGCCACGGTCATCGCCATCGTCGCCATCATCCAGGGGCTGAACTCGAGCTTCGAGAGCCAGATCAAGAACTTCGGCGCCCACACGCTCTACGTGGCGCGGTACAAGTGGCTCGACCTGTCCGGCGAGTACTGGAGGGTCCGCAACCGCAAGCCCATCGGAGATCGCGAGCTGCGCGCCATCCTCCGGGAGTCGACGGTGGCGGTGGCCACCTCGCCCACGGTCTCGGTGGCCGCGTCCGTCTCCCGGGGCGAGCGCGCGCTCGAGCGGGTCCAGATCAACGGCGTGGGGGCCGAGTACCTCGCCGCCAACGGCGGCAGCGTGCGCGCCGGCCGCTTCTTCGCAGAGAGCGACTCCGACCTGGCCCGCCCGGTGGCGGTGCTGGGGGCGGACGTCGTCGATCAGCTCTTCCCGGGCGTGTCGCTGGCGGCGGTGGTGGGCCAGCGCGTCCTGGTGGGCGGGCACGTCTTCACGGTGGTCGGGCTCCTGGAGCGGCGCGGGCGCTTCCTGGGCCTGGCCATGGACAACATCGCGCTCGTTCCCTACACCACCTTCGGCCACCTCTTCGGCGCCAGGCGCCCCATGAACATCGCGGTGGCCGCGCCGCCCGGGAAGGTCGCCGAGCTCGAGGACGAGCTCACCAGCATCCTGCGCCGGGCCCGGCAGGTGCCGCCCGGCAAGCCGGACGACTTCCTCTTCAACCGACAGGACCAGTTCCTCAAGGTGTACCAGGGGCTCACGGGCGCGCTCTACGGCGTGGCCGTGGGCGTGGGCCTCATCACGCTCATCGTCGGCGGCATCGGCATCATGAACATCATGCTGGTCTCGGTCCACGAGCGGACCCGCGAGATCGGCCTGCGTCGGGCCCTCGGGGCGCGGCGCGCCACCATCCTCACCCAGTTCCTGGTGGAGTCGGCGGTGGTGGCGGCCATGGGAGGCGCCATCGGGACGGCCATCGGGCTCGGGGTGGCCCAGCTCGTCGCGCTGCTCTCGCCGCTGGCGGCCGCGGTGACGCCCTCGGCGGTGGCCCTGGGGCTCGGGTTCTCGGCGCTGACGGGGCTGGTCTTCGGCTCCTGGCCCGCCTGGCGCGCCGCCAACCTCGATCCGGTGGAGGCGCTGCGCTACGAATGACGTCCCTTCTCGACACCGTGGCCATGGCGCTCGCCACGCTGCGGGCGAACCCGCTGCGCTCGCTGCTCACCCTGCTCGGCATCGTCATCGGCGCCTCCACGGTGGTGGCCATGATGGGGCTCACCGAGGGGCTGCGCGTCCGCATGACCAGCGACCTGGCCTTCCTGGGCGCCGGCTCGTTCCAGATCGCCAAGTTCCCCGCCATCAACTTCAGCGACGACAACTTCCACAAGTACTCGAAGCGGCGCCACCTCACGCGCGAGCACGGCGAGGCCCTGCGCGGGCTGCCGCACGTGGCCCACGTCTCCATCGAGTCCAACCCCGACCGCCGCGAGCGGATCTGGACGCGGGAGCGCGCCACCCAGCCCAGCATCACGGTCATCGGCGGCTACCCGGAGTACGAGCTCGCCAACGCCGTCACGGTGGCCCAGGGGCGCTTCTTCTCCGACGTCGACCTCCAGCTCGGCCGCCAGGCCGCCTTCATCGGCTCCGACGTGGCGGACCTCCTCTTCCCGGACAGCTCGCCGCTCGGGAAGGAGATCCGCATCCGCTCCAGCGCCTTCACCGTGGTCGGGGTGGCCGAGCGGCGCGGCACCATCTGGGGGCTCGAGTCCAAGGACACCTTCGTCGTCATCCCCTCCGACAGCTACGACGCGGTCATGGGCAAGGCGCTGAACCGCGACATCACGGTGGCGGCCACCGGTCCCGAGGACGTGGGCCGGGCGATGGACGAGGTCATCGCCCAGCTCCGCAAGGTGCGCGGCCTGCGCGGCACGGAGGAGAACGACTTCGAGGTCTTCACCAACGACTCCATGTCCGAGATGTTCGACAAGCTCGGCCGGATGGTGGCCGCGGCCACCTTCGGCATCTGCGCGCTGGCGCTGCTGGTCGGTGGCATCGGGATCATGAACATCATGCTGGTGGCGGTCACCGAGCGGACCCGCGAGATCGGCGTGCGG
>Ga0209253_10002030_pt1 | contig 17829 bp, 19 predicted proteins | sample FrelakmetBRP12BR_FD_187145 | JGI IMG/M metagenome (GOLD analysis project Ga0209253, IMG submission 187145) | Freshwater lake sediment microbial communities from the University of Notre Dame, USA, for methane emissions studies - BRP12 BR (SPAdes)... | ecosystem: Environmental > Aquatic >... | reverse complement strand
AATGAAAGCTTTAACTGTGGGATAGCACAATTGACAGTTGAATACAAATGCGTAAACCTTTGACCGTAATGGATATTCAGATTCTGCGGGCTCTGTGGGAGGTCGGACCAAGGAACCTCTCGAAGATCGCCAGAGAGGTCGGCATAAGCCGCAGAACGCTGGACTCCAGAGTAAGACGAATGCGGTCAAACCCCCAGATTTTTCTGAGAATCCAAGCATCCATCTATCATACGAAGATCGGGGTGAGAAAGGCCATCGTGTTTCTGACTGCCAAGGCGGGAAGAGAACAAGTTCTCTTTGACTGCCTGAAAGCCAACAGTTTCTGGCTCTACGTATGCAGGTCCTACGGAATGGTTGAGGGCTGCACAGCCGCGTATGCGATCCCCGTGAACCATTGCGCTGAGTTTGAGGAATTCATACAGGAACTCGAGCGTCTCGAAGTGGCGGAAGACGCAAAGATCCGATGGTCAACGTGCTTCCAAGGCGGACGAATAACCTCCGAATGGTTCGATGGCCAACGGAATGAATGGACATTCCGCTGGAAAGACTGGATCAAGGAAGTGCAGTCACAGTCGACTGAGCTCCCCTACACATTGGTTGAGCCAAAATCCTTTCCAATCTGCGCTGACGACCTAGATGTCCAGATACTCATGAAGATGGAAGCCGACGGGACCCGAAGCCTGAAACAGATTGCCGAAAAACTTGGCGTGAGCCGACAGCTGGCCCAATTCCACTACAAGAAGCATCTACTGGAAAGACAACTCATCGAAGGCTACGAAGTCTTCGCAAAGCGATATGGAGACAACCCCACAATCATGGCCTACTTCGTCGTAGCCTTTCCCAGCCAAGAGACATTCGCCAGATTCGCAAGATCCCTGATCGAGAAGCCTTTCGTCCTCACCCTAGGCAAAGTCCTTGGAGAGAACGCCCTGATGTTTGAAGTGACATTCACGATAGACGAGTTCAGGAACTTCGTGGATGCCTTGTCCGAACTGGCAAGGATGCGGCTTGCGACAAGCTACTGGTACGCCCTGCAGGATCTGAGAATGGGGTCCCGCCAAACGTTCTCAGGCGAGTTCTTCAAAGATGGATCCTGGTCCTACGACCACAGAAGCCACATGGAAACGCTCAGGCAGAAAGCTCGCATGTCCACGTGAAACGAGTAACGCGCGCGCCCTCGCGTCGTTCTTCACAACGCCGTGCACCATCTGGATTTGTTTCCCACTAGATATGGAGGCAAACTCGACTTGGATCTCGCTTACGGAGATTGTCACATCTTTATCTTAACTGTTAGCTCGGCCACTCTTTTGCCCAGTCTCCGGCACGACTCAGCAGTCTCACTGTCGGGAGTTCCAACTGCAGCTGCGCCATAGTGCTTGTCGTCTGATCGCCCCTGTACGATCATGCCATGAACAAGCAGTGCCTGCAACATTGACAGAAGTGTTGTTTCGGCGCCTGAGGCTGTGCCGCCTGAGCTCGTGAAGGCAGCCCCAACTCTACCTTCAAGCTTGCCATGGATCTTCACAGAGGAGTCAATGAAAGACTTGAGTTTGCCTGACATCCCACCGTAGTATGTTGGCGAACCTAAGATGATGGCGTCCGCAGACAGAAGGTCCTCAGATCCTGCCTCCTCAGCTTTCCTAGTCTCAACGATTGCGCCCTTCACTTGCTTGGCCCCTTCTGCAACGTGTTGTGCCATTTTCTCGGTGTTGCCTGATCTTGAGTCATAGACTATCAGAATCTTGACCATGAGGCATAACCACGGTTTAGATCATGTAGTCCGCGCGTATTTCAGCCTTTACCCACGCGTTGAGAATATGCCCTGCGAGCGATTCTTTGGGGATAGAGGATTGTTTCACAAGCGTTAAGTATGGTTTGAGAGGGTTGAGGGTTGTAATGAGGAGAATGGCCGCCTACCATTGTTAGGGGGAGAAAGGAGAGATGGAGGCAAAAAATCTTGCTGTACCATTCCCCTCATATATTCCCACTATTGCAGGGTAAGTTGCTTTTAAGCTTTTATCCCGGACCCTTCTATTGAATCTCTAAAACAATACTCAGACTCAAGGTATTGTCTCGCCACAACAGCAATTTCTACTCCAAATTATCGCCAAAACCAACGAAAAACGCGTGCGCGCCCAGTTTTCAACGCCAACCACTGGCCTTCGCGCTCTCTGAGCTTTTTCGGCTCTCTTTGCCAGGCTATTCGCCTCGCCTTTGAAACAAATTTGATGCTATTCTTTCTACACTTTGGTGAGGAATTTGAGCTAAATATGTCAATTGGTCCAGGGGCCTGGTTCTCTAACAGGTGTAAACCCCGCAACACGGTTAGACTGAACATTGAATCTGGGCAAAAAGCGTGCTTAACCACGGGTCTCCAGCGTATAGGGCCCATGGGTGAGCTTTTCTGCTCCGCGTCTTCGCACGAGTTCGCTGTCTTCGATGCGTATGCCTCCGAAGCCAACGAGATATATACCGGGCTCGTTGGTAACGACATTGCCGGCGGCGAGTTTGTCTTTGCTGGATTGGTTCAGGGTTGGTGCTTCGTGCACTTCAAGTCCAACACCGTGGCCTAGACCGTGGACGAAATATTCGCCGTAGCCAGCCTTCTCTATGGCTTTCCGAGCGGCAGTGTCCACGTCCTTTGCTTCGGCTTTGGGCTTAATAGTCTCGTGAGCCATTTCGTGCGCCGTCTTCACTATTTCGTAGATCTTCTGCTGCTTCGCCGAAGGCTTGCCCGCGATGAAGGTTCGCGTCATGTCCGAGCAGTAGTGCTGGTACACAGCTCCTATGTCCACGACGACGAGGTCGCCATTATGGATTTCGCGTTCGGTGCAGCCTCCGTGCGGAAAGGCTGAACGGACGCCTGAGGCTACACTTGATTCGAAAGCGGTGCCCCACGAGTATTTCTTTCGCATGGCATACTCGATTTCCGCGGCCACCTCAATTTCCTTTATGCCGAGGCGTATGGTCTCCTGGGCAACGTTCATGCCTATTGCCGTGAGTTCTCCGGCCCTGCGCATGAGTTCAAGCTCATGCTCATCCTTCACCTTGTGGATATCTGATACGAGGTCGTTTCTGATCTTGAGTTTCGTGTTGCCTCGCAGGTTCTTCATCAACTCGCGATAGCCTTCGACGCCTAAGGCGTCTACGGCGAGCTTCTTGACGCCGCAGGTTTTGACCTGTTTGGTTACTTTTTCCATAAGCTTTTCGCCGCGTTTGACGAGTTCAACGTTGAAGCCCTTTCCGTCGGCCTTGACGCCTTCGTAGTTTAGGCCGTAGACGTAGATAGTGTTCTGTCCCTTTTTCGGTATGAGTATGCAGGAGGCGCCTTCCGTGTTTGAGAGGTAGAGCATGTTTTTGCTGTTTGTGACAAGGAACCCGTCGAAGCTCTTTTGTTCAAAAGCCTTCTGTTTCAGGGCGTTGACGCGGCTCAGAATATTCACCTGTTTGTCTGAAACCTAGACTTCATGGGCTTAAATGCTTTGTGACCACGCGGGCTCGTTTGCTTGTGTATGGAAATGCTTAACTGTAGAATCCTTCATTGTGTTGTGGTTCGTGACCAATTGTGGATAGCGTCATTGAGACTAGGAGTCTTGTGCGGACGTTCGGGAAGAAAGCCGAGATAGTGAAGGCTCTCGATGGGGTTTCGGTCACGATTATGGAAGGTGAGATCTTCGGATTGCTTGGACCAAACGGGGCGGGCAAGACGACACTGATCAAGATTTTGACGACGCTTCTTTTGCCAACTGGCGGCGAGGCCTACGTGGGTGGTTTTAACGTGGTCAAGGCGTCTGAGAAGATCAGGAGGATCATCAGCCTCGTTTCAGGCGGCGAGACGCCGGGCTACGGCATACTCACGGTGAATGAGAACCTGTGGTTTTTCTCGCAGCTGTATGGTTTGACGACGTCTGTGGCGAAGGAGAAGATCAAGCAGCTTGAAGCGGACTTGGATTTTGAGAAGTACGCGAACACGCGTATGGCGAAGCTGTCCACGGGCTACAAGCAGCGCATGAGTCTTGCAAGGGGGCTACTGAACGACCCGAAGATACTGTTCTTGGACGAGCCCACGTTGGGCTTGGATGTGCTTACAGCCAAGCGCTTGAGGACCTATGTGGTTGATTGGGCGAAGCGTAAGCACAAGGGTACAGTGCTGTTGACGACGCATTACATGGCGGAGGCTGATGAGATGTGCGACCGCGTGGCCATCATCAGCAATGGACGCATTCTTGCCTGTGACACGCCGCAGAAGCTGAAGGACGACCTGAAGGAGACGCCGATCACGAAGATTGAAGTCGCCTCGGTTGAGGCTGATTTCGGCTTCATCGAGAAAATGGCAGGTGTGGTAGGCTATTCAGAGATACGCAACATTCAGACAGGCGTAACCAGCCTCAAGGTAATGGTTCAGGACGTCGAAGTAGTCTCGCAGATCGAGGCAAAGCTGGGCGAGCAGAAGCTGAAGATCCTGTCGGCGAACGAAACCGAGCCCACGCTGGAGGATGCCTACGTCAGGCTCGTGGGAAAGGGCTTCGCGGAAGTCGAGGAAAAAGCTAATGCTTGAGCGTTTGTTTCTGGGTCTGCGTGTGGCCTACGCGAGACTTTGGGTCAGGGTGAAGGGCAACAACCGCGAATTCGAATGGGTTCTCGCGGAAATGCTCATTCCTATGCTGACGCTCAGCGCCTACGTGTACCTGTACAAGGCGCTGAATGCGCCTCCGGTGTTTGCGGGTTTCGTCATGATCGGCGGAACCATGCTGGCGTTTTGGTCAAACGTGCTCTGGAATATGTCCGCACAGTTCTACTGGGAAAAGGAGACAGGCACTCTGGAAGTCTACTTTGTGGCGCCGATATCGAGGATGGCGATTCTGCTGGGAATGGCATTGGGAGGGATCGTGAACACGACGCTGAGGGCGACCGCCGTTCTTGTGCTCGGAGTGGTGGTTTTCCAGGTGCCCATCGTGATGCACGAACCTGTTACGGCGCTGCTGGTGTTCTTCCTGACCATAATTGCGCTTTACGCGTTGGGAATGATGTTTGCCTCGCTCTTCATGCTCTACGGCCGCGAGGCGTGGCACACGGCAAACCTGCTGCAAGAACCCGTCACGTTCCTATCAGGCACGTACTTCCCAACAAGCCAACTACCTCAGATGGTCCAGCTTCTTGCTTCAATAATTCCACTAACCTTTGGATTGGACGGCATACGCAAAGTCGTGATCCTAGGCCAAGGCATCGGAGATATCTGGCCCAACATCGTAGCCCTAGTAATCTTCATTCTTGTGCTTTTGCCTTTGGCCAAGTTTGCGTTGAGCTATATGGAGAATTTGGGCAAGAAGGAAGGGAGGCTGACTTTGCGGTGGCAGTAGGCCCGATCTTGCGCACGGTCAAGCAGGCAGTCTGGCTGGGCTGGAAAGTTGAAACCAACTGGACTGACCCGCTCGTGTTCGCGATATACTACATGATCCGCCCAATCGCGGGTCTGCTGATAGTGGGCTTCATGTACTGGATCGGCAGCGGGGGCGTTGTAGGCGGACTCAACCCGCAACTGTTCGCCTACATGTTCATAGGCAACAGCTTCTTTCAGTACCTTTTCCAAATCGTGAACACGATGACGATGCTGATTCACGAAGACCGTTCGCACTACGAGGTGCTCAAGCATATCTATCTTGCGCCTGGATCGCTTTCGTGGTACATCGTGGGTAGAGCCTTGAACGGCGTGATGAACGCTTCGGTGTCGCTGGCGCTGTCGCTCGCTTTCGGTGTGGCCATCTTCCAGTACGGCATGGGCATACCGATCCCGATAAACTGGCTGAGCATAGACTGGGGACTGCTGGGTTTGGCGCTGGCGTTGGGCATTGTGTGCTTTATGGCGATAGGCTTCATCCTGTGTGCGATCAACATTATGACGTCCAAAGTTCAGTTCATGCTTACCGAGTACGTTTCAGGCATTCTGTACCTGTTTGGCGGAGTCGTGTTCACGCCTGAGATACTGCCCGCGTGGGGTCAGGCCATCTCAAACGGACTGCCCATAACCTACTTTCTCAGCACGATCCGATACGCCATTCTTCATCAAGCGGATTTCGACGTTCAAACGAACCTGGTGTACCTGCTTGTCACATTCGCCGCCACCATGGTGGTAGGTGCATTAGTCTTCAAATTCGCCATGCACAAAGCACGGAAGAACGGTCTAATAGACAAAAAAGAAGAATATTAACCACCACTGACCACGGGCAATATGGCTACATGGTCTCCATTCTTGAGTTCGGTATCTAAGCCTCTAAGCTGGTTGAGCAGGAAGCCGTTGACGGTCACGATGTAGTTGGATTTCACGTCTGTACTCTTTGGTTCGTAGATGGCCTTCATGAAAGGCTCACCATACCGTTTGGCAAGCACGTTCAGCAGGTCAGCCACACTGGAGCCGTATCTTGCTTCGACTTCCTCTTTCCCGTTGCCTGTTATGCTCTTGACATGTCCGACATACTCAATATTGACCATCAAATGACGTGTCAAGCTCCAACAGTAATCCTGCATTGAGTAGCTATTATCCATTTCAGTGCGAAACAGGCTAACAGAGCATCGCCGAACTCCACGAACAACATGCCAGAGTCGATCGATCCTAATATTCAGGCGTCCAACCTTTCCAGCACGTGTGCACGCAACACCTTATCTTTCATTTTCTCTGATATGTGCATGAGCGCGTGGCGTTGAGTGAGCGATGGCCCCTGGGTTCCGCATTATGCGGCAGTCTGTGCCCGTCCGCCTGTTGACAATTCTTTTATTCTTCTCAATCAGTCTTGTTCAAGTGTGTCCCCTATGACCTTTGACAAGCAACCCCAAGATGATTTTCGGCAGAGAAAAGAGATGTGGGAAAAGGAAACAGTTGCCAAGGTAATCGGCAAACAGCCGGAAAAGAGTGAGTTTCGAACCAGCTCTGGCATTCCTATAGATCGCCTTTACACGCCTGCCGACTTGGAGGCTTCTGACCATCTGCGCGACTCGAGTTTTTCAGGTGAGTATCCCTTCACGCGCGGCGTTTATCCTACGATGTATCGTGGCAGATTATGGACCATGCGCCAGTACGCTGGCTTTGGAACGGCGGAGCAGACGAATGGCCGTTTCAAGTATCTGCTCAAGCATGGTCAGACGGGTCTGAGTGTGGCTTTCGATTTCCCGACGCAAGTGGGCTACGACTGCGATCATCCTATGGCCTTGGGTGAGGTGGGCAAAGTAGGCGTAAGCGCCTCGTCGTTACGTGACATGGAGACCCTGTTTGACGGCATCCCGCTTGACAAGGTCACGTCGTCTATGACGATTAATGCACCCGCGAACGTACTGCTGGCTATGTACGCCACCGTAGGCCAAAAACAAGGTGTCCCAATAGCGAAGCTCGGAGGCACGGTGCAAAACGATGTTCTCAAGGAATACGTAGCCCGTGGCATGTACATCTTTCCACCCAAGCCCAGCATGCGCATGATCACCGACGTATTCGCCTACTGTTCTGCGAACATGCCGAGCTGGAATACGATAAGCATCAGTGGTTACCACATCCGCGAGGCAGGCAGCACCGCCGTGCAGGAAGTCGCCTTCACGTTCGCCAATGCGATCGCTTACGTGCAAAACGCCATAGACTGCGGACTGAACCTGGACCACTTCGCAGGACGCCTCAGCTTCTTCTTCGCCGCCCACAACAACCTCTTCGAAGAAATCGCGAAATTCCGGGCTGCACGCCGGTTGTGGGCACGGATTATGCGAGAACGCTTCCAAGCTAAGAACCCAGCCAGTGAGATGCTCCGTTTCCACACCCAAACCTCAGGCGTTTCACTCACCGCACAGCAACCCTACAACAACGTGGTACGCGTGACCCTACAGGCACTAATGGCAGTACTGGGGGGAACCCAGTCACTCCACACTAACTCGTTCGACGAAGCCTATGCGCTACCTAGCGAACAAGCCGTGACCATTGCACTGCGTACGCAGCAGCTCATCGCCTACGAAAGCGGCGTTTCCGACACGGTGGATCCGCTCGGAGGCTCATACTACGTCGAATACCTCACGAACGAGATAGAACACCGCGTCGAAAAGTATATTGATCAGATCGACCAGATGGGCGGCGCAGTTGCGGCCATTGAGAAGGGCTTTATGCAGCGCGAGATCACCGAAAGCGCCTACTGCCACCAGAAAGAAGTCGAAGCAAAGAAGCGCACTATCGTAGGCGTCAACGACTTCCAAACCAAAGAAGAGATCTCCATGAAGCTGCATCAGGTAGACCCCTCAATCGAAAAAAAGCTGATCAGACAGTTAAACGAGGTAAAGCGTCGACGGAACCAAGTCAAAGTAACTGAGGCCCTCGACAGGCTGCGCAGTGCGGCAGAACAGGAGAACGCCAGCCTCATGCCTATGATAGTAGACGCGGTTAAGGAGTATGCGACGCTGGGCGAGATATGTGGCACGCTGCGCGAGATCTTCGGCGAATACAAACCGCTCTCAATCTTCTAGCCTACTACGAAAAGCGTGTCGCCCTCGTTCACGCCCACGCCTTCAGTTACGTTTACTTCCTGAACGGTCCCCGCTTTCACTGCGGTGATCTCGTTCTCCATTTTCATGGCCTCGACCACGCACAGCGTCTGGTTGGCCTTAACTTGGTCGCCCTTCTTGACTTTGACCGAGACTATTTTGCCCGTCATAGGCGCGGTTATGGCGCCTTCCACGATGGCTTGTCTGGCTGTGCCTGACCGTCGCGCAGGTGCGGTTAGCGAGGGCTCGAAGCTGGTAATGGCCTGGGTGCGGCTCGGCGTCTTGACTTCGACTCTGAACGTGGCCCCTTCAACCTTGACGGAAATAGGCTTTTCTCGTTCGACGATCTTGGACAGCTCAACATTGAAGGCCTTGCCGTCAACCTTCACCGTCACCGCATGTTCGCCGATCTTGCCAGAGGGAAACTCGATGGTGCGAGGCTTACCGTCTATCTTCGCCATGAGCGATTTTTCATCCTTTCTGGTGACTTCGATTTTGCAGGGCTTGCCGTCCACGGTTACTTCGTAGTTGGGCACGTTAGGCGCCTCGCTCAACGTTGGCTTGTCGGCCGGCAAGTACCCAAGGTGACAAACCGCCCCTAGGCCTTGCGGGTGTTACCGTTAAGGCTTTGGCTCCATTTGAGCTCGTTAGGTACGTGGCTAGTGTGGCGGACAAGGCGGCTACCTCTTCTAGTTCCGCAAGCCTTTCCGGCGGAATATCTGTTCGCGGATCTTCCCGTTTGGCTTTCCGCTTCTTAAAGAATTCTACTGCGATCTGCGGAAACAGCGCGTACGTGATCTTGTCTTCCTCCGACTCGATGAGAGGCTTCACGTCTTCTGGAATCTTCTCCAGAGCGGGCTCAAGCAGGTCGGCTGGTCTTCTGGTTATGGGTTGTTCGTCGCCTATGATCTTCTTCTGTATCTTCGGGTCAATTGGCGCGGGGGATTTTCCGTAGAGGCCTTTCACGTAGTCTTTGATCTCCTTCGGAATCATGCCGTAGCGTTTGCCCGAGATAACGTTCATGACCGCCTGAATGCCTACGAGCTGGCTAGTAGGTGTGACAAGTGGTGGATAACCAAGCTCTTTCCGCACGCGAGGAACCTCTTCAAGCACTTCGTTTAGCCTGTTCAAGGCCTTCTGCTCGCGTAGCTGTGAAAGCAAATTGCTGAACATACCTCCTGGAATCTGATGCACAATAATAGAGGCGTCCACGCGCTCCGCCTTGGGATCAATTAGCCTCAACGGATCGTAGAACTTCTCGCGCAACTCGCGATAGTACTGCGCAATCTCATTCAGCAGCTCGCTGTCCAAGCCCGTATCGTAGGCAGTGCTCTTCAACGCGGCCACGACGGATTCTACTGGCGGCTGGCTCGTGCCCCATGCAAACGGCGAGAAGGCCGTGTCCAGTATGTCTACGCCTGCCTCGCATGCTCGGTAATACGTCATCATGACCATGCCGCTTGTGCTGTGGCTGTGCAGGTGCACGGGCAATCCGACCTCTCTCTTCAGCGCACTTATCAGCTCATACGCAGGCTCCGGCGCAAGCATCCCAGCCATATCCTTTACACAAACCGAATCACAGCCCAAGTGCGCGAGTTCTTGCGCGAACTCGACGAAACGCTGCACGGTGTGCACTGGGCTGATCGTGTAGCTTATTGTGCCCTGTGCGTGCTTGCGCTGCTTCTTGACGGCTTTTATGGCGACTTCCATGTTGCGAATGTCGTTCAAGGCGTCGAAGATACGGAAGATGTCTATGCCATTTTCAGCAGCCTTCTCCACGAACTTGACAAGCACGTCGTCTGGGTAGTTGTGGTAACCCACTATGTTCTGTCCCCGCAGCAGCATCTGCAGGGGCGTGTGTTTCACGTGGCTTTTGAGTTGGCGTATTCGTTCCCACGGGTCTTCGTTCAGATAGCGTATGGCCACGTCGAACGTGGCTCCGCCCCACGCCTCAAGCGAGAAAAAGCCTACCCTATCGACTTTCTCTGCAATCTTCACCATCGTTTCAGTGCTCATCCTTGTAGCCATCAGACTCTGGTGAGCGTCTCGAAACGTCGTGTCAGTGATCCTAACAGGCTTGCGCGTCAAAGCATCTCCACTCACCCTTAATGTAGGTTGAACCAGTGAGGCTTCTGACATAGCCTTGACCGAAGCCGTATTAATTGATTTAGGTGCGAAAACAAACTAAGCCACAAGCGCTCTTAGCACGCGCTTCTTACTTACGCGCGAGTCTCGGATCGATCGATCGCGCTCTGGAACTGACGTAAGCGCGCGCTATTCCCCAAGGAACCTTTTAAGGACTCGGCAGACTGCCAGGCTAACCCACAGCTCAGCCTCCCCATTTCTTGGATTATCAGTGGTCTTCTTGTCCTCAACATATGTAGTTCTCCAGAGCCCGTTCTTCTCTTGATGTTGGATGAACCAGTCGAGCGCTTTCCTGATGTCGTGGTCCTCTTTGGTGAAATCCAAGAACGAAAGAGTATCAAGCGCAGTCAGCAGGTTTGGCCACCAGAACTGGAACCTCACCCAGTAGCTTGCCGCTCTGTAGGAAGAATACGCATCTGGCTGGAAGAATCGCGATTTCAGCAGATTCGCAGCAGCTTTGGCTTCCTTGGATTTTCGATACACTGGATGGGCGGCAAACGCTCGCAGCACCATGCCTGTCCAGTTGTGCGAGAATGGCTTTGAGCGGTCAGGTTGGACGGGTTTTGCGTATTGACTCGTCAGTGTATACATTGTTTTTCTGTCGAATCTGTGGGTCAGAATGGGAATTGTCCACCCGCCATCATGTTGCCGCATCGACAGAAGCCATTTGAATCCTCTTTCTATGCGTGGATCATCTGCGTATCCTGCTTTGATCAGAAGGGCCATCATGGCTCCTGTGTAGTATGTTGCGTACTGGTTCGCGAGCATACCTCGGATGTCGCCGTCGTCAGTTTGACAGGAGAAAATGAATTCTGCGCCTCTTCTCGCGCCATCGTGCTCTCTGGTGAACTCGTATCTTTCCACCAGCAGTCTAAACTGCTTCCACGTTTCGAGGAGGCTATGGTGATGCTTTGGATAAAGAGCGGTTTTCTTGCCCGAGTACTTCCATGAACCGTCGTCTTGCTGTTTCTTGAGGATTCTCTCGGCGTCAGTCAGTTGCCACAGACTACTAGCGGGTGGCATCTTTTCGGCAAGAAGGTCACGTCTTACAAAATGCGAGATTGCCTTATTGCTTGATGAGAGCAGCCGTTGTATCGGATCATAAACCAGTTCCTCAATCCAGTTTGGCAAACCCGTTCCTCCTCAGTCGTCGGCAACCTCCGGACCAATTGATGCCTTCTAGATGAAAATGGCTAGAAGTCGGCACTTTCATGTCTCAGCTTACAGCGGTACGTTTGAGTGCTTTCTTGTCGGTCGTGGTTCGCGTTTTGTGGCTAGACTCTGAAGTGCACTGATCAGCTTCGGTCTCGTCTGCGCGGGGTTGATGACCTCGTCTATGTACCCCTTTTGCGCGGCAATGTAGGGCGAGGCGAACTTTTCCCTGTACTCGGCCACGAGTTCCTGATGCTTCTGCTCGTGGTTCTTAGCTTCGGCGATTTCTTTGCGGAAAATGATATTTATGGCTCCGTGAGGCCCCATGACCGCGATCTCTGCAGTAGGCCACGCATAGTTTATGTCTGCCCCACTGTGCTTGCTGCCCATAACGTCGTAGGCTCCGCCGTAGTCCTTGCGCAGTATGACGGTGATCTTGGGCACCGTGGCTTCGCAATAGGCGTAAAGCAGCTTGCTACCGTGCTTGATGATTCCTCCATGCTCCTGGTCCAAGCCGGGTAGGAAGCCCGGCACGTCCACGAAGGTGATGATGGGGATGTTAAAGCAGTCACAGAACCTGATAAAGCGGCCCGCTTTCATGCTGCTGTTGATGTCCAACGCGCCCGCGTAGTATTTCGGCTGATTGGCCACTACGCCTACGGCTCTGCCGTTGAGGCGTGCGAAGCCGACGACGATGTTCATAGCGTGCAGAGGCTGAACTTCAAGGAAATCGCCGTTGTCCACTACACGGCAGATGATCTCCTTAACGTCGTACGGTTTGTCAGGGTCGTCAGGGATGATTTTGGCGAGAGCTTCGTCGGTTCGGTTAGGGTCGTCAGTAGCCTCAAGCGCAGGCGGATCTTCGAGGTAGTTACTCGGCAAATAGCTCAACAGTCTCTTAACGAGCTCGATGCAGTGCTGTTCGTCTTTGACTATGAAGTGGGCCACGCCGCTTGTCTGGCTGTGCACCATAGCTCCGCCGAGCTCTTCGAAGCTGACCTCTTGGCCTAGAACGGTCTTGACCACGTCCGGGCCAGTAATGAACATATGGCTAGTCTTGTCTACCATGACTATAAAGTCGGTAAGTGCCGGCGAATAAACGGCTCCGCCTGCACAGGGTCCCATGACCGCGCTGATCTGTGGCACGACTCCCGAGCTTAAGACGTTGCGGAAGAAAATATCTCCATAGCCGCCGAGACTCGCCACACCCTCCTGAATCCGTGCACCCCCACTATCATTCAGACCTATAACGGGAGCGCCTACCTTCAAGGCCAAATCCATAAGCTTGCAGACCTTCTTCGCAAACATCTCGCCCAGCGAACCACCGAAAACGGTGAAGTCCTGGGAGAAAACATAGACAAGCCTACCATCGACAGTGCCATAACCAGTAACCACACCGTCGCCAGCCACTTTTCTGTCGGCCATACCAAACTCGCTGCACTGATGAACCACAAACATATCGAGTTCATTGAAACTGTCCTGATCAAGCAAAAGGTCAACTCGCTCGCGAGCGGTCAACTTGCCCTTCGCCTGCTGATCATCAATGCGCTTTTTGCCGCCTCCGAGCTTTGCATCTTCGCTTAGGTCCTTGAGACGCTTGATCTTCTCATCAACAGAAGGCTCCCTCGTCGAAACCATCTTGATTCCTCGTATGATTCGGGAATATTGCTTTAACCAGTATTTAGAACATATGGCAAGCGAAAGCGGGTCTGCATCTGGAACCGAAGGTCTCGCGCGCTTTCCTAACCAGCCCTGCGGAGTCATGATCCAAGATCAATGTTGGTCAGTACGGCGGTTTCGGTGATGTCTATGATGATGCCCTGCCGGTTTATGGTCACATGGATCTTGAGGCATAGGCCGGTTGACTTGTCGTACCAGCGTTTCATGCTCGACGTAGGCCAGTCGTATTCGAGAACCCAGCAGTCCCTCTGCAGTCCAATAGCGCTAATAGACTCGGTCACGCCGATCGTGCCGACGCCATAAAGTATGTCCACGGTGGAACCTGCTTTCGCGTTTTCACGAATCCAGAACGGACACTTCTTTCCAGCATAATTCGCATCTGAAGATTGCCTTATTTCGCGAGTATAAGCGTTCATTGTCCAGTTAGCCTCTCCGGGCACTATGGCAACGTTGCCGTTCGTCACGTTGACTCCGTGAGAGGATAAGTGCACGTCAATTGAGGTATCGCCCACCTTGGTCAGGTTCCAAGTCATGTATTCAGTAGCGTTGTTTTCGTCCCAGTGGAAGATCTGAGCGTATTTCACGTAGGCACCCAAGGCAAACCATGAAGGCTTAACCATATCCTGCAACTGCAGGTAGTAGTACACGCCAAAGGACAAACAAATGAGGAAAACCAGCAATGCAGCAATTGTCAGCAGCCTCTTCTTGTTCATGCCAATGCATGTGAAAACCTCATCACTTAAAGCTTAATCCGAATAGTCTTTCTTCTCGGGTCAAGCTTGGGCCTCTATTGCTTTTGCTCCATAGACACATCTCCAACGAGAAAGCGTCTGAGCGTCCCATCTTCGAGCTTGAGAACTAGTGCGCCCTCAGAATCAACGTCAAGGGCCAAGCCAGACACCCTTTCGGTTTCATTCGCAACTCGCACCCTTTGACCGATGAAGCGAGCGTGCTTCTTCCATTTTTCCAACACAGGCACTAGGTCCTCTTTCACGTATAGGTCATAGAAGATCTCCATTCTTTCAAGCAGGAGTCTTAATAATTCCTCAAGCCGCACCGTCTTCCCAAGCTCGTCCTGGACCGAAGTCGCGCAGTCCTGCAGAGACCGTGGCAAAACCTTCTTCACGTCAACGTTTACGTTAACGCCTATGCCGACCAAGACAAAGACTGCTGCGTTGCCTGTTACGTGCATCTCACAGAGTATCCCGCATATCTTCTTTCCATGCACGAGCACGTCGTTAGGCCACCTTGTCTCCACTGGCAACCCGTACGCTTCACGCAGAACCTCGGCTACCGCTAGACCGGCTGCAAACACAAGTCCAATCGTCTCCGAAGCGCGCATTTTGGGCCTGAGAACGACCGAGAACCACAATCCTCCTTCTGGCGAAGACCATTCTCTGCCCAGTCTTCCGTGGCCATCCGTCTGAGCCTCTGCCACGACGACCGTTCCTTCCTCAGCACCCAGCTTGGCCAGTTCCTTGGCCCACTCGTTAGTCGAGCCGATCTTGCGGGTGTAGAATATACGTTTGCCTAGCCGCTTTGTGCGGAGGTCTTCCTGAAGCTTGTCCATACTGATTCTCGCTGGCACGCACGCTCAGCCGCTATGGCCTTTCGCAAAGCTCCAGCAAGACGCCCCGCGTGCTCTTCGGATTCACAAAGGCGATTCTCGTGCCTTCTGCGCCTGCCTTGGGCAGTTCGTCAATCAAGATCACGCCATTCTTCTTGTACTCGGCCAGCGTGGCTTCGATGCTCTTGACTTTCATGGCGAAGTGGTGGATGCCTTCACCGTGGGTTTCCAGATATTTGGCAATCGTACTTTCGCTATTAAGCGGCTCGAGTAGCTCGACGTTGGTTTGGCCTCCAGTCGAGAGGAAGGCCACTTTGACCTTGCGATCAGTTAGAACGTGAATGCCCTCAAGCTTGAAGCCTAGAACGTCGCAATAGACGTTTACTGCTTCATCGAGGCTTCTCACGGCCACGCCGACGTGATCCATGCCAATGAACATACTTCAACTCTCCTCTGAGATAGCGGACTAAGCCTTGTCAACCACGTTATAAAAGAGTTTCCCAGCAACGTCGAGAAATGCACGCGCTTTGGTTGGGGTGAAAGGAAACGTTATAAATGATAAGCATGTATGGTAAATCCATGCCAGACAAGGTTCATTGTGCGCATATTCTTGTAAAGACTGAGCAAGAAGCCAAGGTCGTGCTGGAGCGTCTTAAGAAGGGTGAGAAGTTCGCAAACATCGCCATGGAGATATCGCTCTGCCCATCAGGAAAGAAGGGCGGCGACCTTGGCACCTTCGGCAGGGGAAAAATGGTCAAGGAATTCGAGGTTGGTGCCTTCGCGCTTGAGAAAGGCCAGACTTCAGGCCTGGTCAAGACGAAGTATGGCTACCACGTAATCAAGAGACTCGAATAGTTAGGCAAGCAGAGAAACGACAGATAGATCTGTCAGTCCTGTCTTTCAGTTGTACGACTATTTCCTTTTCTTCGCACCGAGGCTGACCTCTGGCTCGACGTCGCCCGTTAGAAGCACTCTGAGCGATTTCACTTCTTCTCGGAGCATGCTGACTTCGCTTTCCAGAGCCTTGGCCTTGGAGTCAGCCATCTTTCTGAGCTCCTCAATTTCGAGAATGAGGTTCTTGCGTTCAGTCTCCAAGCTTCTGATTCTCTCTACGGTGCTCTTGAAGCTGTTGATCAAGCTTTCCAGTCACCCCGTGGCATAGCGCTCTCTTACTAAGGGATGATGGGATTTAAGAGTTATGTAACATAATTCTAGAGGGCACCCGCTGGGAAACAGAAGGCAAAAGAAGCGCGAAACGCAATAGGAGACTCAACTCAGCTTTCGGTGTTCTCTTCAGGGTCAGGATTGTGCTTCGAAATGACCTGAAGCGCCTCGTCAATCAGCGAAAGCTTGTTCGCAATGCGTGCGATATACTTCTGGAAGTTGAGCGCCTTCAGCACGGCGACGCCTCGCTCGGTGATCGCGTAGCCGCCCTTCTTACCTATTGGGCGCAAGTCGACTAGGCCGTTTTGCAGCAAGTAGTCCAAGCGCTCTACAAGGACCATACAGTCCAAGTCCGTTTCGTACGCGATTTTTTCGACTGAGAGAGGCTCATTGACTAGAACTCCGAGTATGGCCTCATATGTCTCAAGCTTAGACTTGTGCATGCGTAAACCTCAGCCAACCAGATTCGCTCACTGAGAATAAATCGGTTATGAAACCAGAATCATGACGTACAAACAACAAAAACACTCCATAAACGCCTTAAATAGGACAAGGCAAACCATGAACATGACTATTGCACGCGAGCGACCAAGGATGATCAAGAAGAAGAGGCGATGCCTGAACCATCCCGCCATGGAATGCCCTACGCCAAATGAACCTTGCGTCTTCCTCGATAAGCGGGAGGCTTCCGGAAAATCCCAGAAGAGCAAACCGACCAGCGCGCGTGATTGCCCAGAGAGAGGGGTTGTTATGAACAAGAAGAAGGAACTGAAGGATGAAGAGACGTCCACGAAGTCTGTGGATGTGAACAGCCTGATCGAGTATCAGAAGGCTTCCGTGGTGAGCCGAACGCTCATCGACAAAAAGGCAGGAACCGTGACAATTTTCGCCTTCGACGAAGGTCAAGGACTCAGCGAGCATATCGCGCCCTATGATGCGTTGGTCCACATAACCGATGGCGAAGTCGACATAACCATATCAGGCAGAACACACCGCGTCAATCAAGGCCAAATCATCACGATGCCCGCCAATCATCCCCACGCACTCAAAGCCGCAGGCAAATTCAAAATGCTCCTAATCATGATAAAAGCGTAAGAAACACTTTCAGGACTTCATTTCTCTCTCTCAGCCTTTACGACGTTGACGAAGTTGTTCAGGATTCTTTCTCCGTTTTGGGTGTTGTTGACTTCGGGATGGAATTGAACGCCATAGAAAGGCCTTTTTGTGTTTCAGGGCTTGGATCTTACAGTTCTCCGACGTAGCGAGTATCGTGAAGCCTGGCGCTTGTTTGACGCGCGCGCCCGTGTCAACCAGCACGCAACGCAGTCGCTCACCGATGGCTCTATGGGCCAAAATCGCCGCCGTCGTCGAATCAACACCACCCGAAATTCCGATAATAGCGCATCCCTTAACCTTGGCTCTCAGGTTATTAACTGTCTCTTCGACGAATTTGTTGGCGTTGAACATACGCAACAAAGCTAGGAGTAACTGCGAACTACAAAGCCTTGCAAACATGCCCATTGCGAAAGAAACTCACGTGCAAACGAAGATCGGTGATTGAAGGAACGCTGTGTCTAGGTCACTTTGAGGAACTTGGCCCTCGGTGTCCCGCA
>Ga0209253_10002029_pt1 | contig 17832 bp, 11 predicted proteins | sample FrelakmetBRP12BR_FD_187145 | JGI IMG/M metagenome (GOLD analysis project Ga0209253, IMG submission 187145) | Freshwater lake sediment microbial communities from the University of Notre Dame, USA, for methane emissions studies - BRP12 BR (SPAdes)... | ecosystem: Environmental > Aquatic >... | reverse complement strand
CCTTTGTGAAAATTGATATTCTCAGGAGAGTTGAAAAAATCCTGGCTAAGGCAACCGGGGATGGTCTGGTGATGGGTTTCGTGGAGTATAAAAAAGCCGCATAATTGACAGGTATAAAAATGTAGGATTGCAAGACCTGACCCCGTACTCCATTACTTCCCACATCCCTCAGTAAGAACTGTGAGAGCGAATCACCGATCAGGCTCTGGGTATTTCCTTGATTCTGCATTCTCAAAATGGTGTGCGATCGTATTTGCATAATAATTTATAATTTCTGGCCTTCTCACTATGATTACATTGCTGTTTGAAATAATCTTTCGCAGTGCAAGGTCATGCAATGCCAACTCAATGCTTTCCTCCAGTCCTAAAGTTGTATGAAAATTAGCTTTCGCTTCCCTTAGCTCCGTAGCATATTTTTCTACTGATCTCTGCAATTCGGGTTTTGAAGTTGACCCCTTGCTGATGGCATAGCAAACCAATGCAGGCATCGTCACTCTGTAGCATCTGGCTGCCTCTTCTTGAGCACGCTGAGCAAGTGCCTTTTTTGAGGCATTTGGCTCAACAGGGATGGGCTCCCCGGTGTCTATGTAAATATTACCATTGCCGAGGCGATACATCCTATAAAAGAAATGAGATTCAAGAAAAGTATAGTACAGCTTCCCGATGAGGGAGATGAGACCATTCTGAGATTTCTTCATTTCGTCGGCCTTGATAAGGCCATTGAAATAACCTTCCTCAGCAACAAAATCGTACGCAACGGATATTGGAACGACAAAAACCTTTTTCCCTTCCTTTGAAGCGTTTATTGCTGGGCTGAAAAGAGCAGGGGCGAACTTTCTTATTTTTCCAGAGTATGCTCTACCTGTTCTGATCGTATTGCCATTGCCATTGGTGGCCATTTCAATCTCAGGAAAGGCCAGTATCGGCTTATTCCTTTTAAGAAGCGACCCAATTCGGTTGCAGAGATGATGAATGGTTCGTGGAACCGCAGAATTCCTTTGTACGGGGATGGCGCCCCATTTTATCGGGTCAATCCCTGTGAACTGCTTGACTGACCTTCCGATGATCCCTTTGAGAAGATTGCTCCCCGCAATCGTCCTCGGGCAGGGCAGACCTTCGAGAAACATCTTTCCGCATATGGCAATATAGTCAAGGTGGCTCTTGTGAAGCGATGCATAAAAAATTGAGGATGTCCCCAAGTCAATAATTTTCTTTTTGCTCTCTTCAGGGAGCACGATGGATTGGTATGACTTCAAGATGAGCCTCTCTATTTGAGGCGCTATTCTCGTACAATGTTCAGCGTCAAAGCGGTCTTCATACAGGATATCTTCCGTGAAAGGGGAGGGGTTATGTTTCTTCCTGTTGTCCAATCGTAACTCTGGCCTATCGTCCGGCAAAGCCTCTTTGTTGATCTGATCTTTAAATACCCTCCGAAAATGGTGGCCTTTCATGGCAAGTTCCACGCACCACCGGAAGAGCTTCGGCCTTCTCAATAAGGTCCAGAAAAGAACCTTCCAATAGTAAAAGCGCTCTTCACCCCATACTCCCAACGACCAGATTGAGTGTAAGAATGCTTTGATGTGGTAGGATTTTATCCTGGTTCCTTTGTTGTCGGGCGGACAATAGTTGCTCAAGAAAGTAATCAGACGACTGTAGAAATGGCGCGGTGAGTAAATGGTGGTTATCAGATATTTGTATCCCTCGCGAAGTGGGTGGGTGCCCATCTTAGGTATGAAATTCGTAGAAAGGCTTGTATACTCGCCCCCGGAGTCTCCTAAAAGCCTGCCTTCCTGCTGTAGCCGACGATAAAGCCTTGTTCCTCTTGGGGCATTCAGGAGCCCTACCATGGCAGTGACGATCCCACTCTCTTGGATGAAATTGATCTGTTTCTGAAAAATGCTTGGGGGATCACTGTCAAAGCCAACAATAAACCCTCCTAATACCTCAAGACCGAACCTCTGCATCTTCTTCACTGCTTCCATCATATTCCTACGCTTATTCTGAACCTTGTTGCACTCGTAGAGGCTCTCCTGTTCAGGGGTTTCGATTCCAACAAAGACTGAATCAAAACCGGCCTTCACCATCAGCCCCATTAGCTCTTCATCGTCCACGAGGTCGAGGGAGGCCTGAGTGAAAAAGGAAAAGGGATATTTCTTCTCTTCCATCCATCTTATAACGGCCGGCAAAAGCTCCTCTTTTAATTTGCGGGGTGTCACGATGAAATTATCATCCACAAAGAAAACGGTCCCCCTCCAGCCTTTCTGGTATAATGTTTCGAGCTCTCTTAGAATTTGAGTTTCTGTCTTCGCCCGAGGGCTTCTCCCGTTGAGCAGCCCGATGTGACAGAACTCACAGTCGAAGGGGCACCCCCTGCTGTACTGAAGGGACATGACAGCATATTTCTTAATGTCGAGAAGGTCCCACTGAGGTAAAGGGGAGGAGGTCATATCAGGCCATTCCGTAGAGGCATAAATGGGTTTTCCCTCTCCTCTTTTCAAATCCTCGATAAAGGGTGGAAGTGTTGCCTCCGCCTCTTGAAGCACAAGGTGATCCACTTGTTGGACTCCATCAGGAGTGATTGTGAAGAGGGGACCTCCAGCAACAATCTTTTTGCCCCGCGCCTTTACTCTCGTTATGATTTCATCAACGGATGTGTGCTGGACTTCCATGGCGCTTATGAAAACATAATCCGCCCACTGAATATCATCATCCTTCAACGGCTCGACATTGAGGTCAACAAGCTTTTTCTCCCAATCATTAGGCAGAAGAGCGGCGACGGTTAAAAGGCCGATGGGTGGTGAGACAGCCTTTCTGGAAATGAACTTCAGCGAATACCCGAAGCTCCAGAAAGTATCTGGATGTCGGGGGTAAACGAGCAGAATTTTGTAAAGAGGGAAGCCCATTAAATACGACGGATGACCTAAATCTCTTATAAATGCTTACTATTATAGTAAATTGGCCAACTTTTTCAAGATTGAAATTTTCTCTACCCCATGAGAATTCGAACACTTAGAAAAGGGCAGTTAATTTCTTTACTTGGACGTAATGCATAGCCCGTAATCCGTAATCGTCATCCTGAACTTGATTCAGGATCTGTGGTTACGAGGAAATAGAGATGCTGAAAAAATTTCAGCATGACAGTAATATTCTCAACAATCTGTGATTTGATTACGGAATTATGGATTAGCGCCGCTGAGTTGCTTTTTCGTGGATTTGTTGGTATAAAAAAAGCAAATTCTTCCAAGAACTACAGTCAATTTATTGTGAAATGAAACTTTGTGACGTCAAAGATCCGGCGAGTCTTGAACACCAGGAAGTCCACCCGCTTGGCTCCCGTGCGAAGGTTCTCTTGACAAGCGTCTTTGGCCCTTATGCAAAGGACGATGAATATGGCAGCCGGGCCATTAATCCCATGGAGTTTCTCCACAATCAAGTAACAAGGGTTCAGGGCCCTTTTTCCGTTCGGATGTTCCAACGGAGCAACGGATTGATGATGATCCAGGCAAACATCAGTGCGCCCTGCACCTTGCTGGATTACCCCAATTTGGATCGCTTTATCCAAGAGATCCGCGTAATCCCTTACGATATCATAGGAATCAGTGCGATTCAGCCAAACATCAAGAAGGTGGAAAAGATGTGTGCCCTCATCCGAGAGCATCAGCCCGGTGCGACAATTGTCGTGGGTGGATATGTCACCAACATCTGTGACTTGGATACGCGGATTGACGCTGACTATGCAGTGCGGGGAGAAGGCGTCCGATGGTTTCGGAAGTTCCTCGGGGAGGATATGGATCGACCCATTAACCACCCCCGTATACCTTCAGGTATCAATCGGCGATGCATGGGTATAGACCTCCCAGTCGGAAAAGAGCAGACGTCGGCAACGCTCATACCATCTGTTGGCTGCCCTGTGGGATGCAATTTCTGCTCCACATCTGTCATGTTCGGCGGAAAGGGGAAATTTGTCAATTTCTACGAAACAGGCGACGAACTATTCGACATCATGTGCCAGTTGGAGAGGGAGATGGGAGTTTGGTCCTTCTTCATCATGGATGAGAACTTTCTCTTACACAGAAAGCGGGCGTTCCGGTTGCTCGAATTAATGCGCGATCATGAGAAATCCTGGGAATTGCAAGTTTTTGCCTCTGCCGATGCGCTGAAATCCTATACGATGGACCAACTGGTTGGGTTGGGTATTTCCTGGGTGTGGATTGGCCTCGAGGGAAAAGAGAGCCAATATGGAAAGCTGAAAGGTATCGAGACTCGGTTGCTGGTGCAGGAGCTGCAGAGCCACGGTATCCGGGTCTTGGGATCAACGATCATCGGCCTGGAGGATCATACACCTGAAAACATCGACGAAGCTATAGGGTGGGCCGTAAGTCATCACACAGAGTTTCATCAGTTTATGCTGTATACCCCTCCTCCCAGAACACCACTCCATGAGGAAATGGAAGCAAAGGGCATTCTTCTTGATGAATCTGAGATTGACCTGGCCGATGTCCACGGACAGTTTAGGTTCAACTTTCGCCATCCCCATATTCAAGAAGGTCAAGAGACCCAGTTTTTGTTGCGGGCGTTCAGGCGAGACTTTCAAGTGAATGGCCCAAGCGTCATGCGTATGATGCGCACGATGATGAACGGTTGGATGAAGTACAAGAATCACCCAGAGGCACGAATTCGGAAGAGATTTGCAAGAGAGATGGAAGACATGCCGGTCATTAACTCAGGGGCCCTATGGGCCACTATTCGCTGGTTCAAGGATAACCCGACTGTGATAGAAAAGATGAAAGGCGTTTTAGGAGATATCCACCACGAGTTTGGCCTCAAATCTCGTTTTGCAGCCCCAATCGTTGGACGCTGGATACTGTACTGTCTGCGTAAGGAACAGAAGCGTCTTGAAGCTGGCATCACTTATGAGCCGCCAACCTTCTATGAAACCTCTGTGCGGGCGGTTCGGCCAAGCAAAACGAAAACGATGGAGGGTTACCAAGAGGTTCATAACTGACAAATCCCACCTATCCTCCCTTTTGCAAAGGGAGGAATTACCCCTCTTTGGCAAAGAGGGGTTAGGGGAGATTTTCGCAAGGATATGACTCATTATAGTGAACGATTTTGAAAAGGATGGGCGTGATGAAACATGCAAAGGAACATGCAAGATTGCTTCACTTGGTTCGCAATGACACATGATGGATGTCAATTCATTTAAGTTGTTCAATACGGTAAATTGCTGGGATCACAGGTGCTCAAGTCGGGGTATCTGCTTCAGGCTTTCTCCTCAAGAATGCGAAACCGATGAAGATCAGTGAAACTCCAATGCAAATCCAGATCAACCAATCTCCATATTGAGTATACAACGTCTTAGACTCCATCGGAATGACGGTCTCGGTCAGAACGCCGCTGACAAAGATGTCCTGTCCTTTTTGATCTTTTACCCGGTCAACGACTCTGCCACAGGGGTCGATGAAGCAAGAGATGCCGGTGTTGGCACAACGAACAACATACACGCGGTTCTCAACAGCCCTAAATATGCTCGAAATGACGTAATGTTGCGGACCAACGCTCCTTCCGAACCAGGCTTCGTTGGTGATATTGACAAGGAACTGCGCGCCACGTTTTACGAATTCCCTGCACAGGTCGGGGAAAAGGTTCTCCCAGCAGATCGGCGCGCTGAAGCGGAATGTGGGGGATTGGAAAATGGTAAACTCCTTTCCCGGCAGTGTTGGAGTGACCTTTGGCACGTCAACCCAGGACCATGGGATGTTTTCTCTGTAGGGCAAATACTCACCAAACGGTAATAGACGGATCTTGAGATATTGTCCAAGCACCTTGCCGTCCGGCGAGAAGAAGAGCGCGGTATTGCCGGATTGATCTACTTTTACAGGGCCCTTTTGAAACTTGGGGTATTCAGCGCTTCCTATGAGAAAGTGCGTGTTCATGTCTCGAATAAGGCCCATGATACGCTTCAAGAGAGCATGATCATTAAGAATAAAGCCGGGTGTCGCTGCTTCAGGCCAAATGACTAGCCCAGGTTGATCATTAGCGGTCTCCCTGCTGAGTTCTTCGTACCTCTCTATAATGTAGTTGCGGTACCTGCGATCCCATTTCTTTTCTTGTTCTATGTTTCCCTGAACAACAGACACCCTGAGCTTTTTCCCCGGTGTCGGTTTGGATATGAGGATGATCCCATAGCATAGCGTGAGGATAGTCAAGAATGCCGCCACGCCAGCTAATGAGATCAGCCCCCGGTTCGAGATTGGACGATTTGGCTGCGGATTGATGACTTTTGATCGGTATAAGATAGTTAGCATGAACGCAGCAATTGCTGAGCTGACCAAGGCCAACAGGAAACTGACGCCGTACGCTCCGGCCACAGAGGCTATCTGGATAACCAGAGGATACGCATGCTGGGTGTACCCAAGCCATGCGTATGGAAAGGCCATGAACCCCATGTTAGACCGGAGGTATTCCAGAGGAACCCAGATGAAGGGAGCTGCAAACCCTGCAAAGGTGAACCCGCACCGTTTTCTAATAAGGCTGAAGAGGAGGCCGAAAATGCCGAAAATCGGTCCAATGCACAGACCCAACAGGAAGTGGTGAAGAACCTTATAGCCCGCAACTTCAAACACCCAAATAAAAATAATTGCAAGGGAAAAGACACCCGAAATAAGAGAAAGAACGAAACCCTGCCTTGGGCCCACATTCGACAAGGCTATCAGCAATGGCACGAGGGCCACCCATGCTAACCATCCCTGACTGTAAGGCGGGAACGCGAGAATTAGCAAAACACCGGATAAAAGGGATGCAAGAATACGAAGGGTTGTAAAGAAGATTTTCTTCCTCATGTCGGCAATCGTCTGTCGCTCAATACAGTATTTCAAATACCTCCAACTTCCCGGTTTTACCCTTTACTTTAACGGGCGGAAGTTCCCCATACTTTACGCCCGGACCTAAATCCGCCAGAGTTTCTTTTGTAAAAAGGATTTGCCCTCCCTTTGCCACTCCTGAAAACCTTGAAGCGATGTTCACTGTATCCCCAATTACCGTGAATTCCATCCGCTCCGGGGAACCGATGTTTCCGAGGAACACCTCCCCTGTGTTGATGCCGATACCGATCTCCATACGGAACCCATATTGGTTCTTCCACTTTTCATTTAGCATTGACATCTCTTTCATCATCTGGACGGCAGCCTGAACAGCCGTTCGGCCGGGGTTTTCTAAGGGGATCAAACTGCCGAACACCGCCACAATGGCATCGCCGATATACTTGTCAAGGGAGCCCTGGTTTTGAAAGATGATCTTGGCCATCTCAGTGAAATATTCATTCAACAGGGCGACCAATTGTTCAGGAGGTAAGGTTTCTGAAATCCGGGTAAAGTTACGAATATCGCTGAAGAGAACGGTTACCACCTTTCTGTTCCCTCCCAAGTTGACCTGCACATCCCTTTTGATGACTTGTTCTACGATCTGAGGCGAGAGATATCGGGCTAAATTTGCCCGGACTAATTCTTCGTTCTTCATTTGATCTGCGAGTTTCGCATTCTGGATGGCCACGGCTCCCTGGTTGGCTAACGTTCGAAGGAGGTCGATATCTTCACGGTTATAGGATTTCCCTGACTTCTTTTCACCTAAATTAATAACCCCGATCACCTCATCCTGAAAAACGAGAGGGACCATCAGACTGGCATGCACGGATCCAAAATCTCCTGCACAGTCCTGGGATACAGCCTTATATTTCGGGTCCTCGATCACGTCATATTTCGTGAGTTCTCTCTTTTCTCTTTCGATGATCTGCATCAGAGGTTGGTCCTTCCTGAAAATAACTTTTTCAATTTCTCCCTTCTTTTCTCCGTCCGCCAGATACACCTGGTATTCTGCCGTAGCCGGATTTAAGAGCATGACAGAACTGGTATTGATAAACATATCCTCCATGAATGTTCTGAGCATCTGTTTAAGAATCTGCCCCAGATCCAGCAAAGAAGTCATCGCGCCGCCAATTCGGTGAATAATCTCTCCGTAGTCATATTCTTTACGAAAGAAGAGGCGATCCACCAGGGATTGAATCCGATTTCTTAAAGGGTTGAAGATCAGGATAATGATCAACGTGAAGATGATAGGAAAGACTCTTGATTGTGAGACCTGATATTGGCCGAGGAAAACATTGAAGAAGATGCTCACCAAAACATAGGCACCCACGACCACGGCGGTCACGATGACATAGCCCACGGTGCGTTTAATGATGGCATCCGCCTCGAAGAGGTTATGCTTGACGATAGAGTAGGCGATGGATGCGGGAAAGAAGATGATGAAGAAGGGAAAGAAATTCCAAGGAAAGCTGAACTTTATAAAAAAAGCTAACACCATGATGATGATCGGGGGCGCAAAAGCCACGGTCACACCGAACAGGATCATCCTCGCCCTCTGACGCCCCTGGATATTCATGGCTCTATATAGGGCGTGGAGAACGAGGCTGACAATTCCTATCATATAAAAAATCATTGAGATGCGGACAGCTTGACCAAGTGCCTCATAAGTGGGTACCCATGGGAGCCCGCCTGAAATGGAGGCTTCCCTGAACAAAGAAAAATAGATCTGGTAACCTAGGACGATAGTCAAGGACGGCACGTAGACGAGGTATTCAAGGAAAGGCCAACGGATCAAAACACGCTTTCTTTCCGGGAATATGAGAAAGAAATGAAAAAGGGTAGGTGGGATGAGGCAGAGGCATGCATAATGAAAGCGGACCAAAACATAGGAGGACTGAATTTCGAAACCGCTGACCATGTAAGTGCCCAGCCATAAGGTCTCCAGGTAGAAGACCCAACTGGGGCGCATATCCGGTTTTAGCAAGTAAACGGCAGTGCCGAAGGCATAAATAATTAACCCGCCAAGGAAGGTCACCGAAAAGACCAGAAGAAAATCCTTAACCGTGAAAATCTCTACAGGCACAGTGACTTCACCTGTCCCTTCTTTTGATTTCACGGAGTAGCGCACCGGTGTTCCCGGCGCCTTCTCTCTGACCGTCTTTACTACATCCTGCCCTGCAAGAGCAGGCTTCCCGTCAACTGCCGCAATTCTCTCGTGAAACTTAAGCCCCGCCTTGATGCCCGGCCAATCGTTGCTCTTGAAGCTCCCGACAAACGCCTCTTTGTAGAGCAGGAAACCCGGGAAAGGTTTGTTCACCCATGACAGGGCATGAACAAAACAAATAGCCAAGATTACAACGAGAAAGGCGCTGATTCCATAAAACAGAAGCGAGGAAATTCGGAAGTAGTTTTTCATGTCACTTTGATTCCGGTTTGCCAAACCATACTACAGAGATTCCCAATTTTCTGGCTCCAGCAGCCATCACGCGGTCCGCTGTTGCCAATATCTCGGCCTGAATTTCTTTTGCGATGGTTAAGTGCAAAACATCAAGAGTCCGCACTGGCAGGTCAGCCAGAACCGACAAGAGATGGTCAGCCGCGGCTGCAAAATCCATTGGCAGCGGGTGGCAGGCCAAAAGCTTCTGGCGAATATCGTCTTTGAAAGTCGCATAAATCCTGATTTCGGTTTGAGAGTCTATATTTCTTTCCCTCCGGCGTCTGGCGAGGAGGGTGCGCATCTCCACGATGGTGAGATCACTGATATCGATGGGGCAATGATCTTGGATATACTTAGCGACCTCGTCCGATCTTGCTTCTCTGATATACCATTTAGCCAGGGCGCTTGTATCGAAGTAAATAACCTGTCTCATCTCGCGTCCCGATCCTCACGAATCAATTCCTCGCTGCCCCTTCGCATTCGTGGCATTGAGTCGCGCAGATCCTTATGCGAAGGAATTGGCCTTTTCTTATTCTCGATTTGTATCAAGCGGGCGATAGGTTCTCCACGACGGGTGATTGTTACCTCCCCTTCAATCTCAAGCAACTTGTCAAGATGCGATAGAGCCTGGCGCGTTTGTCGTATCGTCAGTTGTTTCATTTTGTTAACTCCTTTGAATTTATGTGTCACATTTTACCTATTATGTAGCACATCCTCGTCCCATTTTCAAGAGATAATTTAATTAACCCAATCTTCTCCAAGGAGCCCCATGGCAAGTGACGCAAAGCTAACGTTTGAGCGGAGGTATTCAGGGCTATCCAGCGAGATGGGACCGTGGTAATCAATGGGAATTGGTTTTTCAAAAGATAAGATGAAGAAGGAGTCCAAAAAGAGGAAAATGAGATCCCGGATACAGGCCAAGTATGGACTAATGGAGCAGGATAAAGCCCTTGAGAGCGGGTGACAGATTAATGCTCCCCCCGAGCCAATTCCGCTCATGTGCATAATATCAGATGTCCCACTGATCTTTATGACTAGTGGGCACACTATTACGAGAATCCTGCAGAATGCCCTGCGCTGTAAGCGGGCATGAATACAGCGATTTCAAAAATCCGATAGGCCGTAGGGAACGCATATACGCGTTCCCCACACTTTCACCGGTTAGTTAACCTACTTCTTTACTGCTATTGCGATATCTGAAACAAATGCCCTACTGAAATCATCATCATGATATTGAGCTTTACTAATGCCCATCAATTTCCAGGACGACTTAGGAGGGTTAAAGTCTAGGAAAATCCCCGGAACGACGACCGTTCCCAAAAAATTTTTTATCTCAGTTCCCTGCCCATCCCAATCGTTCAAACAGACCCCGTTTGTGTATTGGAACGTCCAGAGTTTTGGATTTGGTCGAAATATATCTAACACTTTATTCAATCTCACTGTGACGAACATCATTGCCACTGGGTCTCCAGTATCACACGTGTATTGATTCCCACCCTCGTCGTAGAGGGGATATTCATAATAGATGCTCAATGGCCCTACCAGCCAGATTCCGGGGTAAGGTTTGGGATCTATCAATGGATCCCAGATGTCGCCTCCTGGCGTCTCTCCAGCAAAAAGCATAGCAGGTTGCATGGCTCCTAAAATCAAGCCTATCAAAACTGCAAGAATCATAACTCCCACTCTCGTCTTCATTGTCTCATCCTCCTTTTCGTCTAATGACGTTATTTTTTACGTCCGAGTGTTCTTTTTTAACCATCCTACCGTCCCATCAGTGTGTTGCAATTTAAACTCTTTCACCCCTCCTTTCTTTAAGCGATGCCCCATGCCCGAAGGGACTGTGTCGTAATTCGCCGCTCCCCTTCGACAGGCTCAGGGCGAACGGCTAAGTAATTGATTCCTAACAAGCCATACTCCGTTCGTGGTGAGCCTGTCGAACCATGAACAGAGTTGCGACACAGTCTCGGATGGGACAGGGCCGTTATCGATGTAATCTCTCTTTGAATCGGTCTAATCATTTTCCGACTCATTTTAGTTTAACCCCAGCCTGGTCATCGGAAGTGTAACTTGTCCCGATGTAGAAAGTTGCGGCATCGTTTGTGCCAGTGTAGAAGACAGACTGATTCATTATTCGATCATTGGCTTCACTGGCGTAGTGGTAGCCGCCAAGGTTTGAATTATACACCGGCGCCAAAGGACCAACCATGTGTGCAAATTCGTGGGTAATGGTGTGCTTGATATATTTTATTATCAGGTCTTGAAGCGGTACCCCGGAACAAGAACCTGCCCCAGAGCAAACAGAATTGACATGATTCACTATCCTTTGGGTATAAACCGTCCCCAGGTCCTGATCCGGAGTTCCGCATGTAGATGATCCGAGCACTGTTGGGTCGCTTGTGTCCAAACTCTCGGTTATCCGCACATATTTCTCGGCCGAATTAGGACTCAAAAACCGGTCACCGGTATCTGGCGCTGGTAAGCGGATCAAGTGGACAGTGATTGGGAGTCCGCCTACTGACTTGGTGACATACTCCAACGGATCTGAAAGTTCACTGAAATAGCCATTCGCAGCCTGCGCCAGGACAACGAATACATCCTTCGTTGCCGGGTCTACACAATCAGCTCTAAGCAGAGCAGGATCTTGGGCACAGGGTGGATAGGTATGTACACCGTCTGATAATGTGAAGGAAATCCCCTGATTTTCCACAGTATCAGGGATTCCGTCGTTGTCGCTGTCTTGGGCAAATGTCGCGGTGATTGAGTGAGCTGCGCTCACTCTTGTAAACTTGTAGGTCTTTCGGGGCGGTGTCACCGAAGCATTATCCACCGTTAGGCTTGCTATTGCATAACCTGCGTTCGGGGTGATGGTAAAAATCTTATCGGTTCCTCTGACAACCGACACGTTACCCGAAGGGGAGATGGTTCCCCCACTCCCTGCTGATGCCTGGATGGTGTAATTAACAGCACCAGCCATCTGAACAAGGAGCAGACTCATGCCCAAGACTGCCACTACGGTAGCTATGATGCAACTCCATGATCTTATTCCTCGGTCCTTTCTCATAATCTGAATCACCTCCGTTTGTTTCGTATCTCTATTCTTTGAGCCATTCCTCATCTCATCAAATCGTCTCTTTTTCATGATCCGTCCTCCTTGTTGCTTTATAGATCACCTGAGTATCGGTCTTTTCTTGCAGCCCGCCCAGTTCAGTTAACTATTTGAACTGGAATCTGGCCGTTCGCGTGTTCCCGTCGTCCAGTTTCAGCTCCATTACCCTGCACTGGTTCGCGTATGTCTTGGGAGTCTTCCAGTTAAACTGCCAGTTGCCGCCGCCAATGTATTGAAGCCCTGATGAGCCCGCAGCAGACTCTTGAACCTCGGGCCCTATCTGAGACCAGGTCTGGCAGTTGCTTTGATAGGAGTAAAGCCCAGCGAAACTACTTGGGTCGGAGATCCCCGTCCCGTTTGCATCAGTAATCTTCCACTTGACTGGAACTGCCTGACCGGCTTTGGCCTTATTCACTGCAGGCGGATTTTCCACCGGCGCAAAGAACCCTGCAAAAGCATACCGATAAACAGTAAGGGTTTGGTCAGTTGATTTGATGGCTCCCATCCAGAGGTTCTGACTCGGAACCTGGATGTAGTTGGAGAATGTGCCTTTAACCAAGTAATTTCCAGGGATTAAAATGTCGGCCTCGGGGGGAAAGAGTTCAGAAAGTGGGCAATCAAGCTTAATACACGTTTCGTTAGCAATGGTAATGACATCACTCTTCGGACCTGGAGTGTTGATCGCGTAAGCCGTTCTGATCCGGTCAATTGGAAGCACAATGATGCCATCCGAGTCTGTCAGCGTGAAGGTTGTGTTGGAAATGCAATCGGGTCGGGGTGTCACGATATCCTGGCCGGTGTAGTTACAGAAGGTCGTTGTCAGCATGGCATCATTAGACCCATACACCACAGGTTTTGGAGGATCAAGGGTATATTCAGTATCTGGTCCCCCAGAGCAGGCATCACCCAGGCCGTCATTATTCGAGTCGGCTTGATCAGGGTTGTAAACCTGAGGACAGTTGTCGAAGACATCGCAGATCCCATCACCATCGGTGTCTGTCTGGTTGACACTCAAACTATCAACAGCAACTACCAAATCCTGATAATCTTTATCACTGCTCCCAAGGGGAAGATCTTCAAATGCTATGGCCCATCTATTAGTATTCGGATTTCTGTATGCAAGCGCATGCGCTTCCTCCCCATTCATAGAATCCACTGTATAATAAGTTTTCCCGTCGTTTGAATTATGCAAGAAAAATCCGAAAGAGCATGGACTCATGGGAAATGTCCCATTATTGACATGCGGTGAGTTACCGGAAATTTTCAAGTTAGCTGAACTATCCCAACTCAGCGTTGCTATGGTATCTGCCGGTGCTCCATAATTAAAGATGACAACTTGAGATGGATTTGTACCATTACAGGAAAATATTCCAAACTCATGTTGATACCCGGCATATCCTGCTGCCAATTCAATAGACATTGTAAAACCAGCAGTAAAACTCCACCTCCCAGCAGTTTGTTGATCCGTATTCGCGTTGACCATACCAGCCCCGAACTCCAAATTCAAAATAGACTGTAATGTTGTCTCGCCTGAACTACCTATCAGAACGGGGCGTATATTATTAGAGCCTGGTGGGGGGCAAGACACAGGCGGCGGTTGAACCTCAGCAGAGGTTATTGAGGGAATTAATAAACCCATTACAATCAGTATTAGAATTTTCTTTTTCATCGCATTACCTCCAAATGAAATGGTTCTTGTAGTTCTGAATAGATTTCTTTTACGACCTTAGTACTTATTTCTCCATGACGCATTTCGAACCACCTCCACTAAAGAACTTAAAGCGAATAGTGCGTAGCGATTTATCCGCTCCTTTCCAAAATGGAGTATTAAATCTGTGAAGCACTGAAAACCGTCGACTTGGGCGCCTCACGTCTCCCTGCATATCACAGATCAGGTTACAGATTGGTTACAGATTCGTAATTTTTTAGGCTACCTCTAAAAATGTCATTCCTGCGAAAGCAGGAATCCAGAACTGATTGACATCGCTGGACTTCCGCTTGCGCGGGAGTGACAAATTGATAATTATTAGAGGTTCCCTTAAGTTAAAGCCCCGTCCTGAGCGTTTGGCTGAGCCTTTCGACAGGGCTCAAGGTTCTGAGTTCAATCGAAGAGCTCACGCTGCAGCCAAACGGTGGTCCTCAGGCGAGGGTAGCCGAAGAGTTAACTGTATTTATATCACACCGAGGTAACCAAAAGGTAACCAAACGGCCTTGTGTATTTTCTCACGTTCTGGTCCTAACCGTTTGAATAATTTAACAAATCATTCTTTTACACGATTTGACAGGTAATTTTTTTATTTTTTTTATCAAAAGCCCTTTGATCGTGCAATCCTCCTTTTGGTTTTATATGATGATCTCTTTTTCAGCTCGCCGATCACATTTGTAATGATTTCTTCTCTCTTGCCATTTCTCACTACATGAAAAGTTCTCTCTTGAGAATTTACGCTATGCTCGATGCGCTTTGCGCTATGCGATTTCCTCAGTAATCACAGGGAGACTCATTTTAGTTTCACTCCGCCCTGATCAGCAGAACTGTAACTTGTACCGATGTAGAAAATTGTGCCTTCATGGTAGACAAACTGATTCATTATTAGGTCATTGGGCAAACTTTGATAGTGGTAGCCCCCAAGGTTTGCGTTATAGGTTGGCGCCAAAGGACCAAACATATGCGCTAATTCATGGACAATTGTGTGCTTAATATAGGTATCGATGAGACTCTGAGGCGCTGCCGGGTTAACATTTCTGACGTGATTTTCTATCCGCTGGGTGAAAACCGTCCCCCTGTCCTGATCCGGTGTTCCGCAGGTGGATGATCCGAGCACCGTTGGGTCGCTTATGTCCAGACTCTCGGTTATCCTAACTGCCTTTTGTGCAGTCAAAGAGTTCAAGAAGCGATCGCCCTGAGTTTGAGTCCCCGGAATCACGTGGAACGTGATGCCGACGCTGCTGCACTGGCCTGCTTCCTCGCCGAGTCCACCCTGTGATCTTGGTTTTGAGACATACTCCAGTGGATTGACCGGGAACTTACTCGGAGCTGCCTGCTCAAGAATTACAAAGAGGTCCTTGCAGTTCTTATCGAGACGGTCAGCTCGAGGGAGTCCACTGTTCGTCCCCTCGATGCGTGTTCCACCTGCAAGCGTAATCCCAGCATTTTCCTGAGCATCAGAGATGCCATCATTGTCGCTATCGGGGGCATAGGTTGCGGTGATTGTGTGGTTGGTGGTCACTCTTGTAAATCTGTATGTCCTTGAGGGTTGCACCGCGACATTATCCACCGTTAAAGTGGCTATACAATAATTTGTATTCGCCTTGATGGTGAAAGTCTTATCGGTACCGTTAACAACCGGACTGGTACCGGGGGAGATGGTTCCATTAGCGCTTTGTGTTACCGTGATAGTCCAAGCACCTGCTACCTGAACAAGAAGCAGGCTCATACCAATTAGTGCCACTGCAACTACCATCGTGCACATCCATGACCTTAAGCCTTCTCTCTTTTTCATCTGAGTCACCTCCTTTCTTATTGAATTCATGTTCTCCTGAATGATCATCCATGACCTCATGCTTTGTTTCTTTTTCATGGTCTTTCTCCTTTCCCAATGTTTTGCATTCTATCCAATCTCATCCTTACCTTTAACCTTTTGAGTGCTCTACCCCTTTGTTCATTTCATTTACACCGAGCCGAGTTACGTGAAGCCGTTGAAGTACGGGTCTTTCCATCCGGTCCTTTTAATGTCCAGACCAGATTGTTGCCGTTAAATTCTACACTAAAGGCATTTCGTATCCGCCCCGGTTGAAAGACCGTGGTTTGCCCCCGATCTATGGGAGTAGGCGTAAATTTATTGTTTGGACCCACCGGGATGCTGATAGGCACTGAGTTTTCATTTAAATAACCGAACCACGCCGTATAAGAAGTTTCACTATGTTTCACCACACACTCCAATACCGGACGCACCGACTTTGGAGCTGCAGTTGTAAAAGTTGCTGTTGCATTGCATGGCCCACACATCTTGACCGTGCACGTAGACCCAATTATTACGACCGAACAACTTCCCGATCCTGAACAGTATGCAGACCAACCATTAAAGGTCGAGCCGGTATTTGCAGTGGCCGTCAGCGTTACCGTTGTGTTGGGAGGGTAGCTGGCCGTACCGACATTACCGTTCCAAACAAGGGTTCCGGGTGAAGCAGTAACAGTTCCCGAACCAGTGCCAGCCTTTGTAACGGTAAGAAGATACGTCTGGGTGGACGTGAAATTCGCGGTTACGCTCCTTGGTGAACTCATCGTCACTGATTGCGGGTTTGTGAAGCCTGTCAAATCTCCGCTCCAGTTCGCAAACTGGTAGCCGGTATTCGGCAAGGCAGTCAACTGTACTGATGTCCCGTTATTGTAGAAACCATCCGCAGATGAAGGAATGGGACTGATGCTACCTGCACCGGATGGTGAAACAACTTTTGTCAACTGATATTGAGTGGTGAAGTTCGCCGTGTAGGTAGTGTTGGAACCGGGCGACACGTTGTGAGAGATATCGCCGCCATCTGACCAGTTTGCCCAGACATACCTTGTCCCGCCGCTACCCTGAGGGGATGTGGTTGCGATCGTGTGAGATTCTCCTGGTATCCACGAGAAAGTCTGTTCGGTGGTGTAAGCAATGCCGTCCACTATGAAACTTTTGCCAGAAGGTGATGTGTTGACCGTGACGCTAATTACTGGCGCAACGATGGTCAACGGGGCAGGCGTTGAATGGATGGCTCCCATCCAGAGGTTCTGACCTGCAGGCTGGATGTAGTTGGAGTAGGTGGCCTCAACCGTGTAATCTCCTGTATCCAGGAGATCAGAGTTAAACATATCGGAGAGGTTGCAATTTACTGTGAAAGAAGCACCTGCAGCGATGGTGGTCACATCACTGCCAAATGTATCTGGGGGTCCGATCGAATAGGCTGACCTGATCCGATCCAGAGGGAGAATGATGGTGCCTTCCGAATCTTTCATCGTAAAGGTGGTGTTGAAGCAATCGGGCCGGATGGTAGTGATAGCCACTCCGGTATTGTTGGTGAAGGTGGCACTGGCGGGCAGCGATTCTCCCGGTCGTGCCGGAGGAGGAGCCACCACGGTCTCCTCAATCCCCTGGCCTGGATCAGGATCATCGCACGCATCCCCCAGCCCATCATTATCAGAATCTTCCTGTAAGGGGTTGGCATCCTTCGGGCAGTTGTCGCAGACATCGCCCTTGCCATCATTGTCCGTATCCCTCTGATCTGGGTTATAAATGGTGGGGCAGTTATCCGTGGAATCGAGGATTCCGTCGCCATCCTGATCCATAGCAGGATTGAGCATAAAGGAGGCAGAGATCGTATGAGGAGCCGTGACGTTGGTGAAGGTGTAGCTCGTCAGGGCACCCACCGTGACCCCATCGACCAGCACTTCC
>Ga0209253_10002027_pt1 | contig 17838 bp, 15 predicted proteins | sample FrelakmetBRP12BR_FD_187145 | JGI IMG/M metagenome (GOLD analysis project Ga0209253, IMG submission 187145) | Freshwater lake sediment microbial communities from the University of Notre Dame, USA, for methane emissions studies - BRP12 BR (SPAdes)... | ecosystem: Environmental > Aquatic >... | reverse complement strand
AGCGCACGCTGGTGACGACTCTGACCAAGAGGATGGCCGAAGACCTGACCCGCCACTACCACGAAGTCGGCCTGCGGGTCCGCTACCTTCATTCAGAGATCGACACGCTCGAAAGGGTCAATATCTTGAGAGACCTGCGCAAAGGAAAATTCGACGCTCTCGTCGGCATCAACCTCCTGCGCGAGGGCCTGGACCTGCCGGAGGTGTCGCTCGTCGCCATCCTGGACGCCGACAAAGAAGGTTTTCTGCGGTCAGATATCTCCCTGATCCAGACCTTCGGCCGGGCGGCCAGGAATGTCTCGGGCAAGGCCATTCTCTATGCTGATCATGTGACCGATTCGATGGCCAGGGCCATCGCCGAGACGACCAGGCGCCGTGAGCTCCAACAGGAGTACAACCGCCGGAATAACATCACACCTCAATCCATCAACAAGCAGATCGATGAGGTCCTGACCAGCATCTATGAGAGGGATTACCTGGATTACACGCGAATCGGAGAAGACAAGGATATCTATTTTTCACCCCAGAAAAGAATAGAAAGGATGGGCGAGCTCGAAAAACTCATGAAGGAGGCGGCCAAGAATTTGGAGTTCGAGAAGGCGGCCCGGCTGCGCGACGAGCTTACCAAACTGAAGAAAAGAGAACTGGAACTCGGACTTTAATAAGATATGAAAGACGCGGTCAAGGCCAAATTCGACCTTCTTCCTGACAAAGCGGGCATCTATTTCTTTAAAAACGAAACCGGGGAAATTATCTATATCGGGAAAGCGCGCTCTTTGAAGGATCGAGTGCGGTCCTACTTCCTGCCGACTTCGGATTTTAAAGTCACCAATATCATTGCCGATACGGCCGACATCGACTTCATCCTGACCGGATCCGAAAGAGAGGCGGCCTTCCTGGAGAACAATTTTGTCCAGCGATATCAACCCAAGTTCAACCTCAGGCTCAAGGATGACAAGAGTTTTCCCTATCTCAAGTTAACCCTGCCTGAGACGTTTCCCGCTGTTTCCCTGACCCGAAAAGTCGAGCCGGACGGGGCCAAGTATTTCGGACCGTTCAGCCCGGCTTCGCAGGCCCGCAGGACTATCCATCTGCTCAACAAGTATTTTGGGATCAGAGCCTGCGATGAGGCCGTGCCGGGCAAGCGCAGGAGGCCGTGTCTGGAATATGACCTTAAGCTCTGCTCAGCTCCCTGCGTCGGATACATAGGGCCGGAAGAATATCGGGAAAATGTCGAGAATTCCCTTCTCTTTCTGGACGGAAAAACCGACGAGCTCCTGAAAATTCTCAAGCTGAGAATGGAGGAAGCGGCCGAGCGCCAGGACTTCGAGCAGGCCGCCCACTGGAGGGACCTTATCCGCGCCATTGAACAGATTCGGGAAAGGCCGAAGGTCATTTCGGTGTCGCTTGAGGACGCGGACATATTTGGGCTGGCCAGGGAAAAAGACAGTGTTTCCATTCACGTGTTTTTTATGAGAAAGGGAAAAATCAGGGAAGCCGAGCAATTGAGTATCCAGGAAAGCGAGGCTGTCCCCCTTGAAGAAGTTCTGGCCCGCATTTTGAAGGATTTCTACGGAAAAAGACCTGAAGTCCCGGCCAAAATCTTGTTGCCTCTTCTCCCCTCCTCCTTCGAGAAGATCGCAGAACGTCTCCTCGACAGGAATCGAAAAAAAGTCAGGGTCTCTGTTCCGCAGAGGGGTAAGGATAAGAAACTTGTTGACCTGGCCAACCGGAATGCCGAGATCCTGTTGAGGAAAAAGCCAGAGGGCGTGCCTTCTCTAGAGGAACTGGCCGCAGTCCTCGGTCTGGAGACGCTCCCGCTGCGGATCGAGGGCTTCGACATCTCCAACACAGGGGGAGACGAATCCGTCGGGTCGCTTGTCGTTTTCGAGCAAGGCCGGCCCAGAAATGATGAATACAGGAAATACAAGATCAAGACGGTGACGGGATCGAACGATGTCGCCAGCCTCCAGGAAGTGATTGAAAGGCGCTACTCCAGAATTCTTGCCGAAAACGGGAGGGTTCCAGACCTCATCCTGGTCGATGGGGGGAAAGGGCAGCTTCAGGCCGCAGAGTCCACCCTACGCGCTTTGGGGCTTGGCAGTCTTCCGCTGGCCTCCCTGGCCAAGCGGGAAGAAATCATTTATAGCCGCAGCAGGAAAGACGGTATCCGCCTGGACCACACCTCCCCCGCTCTGAAACTCCTTCAATACATCCGGGATGAGGCCCACCGGTTTGCCGTCTCCTTCCACCGGAAGCGCCGGGAGAAGAAAAGCTTCGCCTCAGAGCTCTGCGGGATTCCGGGGCTGGGGGAGATGCGGAGAAAAATCTTGCTGTCCCGGTATCAAAGCCTCGAGGACATCGAGCGAGCCCCTCTTGAAGAATTGGCAGCTCTGGTCGGAAGCAAGGTAGCTAAGAAACTAAAGGAGAAAAAGAATGATCACAGGCATCGGGATTGATTTCATCGAGGTCAAGCGGATAAGAGACCTGGCCGAGAAGAGCCCACGCTTCCTCGAAAAAATCTTCACCCCAAGGGAAATTGCCTATTGTTCAAAAAAAAGATACAAGTATCAAAACTTTGCCGCACGGTTTGCGGCCAAGGAGGCTTTTTTCAAAGCCATCGGAAAAAGACTGCACTGGAAAGACGTCGAATTGGTCAATCTCCCCTCGGGAAAACCGCGCCTGGAGATGAAAGCCGGTCAGAAGTGGCCGTTCACCAGAGCGCATGTTTCGGTCGCGCACCTGGCCGATCACGCCATGGCCGTCGTCATCCTGGAGAAAACCTGAGGGACATTTCCTCAGCCAAATAATCTTATCAAGAAGCTGACGAGCAGGGCTACGGCCGTGCTTAGGCCGGCCGAGAGAAAAGCCACTTTTTTCCCCATTTCCTTCCAGAGAACGGCAAAGGTGGAAAGACAGGGGATGAAGAAGCTGACAAAAGCGGTGAAGACGACGACCTGTTGCCGCGAAATGACTGTCAGCACATCTTGATAATTCACCCCGAGCGCCTGGAGCATCATGATTAAGGAGAGCTCCTTTCTCAAGAAACCAAAGATCAAGGTCATCCCTAACTCTCGAGGCAGCCCAAGGCCCTGGACGACAAGAGGTGAAAGAAGAGAGTTGAAGAATTTATCCAGATGGAAGAACTGGAACAGGCTCAAGACAACGCTCCCGCCGATAAGAATCGGCCAGGCAAACCTCAAAAAAGACTTGAGTTGAAGGCAAGTTTTCTTAAGCATGTTTGTCAACGAGGGGAGCTTAAGAGTGGGGATTTCCAGGATGAGTCCCGGCGATGGGGTTCTGAAGAAGATTGTCAAGACCCGGCCGATGACAGCGACAAGAAGAATATTAAAAACATAAAATCCAAGGGCCCACAGCGGGCCCAGGTAAAAAGCGATGAGGGCGAGGATGATCGTGGTTCGGGCCGAGCAGGGGATGAAAGGGATAAGGAGTGAAGTGATGATTCGGTCTCTCTGCGATTCCAGGGTTCGAGTCGAAATGATCGCCGGGACATTGCAGCCAAAACCCAGAATAAAGGGAGACACCGATTTTCCATGCAGCCCCAAGCGATGCATGAAGGTGTCGAGCAGGAAGCCGGCCCGGGCCAAATAGCCCAGGTCCTCTAAAAAGGCCATGAGAAAAAGAAGTGGAAAAAGATAAGGCAAGACAATGCCGATACCCCCCGCGATTCCAAGGATAAGGCCGTCCACGAGATGATAGAGCAGGCCCGAACCCAAAAGCCCGGGGAGGGTACTTTTCAGGTTGTCGAAGGGCCGGAGAAGGACTCCTTCCAAGGGATTCCCGATCCTAAAAATGATAAAAAAGAAGGCCAAAAAAATGCCCGCTAAGATTGGATATCCGAGCACAGGGTGCATCAGAATGCTGTCCAATCGCTTGTCCCAGCTCAGAGGCCCACGCCTCTGAACTCGACTGCTCTGTTCGGATATTTTAAGGGCCAGGTGATGTCTCTCGGCCGCAATCACTTCATAGGCCGCAGAGCTCCTTTTTTTCTCGATATTTGCTTTGGCCAAATCGACATTTTTCTTGAGGAGAGGGTCTATCTCCGCCAGGACTTCGCAGCAGAACTGCTGGCTCGCTTCGACCAGCTTGATGGCGGTAAACCTCCTGTTGGCAACGACGAAGAAATCTGGAGGAAGTTTATCGGCCAGGCGCTCCACTTCTTCCTCTACGTCCTTAGACCAGCGGGGAGAAGAAACGGGACAGCCCTCATCCAGGCAGTGGAACGCCGCCTCCAGAAGTTCTTTTATTCCCCGGCCGTAGGCGGCAATGGTCGGGATGACTTTGACCCCCAGAATGTTTTCCAACTTGGGGAAATCTATAGTTATGCCCTTCTTCTCGGCCAGATCAATCATGTTCAGGGCCACCACCATGGGGTACTCAAGCTCGCGAAGCTCCAAGGTCAGCTCGAGGCTCCTTCCCAGGGTGGAGGCATCGACCACGTTGATGATCAAGTCAGGCCGCTCCTGAAAAAGGTGAGTCAGAACGACCTTTTCAGCCGGATCGGAAGGATTAAGGGAGTAAGTCCCCGGAAGGTCAATGACGTTCAGGAGCCGCCCCTGGATGTTCACCACGCTGTGGGTATGCTTAACCGTGGTGCCGGGAAAATTGGATGTCTCGGCCTTATAACCCGCTATGGCATTGAAGAGAGTGCTTTTGCCGCAGTTCGGCTGTCCGATAAGGATGACAACCGGGGAGTTATTTTTCATCGGGCATGACTTCGACTAAGATTTTTTGGGCGATTCCGCGGCCAATGGCCACGCTCATGTCCGAAGTCAGATTCTTAACAAGGAGAGGGCCCTTAAGGATCGCCTGCGAATCAACTTCGATGACATCGTCTTGATGAAAACCCAGGGCGAAAAGCCTCCGTCGCATCTCCTCTCCTCCGAGTATGGATACGATCCTCAATTTTCGACTACGCGGCGACTGATAAAGGCTCATCATTTCCCGGATTTCTCCTCATTAAAACATTCATTTTATCATATTTCGATAGGCTTAATAAGAATTGCTTTCTTTTTCCTCAATTTAGCCTGGTGCTAGTTAGGGCCATGGCCGCCAAAGCCAAGATCTAAGAAAGGTATTAGCCAGGGGAGATGGCAGAACAGACGGTAGATCGGGACCGACTCTCCCGCGGCCCCGGCCCCCTGTTAAATTGACAATAAGGAGGCTTTCTGCTAATAAATAGTAAATGGTCAAGTGGCTTCTCACCAAAATCTTCGGCACGGAAAATGATAGAGTACTGAAAAAGCTCCAGCCCCTGGCGGTAGCTGCGAGCGAATTAGAACCCCGCATCCAAAATCTCTCCGACGGCGAACTCCGGGCCAAAACCGCCGAATTCAAGGAAAAATTAGGCCAGGGCGCCTCTCTGGATGACATTCTCCTGGAAAGTTTTGCGGTAGTCCGGGAGGTCGCCCGGCGCACGGTCCGCATGCGCCATTTCGACGTCCAGCTGATAGGAGGGATCGTCCTCCACCAGGGCAAGATCTCAGAGATGAAGACGGGCGAGGGAAAAACTCTGGTGGCCACCCTCCCCGCCTACCTCAACGCCCTGGAAGGAAAGGGCGTCCACTTGGTCACGGTCAACGACTATCTGGCCAAAAGAGACACCGAATGGATGGGGCCCATTTACTCTTCCCTGGGGCTTACGGTCGGGACGATCCAGCACGACATGAATGATGCCGACCGGAAGGCGGCCTACCGCTGTGATATCACGTACGGGACCAACAACGAGTTTGGGTTCGACTACCTGCGGGATAATATGAAATTCCGCCTTACCGATCTCGTCCAGAGAGAACACCACTACGCCATCGTCGACGAGGTGGACAGCATCCTCATCGACGAAGCCCGCACGCCGCTGATCATTTCCGGCCCGACCGATGAATCCACTTCACTCTATTATAGAATAGACAAGCTCGTCCGGCGGTTCAATAAGGACAAGCATTTTCAGGTGGACGAAAAAACAAGGACAGTCTCCATCCTTGAGGATGGCGTCGCCGAGTCAGAAAAATACCTGAATGTCAGAAACCTCTATGACCTGGCCCATATGGAGCTCGTCCACCATGTCAACCAATCCCTCAAGGCTCACTATCTCTTCAAGCGGGATGTGGATTATATGGTCAAGGACGGCAAGGTCATCATTGTCGACGAATTCACCGGCCGCCTGATGCCGGGCCGCCGCTACAGCGATGGCCTGCACCAGGCCTTGGAAGCCAAGGAGAATGTGCGGGTCGAGGAAGAAAACCAGACCCTGGCCTCGATCACCTTCCAGAACTATTTCCGCATGTACAAAAAGCTGGCCGGGATGACGGGGACAGCCGCCACCGAGGCCACGGAATTCCATGCCATCTATAAACTGGATGTCGTCGAAATCCCCACCAACAAGACTCTTATCCGCCATGAATCTCCTGATGTCATCTACAGGACGGCCGATGAAAAATGGGATGCCGTTGTCAACGAGATCATCGAGCTTAACAAACAGGGCCGCCCTATCCTTGTCGGAACGACGTCCATTGAAAAATCCGAACACCTCAGCACCATCCTCCGCCGGAAAAACATCAAGCACATTGTCTTGAACGCCAAATACCACGAGATGGAAGCTAAAATTATCGCTCAGGCCGGACGAATCGGCGCCGTGACCATCGCGACGAATATGGCCGGCCGAGGCGTGGACATCCTTCTCGGAGGAAACCCGGAGTTTATGGCCAAAGAAAACCTGCGCCGGGCGGGAATCGAGCCCGAGAAAATGACCCCTGACCAAGGGGAAAAAGCCTTCAATGAGGTTATCAATATCACTCAAGCCGAACACGAAAATGTTGTCGGCTTGGGGGGGCTGCATATCTGCGGAACGGAAAGACATGAGGCCCGCAGGATCGACAACCAGCTCCGGGGCCGGGCCGGCCGTCAGGGAGATCCCGGTTCCTCGCGCTTCTACCTCTCGCTGGAGGATGACCTGATGCGTATCTTCGGCAGCGACAGGATCTCAGGCATGATGGCCCGGATCGGCATGAGTGAAGGCGTGCCCATCGAGCACCGCATGGTGTCGAAGGCCATCGAAAGAGCCCAGAAACAGGTCGAAGGCCAGAATTTCACCATCCGCAAACACCTGCTGGAATATGACGATGTCATGAACAAGCAACGCGTGACGATCTATAAGATGCGGAAAGAGATCCTCGAAGGCAAAGACATGAAAACGTATATCCAGGAGCTGATCGAAACGCTAGTCGACTGGCACCTGGATAGTTATGCGAATAAAGACAAACATCCTGAAGAGTGGGATATCGAGGCCTTAAAGAAGGCCCTGGGGGCCCAATTCGGGCTGAACACCGATGACCTTAAGATTGAATGGGAGACCGTCACCTTTGAAGAGCTCGAGAAAAAGCTCGTCGGGACTCTGAAGAGTCATTACGAGGACAAGGAAAGGATCCTGACTCCGCCGCGAATGCGGGAGTTCGAGCGAATCATCATGCTTCAGGTCATCGACTCCCAGTGGAAAGACCATCTCCTGGGCATGGATTACCTCAAGGAAGGCATTGGACTTCGCGGCTACGGACAGAGAGATCCCCTGGTGGAGTACAAGAAAGAGAGCTATGACATGTTCCAGGCGATGATGGACCGCATCGAGGAAGAGAGTATCCGCTACCTATTCCTGATCCAGCCCGTGCTTGAAGAAGAGCTTCCTCAGAGAAGAGAGCAGCCGCTCTATTATCAGCAGCCGCAGGGCTCATCGGGTCCTCGAGGCAGGCAGGCCAGGGCTTTGATACCCAAGGGGAGAAAAAAGCACAAGGGCCATTAAGGAGGTAACATGCTGGATGCGAATATCAAAGAAGGCCTGACGTTTGACGATGTCCTTATTGTTCCCGCCAAATCGACCATCATTCCTGCCGAGGTTGAGGTGATGACGAAGCTGAGCCAACATATCGCGCTCCAGATTCCCATCGTCAGCGCCGCCATGGACACGGTCACTGAATCCAAGATGGCGATTGCTCTGGCCCAGCAGGGCGGGATCGGGATCATCCACCGAAATCTCCCCATCATCACTCAGGCCGATGAAGTCGACAAAGTGAAGCGCCATGAGAGCGGCATGGTGGTCGACCCGATCACCATAAGACCCCAGGAAAAAATCTACAAAGCCATCGAGCTGATGCAGAAATACAAAATTTCCGGATTGCCCATAACCGATGAGAACAACAAGCTCGTGGGCATCCTGACCAACCGGGACATCCGTTTTGAAACCCGGCTCAACCTGCCAGTGAGGAAGGTTATGACCAAGGAACTGGTGACGGTTCCTCTGGGGACGACGCTTGAACAGGCAGAAAAGCTTTTCCACGAGCACAAGATCGAAAAAATCCTGATGGTCGACAAGCACTACCACCTCAAAGGCTTGATCACCTATAAAGATATCCTCAAGCGTATTCAGTATCCGCACGCCGCCAAGGACAGCCTGGGCCGGCTGCGCGTCGGAGCTGCCGTCGGAATCGGCGTGGACACAATGGAACGAGCCGAGGCCCTCATCCGGGCCAAGGTGGATGTTCTGGTCGTCGATACCGCCCACGGACATTCCAAGAGAGTCCTGGATACGATCAAGAAAATAAGAGCTAAATATCCCAAGCAGGAGCTCATCGCCGGCAATATCGGCACGCCGGAAGCGGCCGAGGAGCTCATCGGGTTAGGCGTGAATGCCGTCAAAGTCGGCGTCGGGCCGGGGTCGATCTGCACGACCAGGGTCGTTACCGGAGCAGGAGTGCCGCAGATCACGGCCATCGCCGATGTTAATAAAGCGGCCCGGGCCAAGGATATCCCGGTCATTGCCGACGGCGGCATCAAATTCTCCGGGGACATCACCAAGGCCATTGCCGCTGGGGCGAGCACGGTCATGCTCGGGAACCTCCTCGCTGCAACCGACGAATCTCCGGGCGAAACCGTGATCTACCAGGGACGCTCCTACAAAACCTACCGCGGCATGGGATCGCTTGAGGCCATGAAGGAAGGCAGCCGGGACCGCTATTTCCAGGATTCGCCGTTGAGCGAGAGCAAGCTCGTCCCCGAAGGAATCGAGGGCCGTGTTCCCTACAAAGGTAGCACGTCCCATATCGTCCAGATGATGGTGGGAGGCCTCAAGGCCGGGATGGGATATGCCGGGTGCAGGAACATCGAGGAGCTCCAAAAAAAGGCAAAGTTCATCAAGATCACGGCGGCAGGACTTACGGAAAGTCATGTCCATGATGTCATGATCACCAAGGAGGCTCCCAACTATCACCTTGACTAAGATCGCCCCGATTAGACCCGCCAAGGCACTGTATGTCCCCTTTGTTGACGGAGCGCGAATCTTATTATAAAAAGAAAGGAGAAGGTGCTCGTCGCATGAAAAAATTCTGGCGTTGTTTCGTTTGCAATGATATCCATTACGGGTTTAAACCCCCTGAGGTTTGCCCGACCTGCCTGGTCAAGAATGCTTACGTGGAGATCTCTTCTGCTGAAGCCCAAAAAATCAGCGGATGGACACAGACTATTATGACCAGGGAAGAATTCCGCCAAGCTATCGAAAAATTCGCCGAGAAGAACGAATTCCGGGTCTGCCCTGATCAAGCCAAGGTGGAGATGCTCTTCGATGGAGTGTTCTCTAACGAGCAGAACCACGGGCTGAAGTATTGCCCCTGCCGGCTGCTCTGCAAAGATTTTGCCGAGGACCTGAAGCTCGTCTGTCCCTGTAACTTCATCATCCATGAGACTTACAAGGGCAAAGAGGATGGAGAGTGTTGGTGCGGGCTCTTTGTAAGGAGAAAAAAATGAGCAAACTGATCATGTTTCATGGCCGCGAATGCCCCCACTGCAAGGCCATGATGCCCCTTGTGGACAAACTGGAAAAAGAAGAAAAGGTCGCCTTCGAGAGGCTCGAAATCTGGCACGAAGAAAAGAACGCCGACTTGATGCGGTCTTATCGTCCTGACATCGCGCCCAAGTGCGGCGGCCAGCTTCGGACGCCGACCTTTTTCAACCCCGAAACAAAAGACGTATTGTGCGGCGAAGTCCCCTACGATAAGCTCAAAGACTGGGCTTTAAAGCAGTAATGGGCCAGCTAACCCTGGCGGGCTTTGTTTGGATTTTAGGACCAGGGTAAATCATTGATATTCTCTGCCGGAGGATTTAAGGATGGGCAGTCACAGACAAAGAGCACCATGAGAAAGACAATCTTGAGCGCGTTCCTCCTCCTGGCGGTTTCGGCTTTTGTTTATCCCCAGCACGTCTCGTTCAAACTCACCGGCGGCCTGGCCTGGATCAACGGAAACGATTACAACAGCGGCATCGCCGGCGAAAACAAATATATCAAGGTCACATCTCTGACAACGTCCGGGGCGTACAAGACGCTCGAGAGCGGGGCAAATTTGCAGTTTGAAATCATCAATTATTTGAATCCCCGGCTGGCCATCGGGATTGGCGGCGGCTATTATCGCTTAGCCAATAAAAGCAAAGTCACAAGCCAGGGCACAATTTCCGATGTTCCGTACTCTGCCGAATCCACTTATAAGACCCGATTATCGGTCATCCCCTTGTTCCTCAATTTTCATTACTTCCTCCGTTTGGCGGCGAAAATGAGTCTGGATATCTTCGCCGGCCCGGTGTTTCAGATCGTTCAGTTCAATTTTGAGAACCCGTCGAAGACGAGCATCATGTCAATTGACCACACCGTGAGTTTCACCGCCAGCAAGACCTCGCTCGACTTCCAAGGCGGGCTTGGCCTGCACTATGAGTTCTCCTCCGGCTTTGCCCTATTCCTTGAGGCCGGTTATCGGCGCGGCCAGATCTCTAACATCAAGGGAAACTGGGCCGACCTGGGAAATTCTGCCTCCGGCCCGATTAGCAACAGCAGCGCCGAATACTTCATGTGGACCTACAATGAGGCTGTCCAAGGCAGCACCTATCGGCGGATCGGTTATTTCGATAAAAATGGCCCGGCGGGAGATTCTATTTCGGGTGCCAGAAAAGCCGATCTCCAATTATCCGGCCTCACGGCCGCAGCGGGCCTCAAATTCAGCTTTTAGCCGCGGACCGGGAATATTATCCCCCGCGAATCTCTTGATTGGGCTTGGCCGGGAAAATGAGATTTTTTCCCGGGCAAAAAGGAGGTCACAACGTGATCGAAAAATACGGCCCCCTGAGGGGAGAAAAACTCCAAATCCTGGACGAAAACGGACAGGCCAGGCCGGAGCTGGAGCCAAAACTCGACGCACCCGACCTGAAAAGGCTCTATAGCCTGATGGTCACAACCCGGGCCGCCGACCTTAAAGCCCTTAAACTCCAGCGCCAGGGCCGGATTGGGACATTCGCTCCCAGCCTCGGGCATGAAGCCTGCCAAGTCGGTTCCGCTTTTGCCTTAGAGAAAAAGGACTGGGTCTTCCCCTACTTTCGCGACCTGGGGACATATCTGACTCTGGGTCTGCCGCTGAAAAGCTATTACCTCTACTGGATGGGGAACGAAGCGAGCATGCATATTCCTCCCGACCTGAATATTTTCACGATATCGGTTCCTGTCGGCTCTCAGCTTCCCCAGGCGGTCGGCTGCGCCTTGGCGGCAAAAATCAAGAAGGAAGCGGCGGCTGTGCTGGCGTATTTTGGTGACGGAGCCACGTCCGAGGGAGATTTCAGCGAAGCCTTGAACTTCGCCGGAGTCTTCAGGACTCCCAATGTTTTTGTTTGCTACAACAACCAGTACGCCATTTCCACTCCGGTGAGTAAGCAGACGGCCGCCAGGACAATCGCCCAGAAAGCCATCGCCTATGGGTTCGCCGGGATCGTCGTGGATGGGAATGATGTTCTGGCCATGTACGCGGCCACAAAAGAGGCCCTGGAGAAAGCGCGTTCCAGCGGGGAACCGACGCTCATCGAAGCGTTCACTTACAGGATGGGCAACCACACGACATCTGACGACGCCGCCCGCTATCGGACCGAGGATGAGGTCAACGCCTGGGCGAAAAAGGACCCCATCGAAAGATACAAGCTGTATCTAAAAGGCAAGGGTCTGTGGGATGAGGCTTTCGAGAATCAAACCCAGAAAGAGGCTGAGGACTTGATCAATGACGCCGTCGAGAAAGCGGAGAGCACCCCTCCTCCAAGTCTCGATGACCTTTTTAGTTACACCTACAAGAATATGACGCCTGATTTGACTGAAGAGCTCAACGATCTGAAAGCTTTTCTCAAGGAGGCCGGGAAATGATGCTCAACATGGTTGGCGCGCTTAATCAAGCTCTGGCTCTGGAGATGGAGCGGGATGAAAAAGTTATAGTCTTGGGGGAAGATATTGGGGTGGACGGAGGGGTGTTCAGGGTGACCGAGGGCCTGCTCAAGCGATTCGGCGGCCAGCGGGTCTTCGATACTCCCCTGGCCGAATCGGCCATCGTGGGTGCCTCAATCGGCCTGGCGATCGCAGGACTGAGGCCGGTCGCCGAGATCCAGTTCATGGGATTTATCTACCCGGCTCTCAACCAAATCATTTCCCACGCTGCCCGCTTGAGGAATCGCTCCCGCGGACGATATTTTGTTCCGCTCGTAATAAGGACTCCCTACGGAGCCGGGGTGAAGGCCCTCGAGCATCACTCCGAAAGCACAGAAGCCCTTTTCTGTCAAATCCCCGGCTTGAAAGTCGTTGCTCCCTCCACTCCCTACGATGCCAAGGGCCTCCTTATTTCTTCCATCCGCGATGATGATCCGGTCATCTTCCTCGAGCCGACAAAGATCTACAGGGCCGGCAGACAGGAGGTCCCGGAGGAGCTCTATGAGATTCCTCTGGGCCAGGCCAAGGTTGTCCGCGAGGGCGAAAAGCTGACCATCGTGGCCTGGGGAGCCATGGTTGCCGTCGCCCAAAAAGCCGCGGAAATGGTGGAAAAAGACGGGGTCTTTCCCGAGGTCATCGACCTCAGGACCTTATCTCCTCTGGACCGACAGACCATCCTCGAATCGGTCAAGAAGACCGGCCGTCTTCTCATCGTCCACGAAGCTCCCAAGACCTGCGGACTGGGCGCGGAAATCGCTGCGTTCGTGGCAGAAAAAGCTATCCTGCAGCTCGAGGCGCCCATTCTGCGTGTCACGGCTTACGATATCACCGTTCCCCTGGCCAAAAGTGAGGATTTTTATTACCCCAGCCCGGAGCGCGTGGCCCGGGGGATCAAAAAAATCATGGAGTCGTAACCATGCCCAAAGAATTCAAATTTCCCGACATCGGCGAAGGCATCACCGAAGGAGAAATCGTCCGCTGGCTGGTCAAAGAGGGAGATGAGGTCAAAGAAGATCAGACTCTGGCCGAGATAGAAACAGACAAAGCTGTCGCAGAAATGCCGTCTCCCTACAGCGGGACGGTCCTGAAGCTTCATTTCAAGGAAAAAGAGATCGTCAAGGTAGGCCAGGTGTTGGTGACCATCGGCGAAAAAGGCGAAGTTCCGCCGGGGAAAACCGCTGAAGAAAAGATCGAAGAGAAAGAGCAGGCGGCGCCTGCCCCATCCGTCGTCGGTGTCATAACGGACAGCAGGGAGGAGATCAGAGAGATCCTGGCAACGCCAAAAGTCAGGAAGCTCGCCCTTGACCTCGGGGTTGTCTTAAGAAGAGTCAAAGGCACAGGCCCGCAGGGTAGAATCACCGAGGACGATGTCAAGAATGCCAAGACGGCAGCCCCGCCTCCACTTCAAGAGGAGAAAAAGCCGGCTGTTCGGATCAAGGAGAAATTCGACTTCTACGGAGAAATCGAAAGGATCCCGCTCCGGGGGATTAGGAGAGCAACGGCCAAAAGGATGGCCGAATCTGTTTCCAAGGCTGCTCACGTGACCCACTTTGACGAGGCTGATGCCTCGGAGCTCGGGAAAATAAGGGAGAGCCTGAAGGCTCAGGCGGCTGAGAAAAACCTGAGGCTAACCTACCTTCCCTTCATCGTCAAGGCTGTCATCGAGGCGCTTAAGCTTCATCCCCTCCTCAACGCTACGCTCAACGACGAGGAGGAAGAGATCATCGTCAAAAAATATTATAATATCGGCGTCGCTGTCGATGTCCCCGACGGCCTGATCGTTCCCGTAATCAAAGCTGCCGGGCAGAAATCTCTTTTTGACCTCGCTGAGGAAATCCAGAATCTGGCCGAAGCGGCCAAGAAGCGCACGGTTGACCTGGCCGACCTCAAAGGCGGGACTTTTTCGATCACCAATGTCGGCATGATCGGCGGCGAAGCGGCAACGCCCATCGTCAATTATCCGGAAGTCGCCATTCTAGCAACCATGAAGATCAAAGACCGCGTGGGGGCTGAAAAGGGCGATATCAAGGTAAGAAAGACTCTGCCTCTCTGTCTGTCTTTTGACCACCGCGTCATCGATGGGGCTGAGGCGGCAAGGTTCATGAACGACCTCATCGCGCGGCTGGAGAACCCGGATTTCCTGAAACAATTGTCTTGAGGCCGAGAAACCGGCTAAGGTTTCCTTGTTTTTCCCGGCCTTCCGGCGCTTGAGGGAGAAGCTGTCATTCGTTCGAGGTCAAACAATTCTTCGTCTTTATCCCGTGAGCGGATCCCCTTTTCTTCGAAGACTTCTCGCAGCGTTTTTTTCGTAGCAGCGGCTTCTCTGGCAATTTCCGAGGCAAGGGCGTAGCCTATCCGGGGAGAAAGCACGGTCACGAGTCCAAGCGTTTTTTCGGCGTATTCCCGGCAGCGCTCGATATCCGGCTTGATCCCCTCGATGCACCTCCTCGTGACCTGGAGCAGGGCGCTCCCCAGGATCTCGATCATCAGGTTAAGGCTAAAAGAAATCACGGGCATCATAACGTTGAGCTCAAACTGGCCGGCCTGGGAGGCCGCGCTGACGGTAAGGTCGCACCCCATCACCTGATAGCAGACCATGTTCATCATCTCAAGCATGGAGGGGTTGACCTTGCCGGGCATAATGGAAGACCCGGGAGCCACCGCCGGAAGGGATATCTCTCCGAGCCCTGTGCGAGGTCCGGAGGCTAGGAGGCGGAGGTCATTGGCAATGCGGTTCAGCTCACCGGCCAGGTTCCTTAGAGCGGCAGAAACCTCCAGGAACGGTCTCATGCTCTGCATGGCTTCCCTTAAATCTTCCGCCGAAGTGACTGGGAGCCCGGTCAGGAGCGCCAGATGTCTGACGACGAGCTTCTGATATCCGGGCGTGGTATTGAGACCTGTGCCGACGGCGCTTCCGCCGATCCCGAGTTCAAGGAGGGATCGACTGGCCTTTTCGATAAACGAGCGGCATTTTTTGAGGGCTTTCCCGTAGGCTCTAAACTCCTGCCCAAGGGTAATGGGAGCGGCATCCTGGAGATGGGTCCTCCCAGATTTCACAATCCGCCTGAATTCACGCGCCTTGATGAGGAAAGCCTCCTCCATGTCCTCGAGATGAGGAAGCAGATGATCGCGCAAGAGCATGGCCGCGGCCAAGCGCATTGCCGTAGGATAAACATCATTTGTGCTTTGCCCCATGTTGACGTGATCATTAGGATGAACGAGCCGATAAGTCCCAAGTTCCCCGCCCAGGATCTTCCCGGCGCGATTGGCAATAACCTCATTCATATTCATGTGCAGGGAAGTGCCAGCGCCCATTTGGAAGACATCGACGATGAACTGATCGGCAAATCTTCCCTGGACGATCTCTTCGCAGGCTTTGACGATGGCCGAGGCCTTCTTATTTTCTAAGCTGCCAAGCTCCTTGTTCGCGAGCGCGGCGGACTTCTTGATCAGGGCCAGGGCTCTGATCATGACCGGGCGCGCTCTCAGCCCGCTGATAGGAAAGTTGTTCGCGGCTCTCACGGCCTGGATTCCGTAATAGGCGTCCGCCGGGACGGTCAGTTCGCCAAGGAAATCCCTCTCCCACCGGATGTTCCCTTTTGTTCTTCTTTTCTTGGCCATTCTTGGTATGCTCCTACTTGACTTCGACAACCTGGTTGCCATCCCCGAGAATCAGGACCTTTGGCCTGAAGAAATCAACCTCTTCTTCATCAAGGAAGACATACGAGACAATGATGAGCTTGTCCCCCAGCCCGGCTTTGTGGGCGGCAGCGCCGTAGATCCCGACTTCCCCGGAGCCTTTCTTTCCTTTGATAAGATACGTCGAAAACCTCTCGCCGTGGGAAACATTGTAGATATGGACCTTCTCATAAGGGAGCATATCTGCCGCCTTCATCAAATCCTCGTCCAGAGAGAGGCTGCCCTCATAATCCAGGTTCGTCTCGGTGACGCAAGCATGATGGATCTTGGCCTTAAGCATGATTCGTTTCATCTCAGTTCCCCTTCGCTTTCAAGATGATATTATCAATCAGTCTCGTCCTGCCGATATAAACAGCCACCGCCACGAGCACGTCCCCGCCAATGGCAGCGACAGGATTGAGCTCATCAAGGTCGACGATTTCGACGTAGTCTAACGTGGCCAGCGGCTCTCTCATAATAAGGTCCCTCATCCGGCCGATGATTTCCGCGGGCCTTCGCTCGCCCGCTTCGAACATCAATCTAGCTTCCTTGAGGCTCTCCGCCAAAATTGGGGCGGCCCGGCGTTCTTTTTCGCTCAGGTAGATGTTCCGCGAGCTCATGGCCAGCCCATCCTGCTCCCGAATGATCGGCATGATTCTTATTTTTACGTCCAGGTCAAGGTCCTGGACCATCTTTTGAAGGATGAGGGCCTGCTGAGCGTCTTTCTGCCCAAAGAAGGCCATGTCCGGCTGGATGATATTGAACAGCTTGAGAACGACAGTGGCCACCCCCTTGAAGTGGCCTGGCCTCGAACGGCCGCAGAGCCGGTCCTCGAGATCTCGAACCTCAACCGTTGTCTTGTATCCTTCGGGGTACATCTCCAGATCATCCGGAGCAAAGAGATAATCGACCTTTTCCCGCTCGAGCAGCCGGGCATCCTTCTCCAGGTCCCGGGGATACTGTCTAAAATCTTCCTTTGGCCCGAACTGGAGCGGGTTGACAAAGATGCTGGCCACGACCACAGCCGCGCTTCTCCGACATTCTTTGACCAGGCTCAAGTGGCCTTCATGGAGAAATCCCATGGTCGGGACAAATCCGATCGTCAGACCTTTTGCTTTCATTTCCTTGACGGCGGCCGTCATCTCCGCGATCTTTTTTACGACGATCATGTTCGGGTCTTTGCCTTCGGCCGAGTATGGTAGGAATGCTCCTCATCAGGAAACAGGCCCTGCCTGACCTCATCACCGTATTTCTTGACCGCCTGAGAAATGACCGTTTGGAGGTCGGCATATTTCTTGACAAACTTTGGATTATACCCGTTCGACAGCCCTACGAGGTCATGAAAGACGAGAATCTGTCCGTCGCAGTGAGGGCCGGCTCCGATGCCAATGGTCGGCACCATCAACTTTCTGGTGACGGTCCTGGCCAGGTCCTCAGGTATGCACTCCAGGATCACGGCAAAAGCCCCCGCCCTTTCCACATTCAGGGCGTCGTCGATGATTCTTTTGGCTTCTGCCGATTGGGTTCCCCTGACCTTAAACTGTCCTAAATGATGAATGGACTGCGGCGTGAGCCCGACGTGTCCCATCACCGGGATCTCGGCCTCGACCATGGCTTCAATAAGCTTCAACCTTTTCTTCGAGGCCCCTTCGATCTTGACGCCCTTGGCCCCGGCTTCTTTGAGAAACCGGGAGGCGTTGGCGATCGAGTCCTCCACCGAGAGGTGAAACGAGAAATAGGGCATATCGCCGATGACGAGGGCGCGGCGCACGGCCCGAGTCACGGCCTTGGTGTGATGGATCATATCCTCCATGGTTACAGGGATGGTGCTAGCATACCCTAAAACGACCATCCCCAGGGAATCGCCGACGAGA
>Ga0209253_10002026_pt1 | contig 17842 bp, 14 predicted proteins | sample FrelakmetBRP12BR_FD_187145 | JGI IMG/M metagenome (GOLD analysis project Ga0209253, IMG submission 187145) | Freshwater lake sediment microbial communities from the University of Notre Dame, USA, for methane emissions studies - BRP12 BR (SPAdes)... | ecosystem: Environmental > Aquatic >... | reverse complement strand
CCCCCGGGATTTGTCGCGGTATGGAAGTTCACATACAGTTTGCCGGCTATCAGAGAATCCACCAACGCCGGGGTCAGCGGTTGCGCGCCGTCCGAAACACGCCACTGCCCCTTGACAAGAGCTGATGCGGGATCGCCGCTGGTCGCGATCGCCTTCGCAATCCCACCGCTTCTGCCCGCTGCACCCGCGTGAATGTGACCGCCGGCCGTCAACGTCCCGCTCAGCCCTCTGTACGCGACATAGTACTCCATTTGCGAACGGTCTGCTGACAGGACAAACACACCTGTCCCCGTTCCCGTCGCACTGTTGGACGGCACTTCCTGCGTGCCGTCAAGATCGGCGATAAATTGAAGCGCTGTTCCCAGATTGACCTGACCCCGAATTTCACCGCCCGGATTTGTCGCGGTGTGGAAATTCACGTACACGCGTCCCGTGAGCAGTGATTCTACCAGCGCCTGTGTGAGGGGCTGTGTGGCGTCAGAGGTCTTCCAGACACCCGAAATCGTGTTCGATGCCGGATCTCCCGAGAAGGCAATGGCCTTGACGACAGGCCCCGTGCGCCCTGCAGCTCCCGTATGAAAATGCCCGCCGGCGGTAAGCGTACCGCTCAACCCCTGGTAGGTAACGATATACTTCAGTTCCGTCCGGTCGTCGCTCAGGACGAATGAACCGGTGCCGTTTGCGGTCGTGCTCACCGCAGGAACCTCTTCGTTCCCTGAGAGCGATGCGGTGAGGTGGATTTGCGCGTGTACACCTGCCGAGGCCAACAGAACGGCAAAAAGAAGAACGTGTTTCATGGTGGTACTCCTTTGTGGTATGTGACGATGAACGTTGAGTTTCTTGTTCAGAAGCGTTGAGGGAAGCATATCTCTTCCCTGGACCTTTGCGGACCCTTCATGCTTCTTGATTGTCAGCACCCGGCATTATCGCCAGCGGAATCGCACCCCGGCAATACGCCTGAAGAAGGAATAGCGATCAATCCGGCTCTCCGTTGCGGTCGTTGTCCCTGTACGCTTCGGCAATCGACCGCTTCAGCCGGTCATCAATTTCCTTCGACTGGTTGAAAGGATCGAAGATCAGAAGACCGTCGGTGAACCAGTCATACGGATCGATTCTGAGCGTCACATTTACGTTCCCGGATTCCGGCACCGTCAGCGGGTTCAAGAACGTGAGCTCCTGCCTGGCTGATTCCCGGGATTTGTACACAAAAGGTGTTTCGTGGTATGCCCCGGTCACCACGACGGAGTAGCGCACGCTTCCGCCCGCGCCGTCGGCAAAGTCGGTATCCAGCAGCTGCTCCTGATCTTCCGGTTTGTGAATGGTGAACCGGATCCGGTCATACGATCCGGGACGTACCCGCGTCGCAACGACATCATGCAGTTGTGTGCTGAGGTCGAGGTCAACGACGTACGGGCCGCTGTAGACATCGGCGGAGTCGTCGGACGTCGACTGTTTGAAACTGATCTTCTTCAGGAGGATCTTGACGGAGGTGATGTGCAACACTTCATGGGCGGGCTTCTCCAGGACCGATCCGGATGCACGAATGCTCAGGCGGACGTTTTCTGACGTGTCCGGGCTCTCCACTCCCATGTCCTTGCAGCCTGCTGCCCAGGACATCAACAGAGCAGGAATGGAAAGCAGGAAGAGCCTGTTCTGGAAAGAAGGATTCTGCATGACTGCACCTCTGATGAAGTTGAGACTTCTGGAATGAACATCATCAGACAGTCAAGCAGTGTGCCAGTACCTGTTATGCCGAAATGAGAAGGGAAACGGGGGAAAACCGCAGGTTTGGTGGTTCGGGTGGGGCATTGGTGCCACACGGGGGAGGCAGACCGTCCCGCGCCACTGTGGCACAAATGCCACAGAGGATGTATGGGACAAAGGACATGAGGCACTGTGGCACGTGTGTCGTGAGGCACTGTGTGCCATGCCAGGTGGGTGAGACACGGGAGGTGTGGCACTGTGCCTCACGTCCTCTGTGCCTCACGCCCTCTGTAGTTACGACGAGGGTTCTGCGTGAATGGTCACCCGCCGGAGAAACGCAAAATGGTCGTACAGCTTCGTCTCCAGCTGGGAAATGACCCGGTGCACTTCTTCAAGAGTGAGAGACCGGTCAAAGGAGCAGTTGATGGAGAGATTGTACCGGTCACCGATATGGAAGAGCCGGACACTCGTGCAATCCACAATCCGTTTGTCTTTACGGACAAATGCAGTGATGTCGGCCCGGAGATTCTCGTCGTCCGCACCGGCATTGACCCGGCTTTCATCGGACCGGCTCTCTTCCATATGGATGGTCACGTCATCCACAGAGGGAAGCTCGGCACGGATTTCACGCTCGATCTCGTCGGCGATGTCATGTGCCTCTACCAGACTCTTGCCTTCCACGTACTCGATGTCAAACTCCACGTGATACCGGCCGTCCGCATTGTGCACCTCCAGGTTGTGGGGCGGACGCAGCCCCTTGCTGACGACGATCATGCGGATCTTGTCCCCGATCGTCTCATCACTGCTCTCATGCGGTTCGGCATGAACGACCACATCCATGTCGCGATGGTGTACGTGAATGGCCTTTTCCACGTCATCCATGATCGTATGCGCAAGCTGGAAGGGAGTCGTCCGCCGTATGGCAATGGTGGTATCCACAAACACTTTGGCTCCTGACGGCCTCAGGCGAATACTCCGCACTTCCGCAACACCTTCCACACCGCGGACAGCCTCAAGCACCTGTTCGTATAACCCCTCGGGAACCCTGTCCATCAACGCATCGATCGTCCGGCGGCCAAGGCGGTAACTCACAAAGAGCACAAGCAGCGCCACGCCAATCGCCGCCACGGCATCCACCCAGGCATAACCGAATGCCACAAACACCAATCCCATCAGCACCACGAGCGAACTCCAGACATCGCTGGAAAAATGCAGGGCATCCGCCTCCAGAGCCTGGCTCCCGTATTTCTTGGCAACGCGGCTGAGTGCCCGGGAACGGCTGATGTCCACGAGGATGGCGAAGGCGATAACGACAAAACTCCAGATGCTGGATTCGACGTGTGCGCTCTTGGTCACCAGCCGATGGATCGCCTCCCAGATGATCCAGGCGCACGTGATAAACAGCAGGAGCGTTTCAAGGAACGCCGAAAGGTTTTCAATTTTCCCGTGCCCGTACTGATGTTCGCGGTCGGGAGGACGATCGGCGACCCGCACCGCAACATACGTCATGAGCGCGGCCAGAAAATCCAGGCCCGAATGCGCCGCCTCGGAGAGCAATCCCAGACTGTTTGTCTCCAGGCCGACCACCAGTTTGAGTCCCGTGATGAAGATTGCGGCAAAGACTGAAGTCAGCGCGATACGTTTTTTTTCGCTCATCCCTTCGCCGGCTACATAAGCGCCGGGTGGCGCCGTCTTCCTGTGAGGTGCCGCCGGACCCGTCGTACGGTGGAGGAGATTCCGTTTCTTCGTCATCGGGGAGGATTCCACGATCCCCGCTTCCATTTCACGAGTTCCATGGTTACTGATCCGAGTATCACTTTCAATTTGCCTTTCAACGGCACGGCATAAGGGTCGTCACTGAACCACCCTGTGAAATCGCCGGTCATCCCGAACACTCCCACCACCGAGGTCGTGCCCTCCAACTCGATTGCGCGCACGGGATAGTCCACGGCGTCCAGATCCAATGTCGTTTGTTCGCCTGGCAAGTAGAAGGTCGTGGTGCCGAGTTTGCCGCGTAGGACCGTGGGCACCTGGACAGTCTGCGAAGCGTGGATCAGCATCCGCGGGTGGTAACCGATGGAAATGCCGTCCAAAAAAGATGTCCCGTTCAGCTCAATCGTATCCCGCGTCTTGCGGTAATGCGGCGCCGTCTGAGGATCCTTCTGCAGAACCTCCTCAAGGATGAGACGCTTGTTGGGTAGATCGTACACATAGTTCAATCCGGTCCACCCTCCGTCTTCCTGTTTCTCCAGAGACCACGAACCGGATGAATAGAGCGAGGAATCCATCCTGGAGTAATAGATGGAGTGCAGATCGACATAGGGCAGACCTTCATATGAGTCAATCCATGCCTGGACGGAGAAGTCGGGTTTCGATTTCAGCCGGACAACACCCAGTTTGATAAACGACCAGGTGACTTCGTATGTCAGCTCTTCCTCGTCGGCCAGGATTACAGAACCCGACGTTGGGGCGACACCGTCGGACGAGCGGAGAGAATTCACTGCGGCGGAGCATACCACACCGCAGCCTAGAAAGGCTGTCAAAAACCTCACGAGTGATCGATTCACGGATGCTCAAAGCAGGTTGTGATACAGACATGAAGGCTGGGAGACAATATACGAAGACTTTGTCGCAACTTCAGCTCTGGTCGAGCCTAAACCGAAGCCGTAATGCGCCCTCCTCGTGCGACCAGGAGATCAGACGGAACCGGCCTATTTCCCGCGTCGAGCGGACATGGATACCTGCACACGGGCATGCGTCATATGTTCCGATTCGGACAATCCGCACATTGGTGCCCGTTTCCTCGGGCAGACGAGACAGGTCAAACATTGAGGATGCGACTTCAGCCGACAGGAGTTCTTCGGAGACCGGAAGATCCCGGGCAATCACCTCATTGACACGGCGTTCTACTTCACGGGCTTCCTCCGGAGTCAGCGTCCTGACGAAACGGTAGTCGGCCTTCGATTTCTTCTTCTCCAGATGGGTCGTAAATGGACGTCCCATGCCGAACATACCGACGAGGGTGGCGGAGAGAATGTGCTCGGCCGAATGCATCCTCGGGTCGACGTCTTTCATCTTCAGCCTTTCATGACTGCCAGGGGGATGAGCCTGGCGACTTTGCGTGCAATGCCGGCGCCATGGACAACCTCCACCACACGGTGGACGTCCTTGTAGGCGTCTGGTTGTTCTTCCGTGAGACCTGCTTTGCTCTGGCCGCGGACCAGAACACCCCGGCGCGCCATATCGCGGAGAAGCGCTTCCGCCGATGTGCCCGCTTTTGCACTGGTGCGGCTTTTCGCGCGTCCCGCACCATGGCATGCCGAGCCAAATGTCTCCTCCATGGCCCGCTCGGTCCCGACCAGAATGTACGAGGCGGTTCCCATACTCCCCGGAATCAGCACCGGTTGGCCGACCTCCCGGAGGTCCGGAGGCAGCGCCATATGCCCCTTCGGAAACGCCCTGGTCGCCCCTTTCCGGTGGACAAGCACACTCCTGCGGGATCCGCCCACCAGGTGATCCTCCCGTTTCGCAATATTGTGGCAGACATCGTAGACCACCCGGAGACCGGTATCACCGATCACACGCCGGAATACCTCCCGGATCCAGTGTGTCATCATCTGGCGGTTCGCAAAGGCGAAGTTGGCCGCTGCCGCCATGGCCGCGAGATACTGCCCCCCCTCCTTCGATCCCGCGGGCACACACGCAAGCTGGCGATCGACCACCGAGATATGGTGTCGCTTCATTCCGTCGTACATGAGATCCAGATAGTCCGTGCAGACCTGGTGACCGAGCCCGCGAGAGCCGCTGTGAATCAACACAACAATCTGGTCCTGACGGATACCGAATGCGGCTGCGACGGGGCCGTCATAGATTTCCGACACGCACTGGATTTCGATGAAGTGATTCCCCGAACCCAGAGTTCCGAGTTGCGTATGTCCCCGCTCCTGGGCGCGTGAGCTCACAAGATCCGGATCAGCGCCGGGCAGGCATCCAAACTCCTCAATGCGGCTCAGATCCTCTTCATGGCCGTACGCTTTGCACACCGCCCACCGGGCGCCCTCACGCAGAACCCCGTTGAGTTCCTTGCGGCCGAGATCCAGAGCCCCTTTTTTCCCTGTACCACAGGGGATATCGCGGAAGAGCTGAGATAGCAGCGGTTCCAGTTTGCCACGCACATCGCCCGGATCGGCATCAGCGGCAAGAAGACGGACACCGCAGTTGATATCGAAGCCCACACCGCCGGCAGACACGACACCGTCCTTCAGATCGGCGGCCGCGACACCCCCGATGCAGAACCCGTATCCCTGGTGCGCATCCGGCATTGCCAGTGAGCGGCCAACCATGCCGGGAAGCGTGGCCACGTTGGCTATCTGTTCGCAGGTCAGGTCCGATTCGATATGTCGCAGCAGCTCAGCATCCGCATACACCATACCCTCAATACGCATCCCCGACTTGTATGTCATTGGGAGGATGTGGCGGTACGCGTCTACAGAGCGGAAAGCGCCGGGCATGGGGGATCCTTTCGTCTGAAAACAATAACCCTTCTGTGCACGTGTGCAAGATACTCGGGCTGGAGATCACCCGCAAGTCGTCGTTTGACTCGATTTTCAGGACTCGATTTTCAGGTGAGGCAACGGGGTCGATGTCTCGGGGTTGCTCTTGTCTCGGGGTCGTTCAACAGAGGGTCGTTTGAGGGTCTCTATATATCCATATACACCCTCACCACGCACTCATCCGGACCCTGCCGGATATGGAGCAGATGATATGTCACCGCCTTCACGTCTGTGCGTACGGTGTGGCGCGACGGGGAGAATCTCTCCCCGTGCACGGTCGCGATAAGCGATGCAGGAGCAGGGAGTTGGACGTCAAACCGCGAGGCCGCGAATCCGCACCCATCGAACAGGTAGAGCACCTCGGAGAGCCAGCGCACAAGCAATTGGTCTGTGTCGGAGGCCGTGAGCGTTATCTTTCGCGATTCCCGCACAACAACATGGGCGGGATCGAGTATGACGGACATCAGCCCTTCTGCCGCCTGCGCAAAAGCATCCGCCAGGGACGGCCCCCGCGCCTCGATGCCGACATCCGCCGGGTGCTCGAGAATCTCATACCCCGGGTTCATGGATCCGCCTCATGCCATCGAGTGAAGGGCAAGGGCCACGAGATCTCTGGAGCTCTCCGGAACGTATGGTTCCATGTTCACCCCACCAAACAGACTGACATGCCCAAACCCTGCCGCATGCAGAGCAGTGACAAGTTCGTCGTCCAGGATCGGATTCAGGTCCACACTCTCCGACACGGTTGCCGATTGCCCGGTGAGATCCTCCCGCGTGATCGTGAACCTGACCCGCCCGGCGGGATATTCATACGAGCGGCTGTACCGCTTGCCGTTTACTTCTTTAACGTTCACCAGGGTCTCGTGTGAAGCAAGGATCCGGCGGTAGTTCAACAATTGCGCGAACAGGATGCCTTCCGGCTTCAACACGGCGGCGAATGCGACCATCGTTTTCTGCACTTCTTCCTGCGTCAGGATGTGCGCGAGCGTATTGCCGAGCGTCACGACAGCATCGACGGGGGTCTCGATCAACCGGGGGAGATCGGAAAATCCGGCCACCAGTGTGCGGATGGTCATGCCCATGTCCCGCGCATGCCCGGCGAGAGAGGAAATCATGTTCGGGGAAAGATCCACGGCGGTCACATCCACGCCGAGCTGGGCCAGGAGCAGTGCATGGAAACCCGTCCCGGTTCCGGCGTCAATGGCCGATCGAATACGATGCCGGTCCACCAGCTCTTTGAAGAACGGCCGTTCGCGCTCGAAGCGTTGCGCAAATCCGGTCATCGCATCATAGTCCGGAGACAACCGGTCGTAGAATCCGGTGACGGCAGCCCTGGTGTCAGTCGTTGGGACCATAGGGCGGCACCTGTCCGCGAAAGTGTTGATACACCGGGGCGTCGAGGGTCTTGAACCGTCGCTGATACTCCTCACGGGTGATGCCGTTCTGCCAGAACCCTGTCAGCATCGCCATACCCGTGATCGCTACAAAGAGACCCGTCACCAGAGTTCCATATACCCATGGAGGGACGGCCCGTCCACGCATGCCGGGACGCACTTCCAGTGTTGCTTTCACGGGGCACACCGCCACACACGCCATACAACTGGTGCACTCATCGCTCCAAACACGTTTTGCTTTATGAACCCTGATGGACGCGGGACAGGCCTTCGTACACAACTCGCAGTCCACACATGTCTGTGTATTGCGTGTGATCTTGAGCGGGCTCACCCACCCCGCGATACCCAGCAACGCCCCGTACGGACAGAGGAATCTGCACCAGAAGTTCTTTGTCACGACTGACAGGAGAACAAGGACAAGGATCGTACCGAGCGCAAAAGGGGAAATGTCCGCAAAGAAGAGGTACATCTTCACGTCAGCCATCTTGTTATACGGGCTGTAGATGAACTCCCGGAGGGCATCGACATCCATGTTCCAGATCGACAAGACAAAGAACCCCAGCAGCAAATACTTCAGGGACCGGAGAGGATAGTCCAGCCAGCGGGGAAGGTTCAGCGTTCCCTTGAACAGTTTCTGACCCAGCATCCAGAGGGATTCACTGAGGGTCCCCACGGGACAGAGCCAGCTGCAAAAGGCTTTCTTGAGAACCACGCTCACTGCCAGAATGCCGAGGAGAATGACAAGACCGGAGGGGTGAATGCTGTTGAGTATTCCCGTATGGAACCAGTACTTCAGGCTGATCAGCGCACTGATGGGCAAGAAGCCTTCTACTCCAGGCGGGCGTGGGAAGAATGGTTCCCCGCCCCCGGACATCCCCCAGCGCATGAACAGGAAGAACTCGATCCCGATCCAGAGGCACAGGAGCACAAACGCCGCCTGGACGACCGAACGCTGGAATTGTGAATCCTCTTTCAGACGCCACAGAACACGTTTGTACCGGAGCCGCTCGCCGGCGAAATCGGGCCGCCGGCGCCTGAATTCCGGCGCGATCTTTTTCACACGCATTCGCCCGGCCCGGATATCCGGATGCGACTGATGGATCGGGGTTCTCGTTCTCTCGGGCACAACCTCGTCATGCAACCGCATCGTTCCTCCCGTGTACCGATCTCGTCCCTCCAACTCCCCGGCAGCGCCTTCGGCACTTCATCCTCCCGCCGCCGGTCTGTTCTCTTGCCGCACCGTGGAGGCCGGGCACAGCGGTCTCCTGCCCATCCTCGCACATATGCCCGAGTCCGTTTACTTCCTGAGATACTCCGGCTTCTTCATCTCCTTCGCCATCTGCCCGATATTCTTGACCTGGAGCATCGTGGTGATCCCATCCCGCAATCCGGACCATGTTTCGTGCACGGCGCAGGGATTCTTCCCCGAGCAATCCGGAAACCCCATGACACAATTGTGCGAAAACCCTACTCCGTCAATCGCTTCAACGATTTGAAAAAGGGTGATCTCCTCCGCCGGCATCCCGAGCGCGAATCCCCCGTGCGGCCCTTTCACCGAAGTAAGAAAGCCCTTGCGGGTCAGTCCCTGAAGGATCTTCCCCAGAAAATGATACGGGATGTCGAGACGTTTGGTGAGATCCTTGATGGAGATCCTCTCCCCCTCTTTTTTCAGGGCAAGGTACACCATCGCCTGGAGTGCATACTCACATTGACGCGAGAAGATAAGGCTCATCATGATATCAGATTAATTAGTCTGAATATAACACACACCGGTACAACAATCAACTGGTACGAAGACGTGTTTTTCTCCCCGGGTGATGGTCCGGGCAGGGGCTATTTCACACATTCGGCGAAGAGATTGACCCCCTCCTCTTCAAACTGGATCTTCGTACATGGCCGCCCGAACGGGGAATTCAGAAACAAGCGGTTCATGTCCTCTTCCGTTCGATGAATCAGGTTCCACTCAAGCACATAGTCCATAAACTCCTTCGCAGGGTTGCATGGATGGAAGTTCCCCAGAATCACGCGTCCGCCCGGCGCAAGGTTGTCGTAGGCATACTGCAGGAGTTTGTGCACGAGCTTGTCGTTCAGGTAGTCGATCAGTCCGATGCTGTAGATCAGGTGCTGGGGCTCCACCTTGGTTTTCCCGCGCCCCAGGAACAGGGCGATCAGGTTCTCATTCACCAGCGTGATCTGTGCGGCAAGCTTCTCGCGGCTGCGGAGATCATCCACAAAAGCGAGCGCCTGCAGGTCGATGTCCAGAAGGGTCACGCGGAGGCGCGACTTGTCCGCAAGAGCCGCAAAGGCATCGAACACTTCCGTCGCGGGGCCGCTGGCCATGCACATCACCTTGACCGCCCCCTCGGACACCGTGTTCACCGATTGGACGATTTCCCGCGCGAAAATACCGCGCCGGTTGCGGACCGCACGCGAGGGGGGCATGTCCAGAAACATCCTGTCCATCACCGGTCCCAACCGACCGGTCCCTTTCGCCGTATTCAGGTAAATGTTGTAGATGGAGAGATAGTCGCCCGCGTACCCGCGGGGCTTGGAATAGAACCGTTCCGCAGTTTCTGTCGTAAGCACATACGGCAGCATTTCGTGCTGGAGCCGGCTGCCGATCTGCTGTCTGACCAGTTCGTTCAGTGTGGAGGAAGCGCCCAGCACATCATGGGAGATGAGCATAAGATCCCTGGACATCAGGTGGAATTGCCGCACTCCCTCGTCAGACACATGTCCGAGCTTGAGGGCTTCCTTGTCCAGCAACACCATCGTCCGTTTGAACCGGTCTATTTCCTCCTGCGCTTTCCGGACTACCGGATCGCGTCGCGACTGCTCTTCGCCGGAGGGCTGTGCAGCGGAAAGATCCGCAGTCGCCCGGCGAAGCCGCCCGGCCATGACCACCACCACTGCCTTGTAGAAATCCGCTGCATAGAGGTGATCATGTTCCAGCTTCTCACCGAGAATACTCCGCGTTACTTCCAGTACCAGGGAGGGTTCCTGGGCAACGACCGTCGCCGGCGTTATGCCGTCCGTGAAAAACGAGACTTCCCCCAGAACGCTTCCCGCCGCCACATGTTCCAAGAACGGCGATGCGTTCTCCCCCTTCGTCACACCGAACAGCCCATCCAGAACGATATACAACGAATCGTTCCGTTCACCCTCCTTCAGCAGGATGTCCCCCGCTCCAAGCCGCCGTTCGCGGCCTTTCTGCACAATCCACGAGAGAATGTATTCCGGCACAACTTCGAGAAGACCAGCCATGGTGCGCTCTACGTTGAACTGTTACCTTCTTCCTTACCCTCTGCCGTATCCGAGCCGCTTCAGCCACTCCTCTTTCTCCCGCCACTTCTCCCTCACCTTCACGTGCAGTTCCAGAAACACCGGATGGTTGAGCAGCGTTTCGATATCGGTCCGCGACGCGCGTCCGATCTCTTTCAACATCGATCCCTTCTTCCCGATGAGGATTCCCTTCTGGGAGTCGCGCTCGACATACACGTCGGCGCTGACGAACCATTTTCCCGCCTCACGCTCCTTGAATTCCACGACATCAACGGTGGTGGCGTACGGGATTTCCTCCTTTGTCGCCAGGAATATTTTCTCGCGGATGATCTCCGCGACAAAAAAGCGCTCGCTCTGTTCGCTGACGATATCGGTGGGATAGTAAGGCGGGTGTTCAGGAAGCAGCGGAATCAGTGCAGGCACCAGGTCCGCCAGCCCCTCCCCCTGCCGTGCGCACACCGGGAACACCTCGCGGAAGGGAAACGCTCTGGAGTAGAAATCGATGACCGGCAGGAGCAGGTCTTTGCGGATCAGGTCGATCTTGTTGATGATCAGGAAAACAGGTTTCTTCAGGCCCTGGAGCCGTGAAAACGCCTCGGCGTGCGTTTGATCGCCGCCGGTCATGGGGTTGGCGGCATCGATCATGAAAAGCAGAATATCGGCATCCGCAATCGCCGATCCTGCGAACTGCATCATGGCTTCCTGGAGCAGATACCGCGGCTTGATGATGCCGGGCGTATCAAGGAAGACGATCTGATGCTGTTCACCGGAGAGAATGCCCAGGATTTTGTGGCGCGTGGTCTGCGGCTTTTCCGTCACAATCGAAATCTTCTGCTGCAGAAGCACGTTCATCAGCGTGGACTTGCCGACGTTCGGTTCGCCGATGATCGTCACATATCCCGCCCTGAACGCCGGTGGTATCACGCACTGTCACCGTCTATGAAGGCCCCTGCATCGCGTTTCGTCACAGCGCCGCTTCTCCGGATTCCCCGGTACGCACCCGGACCGCGTCGTCAACGGTAGAGATGAAGATCTTGCCGTCGCCCACCTGTCCGGTTTTCGCCGTCTTCAGGATTGTCTCCACCACTTTTTCCGCCATCGCATCGGAGACCACCACCTCCAGCTTGATCTTCGGGAGGAAGTCGATCTGGTACTCGGATCCGCGATACACCTCCGTGTGCCCTTTCTGCCGGCCGTACCCCTTCACTTCGGTAAGGGTCATCCCCTTGACACCGAGCTCCGCGAGCGCTTCACGCACGTCGTCGATCCGGAACGGTCGAATGATCGCTTCGATCTTCTTCATCGCTGTTTCCCTCTGTGATCTCCGTGGTTCGTTGGTCGTCGTGCCGGAGTGCGTTTATCGCCCGTGGCACTGCTTGTACTTCTTGCCGCTGCCGCAGGGACAGGGATCATTGCGGCCGGTTTTCTCTCCCACCTGAATCGGTTGTTGCTTTCCCGCCCGCGGGGGCTGATCGGGGCCGCCCTGCTGGGCGGCACCGCCGGGAACGGGCTCGCGGTCGGCGCGGAACCCCATACCGTCCGCCGAGTCGTGCATGGTACGCATCTGCTGGGGGGGACGCTGCGGCCCGCGGAGAGGCAATTGCTGCGCCTGCGCCGGGAAAAGCCGGAAAACCGTCGTGACGGTCTCCGCGTTGATCTGGTCCAGCAGCTCCATGAACATCCTGAAGGCTTCAGTCTTGTATTCCACCAGCGGGTCCTTCTGCCCGTACGCCCGCAGGTGAATGCCTTCCTTCAAATCGTCCATTTCGCGCAGGTGATCCTTCCACTTCTCATCAATCACCTGCAGCACCACCATTTTCTCGATCTGGCCCATCATCGCGGACCCCAGCTTCTCTTCCTTGCGCTTGTAGAACTCGGCCGCCGCGGTGAGAATCTCCTTTCGCACGCCGTCGGGACCGATATCCTGCCAGCGCTGCGGGGTGATCGGCAACTCGACAAGAAGCTGGGAACGCAAATCATCCTGCATCGCCTGGATCTCGCCGTTCCCGTAGTACTTCTCCACCAACCTGCCCGCAAGATCTTCGGCAAGATCCATGATGTCATCTTTGACACGGTCACGAACCAGAGCTTTGCGCCGCCGGGTGTACACGACTTCGCGCTGCTGGTTCATCACATTGTCATATTCGAGCAGCCGTTTCCGGATGCCGTAGTTGTTTTCTTCAACCTTCTTCTGGGCCCGTTCCACCGAACGCGTGATCATCCGGTGCTGGATGACCTCCCCTTCTTTGAGGCCCATCCGCTCCATGATCCCCGCGATACGGTCGCTGCCGAACAGCCGCATCAGGTCGTCTTCCAGGGAGAGAAAGAACTGCGATGAACCCGGATCGCCCTGCCTTCCGGACCTGCCCCGCAGCTGGCGGTCGATACGCCGGGCTTCATGCCGTTCCGTGCCAATGATGTGGAGACCCCCCGAGTCGCGCACACCCGGACCCAGCTTGATATCGGTGCCGCGTCCCGCCATGTTCGTGGCAATGGTGATTGCCCCGGGGAGCCCGGCATTCGCCACGATTTCCGCTTCCCGCTGATGCTGCTTCGCGTTCAGCACGTTGTGGGGCACGCTCTTCCGCTTGAGCATGCGGCTGATCGTCTCCGACACATCCACACTGGTGGTTCCCACCAGGACGGGACGCTTCTCCCCGCGCAGCTTTTCGATTTCCTCGATCAACGCGTTGTACTTCTCGCGTTTCGTTTTGTAGATGAAGTCATCCTGGTCGTCCCGGACCATCGGCTTATTGGTCGGCACCACGACGACATCAAGCTTGTAGATATCAAAGAATTCGCCTGCCTCGGTCTCCGCCGTACCCGTCATCCCGGCAAGCTTCTTGTACAGCCGGAAGTAGTTCTGCAGCGTGATCGTGGCAAGGGTCTGCATGTCCCGCTCGACTTTCACGCCTTCCTTCGCTTCGATGGCCTGGTGCAGACCGTCCGAGTATCGCCGGCCCGGCAGCAGGCGGCCCGTAAACTCGTCCACGATCATCACCTTGCCATCATCACTCACCACATATTCGTCATCCTTTTCATACAGCGAATACGCCCGCAACAGCTGCGTCACCGTATGGATCCTGTCGCTCCGCTCGGCATACAGCAGGTTCAGTTCATCTTTTTTCTGGCGGACGGCATCCGCGCTCAATGCCGTGCCACTCTCCAGCATGCTGAATTCCGTTCCGAGATCGGGCAGCACAAAGAAATCCCTATCACCCACCATCGGCGTCAGGTACTCACGCCCCTTCTCCGTCAGGCCGATCTGGTGGTTCCGCTCCTCAATGGCGTAGAACAATTCATCGTCAATCTCGTGCATCCTGCGCGACTGATCCCGCAGGTACTCGCTCTCCGTGTGCTGCATGAGTTTCTTGTTCGCCGGCTCGCTGAACACCTTCAGCAGGCGGGGATGCTTCGGGAGTCCCCGCGACGCACGGAGCAGGTGGACACCCGCTTCCTCTTCTTTCCCTTCTGCAAGCAGCTTTTCCGCCTCGGCGACAATCTTCGAGATGAACGCCTTCTGTGCGTTCACGATACGCTCCACCAGCGGCTTCATTTCGTTGAACTTGTGATCTTCGCTCTTGGTGGGCCCGCTGATAATCAACGGCGTTCGCGCTTCATCGATCAGCACCGAGTCCACTTCGTCGACGATTGCGTAGTAGTGTTCGCGCTGAACAAGATCAATCTTGTCCACCACCATGTTGTCACGCAGATAGTCGAAGCCGAACTCGTTGTTGGTGCCGTACGTGATGTCACAACCGTATTCCCTCCGGCGCTGGGAGGAATCCATGGTATTCTGGATACACCCGACCGTCAGACCGAGAAATTCAAAGATCTGGCCCATCCAGATACTGTCGCGCTTGGCAAGATAGTCGTTCACCGTCACAAGGTGCACGCCGCGTCCCGGTAGCGCATTCAGATACATGGGCAGCGTTGCCACCAGCGTCTTCCCTTCGCCCGTCGCCATTTCGGAGATCTTGCCCTGGTGCAACACCATCCCGCCGATCAGCTGCACGTCAAAGGGGATCATGTCCCACACCACAGGATGCCCCATCAGATCAAACGTCCAACTGCTTTCTTTCATGCGCCGGCAGGCGTCCTTGACAACGGCGAATGCCTCCGGGAGAATTTCCTCGAGCATGTCGCCGGTGATCGCGTCGCGCTCCTTTTCCACCTCGCTGATCTCATCCAGGATCTTCTCGCGGGCGCTCCCCTCAATGTCTCCCTGCAATTCCTGCTGCAGTTCCGCTATGCGATCTTCACTCTCTTTGACCGCCTCCCGGATCTGCACCCGGAAGAGTTCCGTCTTCCCTTTGAGTTCCTCGTCCGAAAGACCCGCCAGACTCTCCAGGTGCCCGTTTACCTCGTCCACCAACGGCCGGAGCGACTTGACATCTTTTTCGTGCTTGCTGCCAAACATTTTTTTCAGAATACTCAGCATTCCGGTCACCAACTCACAATAGTTGTCATTGTCAATGCCCGCACTCCATGGTGCAGGACCTCTGGAACTCTATGAAAAGGTAATATAACCAGATTCCCCGTTCCAAGCAATCTCTTGCATTTTGCACAAAAGTTGCTGAATATGAAGCTCATCGAAGTGGAAACGGCAATCCGGGATCTGCCGGCCGCACACGCATACACACGACCTTCCTGCTTGCTACCCGCTCTCTAGAAGCCCCCGCGAGCTTATGGTCATTGAAAAAGGGATCGTCATGGCTCATCGCCTGATTGTATTGTGTATCAGCATACTGGTTATCGGCTGCACGGGTACACGCGAGGCTGCACGACTCAATAGCCTCAGCGTTTCGTCCTCCCCCGCACTCAAAGCCCGCGTCGATGCGCTCGTTGCGGATACCCTCTTCCCTCCCTGCAATGTGGGCATCAAAATCGTCTCCCTGAGCAGGAACGAAACACTCTATGCCCTCAATGAGCACATGCTGTTCAATCCGGCATCCAATCAGAAGCTCTTCACAACCGCCGCCGCACTCAGCACGCTCGGTGTTGACGCTTCGTTCCCGACCGTCGTGAGCGCCGATACAACGCGCAATCTGATTGTCATCGCCGGATTCGGGGATCCGCTCTTGTCGACCGCCGATCTCGACAGTCTGGCCCGCCTGTGCGCACCCGCGCTTCTGCCAGGACGGTCCTGGGATCTCGGCGTGGATGTGCGCTACTTCGATGACCTGTACTGGGGTGCCGACTGGGAATGGGACGACGAGCCGGAGGCGTATGCAATGTTCATCACACCCCTCATCCTTAACAACAACACCGTCACCGTCCGGGTTCTCCCCTCGGCAATACCCGGTATGCCGCCAACCGTCAGCATCGACCCGCCCACAGGGTATGTTTCACTCGAGAACACGGCTGTGACTGTGGCCGACTCTGCAGTCGCGGACTCTGGCCGGGTGCCTCTCAAAATCTCGCGCCTCTGGCGCGAACGCTTGAATACCATCACGGTCACCGGACAAATCCGGACGTCATCGCGCGAACGCGTCGAACACCTCAGTGTCTGGCGACCTGAATTGTACGCCGGAACGGTGTTCGCCGAGAAACTGCGTGCCCAGGGCGTTCAGATCAACACCGTCCGGCTCGATTCCGCCTCGACCACACCGGCAATGACCCTTCAGTTTGCGCATGCCATCGATACGGTCCTGACATTCCTCAACAAAGCGAGCGACAACCTCTCGGCGGAAAGCGTTCTCAAAAGTATCGCGGCCACGAAGCGCGGACAACCCGGATCCGCCCGGGAGGGCATTATGATCGTCAACACATATCTCGCCGCCAACGGGATAGACACCAACAGAATTGCCATCGCGGACGGATCGGGACTATCGCGCTACAATCTCACATCGCCCGCAACGGTCGTGGCGCTCCTCACAGCAATGTACCGGGACAGCGTGAACTTTCCGGTGTTCTTTCACACACTCCCGGTCGCGGGGGTGGATGGAACAATCGACTCGCGGATGAAACGGACACCGGCGGAAGGAAACCTGCGGGCAAAAACGGGCACGCTGAGCGCCGTGACCGCTCTCTCCGGGTACGTGAAGAGCGCTGACGGCGAGATGCTCGCGTTTTCCATTTTGATGCAGAATTACCCGGCAAGTTCACGCAGTTACCGTGCGGTGCAGGATGCCATTGGTGCATTGCTTGCGGGATTGAAAAGAGAGACTCTCTGAGAGGCCATGTCCATGCCGCCAATGCCCCGACAAGGAAATGCGTGAACATTCCCGAGGGGCATCCCGCCTTGCGGGACCCCGGCGACCGGCCGTCAGGTTCCGGAAGGCGCGGTACAGGCACGGAGAGGCTGCGTCCCCGGAGGCAAGAGAGGCCACGTCCCAGGAGACTACGTCCCCGGAGACGAGAGAAACATGACCGCAAGAGGCGGAACGGTCAGCACCAGCGACTGTTGATACCCGTGCGCACTCACCGCATCGGTCTGTAGACCTCCAGCATTACCGACGTTTGAACCGCCGTACGTCTCGCTGTCGCTGTTGAGCACTTCACGCCAGTACCCCGGCGCCGGGACACCTACCCGATATCCACTTCGAACCACGGGTGTGAAATTACACACGACGAGTATGCTCTCCGCTCCGGTGTTCCCTCTTCGCAGGAAACTGACGGTGCTGTTCTCCCAATCGTGAAAATCGATCCAGAGAAACCCCTCCCGCGAAAAATCCACTTCATACAACGCCGGCGTCCGGCGGTAAACCGCATGCAGATCCTGCAACCATCGTTGCACCCCGCGGTGGAACGGGTATCCCAGCACGTGCCATTCGAGGCTCTCCTCGTGATTCCATTCACGCCATTGTGCAAACTCCGTTCCCATGAACAGGAGCTTCTTCCCGGGATGTGCGAACATATAGCCGAACAGCAGGCGCAGGTTCGCGTACTTCTGCCATTCATCACCCG